>Ga0209154_1000145_pt1 | contig 50943 bp, 41 predicted proteins | sample GraSoiAngelo_121_FD_185878 | JGI IMG/M metagenome (GOLD analysis project Ga0209154, IMG submission 185878) | Grasslands soil microbial communities from the Angelo Coastal Reserve, California, USA - 14_0919_12_20cm (SPAdes) (version 2) | ecosystem: Environmental > Terrestrial > Soil > Grasslands ... | reverse complement strand
TTCGGTCTGTCATCCCTATCCTCTGCGGCGCATGGGCGTTGTCACCTAAGGCAAGAGCCGGATGCGGGAAATCCGCTCGTCCGGATCCGTGGAGGGGGTTGTGAGCAATCATGATCCCTACTCCGACCGCGAAATCGCTGTGGTAGCCCTCGTTTCATGATGCACCAAATGCAATTGCCTGGCTCAACCCTCCTTGGTATTTGATCGTCCGAGAAACCGCATCGCGAACGAGGTTCATAAGCTGTCCTCGTTCGTGAAGTCGAGCAGGAAGTCCTTCATGAATGAAGCCTATAGGACGGTCCTCGCCGGCTTAGCTCCCGCTGCAAGCAAAGCGGTCAGCCGCTCCGACCGAGTACCGAACCCGACGACGATAATCCTGAGTGGTTAGGGAGCGTAGAGCGGGTGAGGTCGTCATAGAATCCCATACAATAGCGCCGCAGGCTCGCGCATTCGAGGTTTCGGATCGATTGTTTCATCATGTGAAACGCTGTTGCAATTGACAAAACCGATCTTTTCGTGCTTTTTCTATGGTGTCAACTCACTCCTGTCCCGTTCCATTTGAGCGTAAGTCGTGGGATTCTGCGGCGCGGGGAGATTTGATGCGGGAATCCGCCAAAGACTCGGAGTGGCGGCGGGTTTGGCTCGTGCAGCGGAGTGTAGGGTGAAGCAGCGAACGGTTGTAGGCAGGGAATCGGCGGACGGATATTTCGGGCCGGACGAGATATCCGCGATTGTGGCTGAATCGCTAGAGTCGGTCGCGCTCGGCGGCAAGCGGATTTTGATGATCATTCCCGACGGCACTCGCACGATGCCCATGCCGCTGATGTTTGAAATCCTCCACAAGCGGCTGCGGCCGCGCGTGAAGGCGCTGGACTACCTGGTGGCTCTGGGGACACATCCGCTGATGTCGGATGCGCAGCTGAGCAAGTTGATCGGGCAGACCGTGGTGGATGGGAAAGTTGGCGATAGCCACATCTTCAATCACCATTGGGAAGACCGAGCAACGTTCGTTACCTTGGGCTCTATTCCTGCCGCCGAAATTTCCAGGTTAACCAGCGGGCTGATGGCCAGAGAAGTGCCGGTCACGCTAAATCGGTTGATAGTCGAATATGACCACATCATCATCTGTGGCCCGGTCTTTCCGCATGAGGTGGTGGGTTTTTCCGGCGGCAATAAGTACTTCTTCCCTGGTATTGGCGGAGCGGAGATCATCAATTTCACTCACTGGCTGGGCGCGGTAATCACAAACTATGACGTGATTGGTGCAGGGTATACTCCCGTTCGTGCTGTGATTGACCGTGCCGCGAGCCTTATTCCTCGACCGACTTCATGCTTTGCGCTGGTGGTGACCAAAGAGGGTACCGCCGGGCTGTTCTTCGGAGCGCCGGAGGACGCATGGAAAGCAGCCGCCGCGGTTTCCGCCAGGAAGCATATTGTTTGGATCGATAAACCATTTCGCCGAGTACTGTCGGTTCTGCCTGAACTATACGACGACCTCTGGACGGGTGCCAAAGGGATGTACAAGCTGGAGCCAGCTGTGGCGGACGGTGGCGAAATCGTTATCTACAGCCCGGCAATGACCGAGATCAGCTACACGCATGGGAAATTGATCGATGAGGTTGGTTATCACTGCCGCGATTACTTCCTCAAGCAATGGGACCGTTTCAAGCACTACCCCGGTGGTATCCTCGCGCATTCCACCCACGTCAAGGGGCTGGGCACATTCGATGAGAGGACTCGAATCGAGTCGCCGCGGATAGGGGTGACTCTCGCCACGCGCATACCAGAAGAACGCTGCCGGCGAGTCAATCTCGGGTACGTAGATCCGTCGACCGTCAACCCAGATGATTGGCGCGGCCGCGAAAAAGAGGGAATCGTCGCGATTCCGAGGGCAGGCGAGACGTTGTACCGCTTGAAGCAGCCAAGCGCCGCCCGAGCTTCTTAGCGGAACCTTTAGCATGTGCCCCCAAAAGTTGATGGATAATGGATCGGAAGAGTTAAAGGCTTTTGTGCTGGTAATTCATCTGTTGCAATACACGGCTCGCAGATTGGCAGCCTACCGCGGCGTCAATTCATGAGTGCAAAAGCCTAGTTCTGTTAGAGTCCAATGTCCCTGGTTTCATGGCAGCCTGAAAGGCTTATGGCCGATACGGTTAACCAAGTCAGTGTCCCGAACACTCCCCTCGAGCCGCCCCCGCAGGTTCCGGCGGCGGGGCACTGCCGATGGGTCATCTGCGGTCTGCTGTTTTTCGCAGCTACAGTCAACTACATCGACCGACAGGTGATTGGCCTGCTGAAACCCACACTCCAAGCAGAGCTCCACTGGGACGAGATCGATTACAGCAACATAGTCTTTGCCTTCCAGCTGGCTTATGCGGCGGGATTGTTGCTCGTCGGGCGAGTGATGGATTGGCTGGGCACGCGCCGGGGATTTTCGCTGTCCGTATTTCTGTGGAGCCTGGCGGCCATGGCCCACGCTCTTGTCCGAAGTGTCTTCGGCTTCGGTGCCGCACGGTTTGCGCTGGGATTGGGTGAGTCGGGCAGCTTTCCGGCATCGATTAAGGCGGTGGCCGAATGGTTTCCAAAGAGAGAGAGAGCCTTGGCCACTGGCATCTTCAACTCTGGGACGAATCTCGGCGCAATTATCACGCCGCTTCTAGTCCCGTGGATAACGCTCAGGTATGGGTGGCCGGCTGCATTTATTGCAACTGGAGCCATCGGACTGTTGTGGATCGCTCTATGGCTGGCCTTCTACCGGACGCCTGAAAAACACACCACAGTTACGGCCGCGGAACTGACATATATCCGAAGCGATCCCGGCGACTCAGCTGTGCCGATCAAGTGGACACAACTGATTGGACACAGTCAGATTTGGGCATTCGCCGTAGGTAAGTTTCTGACCGATCCGGTCTGGTGGCTGTACCTGTTCTGGCTCCCCGACTTCTTGTATCGCAACCATCACGTGAAATTGCAGGGAATGGTTCTGCCATTGATCGTGATCTATAACGCTGCCACGGTCGGAAGCGTAGCCGGGGGCTGGCTTTCGTCGTCACTGATAGGTCGCGGATGGACCGTAAACAAGGGCAGAAAAACCGCGATGCTGGTGTGCGCGATCTGCGTGGTTCCCATCGTCCTGGCGTCGAGGATTTCGGGACTCTGGCCGTCCGTAGCCCTGATCGGCCTCGCGGCTGCCGCGCACCAGGGATGGTCGGCGAATATTTTCACCATTGCTTCCGATATGTTTCCGCGGCGAGCAGTCGGATCGGTTGTGGGCTTTGGAGGTATGGCCGGCGCAGTGGGTGGAATGTTGATCGCGAAAGTAGTCGGATACCTCCTGCAATGGACTGGTTCCTATTTCGTGGTGTTCTTAATGGCAGGGTCGGCATACTTGATTGCACTGCTCTGCATCCATGTTCTTGCGCCCAAGCTGAGCCCAGTTCAATTCGAGGCAGCGTGACCGAGACGGCAGGAATAAGCCAATGAGAGGGATGCCAATCAGCCGCCCTGATTGCTTCGGGACAAATCGGAAGGTGGGGCGATGCTGAAAATCCGTCCCAAAACTGAGTGCAAGTGGGACCTGGTCAGCCTGGGCGAGGTCATGCTACGGCTTGACCCTGGCGACGACCGCATCCATACCGCGCGCTCATTTCGCGCATGGGAGGGCGGAGGCGAATACAACGTCGCCCGCGGCCTGAGGCGCTGTTTCGGGATGAATACGGCGATCGTGACGGCGTTTGCCGATAATCCGGTCGGCAGGCTTGTGCAAGATCTGATCTATCAGGGGGGAGTGGACCAGTCGCATGTGAAATGGGTGCCTTACGACGGAGTCGGGCGCAGCGTACGCAACGGACTGAATTTTACAGAGAGAGGTTTCGGTGTTCGCGCTGCTCTCGGATGCTCAGATCGCGGGCACACGGCCGTTTCACATCTGAAACCCGGAGATATCGTTTGGAATACGATTTTCAAAGAGGAAGGCGCTCGCTGGTTTCACACGGGCGGAATTTTTGCAGCGCTGTCAGAAACGACGCCGCTTGTGGCCCGAGAAGCGATGGCAGCTGCGAAGCAGAGCGGTACGGTTATTTCTTATGACCTCAACTATCGCGAATCGCTATGGAAGGGGATCGGTAGTAAGAAGCGGGCGCAGGAGATTAACCGGGATTTGGCGTCATACGTGGACGTGCTGATCGGAAATGAAGAAGACTTCACGGCGGCGCTAGGTTTCGAAGTTGAGGGAGTGGACGAGAATCTGTCGAAGCTCGATCCGGACAGCTTCCGCCGCATGATTGAAACGGTAATAGCCGCATTTCCCAACCTCCAGGTGGTAGCAACCACGCTACGAAGTGTGAAGTCCGCTACCCTTAACGATTGGAGTGCCGTGTGTTTTTGCGATGGCAAACTGTACCAGGCAGCCAGGCGGGAGAATCTGGCAATCTTCGATCGCATTGGCGGAGGCGATTCGTTCGCGTCCGGCCTTATCTATGGATTTCTTACTGGCCGGGAGGCGCAATGGGCGGTGGAATGTGGCGCCGCACATGGCGCTCTGGCAATGACGACCCCGGGGGACACTTCAATGGCCACGCTTTCGGAAGTCGAAAAGGTGATGAAAGGAGTCAGCGCACGGGTTGCGCGATAACGTGGAGGAAATCATTGCACTATGACTACCAGCACAATTACCCCGCCCTCTCTGGATAAGATGGTTTTCCGCAAAACCAATAGCCGCCTTGGACGGGTAGTGTCCGTCACACCCGAGAACAGCACTAACAAACACCTTTGTTACGGCCGCATCATTCTCAATGCGAAGCACAACTCGGTGTCGTTTGCGAATCAGGATCATGAGACCGGGTTGATTGTGCTCTCAGGCGCCGCATCGGTTGAGACGGTAGGGAAAAGCATCGATCTGAATCAATATGACGCCGTGTACGTCCCGCGGGATTCGAACATCAAGGTTTCCACGGATTCGTCAGTCGATATCGCAGAGTTCTCCGCCGAAGTTTCGCGGCGATACCCATTACAAATTGTTCGATTCGAGGAACTCAAGAAGGATCCGGGATTGTATTTCAGCACCGGAACGGGAACCTCCGCAACCCGCCAGCTGCATATGTCGTTGGCCAAGAACATTACTGCCGGGCGAATCCTGGCCGGATTCACATTCTCTGATCCCGGTAATTGGACCAGCTGGCCTCCCCATGAGCACGCGAAAATGCTGGAAGAGATGTATGTGTATTTCAACATGCCAGATCCCGCGTTCGGTATTCAGCTCGTGTATAACGACACTGAATATCCTGAATTGGTGACGGTGGTGCGGGACGGCGATGCTGTCCTGATGCCGGGCGGCTACCATCCGAATGTTTCCGTGCCCGGCCACCGAATTTGCTTCCTTTGGGCGATGGCTGCGCATCGCGAAGTTGAGGATCGCCAGTTTGGCTTGGTAAACGTCCAGCCCGGGTTCGATAAGGGCAGAACCGGCCTGGAATCGGGAAGGGCCCAGAAATAGTTGGGTTGAATCCCCAGAAGATGATTCTCGACAGCTTCAGGCTGGATGGAAGAAATGCGCTGGTTACCGGTTCTCAATCGGGACTGGGATCAGCCGTTGCACGCGCACTGGCGGAAGCGGGTGCGAATGTTGGAATTCATGGGCTCAACAAGAAAGACTGCGCAATCTGCACCGAGATTGCCCGATTGGGTCGGAAAACCTTCTACCAGGCCGGGGATGTCGCCGATTCGAAGGTTTGCCAGAGTCTCATTCAGCGCACCCTCGACGAATTTGGCTCACTGGACATTCTCGTCAATAACGCCGGGATGATCCGTCGGGCGCCGGCTCGGGAGTTTCCGCAGAGCTACTGGGACGAGGTCATTGCCGTGAACCTTACATCGGTTTTCCGGTTGTCGCAGCTCGCAGGAGCTCACATGCTCAAAAAGAGCAGCGGCAAGGTCGTCAATATCGCATCGGTGCTGTCGTTTCAAGGGGGAGTGTTTGTGCCCTCGTATGCGGCCGCGAAATCCGGGGTAGCCGGCCTGACCCGTGCTCTAGCGAATGAATGGGCGGCAACGGGTATTAACGTCAATGCCATCGCGCCCGGCTACATGGTCACCTCGAATACGGAAGCGCTCCGTCAGGACCCCGCAAGGTCGCGGCAGATTCTGGAGCGGATCCCAGCGGGGCGCTGGGGAGAGCCTTCGGATTTGGCTGGGGCTGCCGTTTTTCTCAGTTCTAGAGCCAGTGACTACATTAACGGTCACATACTGGTAGTCGACGGCGGATGGATGGGACGATGAACACTGCAAATATCGGCAAAGCGGCCATGACAAAACAGGAAGTTCGGGAACGCATCCTGAGCGTGGGCGTCATCCCAGTTGTGCGTGCGAAGTCGGCGCGGCACGCCATGGTGGGAATTGAGGCAATTTCGGAAGGCGGGATTCCTATCGCTGAAATCACGATGACGGTACCGGGAGCGATATCGCTCATCGAGGAGGTCGTGAAGCGAATGGGATCGTCGGTATTGGTCGGGGCCGGTACCGTGCTTGACGCGTCCACAGCCCGCCAGTGTGCCGATGCGGGCGCTCAGTTCCTGGTGAGCCCAGGGTTTGACCTTGCAACCGTGGAATTCGCCCGCGACAAAGAGATTTTGATGATGGCTGGGGCTCTTACTCCCACCGAAGTGATGGCCGTCTGGAAGTCAGGAGCGGATTTTGTGAAGGTTTTTCCTTGTGGTGAGGTCGGCGGAGCGAAGTACATTCGCGCGCTTCGCGGACCTTTCCCAGAAATCCCCATGGTTCCGACCGGGGGAGTGAGTCTGAAAACCGCCGCTGAATTTATTCGGGCGGGAGCGAGCGCTCTCGGTGTCGGCGGCGAATTGGTGTCCGCAGCCGCACTTGAATCCGGCGATGCCAAGATTATCAGCGACAACGCTCGGGCATTTGTGGCTGCCGTCCAACAAGCTAGGACGACCTGAGTCCCACGGCTTGCACTAAGGTTGCACCCGCAGCAACACGACACCGTGACCAGGGACGACCGTGGAATAGATGGCTGGCGGTGAAGTGAGGTCACGATGAGTCCAGAGAATTCGTATGTATTCCGAGGCTGGGCCAGTTAGCGGTGATGTCCGAGTCTTTAGCGGAACGGTTGAATAGTCCAACCGCTTTCGCACCGCCGTCGAGATCACGAACCCAGATCTCCTGCTCTCCCGACTGCCAGACGCGCCAGCCTTGCTGACCGAGGGTGTCCTGGTCGATGGCGATGACTTCCTTGTTGGTATCACATCGCCCCCTGCAACGGGGGAACCGCCCCGGCAACTCAAAGGGTTCGCAAAAGTGAATCTGCGTTCCGGCGAAACGCTTCATGTGACGATTGCATTAGATCAGCGTGCCTTCTCAATTTGGGATATGAATTCGAAATCGTGGAGAGTAGTGGCCGGAACTTACCAGGTTCTAGTTGGCGACTCTTCCCGCAACTTGCCTCTAAAGGCCATCCTTGCTATTTGGAATGGTGCTGGCCTTGAATCCAAGTAATGCCCGCTCAGCTGTCACACATTACGCGACGCTGCGGCTACTTGCTCTCACAACTGATTCCGAAACGGCCCCACCCAACATATTGTTGAGGTCTTTAAAAATGGATTCGAATCTGTCCAACGCCGGCGGCACGTCCGGGAGGGCGTTGAACACGGCATCCCGATGCTTAATGAAGTACTCGGACGCTGTGTATCGGCTAAATCCTGCTCCGAAGGAAGGCATCGTGCGGAATTTGTCTTCCACGACCTTGGTCACGCGCACTTCCGCCTGCTCGTCGTCTTTCAATTCCGCTGAGCCTACCAGGCCGTACGCCTTGTTCACCAGGGTTAGGTAGTTTCGCCATCCGATCACATCTTCCATATCAGCTTCTGGTTTATCGACGTACAGGGGCAAGGTAAGGACGTGCCCGTCAAGCAATAACTTCAGTCTTCCGACGCCTGCTGGGCTCTTTTTCTCTCCCAAGCTGTAATCGATCAACACCGCAACGCGGAGTTTGTTATTGCCAAACAGGCTTACGAATGCGGCCACGTTGTCGACACCGCCAACCGGGCAGACCGTCCATTGAGGGCTAAGATGAATCCGACCTCTGTTCTTCAAGGCCTCAGAAAACCCGGTCAGATAAAGCAGGTCAGAGGGCGACTGGACTATCAGACTATATTCTGCCGCAGAGAGCCTCTTGCTGATCTCGTAACCGAGAGCGCCTTGCAGGGGAAAGATCGTATCTCGATCCGTAGTGCAGACAAAGTCGCTGACCTTTGAGCCCATTGTCTGCACGTGGCCCTCGCTATCCTCAACGACAACATCTTCGACGGTTCGCACACCGGCTACGTTGTTTGAGTCGACCATGAAGGGAGAGTGTGTCGTGTATATGACTTGATAGTCTCGTTTCAGCCGCTCATCGATATATCGCAGCAAGTCCGCCTGCGCTTTAGCGTGCAAACTAAGACCCGGCTCATCCAAGAGAATGACCACGTTCTTGCCACAGCTTTTTCTTACCTGCGAGAAAAGCACCAAAAATGAGAAAAACCAGACGAAACCGCGGCTCCTGTCGTCGAAGTTCACTGAGACCTCGTGTAGAGGATTGTAAATTCGAGTATGAAGGATTCTGCCGTGGTTGAGCGGAGGAGGATCTCCAGGCTGCGCAGCATCCAGGCTGAAGAGCACGCGAAGACAACGATTCTGGGACCAGTACTCGAACATGTCATGGGTGATTTTGTTGGAGGCGGCCTCCAGCCGTGCCTTAAGAGGTTCAAACCTTTCAATGGAACTAATCTCCTCCAGGCTCGTACCCACGAAGTTCAGGAAAGCAAGGAAGACGGTTTCGCTTGGCGAGAGATGGCTTGGGTTGTTCAGCTTACGCTGCAGCAGATCCTCAAGGGCAACTGTCCCGCTCATCAAATCATAGTCACTGAAATAGAGGAATGTAGGCAGTCTCAGCGCGCTGACGGCCGCTTTGCGCGGATCCTGATCCCGAAAACTGTGAATCCTGTCGAGCATTCTGTTTTCCCGCTCCGAAGTTGAAGCTGCTGCGAGTTTCGTATGCAGATACCTCTTGAGCTCGGCGACAGTGCGATACCTGCGCGCCCGTGCGGCTTCCTCCGGATCGAGACCGGCGGCATCAATGATGTGATCGATGACTCGTGATTCATCGATTGAGATGACCCAGATAGTTCCCTTGTCATGGTAGCGCTTGTACACTTCAACCTCGCGCGAGCTCACGGTGCGAGGGCCTAGAACCTTCTCGATAGCATTTACGTCCGCATCATCGAGTTCCCAAGTCGCGGTAACAACACACGCCTCACGGCCGCGGTGGCGCTCGTCATATTCCATCAAGTAGCGACGTGGATATTCTTCAATTTTGTCGTATTCGGACAGTTCCTCGTCGTAAGGGTTCAACCGATAAAGTGCATCCAGAATCGCGGTTTTACCCGACTCATTCTTGCCAATTAGGCATGTCACCCGGTCGAGCGTAAATTCGTTGGAATCTTCGACAATCTTGAAGTTAGTAACACGTGCTTTGCGCAGTAACATCTGAGGATCTCCTTGGACGATTCGGCGCAATGAGAGGATCCATTGCACACACACGTCTCCGTGCTTGTTCTCACGGTGCTCTTCCCCAGAACGCGGGAGTGTTTAACGGGAAGCGGCTCTCGGCCAGAGACCTTAATTTACAGGGAAGTTATTGTCTCGCCCGCTAGGTTCCGTGTCAACGCGTAAAGTCTTGACGAGTCCGGTATATCCAGCTGGCCATTGTCCAATAGTACATGTACTTTGGATACACCAGTGGGGGACACAGGAATATATCATTACGTCGTCGCCGACTCCTGCTTTGTCGTTGATAGGGCCGCGTTGATGCGGACGCTGCGGGGGGTGCCTGAGCTGATTGCTATGACCGGGCGGGACCTTGCCGTTCACCTGCGCATGGCGGCGAAAGAAACTGTTCTCCTTCCACTCCGGTCGCCCGCCGTCATCTGCCACTCTGATCATCGGTCCGCGGATGACCTCTTCATAGCCGGCCGCTGCCGAGAGTTCCACCGGTTGCTGTAGATCATTGGAGGGCGCATGGTAGCGGTGAGTGCGCGCTCCACAGCGCCGATTGCGTGCCAACGCCCCGGGGTGTTTAAGAACTAATCATCTTACTGTCCCTTTACAGAAAATTTACGTCGGTTTGTAGTCACTATTCTTGACATTTGTACACCTCGGGAGGAGAGTGACCTCAAGCGCAGGCACGCAGCCTAAGGTCCTCCAGTGTAGTTGTTGCAGCCTGAACCATTATCTAGCGTATGCAGATCGAGCCAGCCCCGTTGATTGCGAGGGCGACGTCAAGAGTCATCTGCCGCCTGTCGGATTGCGCAGCGTTAGCCCTTGCTTGTCCTCAGATGACCTCGACAGAGAGCGAGCAAACTGCAGGACTCGGTTTGCCGAATGCTGAGGTCTGGCATGTGAAGTAGCAGAAAACAGGCTGACTTTTTTATTTCTTTCTGGGCCGATTTCCCCCTCAACCACACACGCCCGAACCTGATTCCCCAGAGGTGAAAAATGAGAAGGTTATTCTTGGTGGCCGCGCTGCCGCTGCTCGTCGCCCATACCGTGATGGCTGATAAGGTTGCGGTGGGCACCTGCATGCCTGAACTTACCAGCTTCACGACTATCCGGGACGCTGTGAGCAGCGTTCCGCCAGGCTCGACTATTTTAGTGTGTCCGGGTGTCTACCCTGAGCAAGTCACGATTTCGCAGCCTCTAACGCTACAGGGCATTGCCGACAGCAACCAGGACCAAGTCGTGATCACGGTGCCCAGTGGTGGTCTGGCAGCTACTGTGACCAGCATCTCTGGCCAGGCGGTCGCCGCTCAGGTGCTTGTCCAGAACGCTAACCCGGTAAACATCACGCACATCGCCGTAGACGGCACAGGCGGGGACCAGGCATGTGGAACCTCGGGCACGTGGCTGGCGGGCATTTTCTACAGCTCTCGCTCCTCCGGTACGGTAAACCAGGTGAAGGCCAATGGTCAGATGGACGAAGGCTGCGGAGTCGGGATCTGGGCAGAAAATGCCGGCGGTTCGAACCAGCACGTAACTATTCAAAGCAGCAGCGTGCATGACGTGGATGGCACCGGTATTTTTGTGGGAAGCGGTCCGACCCCTGCTCTCACCGCCATCGTCAAAGACAATTTTGTTTCCGCGCCCGGAGCCCTCGGGGTGGTGTTGAGCAACGTCCAGGGTGAGGTCACGGAAAATAACGTGAGCGATGCTCTCGCCGGTATCTTTGACCTGGCTGCCCGGGTTCATGTTTCGTCAAATACAGTCACCTCCACAGGGTTTGGGATATTGCTTCTAGCCGGTGGTACGGTCCAATCCAACGACATAGCGAACTCTGGCAACGGGATTGTCCTTGCGGCTGCCGGTGGTAACGTTCAGTCCAACCGCATAACGTTCTCGACGGTAGCCGCGATTGAGTTCGCTTGCCAAGCCGCTACGGTGGCCCACAATACGATCAACGACGCCCCCATCGGACTCAATGATGTTCCCTTGAGCTTCAACGGATCGAATACCTTCTTCAACACGGGAACGATACGCGCCGCTGGCTGCGCCGCCGCAGCGGCATTGAGCCCTTTGAAAGCGGCTACACAATTGGCTACGCCGAGTTCATTCTCTGAGTGGCGCACCCCGGCCAATCCGCTCGGTTTACGCCCGTGAGGAAAAACAGGGAGGAGGCGCCCTGATCGCTCGCCTCCCCCCAACAACCTGGAGCTTGCCGGCCTCGCGCTTTGGGGAAAGGTATTTTCTTGCCTTTTTCAGCAACTTTTTACAGAGTACCCGATAGCTTGTGAACAGCTACTACGAGATTCACGCCGAGCGCTTCCGATTCTGTTCCGGCTCTGGTCATATAATCCCGACGATGCCAGTCACCCGTCGCGAACTACTCTCCGGCTTCGCCACGGCCACTGCCGCCTTTGCAATGGCTGACGTGTCATTCGCGCAGGACACCCCAGATCTGCGCATCGATGCGGCTCGCCTGCAGCAGAGCCTTCAACGCCTCAGCGAGTACGGCCGCCCGGCCGGTGGCTCCTTCGCGGATGGCGTCAGTCGTGTCGCTTATTCCGACGCCGATGTCGGCGGTCGTAAGTATGCCATGGACCTCATGCGCGCGGCTGGGCTCGACCCGCGCATCGACGCCGCCGCAAATATCACCGCTTTTCGCGAGGGCAGCGAACGCTCGCTCAAGCCCATCCTATTCGGCTCACACATCGATTCGGTTCCTGGTGGCGGAAACTTCGACGGCGACCTCGGCTCCATGGCGGCGATTGAGGTCCTGCACACCTTGAAGGACCACAACTTGACGGCCCGCCATCCCTTGCGGATTGTCATCTGGCAGAACGAAGAAGGAGGCCTGGTGGGCAGCCGTGCCGCTCTCGGTGACGCTCTGGACCTTGCGCGCCAGTACAACGGCATCCCATTGGCCGACGGGTTGCGCAAGATCGGTGGCGACCCTTTCAAGCTCGAACAGGCGCGCATTGCACCGGGATCGTTTCACGGTTATCTCGAGCTACACATTGAACAAGGTGGCAATCTCGACCAAGCCGGTATTCCGATCGGCGTGGTTGAGGGCATCGTCAGCATCGACGAATACGAGGTAGAGATTCGCGGCTTGGCTAATCACGCCGGCACCACGCCTATGCCCGAGCGGCGGAATGCACTGCTGGCCGCTGCCAAGCTCATCGAAGCCGTCGAACAGATCGTCACTCGCGAGCCTGGACGGCAGGTCGGCACCGTGGGCCGTCTCGCGGTTTATCCGAATGCGCCGAATGTGGTGCCGGGCCTAGTGAAGCACTCCATCGAACTGCGTGACCTTTCCCCAGAGAAGATCGCCCGACTTGGGGATGAAATTCGAAAGCAAGCGCAACAGATCGCCCGCGAGACCAACACGGAGGTCATTATCAAGAAGCTTGAGAACGATCCTGCTGCTATGGCCACTCCTCAAATCCAATTTCAGATCGAACAGGCTGCGGCCAGCCTGGGCCTGAGAAGCATGCGCTTACCCAGCGGCGCCGGTCACGACGCGCAGATCATGGCCAAGCTCGGTCCCATGGGCATGATTTTTGTACCTAGCGTCAACGGTATCAGCCATTCTCCAAGAGAGCTCACTCGTTGGCCAGACTGCGCTAATGGCGCCAATGTATTGCTGCACACCATCCTCGGCGTGGATAAGCTTTAGAGACGCGAGGCTTGCGCAGGCTTCTCTTTCCTGGCGGCCTTGATTACGGCGCGCCTAATTCGGAGAGGGGGCGATTGACCCGCTCAAGGAGCAACCGTCAGCGATGAATTCTTGACGCCCACCCCCCTCCCGGTGCCAGTGTGATCTTTAATTTTGTGCTATGGCTTATCTGGGTTTTGGTCTTTTTGTAATCACCGGCATAGCGATCGGCGTTAACCCCATCCTGGTAAGCTTCCAGCCAGAAAGTCCCCGCGGGCAGAAAAGAAAAATCTACTTCCAATTCGCGGCGGTTCCAATTTGTCATGGCGCCAACGTACCAATCCTGGTCCTTTCGTCTCGCCAGCAAAACGTATTCCCCGAGCTTGGCGTCGAGCACTTTGGTGTCGTCCCACACAGAAGGTACCGGCCCCAGGAACTCCATCGCCTCCGGCTCGCGCAGGTAGTTGGAGGGACTATCAGAAAGCATCTGCAGCGGACTTTCAAAAACTACATACATCGCCAACTGATGGCAGCGGGTACCAAGTGCCATGGGACGTTCGTGAATGGGGGCAAAGGTTTTCTTGGTGGCATTCAGCATCGCGCCGGGCGTGTAATCCATTGGTCCTAGAAACATTCGGGTAAATGGCAAGGTGAGATTGTGATCCGGTTGAGACTCGGCGCTCCACTTGCTCCATTCCATACCGCGAACTCCTTCGGTAGTGATCAGGTTCGGCCACGTTCGGGTCATGGTGGCGGGCTTCTGATCGCCGTGAAAATCCACCAGCATCTTGCGCTTGGCGGCCTCGCGGCACACCTTGTGATAGAAGTTGATCAACGGTTGGTCGCTGCGCTGCATAAAATCAACTTTGATTCCCTTGATCCCCCATTTTTCGAATTGGTCGAGCGCCGGCAGGAGTTGGTCGTCGAAGGTTTTCCAGATCACCCATAAGATTATGCCGACATTTTTCTGCCGGGCATACGCCGTAAGCTCTTCCATGTTAATTTCCGGCACCACCTCCAGCACGTTGCCGAGTTTGTACCAGCCTTCGTCCAGGATGATGTACTCGACCCCGTACTTTGCCGCGAAGTCTATGTAGTACTGGTAGGTCTGGGTGTTGATTCCGGATTTGAAATCGACACCGTAGATGTTGGTGGCGTTCCACCAGTCCCAAGCGACCTTACCGGGCCGGATCCAGGATGTGTCTTGCACCTGCGAGGGCTTGGCCAGCAACCAAATCAGTTCACTGGTGATCAGGTCACCGTCTTTCCGGGCAATCCCCACGACTCGCCAGGGATAGCTGCGCGTGCCACGAGTGACAGCAATGTAGTCCGCAGCCTCGACGACTCTAAGGTCGCGGTCCGTTTCCAGTTTTTCTTTGAGTGGATACGGAGGAAAAGTTGCCGTTAGTCCGTTGCTGCCGGTGCCGCGTAGCCAGAGCCCCGGATAATCGTCGACATCGGATTCCGCAAGCGCTACTTTCACTCCGTCGGCAGCTTCAACCACAGCGGGTAGACTCGCGATGGACGTTGGAGCGATTTCGGAGAGCTTGAAAGGAAGGTATCTTCTTTCATTGTGCGAGAAAAAGCTGTCTTCCTGGGGGTAGTAAGTCACGTAATCCCCCGGGAAGTTAAAGTTGGCCTCCTCTTTGTAGACTTTGACTTCATTTTGCGGGAGTGAGGTCTCCAAGCGATAAGCCACGCCTTCGTCATATGCCCTGAACACGACGGCGTAGTCTCCCTGCATCTCCAGTCGCAATTCATTGTAGTTTTCGCGAAGTTTTGCAAATTCTCGGTGGACGGAAGGCTCGACGGTCTGATGATAGGTGCGTTCCTTCGCGGCCTTGAGCTTCGGCTGCAGACCGAGCGTGTTGTGGTCAATGTCAATCGACAAGCTGGAGTTCTCTAGCAGCGGCGTTCCCTTCAGCAGGACGTCATACTGCAGGCGGTCGCCGGTGCGTATCCGCACCTCGATCTCCTTGTTCGGTGAGAACAGGCTATGGCCGGCCTGTGCGGCCGCGTGCACAGTGAGGTAAATCAGAGGGATGAGAATGATAACTGCTTTCTTGCAGAAGAACTCCATCGAACCATCTCCCATGCCGGAATTATTCTCCGCAAAATCTGACTGGATACACTCAAACCGCACGAGCAACTCTGAATTGGCTAGTACGCAACGGCGTTGCCGCCAGAACGAGACGAGCATCGCCGCTTTGTGTATAGAAATCCGTAGCCGATTGAATCGGGCCGTTCGCTTACGTAGTCGGATATAGTAATGATCCTGTATCCCTTCTCGCAAGGCGACTCTATCCCTGACGGGGCTGCGTGGGTGCGTAGGTCGGTAGAGGTCGGGAAGCAGAATTGTTGGCAATCGGCCATTCTGTCGAGATCCATGAGGGGAGAGACGTATCCATGAAGGCTCTATTGCTTTCGGAATACCGGCGCCTGGAAGTCACCGATGTTCCTAGACCTGTTCCCGGCCCTGAAGAGGTTCTGGTTCGTGTAGCCGCTTGCGGAATCTGTGGCAGCGACGTTCACGGCTACGATGGTTCGTCGGGACGCCGCATTCCGCCGATTATTATGGGTCACGAAGCGGCCGGAATCGTTGCCGCCTTGGGTAAGGGTGTGACTGGAATTGCCGAAGGCGACCGGGTTGCCTTCGACTCTACCGTTTACTGCGGGAGCTGCGACTTCTGTCTTCGCGGGCAGGTCAACCTGTGCGATCGTCGCCAGGTTCTGGGCGTTTCCTGCCCCGATTACCGCCGGGCTGGGGCTTTTGCCGAATTTGTGGTCATTCCTTCTCGTATTGTCTACCGCCTCCCCGATAACTTGTCCTTTGCCCAGGCAGCGATGCTGGAACCGGTGGCCGTCGCTCTACATGCCATTTCCTTAACCAGGCTCGACGCGAATAGCACCGCATTGGTTGTAGGAGCGGGCATGATCGGTCTTCTCGCTCTTCAGGCCCTGCTTGTGGCAGGCTGCTCCCGCGTGATTGTAGTAGACGTCGACCCGTCCCGCCTTAAGCTGGCGGAGAACATGGGGGCGACCGCGCTCTTACAGGCAAGCGACCCCGACCTTCTCCCGCGCATCGTCCGTTTTTCCCGTGAAGGTGTGGATGTGGCGGTCGAAGCCGTCGGCAAAAATGAGACGGTTAGTCTGGCGATCAGCAGTGTTCGCAAAGGTGGCAATGTTATCCTCGTGGGCAACGTCTCGCCCGAAGTAACGCTTCCCCTGCAAAAGGTCGTAACCGGGCAAATCCGGCTCCAGGGTTCGTGTGCCTCCTCGGGAGAGTACCCGCGCGCAATCGAACTGCTGGCAAGTGACGCGATTCAGGTAAAGCCACTGATCACGGCCATCGCTTCGCTGGATGAAGGACCGAAATGGTTTGAACGCTTGTATGCGCGAGAGCCCAATTTGATGAAGATTGTGCTTACGCCTGGGATGGTTTCGTGAACAACGGACTCTTTGATCTCACTGGACAGGTTGCACTGGTGAGCGGCACCAGCCGCGGGCTTGGGCAATATCTGGCTCGCGCCCTGGCCAAGGCGGGTGCGGACCTGGTTCTCACCAGCCGAAACCGCGATCGTCTGCCGACCTTCGAGGCGGAAATAAAATCGCTCGGTCGCCGCGCCGTTTCACTCGAACTCGACGTCCGCGATCTCGAAAGCATCCAGCGCATGGTGGCCGCCGCGGAAACCGCATTTGGCCACCTCGATATTCTTGTCAACAACGCCGGATGCAATGTCCGGAAGCCCGCCCTGGATGTTACCTGGGATGATTGGAATCTGATTCTTGACACCAATCTGCGCGGCACTTTCTTTGTCTCCCAAGCCGTGGCCCCAGGGATGATCCGACGTCGCTACGGACGCATTATCAACATCGGCTCGGTCACAAGTGTTGCAGGCTACGCAGGCTTAGCCCCTTATGGTGCCAGCCGCGGTGGCATCCGCCAACTTACGATGAGCCTGGCCGACGATTGGGGTAAACATGGGATAACTGTCAATTGCCTGGCCCCGGGCTGGTTTCGCACGGAACAAAACGCTGTTCTTTACGAGAATAAAGAGTGGGTCGATTATCTCTGCGACCGCATTCCGCTGAAACGACCAGGCCAGCCTCATGATCTCGATGCCGCAGTCGTGTTCCTGGCCGCCGAGTCCAGCCGTTATGTGACCGGGCAGACCTTGCTGGTGGATGGTGGAATCTCCACAGGCGCAACCCGTGCCCTCGTGCAACCTGCCTAGACGTCCGCCAACTGTTGATCCTAGATTCGATCTTGCCTACCTCCAACTGGCATTCTTTATTCGGAACCAAAGGACCTCCCCAGGGCAATTTCCTTCTACCAGAAGGCCTATGGGCAGTAAGGCTAGGGTTCCGCCGGGAAAGTAATGGTCACTACATCATGCCCGAGGAAGTTGAATGTGACCTTCGTCGCCACCTCGACTGCCTGGCCTCCGACTATGTAGGGACGATAATGCCAGTGCAGCACCGCTCGTACCGCGGCCGCCACGAGAGGGGGAGGACCGTTGAGGACGGCAAGCTGCTTGACGCCGCCGTCAACGCCGACCACGGCTTTCAGGCTGACTCTTCCCCGCAGGGCCCGATTCGGAACAACCGGGTAGCGAAACCCGGGCTGGGGCGTTTCTGCGACCTGTGGAAGTCCCTCCGGGACCGGGCCTATGACCACCCGCGCCAGCCGCGGCCGGCTCAGGACCGCAGTCTTGCTGAGGCTCTCCGATTGCGGGCGAGAGACTGCAGGGGAGGATGGTGTGAGGCTGGAGCTCGCCGGTTCAGAATTGAGGACCGGATTGGTGACCGACGTTGGAAGCGTAGCGTCCGCAAATTCGGGTTCGACGACAGGACTGGCGCCCAACGGTTTGGGGATGGAACTCGCAGGGCGAGATTTGGGGACAAGATTTATGATGGGTTTAGGAGTAGAGGGCCCGGGTTCGAGGACACGATGAGCGGCAGACGGTCTGGGGACAGGATTCGTTGCAGGCGGTTTGAGATTCGAGGTTACCGACGGCTGAACGTTTTCCGGCTCGCCGGCAGGGGGCGATGCAGAACTCGCCGGAGCGGACTCCTGGTAGACTACGCCATCTTCCTGAACGGCGATGTCCTCGTGTTGACTGTCTCGAAAGTAAACAAAACCAACCAGCAATGTAGCAAAGGTGCCAGCGAGCACCCAGGGCAGCACGTTTTGCCAGCGCCTTCTACCCACATCGCGATATTCCTCTATCTGGAACGATTGTGTAGGTCCTGATTCGTCTGTTTCTCGCCCGTACTCTCTTGGTTCAGGAGGCGCTTCAGAAGGCGCCGGTCTGGATGCTGAAATAGACCAAACGTTGGTACTGCGTCTGCCCAAATCCGCCAGGCTGACTTGATTATGGGCCGGCGGGCTGTAGGCGACCGACATCTCTTCCAATCCTGCGGCCCGGGGCAGAGCGACTTCCGTGCTGGCGACGCTTACCTGGGGCACCCTGGTTGTGATCGATTGGGCCGCGAGTCTGGGAATTCGCATCAGACGCACATTTTCAACACTGCCTATGACAGAGGTCCTGATTATCAGCTCACGCCGGGTCATTGCTGACCAACACAATCGGTTGATCACGTTCAGTTGGCGCCTATTCAGGACCTCCTTGGGCAGCCGGTGAAAATTGCGGAAAGTCCAGAGCAAGTAGACTCGCTGCCAAAATGTCGGCCTCGCGTACGCTAGGCCGATATCTGTACGCAACTCCATGACGCCGTAGCGGATCTTGTGTGCTAGGGAACTCATAAAATAATTCAGAGTAGCGCAGCTTCGATGCTGTCTGGCTGAGCCGGGTGGCCTTGAGGAGGAAGATTTTTTCTAAATCACCTGGCTCTTAGTCTTGAATGCCGGTTTCTGGACCCCGAAGCTCGGGTAACCCGCCTCAGGATAGCGAGCCTATGGGAAGCCGTAAGTCATTCTAGGACAGGAACATGTCGAAGCCAGCACAGCATCCCGAGGCAGGCCATCAGGCTCGTCAAGTATGGCTCGGCCAGGGATGTCACGATCAGTGCCGATTCCTTACCGCCGCTCGTAAGCGGGACTAGAAGGGCTGGGCGGCTCGTAATCCTGCCCGTATTTGTTCTTGTGAGCGGGGGTCACCGGGCCTTGCATAAGACGGATAATCCCGAGCCACGAGGTATTCTCCGAAATCGTTACCTCCCGAGCCTGGTTTTTCAAATTATCCGGCAGTGAGGCTTCGGACCAGACGCGGAGCAGATATCGTCCCGGTGTTACATTCTTGAATTCCACCTCGCCGCGCCGATTCGAGATTGCATAATACGGAGTCTCCACGGCAACGACCACGGCGCTCATTTCAGGGTGAATGTTACAAAAAATGTAGGAGATACCCGGTCGATCGAAGTGCACGTCCCGGGTAGTCCCTGCCTCATACAGCCCCAAGTCGAAACGCTTTCCTTCGAAGAGCGAAAACACGTTGTGAAAAAAGGGGTCGCGATTGGGGAATTCTACCGACGAACCTACCCGTACTACGATCACATGCGGCTCAAAAGTCTTGTTTCGCTGAACCAGCCGAAGGTGAGGACGGGGAGACTCGTCGGCCACACTGGCGGCTGAGGCAGTGAGCGGCGTGAGCCAGATCACGACGTTCGAAGCTCGGCTTGGATTTTTGGGTCTGGGAGACTTCTGAAATTCAACCCTGGCTGTCACCGTGGTTGCCTGTCCCCAGGCTAAACTGCCCAGCAACAGAGACACACAAATTCCTATGTGGCGATTAAGAGGCTTGGACCGAGGGCTGCTGTTCGGGTAGCGCATATTCTCAGAACAGGATACCCATCATTAGGTTTATCTGCCCACCCGTTCGGCTCGTGAGGTCTAGAGGTGAGGTTTTTAAGTGATTATATTGGGCCGATAGCAACAGGTTCTGATGGGGCCTGTAGATGACGTTGCCAAACGCGCTGCGATTTTGTCGAAGGTCGAGCGGAAGGCCGCTACTACTCTCGCCTGTCGAAAGCGCCCGAACATCTTGGGCAATCGGATTATCCATACCGAAGGCCGCGTTGAATTCCAATTTTGCGGTGGGACGAAACTTAAGTTGAGACCATCCTCCCAGTGAATTCAGACCTTGGATTTGAACCCCCGGATAAAATATCGGGCCGCTGAGAATGGCGGAACGTCCAATTCCACCTCCCAGCGCGCCCAGGGCCTTCCCGCGGTAGAATTCGCCGCTGAACGTCCATCGCCCGCTTAGAGGAATGTCCCAATCTGCCGCACCAGCCCAGCCATCCTGATAACGGTCGAACCACCAATCCTGGCGGCCGTAATAAGCCGCCGCTCCCAGCGTCATTGGCTGACCGAACATGGGATGGCTCCAAGCCACTCGCGTGGCGTACGCCGGTTGACCGATCCTTTCTCCAGCCTGCGGGATATTCCCCCATTGCGATACGGGGAGATCACCGGTGAGGTTGTCCAGAAGTCCGAATTGCATCAAGAGATTGGAGTCCGCTCTGAGATCAAATCTGTGCTCCACTCGAACCTGAGGCACCCATTCCCACAGATTGCCCGCATAATTAAAGGCGGGAACAGCAAGCGAGCTGAATGAGGTTGGCGAAAGTGGTGTGAAGAAGGCTTCGTCCTGACCAGCAACGATGGAGGTGTTCTTCCAATCCAGGTGTGCGGTAGCAGTACGCAATCGCAATATGCCGGACGTGACGCCATTAGGAATATTTGGAAAGCCACCTGCGAAATCCAGGTGAACATCTCCTCGTGTGGTGGCTCCAGCCAAGTGCGGCCCAAACACTTCCAGGCCAATCTCGGATTGGCGAAGCGTTCCGCCAAAGCTTCCATGCGGATGGCCGGAGTAGGCGGCAGGCACAAAGGAAGGAAAATCCTGATTGTCGAAGATGCCGCGATCGCTGAACAGGTTCATCAATACGATGCCCGACAGGCGGACCCGATACTTCGAGGCACTTTCAAGCTTGGTCTGATATTGCTCGTAGATTTTCGCGCCGAGCAATTGGGAATCTTCTTCCAGCCGGCTGACTCGGTCTTCGAGAGTCGAGTTCGTGGACGGCGGCGATGCTTCATGCGGAATTTGTTCTGCAGGGCTTCGGTTGCCTGCGGCCAGTTCTGCTCTGGCCTGCTTTAACTCCTGGCGTAACGCCACCGTCTCGGCGCGATACTCGGCGGCTTCAGAACGGATTTCGACAACCGCCTCCCTCAGTTGCCGGACTTGCTCCTGCAGGTCATGCATCGCGGACAATACCCGACCGTTGGGCGAGTCACCGGGTTGCTTTCCAGGATCCTGCGCCCGAGACAAAGTGGCAAGAACGCACAAAATGAACAATGGCCAGGCAAATTTTTCAAATGCAAAAACCGATGTGATCCTATGTTGCACAGGCGCCTCCCGAGGACGACGACTAGAATTTTGCTGCAACGGATTTCATCAGGTTGGCCCCTTCCGCTGCAGGAATCCGGCACTTCATTGCGTGTCTGCCGAACCCGCACGGCTGAGGGGTGGGGCAGCAATCGTGTCCACCTCGGGTCGCGGAGAACTCGATGACACAAGCGGAAGAGCTACTTTGAAAACGGTTCCCTGGTCGGAGGTTTTCTCAACGGTCACGTCACCGCCGTGATCTTGCACGATTTTCTGCACCACGGTCAAACCAAGACCGGTGCCATTCTCCTTCCCGGAACTGACAAAAGGCTGGAAGAGTCGATCTCGAATGAGTTCCGGAATCCCACGGCCATTATCCGACACACGAATTTCGACGCCGTTGGCGATGGCTCGCAAGTTGACATCGATGCGGCCGCTCAACGGTGACACCGCTTCGCATGCGTTTAATAATAAATTGTAGAGAGCGCGCTCCAACTTTCTGGGATCAAACCAGCCTTCAATACTGCCATCGCCAACGAAGTCGATAGCAACCTGGTGGAACTCGGGACGGGATTTGATGGACTGCACCGCCCGCTGCACCGAGTCCGTGAGGTTGCCATAGGTGGGCCGCAGCGATTCGCGGGTACGGGAAAACTCCAGGAGCGAATCGATCAGGTCGGTCATTTGGTTTACGGCCATACGCACCTCCTGATACAGCTCTTCGCGCTGGTCTGCAGTTAAGCCAGCTTCGCAAAGAAATTCCGCGTTGGCGACTATGGCCGCGAGGGAGTGACGCAGGTCGTGGGAAATAGAACTGGCCATTCGTCCGATGGTGGCCAGGCGCTCCGATTCCAGCAGATTTCGCTGCGTCTTGAGCAAATTCCCTCGCATGCGGCCGAAAGCCTCGGACACCTCGGCGACTTCGTCACCACCGGTCGTGGTCAGCGGGAAAGAGAAGTCTCCCCTGGCCAGGGCGCGCACGCCTTCAACGAGTTCCTCCAAAGGTCGGGTGAAAGTATGAGAAATGAGAAACACTAACGCGCTGCCACTTAATACGGCGATTACGCCGAGCAACAACAGCAAGCGGTTCAGACGGTCCAAAAACAGAGTGGCTTGATCGTATGATTTGAGCACGCTTAAGCGCAGGGGAGGATTTTTCCCTGGAGCCAAATCCAGGGTGGTAGCCAAGAATCGCTCATTGGCCAATTGAATTCTGGCTGGCTGCAGAGGATTGGAAACCGACAGCGCGCCCGCCTGCTGCACCAGGTCCGATTCCTGAACACTGGGCAATGTGCTTCTCACGATCGTGTTGCCGTAAGAAAAAGCAACCTGGCTGGCGGCGATCCGGCTGGCTTCCGCGGTCAAGTGATCGTCGATTTCGTAGCCTACCGCCAGAAATCCCACCACCTGGTTTGCCGCCGCCGGTCCGAAGTAAATAGGTTTGACAAAGACTTCGTACAGGTGGCCCGCGCCAAACCACCATTGGCCAGAGCTGTCCTCTCCGAGCGAGGTCTGGAGAAACGTTTGGGCCAGATCGCGGCTGAATCCCCGAGTAATCGTGTGGAGTGCAACCACGTTTCCCGAACGGTTGGAGAGCACAAACAAATCACTGCCGGCGAGGCGCCACAGACGAGCCGACTCGTCCTGAATCGTAGCCACATGTGTGGTTGTCATCAGCGCGCGGACGTCCGGAAGATCGGCCAGCAGCTCTGCTGAATGGGTGAGTGTGGCTTCGCGTTCGCGCTGGAAATTCTGAAAGGTGTCCGCTGAATTTCGGAGATCGGCAAAGATTTCGTTTCGTATCTGTGTCTGAACACTGCGGCGGACAACCAGCAGGCTGGTGCACGTAAGGGCGGAGGAAATCAGCAGCATGGAAAGCAGGAACTTGGTGCGTAGTCGAAACCCTGTCACGTCAGCACTCACCCTGCGCGAAGAATACGAACCTAAGCTCAGAGAACCCGCACTCTAGCGCACAAACTTGTAACCCACTCCATGTACAGTGCGAAAATGAACCGGATTCGCGGGATCCTTCTCCAGTTTCTGGCGGATCTTAAGGATGTGGTTGTCCACCGTTCGGGTTGAGGGATAGTGCTGGTATCCCCACACTTCAGACAGCAATTCGTCCCGCGAGATTACCCGTTCCGCATTCAGCACTAGGAACTTCAGCGCGTTGAATTCGCGGGCCGTCATCTCGATCGGCTGCCCTTCCCGAACCACCTCCATTTTTGCGAAGTTAATGGATATTTGGTCGAAGGCGAACATCTCTCCTATTTCATTGCGAGCCGTTCTTCTGATCGCCGCCCTGACGCGGGCCAGCAGTTCCCGAGGACTAAACGGCTTGGTGACGTAATCGTCGGCGCCGAGTTCGAGAAGCAACACCTTGTCGGTGACGTCGGTAGTGGCGCTTAAAATGATGATGGGCAAGGTGGGGACCTGCTGCTTGACTTCGCGGCACACATCCCTGCCCGACATGGCCGGAAGGCGGAGATCCAGGACGATGGCGGAGGGTACTGTAGCGCGGAAGGCTTCTAAGGCAGACTTGCCGTCGCCCTCAACGTCAACCGCGAATCCCTCGGCTTCAAACAGCCGTCTCAAGGCCTTCTGTACAGCGCGATCGTCCTCGACGACTAGAATTCTCTCCACCGACTTGGTTGCGGTCACAGCACGCAAGACCTGCGTCGACATTTACTTAGCTTACTCCTGTTCTGCCCCGTGAGATGAGAAGACGAGGACTAGTGACATTCTTTTTACAATTTCTTGACAGGCCGCTGCCGACGAAACTGCTATTCACGATCCGTTCTCTGACCGAATCGCGTGACGGGCGCTAGCGGCTGGAAATGCCCAAGCGGCTTATTGCCTTGGAGCCCCGTTTTTGCCAACTTCGAGTCATAGTTACTAACAATCTTTTTACATCACACTGACACTTCGGTTTCTTTGCTCGCCTACTCTCTCTCTCGGTGCTGCTTGGCGGATTTGGGATTGACGACGGAATCAACCGTCGGTGAGGGTTGAAGTTCGGAAGTGGAGGTCCAAGCAACGTTAACGGTGCTGCCAATTCCCCTGTACTTTACCGCCGGCATCAGCGACGAATCGCAGGGGCTCTTCGGCATGATGAATGTCTTTAAGGGCTGCGACGGGAACTAGACGAGTCCTCTGATAGCTGCCTTGTTCAGGCCGAAAACCGGGGAGGCGCTAGGGTGGATTTAGCGGTGCTGGGGCGTCGGACACTCCGTGGAACGGCGCCTCGACATGCCACTCTCGATACACTCATCCGCTTGGTTGATATGGGACAAAGAAGCCTGTTGGGCTCCGGAGTAGTCTCCCGCCTTAGCAGCCTCAAGCAACGGCTGACCTCCCCGATTGCGCTCCCCCGCAGTGAAGTGAATGTCGACACGGTCTCTTGACGTCCGGGCTGCTGCGCTTCAGAGCTCTGCTCTGTTTAGCGGGCTCCTGTTGGCCGAGTGCGGTGAGATAGTTTCGCTGGCCCGCGAACGGTATTTTGCGAAGCGTCAGACGATTTTCCGTCAGGGTGATCCGGCGAAGTTCATCTTCGTGCTCGTCTCCGGTCGAGTGAAGATTACTGAAACAAGCCACAGCGGCGTCGAGGTGATCTTGAGCATAGAGGAAGCTGGGGAGGTCATAGGCGAACTTGGGGCAATGCCGGATGCTTCTCGCACCCGAACCGCCCAAGCATTAGAGCGAAGCCATATGCTCATGTGGGAAGCGGGGGAATTTCAAACACTCCTTGAACGATATCCTGCGCTTGTCCTCAACTCGACTCATATATTAAGCGAGCGCCTGCGGGTACTCGAGGAGCGTTTCCAGGAACTCGCCACCGAACCGGTCGCGCCACGATTGGCACGAACCCTGGTCCGCCTTCTCGAGCCAGACGAGAATGGCACACGAAAACCTGCTCCTATCAGTCTCTCTCGTGAGGAGCTGGCGCAGATGACGGGCATGACCTCCTTCACGGTCAGCCGCCTGCTATGTGATTGGGAGCAGCGTGGCATCATTTCTAACCACCGCAGATCTGTGCTCATTAAAGATCTACCAGGCCTCAGAACGCTTGCGAGCGGCACGGCCTGACTTTCCTATTGGGCCGAACCAGTCCATTCAGGTGACGTGAGTGGGCGAAACTCCATCGCCAGAAGATTACTTGACAACAGCAGCGATGCTGGATAAATTATCCGCCCTTGCCCATTTTATCGTCCTTCAGCTCCGGAGGCGACTCGTATGACTACCTCGCGTCTCGTTTGTCTATCTTGGGTGCCATCGAACTGGATTCGCGCCGCTGTTTTGGCCGTGGTTTGCCTGCCTCTTCTGTTGTCGGCACAGGTCTCCACCACCGGAAAAATCACAGGTGTCGTGACCGACGCTTCCGGGGCCGTCGTGCCCAACGCGACCGTGGAGGTGAACAGCCCGGCCCTGATGGTTCCGCGCAGCACCAAGACTCATTCAGACGGCAGCTTCCTGTTTGATTTGCTACCACCCGGCCCATATGAGCTGGGCGTGACGGCCGGCGGTTTTCAGACCGTTAAGCGCACCAATATCGTTTTGACGGCAGGGTTTACGGCGACCGTGAACTCTCAGCTCACCGTCGGCGAGCTGAAGCAGACCATTGAAGTCGAGAGCGAGCCGGCCGTCGACGTGCAAACCGTCGAGACGCAAACTACTTTCGACCAGCGCTTGCTCCAGGAAATCCCCAGCGGCCGCGATCCGTGGTCAACGGTGGCACAAATGCCGGGCGCCACGCTAGACAGGTTTGACGTCGGCGGCAACCAAAGCATGCAGCAATCCACCATGGAGGTGCATGGCAGTACCCCAGGCGAGCAGATATTCAGCTTCAATGGCCTCGACCTGAACTGGCCTGGCGCCAATGGTGGTTACACGCAGTTTTATACCAACCACGATTCATTCCAGGAATTCCAGGTCGTGTCGGACAGCACGCCAAGTTCAGTTTCAATTAGCGGAATCTACATGAACATGGTGACCAGGTCCGGCTCAAACACCCTGCACGGAAATCTGGCGGGCTACTACAGCACCATGGCCCTTGAGGCCGGCACGAAGTTTCCAACTTTTCAAGGAGCCGATGTCCCTGCAGGATCGCCGACCGTCATGCTGCGCGATACAACCGTGAGCCTGGGCGGGCCGATTATCAAAGATCGGTGGTGGTTCGGGTCGTATCGAAGGTACGACCTGCGCTCGATTTTTCTGGCCGTTACAGATAAGAATGGCAATCCGATCGCAGATCCCAACCACCAGACCAATACCGACCTGCGCAGTGATTGGCAACTGAATTCCAGGAACCGGTTGAGCTTTATCTGGCTCTACAACGAGCAAAACCGGTTCTTCCGCCGGGATTCGGCGTTGGTGAGCCCGGAAGCCTCCTGGCGGCAGATCGAGCCCGCCTACATTCTGCAGGCACTGTGGACCAGTCAAGTCACCAACAACTTACTGCTTGATGTTCGCGCCGGGTACAACAAAGAAGTATTTCCTCTTGGTCCACAACCCGAAGTCAAGGCCACCGATTTCAACCACACAGACCGCGTTACAGGAACCCAGACCGGAGCTGCGCAGAGCTATTTCTCAAATCCTGCGTGGCTGTTCAAAATCGCCGCAGGGGCCTCCTGGTATAGGGGCTCGCTGGCCGGTACCCACAACTTTAAGTTCGGCTTTGAATGGGGCGACAACTACAACCCATACATTCAGACCGTGAACCAGGGAATCAACGCGTTTTACGACAACGGCGTTCCGGTTCAAGTCACCGCTTTCAATACGCCTTTCACCGCCAAGTCATACTTCCATGACACCAGCGCCTACGTGCAGGACGCATGGACCATTCGCCGGAGATTTACGCTGAATCTTGGCCTGCGCTTCGACCGCTTTATCAGCTTCTATCCCGAAGAGGCGATCGATCCGAATCTCACCTTTCCCGATCTTTTCCTAACCAAACCTTTCCCGGCATCAGGAAATTTGGTCACCTGGAACAACGTTGCTCCCCGCCTGGGCTTGGCCGTAGACATAACCGGCCGCGGAACCTCTGTTCTGCGCGTCAGCTATGGCCGCTTCTACAAGATGGAAGGTACCGGCCTGGTCGAGACGGTAAACCCGGTTGGATTTAGCAGTAAGACATTCACTTGGAACGATGCCAACGGGGACAAGATACCGCAGGTCAACGAGTGGAAGGTCGGTACTCCCATTCAACAGTCCGGTGGGGCGGTCGGTACCCACATTGATCGCAGTCTAAGCCGGCCCTACTCTGATTCTGTCACTGTAAGCTACGAACAACAGGTCTGGCAGGATCTCGGGCTCGGTGTAAGCTACTACTTCCGCAAGAAGAAGAACCTGTTCGGAACCACGAACCTGGCGGCTCTCCCGTCTAACTACACCTCTGTTACACAGTACAACGACGGCACACCGATCGTTAATCCTCTCAACAACTCTCCCCTGACGCTCTTCAACCTCGACCCGAACCTGGTCGGAGCGTCGAATTACGTTGTAACCAACATCCCCGCCTTGGACGACAACTCTTATCATGGATTGGAGTTCACGGCGGTCAAGCGCCTGTCTCACCATTGGCAGGTCCTGGCTGGCTTTACTGTCCAGCGCCAAAAGGGTGCCTACGGCCGCGGCTACTCCGATGATGCCTACTTCGACAACTTTAACGACCCAAACAACAGCATCAATCGCCGCGATAATTACCTGAATTTTGATTCCACCTATGTCTTTAAGGTCGACAGCACCTATGAGCTGCCGTGGGGGCTCAGCACCGGCGTGAACTTTCAGCACTTCACGGGATATCCCATTCAGCCGGTTGCCTATCTAGGCGGTGGCACACTGCTTAACCAGGACTCTGAGCAGATCATTCTCCAGCCCGCCGGCGGAGTGAGGCTGCCGGGCGTAAATCTGCTGAACATACGCCTCGCCCGTGATTTCAAGGTGCGGGACCGCTTCACGATTAAACCGCTGATTGACTTGTTCAACGTGGCCAACCAGCAAACCGTGATAACCGTGAATCCGACTCTTCCTTCTACGTTCGGCGACCCGAGTTCGACTTATCTGAAGCCGATTAACACCATCAATCCGTTTATTGCGCGAATTGGGTTGAAGATTGACTTCTAGCGAATCCCGGCTATTCCTGTCTCTGAGAATGTGAGGCGGATATAGATCGCATCCGCCGTAGCCGTTGGAGGGATCATGTTCGGATGGAAGCAAAGGCTTACAATCCTGTTAGCAATCGCCGCCCTTGCCTCGATCGGTAGGGCTGCCGCTCAAGACAAGACTGCTCCCGGCCTCACCATCGATCAGCTGATCGAAATCAAACATCCTTCGAATCCTGTCTGGTCGCCGGATGGTTCGCATATCGCGTTCCTCTGGAACCGCGCAGGAGTTACGAACCTCTACCTTGCCGCGGCCAATGGGGCAGACGCGCCGGTTTCGCTTACATCGTTTAGGGAGCGACGAGTCTCCCATGTCTTCTGGAATCGCAGCGGCGATACCCTGTATTTCGCACACAAGGGCAATTTGTGGCAAGTCGCGTCGACTGGGGGACAGGCGCGGCAAGTGTGGTCGTCCCCACCGACGGAAACCGACTTTGCTCCTTCCCCGGACGGTGCGCGTGTGGCTTTCGTGCGCGAAGGCGCAGACGGGTCGGGCCAGGGGCAGGGAAGCGATTTAGTTGTGCGGTATCTTGGCGACGGAACTGAGCTGAAGTTAGCTCACGACGATGTCAGCCTTCAACAACTCCTCTGGTCGCCCGATGGAACTCATCTCGCGTACGTGGGTGGCGCCAAAATAATCCACCATGACGAGTCCCCCGCGTACTCGGGGGCAAAGTTGATTTATTCGATCGAAGAAGAGCAGCCTGGTCAGCTCTTTGTCATCCCCTCCACCGGCGGGACCCCAACCCCTGTTGCGACGAAGGGTTGGTACGAAGCGCTGGGCTGGGGAGGTGCCGGGCATCTCGTATTCGCGCGCCAGTCCAATGAGTACAAGAAGCGCGCCATTTACGTCGTTGACGTTCGTGATGGCTCCGTGCTTGCCATCCGCGAGGATGTCGAAACTAAATTCTGGAGTCTTCCCGATTGGGAGGCCGGGCCCGACCCCGTGCCATCCCCGGATGGTCGCTGGGTCGCATTCCTGAGCGACCAGGATGGCTGGGACCATTTGTATGTCGTTCCTCTGACCGGCGGCGCCACGGTTCAAATTACAAGAGGCAAATTTGAAGCCTGGCGTCCCGCCTGGTCGCACGACAGCACCCGCATTGCGTTCGACGCCAATGAGCCGGACCACCCGGGTGATCGGCGTGTCGGCGTGGCCACGATCGGCACTGATGCGGCACATGCACGTGTGGAATACATAACCGCCGGCCAAGGTACAAATGTTGAACCCGAATGGTCAGTGGATGATCGGCGCCTCGTTTATCAGCACACCGATACGCGCAACTCAGCGGATCTTTTTGTCACGGACGCGAAGGCTGGTGCCAAACCAGTGCGTCTCTCCGATTCCATGCCGTCCACCATGGATCGCGAATCGTTCGTCGCGCCGGAGTTTGTCCACTATCCGGGGCCGGACGGCCTTTCCGTGCCGGGCTGGTTGTTCGTTCCGAAGGGCCTCGATCGCAGCAAGAAACATCCCGCGATCATCTGGATTCACGGAGATGGCATAAATCAGAACTACGACGGCTGGCACGTGCAGCGAAATTATGCCGTGTACTACAGCTTTCACCAGCGCCTGCTCCAGGAAGGCTACGTGGTATTCGCTCCCGACTATCGGGGCAGCATCGGCTACGGCCGGGACTGGCGCAATGGGGTCTACATGGACGTCGGAGGCAATGACGCAAAAGACGCGTGGATGGCGGCAAGTTACCTGAAGACCCTGCCTTATGTGGATGCCGACCGCATCGGCATTTGGGGGTTGAGCTACGGTGGATTTTTCACGTTAATTGCGATGACTGATCAACCCAAGCTGTTCCGCGCCGGTATCGATGTCGCCGGTGTCGTGGATTACGTGATGTATTTCGGCGATCCTTACCATAATGACTGGACCGTGGGCCGTATCGGTACTCCAGAGGAGAATCCGAAGGTGTATGCGAATGCTTCCCCGATCTCGCATATTGACCGGCTTGCGCGCCCGTTGCTGGTTTTGCATGGTACTGCCGACGTGAATGTTCCCTTTGTTGAATCCGTCTGGCTCATGGACGAGGTCTTGAAGAAAGGAAAGGGCGATCTGGTTACTTTCATGATCTATCCCGGGGAGTTTCACTACTTCGAACGCGAGCACGTTCTAAGGGACGCCTGGCAGAGGGTGGACGACTTCTTTGCTGCTTATCTTGGTGGCGATGGCTCACCGCCACCAGCGGCTGCTTTACATCGTGAGGGTGTGACCTCACCATAAACCAGTTCTCTTAAGCTACGCGCGCGCTGAGGACTGCTGGTGGCCGTCAAACCGAAACGGAGGTTGCGCCCTTGCTGTTCGATGTCTCTTCTTGCTTGCGGCGATGTTCGGCGACAAAGCGGCTCAGCGACTTCCCAGCGCTTCGAATGTGGCGAGCCAGCAGTTCACAGGCGGCTTCCACATCGCGTTTACGGCAAAGCTCGAGCAACGTGCGATGTTCTTCACGAGCGCGTTCCAGGGCGCGAGTCAGGTAGAGCTGCAGGCGGATATAGCGTTCGCCGTTGAAATTGATGTTACGAATCACCGCCATGAATTGCGGCCGGTGGGCGCCTTTATAAAGCGTCGAGTGAAACACCCAATTGAGCCGTCCCCATTCGGCAACGTTGCCTTCGTTGCGCAGAGCAGCGTCGTAAGTATCTAGGACATTTGCCGCTTGTGCGAAGTCTGAGTCGGTGAGGTTCGGGATGGATACACGCAAGACTTCCGGCTCAAGGATGGCTCGCATTTCAAACAGCTCTTCAATTTCATCGCAGGAAAGGAGCGACACAACCGCGCCGCGATGCGGAACGATCGTGATGACTCCCTCGGCTTCCAGCTGGCGCAGCGCTTCCCGGACCGGAATTCGACTGACCTGGAATTCCTGCGCGATCGCGTCTTGGCGAAGCTGTTCGCCCTCTCGAATGTCGCCCCGCACGATTTTCTCGCGCAGCTTTTCAGCTACCGCCGAGGTGAGCGATTTGCGGGGAATGCCTCCCGAGGGTGAATTCTGAGTCATCGCCTCATCCAAATATATAGAAGCTACTGCAACCCGGGACTTACTACGGTAGGAAAATGTGACCTACCGTCTCCAAACGACTGGGTTGACACTTGGATACTATATACATGAAAATCGGTCCTTATTTCAGCAGTATCTTGCGACGGGATGGTGATGGTTGAGTTTGGCCCCACAGCGTATTCACATGATTGACTCCCACACCGGGGGTGAGCCCACCCGGGTTGTGACCGCGGGAGGCCCTGATCTCGGACGGGGTAGTCTGTTCGAGCGCCTGGAACGCTTTCGGGTCGATTTTGACTGGTTTCGGTCGGCGGTTGTCAATGAGCCGCGCGGGTCAGACGCGGTGGTTGGGGCGCTGTTGTGCGAACCCTCCGATCCGGTCTCGGTCGCCGGAGTTATCTTCTTCAATAATGTCGGCTATCTGGGCATGTGCGGACACGGAACCATTGGCCTGGTCGTGACCCTCGCCTATATGGGCCGCATCGCTCCGGGAGTCCACAAAATCGAGACGCCTGTGGGAACCGTAAGTGCCCAACTCCACACAAGTGGAGCTGTTACCGTCCATAATGTTGCCAGTTATCGCTACCGTGCCGCCGTCTCAGTGGATGTGCCCGGCCATGGCCGGATCATCGGGGATGTGGCTTGGGGCGGCAACTGGTTCTTCCTGGTCAAGGAGCACGGGCTGAAGCTCTCTCTGGACAACATCGAGCAGCTTACGGAGTTCACCTGGGCGGTTCGGAAGAGCCTGAGCGCTGCCGGAATCACTGGCGAGCGCGGCGCTGAGATCGACCACGTCGAGCTGTTCGGTCCTCCCGACTACAAGGACGCCGATTCCAAGAACTTTGTGCTTTGCCCGGGCAAAGCCTACGACCGTTCTCCTTGCGGGACAGGAACCAGTGCCAAGGCGGCCTGCTTGTACGCCGATGGGAAGCTCAGACCGGGTGAAGTTTGGCGCCAGGAAAGCATAGTCGGGAGCGTTTTTGAAGTCAGTGTGGCCGTGGACGGTACCAAGGTGGCGCCCAGCATTACAGGTACTGCCTTCGTAACCGCTGAGGGCGACTTGATCCTCCAGGAAAACGATCCGTTTCGGCGCGGCATTCAGGCAAACCGAGTTCGGGAACCAGCCGTAACAGCGGGGCACTGATGGGACCGACTTTCGATGTCGCCATTGTAGGCGCCGGGATCGTTGGCGCCGCCTGCGCCCTGGAATGTGCTCAGTCAGGACTGAAGGTTGCGATCATCGAATCGGGCATTGTGGGTGGCGGCGCAACCGCGGCCGCGATGGGTCACATCGTCGCCATGGACGACTCCGACGCACAGTTCTCGCTGACTCGCTTCTCCCAGCAACTTTGGAACGTACTGCGGGCGGAGTTGCCACGCGAAGTGGAATTCGAACTGACCGGCACACTTTGGATAGCGGCGGATGAAGAAGAGATGTTGGCGGTCGGGAACAAGCACCGTTATTTCGCATCCCGCGGCGTCCCCGCTGAGGCGCTGGACGCGGCCGCATTGAAACAGGCCGAACCGAATTTGCGTTCCGGATTGCTGGGGGCGCTCTTGGTTCCGGAAGATGGCGTGATCTATCCCCCAACCGCCGCAGCTTGGCTCGCGAAACGAGCCCAACTCCGCGGCGCGTCATTGGTGCGCGGCAAAGCCATCCGTTTACGCGGCGGCTCGGTAGAAGTCGCCGACGGCACCATAATCAGCAGCAGCCTGGTAGTGAATGCCACGGGGGCATGGGCGCCGGAGCTTACACCCGGCCTCGAGATACGGAAACGCAAGGGCCATCTGGTTATTACCGATCGATATCCCGGTTTCGTACGCCACCAGCTCGTCGAACTCGGGTATCTGAAGAGCGCCCACTCCATCACCAGCGACTCTTTCGCGTTTAACGTGCAGCCTCGGGCTACCGGCCAGATTCTGATTGGCTCGTCTCGGCAGTATGGCGCGGACCACAGTTCTATCGACCACAAGATCGTCGCGGGCATGGTGGCGCGCGCCTGCCAGTACCTGCCCGCTTTGGGGAAGATGGCTGCGGTCCGCTGCTGGACAGGATTCCGCGCGGCTACCCCAGACAAGCTGCCCCTCATCGGCCCTTCGGTAACGGACCAAAGACTGTGGCTAGCGACCGGGCATGAAGGATTGGGTATTACGACCTCGCTGGGCACAGCAAAACTGCTGGTTGATCAGATTGTCGGTCGTCGCTCCGCTATTCCGATCGAGCCTTACTTGCCCGCACGCGGCTCACGGGAGCATGTGTATGCGTGAGATCATCCAGGTGGCCGTGAACGGGATGGAGGTGGCGGTGCAATCCGGAACCACAGTAGCGGCGGCCGTCCTGCAGTGTGGGGTTTCAAGCTTTCGTCGCTCTGTCACCGGCGAACCGCGAGGTCCGTTGTGCGGCATGGGAATTTGTTTTGAGTGCCGCGTGACGGTGGACGGCGTTCCCCACACCAAGAGCTGCCAGGCGCTATGCAGGCCGGGTATGGAGATCTCAACGGATGAGTAGCACTCGCTGGGACATTGTGGTTGTCGGCGGAGGTCCAGCCGGCATGGCGGCCACGGCCTGCGCCGCTGAAGCCAGCGCGTCGGTGCTGCTGGTTGATGACAACCCCAGCTTGGGCGGGCAAATCTGGCGTGGAGAAGGGGAGAATTCGTCACTGCAAGTGGCGCGCTCGTGGTTCGAGCGGTTGAAACGCTCTCGTGTCGAAGTTCTAAGAGGCTTCCGCATATTCGACCAGCCCGTCCCGGGGGTATTACTCGCCGAAAGCTCGGAGTCAGTCCGAGAGATTCCGTATTCGAAATTGATTATTTGTACTGGCGCGCGGGAATGCTTTCTCCCGTTTCCGGGCTGGACTCTACCCAACGTCATGGGTGCTGGCGGACTCCAGGCGATGGTGAAGTCGGGCCTACCGATCGCCGGAAAGACTGTCGTGGTCGCCGGCAGTGGCCCGCTGCTCCTGCCCGTCGCGGCTTACCTAGGAAAGCGAGGAGCAAAAATCCGGCTCATCGCCGAGCAGGCGTCGCGCGCTCCGATGCTGCGCTTCGCGGCAGCCGTCGTTTCGCAGCCACAAAAAATCGCGCAAACCATTGGACTGATGCGACAGCTTGTCGGCGCCCCCTATCGCCTTGGCTGCTGGCCGGTCGAGGCGAAAGGTGAGGATAAAGTGAAGGCCGTCGTGTTGCAGCGGGGACGTCGCCAGTTCGAAGTCGAATGCGACTACCTCGCCTGTGGCTTTCATCTGGTACCCAACCTTGAGCTGGCCGCGTTGCTTGGATGCGAACTGCGCGACGGTGCCGTTCAGGTGGACGATGCACAACAGACGTCCGTGCCGAATGTCTATTGCGCCGGTGAACCCACCGGCATCGGCGGAGTCGATCTTGCGCTCGTCGAAGGCCAGATAGCCGCCCTTGCCGCCACGGACAAGCCGCGAGAGGCTGAACGGCTGCATCCACTGCGTGCCCGACACCGCCGATTTGCAGCCGCCTTGCAGCGAGCTTTTGCTTTGCGCGAGGACCTGAGAAAACTCCCGCATAGCGATACTTTGCTGTGTCGCTGTGAAGACGTGAGTTTTCACCGAGTTGCAGCCTGCCAGAGCTGGCGCGAAGCCAAGCTGCACACGCGCTGCGGGATGGGGCCGTGCCAGGGACGCGTTTGTGGTGCGGCATTGCAGTTCTTGCTTGGCTGGAATATCGAGTCGGTCCGGCCGCCGCTGTTTGAGGCGCGTGTTGAAAGTATCGCAACTGAGCTGGCCTTCGAGTCCACAGTTGAGGTCTCCCAAGGAGCTGAATGATGAAGTGGCAAGGTGTAATGCCGGCGATCACTACCTGTTTCGACAAGTCGCTGGGCATCGATCATGGCTTTATGGCCGAGCACTGCCGCTGGCTGCTCGATAACGGATGTACTGGAATCGTCGCGCTTGGCTCGCTTGGCGAAGGGGCGACGCTAACCTTTGACGAAAAGCTGGCCGTTGTTCGCACTTGCGTGCGTGCCGTCGGCAATCGCGCTCCGGTGTTGGCCTCGATTTCGTCGCTGAGCACTTCAGAAGCCATAGCACTGGCGCGGCAAACTGCTGATCTGGGATGCGATGGCCTGATGGTGTTGCCGCCCTATGTTTATCAAGGCGACTCACGCGAGATGCTCGGATACGTTTCTTCTGTCCTGCGCGCGACCAATCTCTCCTGCATGCTTTACAACAATCCGATCGCCTACGGCACCGACTTTCTGCCTGAACACATTGCCCAGCTTGCCGGGGAGCATTCGAACCTTCACGCGGTGAAGGAGTCGAGCGCCGACGTACGCCGCATCACCGCGATTCGCGCCTTAGTCGGAGACGATCTCGAGCTCTTCATTGGCGTTGATGACGTGATCGTCGAGGGGGTTGGAGCAGGCGCTGTGGGCTGGATCGCGGGGCTGGTGAACGCGTTGCCGCGCGAATCGGTCGACCTGTTCAATTACGCCGTCGAAGGCGACCACGAAAAAGCCTTTGAACTATACCGCTGGTTCCTTCCCCTGCTGCGCATGGACACGGTTCCTAAATTCGTGCAGCTGATTAAGCTGGTGCAGGAGATGGTGGGCATGGGAAACAGCCGTGTGCGCCCTCCACGCCTGCAGCTTGCAGGTTCTGAACTCGAAGAGTCTCGGAATGTTATCCGGACCGCAATGACGAATCGGCCGAGAATAGCAGCCGGATCCAGCAAACCGGCCGCCCTCGAAAGCTGATGACTACCTAAGCCATGGACCTGCGCGGGCAGTCTATCGTGAATTTCGAAATATCGCGGAATGGACGCTCGTTCACCGCTTTCAATCCGCTGAACGGCCAGCCTCTTGCGCCGGAATTTTACTCAGCCAGCTTGGAGGATGTGGACCGCGCTGCCCGGGTCGCTGAGCGTGCCTTTAAGACCTATAGCCGCTGGAGCGGCAGGCAGAAAGCTGAACTGTTGCGGCAGATCGCGGCTGATATCGAAGCGTTGGGAAATGATCTGATCGAGTGCACCGCATTGGAGACAGCGCTGTCGCAGGATCGGTTGCGCGGCGAGCTGGCGCGCACCTCGAATCAGCTACGCCTGTTCGCGTCCGTCGCAGAAGAGGGTTCATGGGTCGGAGCGCGAATCGACCGTGCCGATCCCGGCAGAAAGCCCGCACCCAAGCCTGATCTCCGCTCGATGTTGCGGCCGCTCGGGCCAGTCGCTGTTTTCGGCGCGAGTAATTTCCCCCTCGCATTTTCCGTCGCTGGCGGCGACACCGCTTCCGCACTAGCCGCCGGAAATCCGGTTGTGGTCAAGGCGCATCCGGCACACCCCGGCACCAGTGAGATGGTTGGCCGCGCGATTGCTGAAGCCACGCACAAAGCAGGCGCTCCCGATGGAACTTTCGCTCTGCTGTTTGATGCAGGCACTGAGGTGGGCCGCGCTCTGGTACAGCATCCGGCGATCAAAGCTGGCGGATTTACAGGTTCTCGCGCGGCCGGACGCGCATTGATGGACCTGGCTGCCTCGCGTCCCCAACCCATTCCGTTCTTTGCGGAGATGAGCAGCACCAATCCGGTTTTCATTCTGTCCCGAGCGATGGCCGAACGAGGCGAACAGATTGCCGCAGGCCTGCATGGTTCGGTCACTCTGGGCGCAGGTCAGTTTTGCACCAAGCCAGGGCTCGTGCTAGTCGGCACCGGTCCGTCCTCGGAACGTTTTGTAAGTAAACTCGACGAGCTGATCGCTGCGACTCCGGAAAACGCTCTGTTAACCGCAGGCATTTGTAAGGCCTACGGAACGGGCGTGGAACATAGGTCGAGGTTCGAGCGCGTCGCTCGTCCCCCCGGTTCTGGTAAAGGGTTTACTGCATCCGCAGCGCTGTTCGAAACCGATATAGACAGCCTGACTGCTGAGCCCGAATTGGCGGACGAGTTATTCGGCCCGTCGACCTTGATTGTTCGTCACAACCGTCATGAGCAGTTGCTTCGTTTTGCTGAGGGCCTGGAAGGCCATCTCACGGCCGCCATTCACGGCACCGGGGAAGACCTCCGCGAGGCGGCGGACCTAGTGGCCATCCTTGAGCAGAAAGTAGGCAGAATCGTTTTCAACGGCTATCCCACCGGCGTGGAAGTTTCTCATGCCATGGTTCACGGCGGGCCCTTTCCAGCGACATCCGACGCGCGCTTCACATCGGTCGGAACGCAATCCATCCTTCGCTTTGCGCGGCCGGTATGCTTTCAGAACTTTCCCGATGAGGCTTTGCCGCAGGAATTGCAACCGGCCAATCCGTTGGGGATCTGGCGAACTCTCGACGGACGATTAACACAAGAACGCGGCTAGCTGATGCTGGACTGGTTAGATGGAGGAGGCGGCTGATGAAATCATCACATCGATGGATGCTGGTTTTGGCGCTATTCGCCAGTGTACTTCTGCTGGTAACTGGCAGCGCAGCCCAGGACGAAGGTGAAGAGAAACACGAGGAGCCCGGCTTCCACTTTCGTTTTATTGGTCCGGTAGTAGGGAATCGCATCGCTGCGATCGCTGGCATTGCCGGCGACCCGAACACGTACTACGCCGGCGCCGCGTCCGGTGGCGTCTGGAAGACCGTGGACGGCGGCAATCGCTGGCAACCCATCTTCGACGACCAGCCCGTAGAGGCGATCGGTGCGTTGGCGGTCGCGCCATCCGATAGATCCATCGTGTGGGCCGGGACCGGAGAAGCCTGGGCCATCCGCGACAGTGATGTCGGCGGCAATGGCGTCTATCGCTCCATGGATGCAGGCACGACCTGGACGCATATGGGTCTGGACGAGACTGGCCGCATTGCGCGCATCGTCATTAATCCTTTCGATCCGAAAACCGTCTTTGTATGCGCTGCCGGCCGGTTGACCGGTCCGCAACCGGAGCGCGGCGTCTATCGCACGACCGATGGCGGCCAGCACTGGCAGCGGGTTTTGTTTGTCAACGAAAACACCGGCTGCTCGGGCCTGTCCATGGATCCGCAAAATCCGCGCACCATGTTTGCGGGCACCTGGGAAGTCGTGATGCATACCTACGCCGAACTGAGCGGCGGCCCGGGTAGCGGCGTTTACGTCACGCACGACGGCGGCGACACTTGGACGCACATCGAGGGTCATGGCCTTCCCCATTCGCCCGTGGGCAAGATTGATGTAGCCGTCGCACCCACCGATTCCAACCGGGTCTACGCGCTCATCCAGACGCCTGATCAAGGTTCCGTTTGGCGATCGGACGATGGCGGCCAGAAATGGAAGGTAGTCAACTGGGATCGATCGCTCATCGGACGTGCTGGCTACTACATCCGCATTCAAGTCTCACCCACAAATGAGAACGAAGTGTTCGTGGCCAACAGCAGCTTCCACCATTCTGTGGATGGCGGCGAGACCTTCGCGACCGTGAAATGGGGCGGCGACACTCACGACATCTGGATCGATCCCAGGAATGCGGATCGATTCGTGATCACCGACGACGCTGGCCTGATCATCACCCAGGCGCACGGGCGCGGTTTCCATCGGGTAACGTTCCCGATCGGACAGATGTATCACGTTGCTGTTGATGACCAGGTTCCTTACTACGTCTACAGCAACATGCAGGACGACGGTACCATGCGCGGGCCAAGCACTTCCGCCCCCAGCACCGGCTACGAGCCCGAGGAAGAGGAGTCTGGTTGGGAACACAGGCTGGGAGGATGCGAATCCGGCTTTACCTTGCCGGATCTGACCGATCCCAACATCATCTGGGCGTCGTGCTATGGCAATGAGGTGACCCGCTATGACGCGCGTCTGAAAAAAGCGCGGTCCGTGAGCCCCTGGCGCCACACCCTGGACTCGCCGCCGAACCAGAGCAAGTATCGTTGCCACTGGACTCCGCCCCTCGCGATCGATCCCTTCGACCACAACACGGTGTATTACGGATGCCAGGTGATCTTCAAAACCTCCAACGGCGGTCAGACTTGGACCGTGATCAGTCCCGATTTATCAACCCAGGACCCCAGCCGCATTATCTCCTCAGGTGGAATCGTCGGCGACAATCTTGGCCAGTTTTATGGCGAGGTGGTTTTTGCAATCGCACCTTCTGCGTTGGAGAAAGGTCTGATTTGGGCCGGCACCAATGACGGCAAGGTCTGGTACACAAAGGATGGCGGCGGTCATTGGGTTGATGTAACCAAGAATCTCAAAATTCCGGCGTGGGGAACTGTCAGCAGCATTCAGCCATCGTACTTTGACGCCGGAACCGCCTATCTCTCGGTGGATTACCACCTGATGGATAACCGCGATCCCTTCATCTACAAGACCACCAACTTCGGGCAGTCGTGGACGCTCATCTCGGACGGCATTCCGAAGGGTCCGCTCTCGTACGTGCGGGTGGTGGCGGAAGATCCCAACCGGAAAGGCTTGCTGTTCGCGGGAACCGGAAACGCACTCTACTACTCGCTGGACGACGGCGGGCACTGGACCAATCTGCAGGGTGGGCTGCCTCATGCCACGGTATCGTGGGTGGTTGTGCAGAAGAATTTTCACGACCTCGTGGTCTCGACCTACGGCCGTGGTCTTTACATCCTGGATGACATCACGCCTCTGGAGCAGATGGCCAGTGGAGGTTCACAGCCGCCAGTCCGCCTCTACACGCCGCGCTCTGCCTACCGTTTCTCCCGCGACTCACGCGCATTCGTCAATTACGAATTACAGAGCGCGCCAAAAAAGCCGGTGCAGATCGACATCCTCGATTCCTCCGGCCAACTGGTTCGGCACATCGAGGAGACCGCGCGTCAAGGATTCAATCGCACTCCCTGGGATCTGCACCATGACGGTCCTCGTCTGGTCCGGCTACGCACGACGCCGCCGGAAAACCCGTACATTTGGGAGGAGCCTCGTTTCCACGGAAAAGACTGGCGTCCGATCACACACTGGGGCATGCGAACCAAGCTGTCGGGGCCCCTCGTCGTGCCCGGACAATACACAGTCAAGCTCACGGTCGACGATCAATCGGTCACTGCGCCGCTAGAGGTGGTACGCGACCCCAAGACTCCCGCCACGGACCGTGAACTGGCCGCGTCAGTGAAGTTGCAATTGCGCATTCGCGACGACGTCAGCAAGGCTGCTGACATGGTCAACAACATCGAGTGGGCGCGCAAGCAACTCGCTGTGTTGGACAAGATGTACACCGAGGCGAAGAAGACGGACATCGCCAAGTCAATCCAGGATATGGACCAGAAGATGCAGAAAGTCGAATACATGCTGGTGTCACGGACGCTTACCAGGAGCGACGATAAGTACTTCAGCGATACCTACAAGGTCTACTACAACCTGCTGTGGCTGAATGCCGAGATCGGTCCCGGTGGCGGCGACGTAGCCGGCGGCAGCGATTACGGACCCACCGACACGGAAGTCGCTCTGCTCAACGACAACGAGCAGGAGTTGACCGTAATCGAACCGGAATATCGAACGCTGATGCAGCAGGACCTGCCGGCGTTCAACCGCGCCATGCTCGAGCACGGCGGCACACCAGTTGTGGCCGGAGCCGAAGCGCCGGCGAAAACGGTGGCGGGGTCGAACCAATGATCTTGCCAACTGAGCCAGTTTTCTTGGATTCGCTTTCAACACGGCAACCTGCGTAATGCATGCGCCAGCAGCACCCGGTTCGAATTGAGCCCTACCAACCAGCAGAGCATCACAGTTGCTCGTGACCATATTGGCGGCAGAGTGGTAGGATCTTGCCGCGCGCGATGGGGTGAGGAAGCTGTTTTCCAATCGATCGATGCTCCTGGGTGGCGGATTCTTATGCGGCGGGCGACGGGCCCGCTCGTTCCTTGCGGTCGCTGCTTTGTGGGCATCGTATTCGAACGCTCAAGCCGCGCCGGATCGCCTGCTGCGTGGCGTCATCACCGGCAAAAGCAATCTCACCTATAAGCTTGTCCCATTCACCGTTCCCGCGGGCGTGAAGCGGATTACGGTACAGTTTACGCACACCGGCGCCGACGAGAAGACTGCCATCGACCTCGGCCTGATTGGTCCTGACGGATTTCGCGGCTGGAGTGGCGGACGGACGGGCACGTTTGTGGTCGCGGAAACCGAGGCCACGCCCTCCTACCTTCCCGGCAAGATTGTCTCCGGAACCTGGAATTTATTGCTGGGAATTCCGAACATCCGTCCCAACGTGACCGCTACCTACACCGCGAAGATTTACTTTTCGCGCTCGGGGCGTGCGGAGCAAGCGCCCGCGGGCGTGTACCCGGTTATCAGCAATCTGCCGCGATGGTATCGTGGCGACCTCCACATGCACACTGCCCACAGCGATGGCGCCTGCAAGAGTCAGAGCGGCAAAGACGTACCCTGCCCGCTATTTTTCACCGTTCAGGCGGCCGCGAAGCGAGGGCTTGATTTCGTCGCCATCACCGACCACAACACGATGTCCGAGTACCATGCCATGCGGGAATTGCAGCCGTATTTTGATAATGTCTTGCTGATTCCAGGACGCGAATTGACCACTTTTCAAGGCCACGCGAACGCCTTTGGCACCACCGATTTTCTCGACTTTCGCGTCGGAAGCGCCGCGGTCCCGACCTGGAACACACTGCTGAAGCGAATCCATTCCGCGGGCGCGCTGGTTTCGATCAACCATCCGAAAGACCCCACTGGCGAAGCCTGCATGGGCTGCGGCTGGGATCCGAGACCCCCGGCCGATATGCATCTGGTCGAAGCCATCGAGGCAATCAACGGCGTTGCTGCAGAAGGAGCGACTTCCGGCATTCCGTTCTGGCAAGAGCAGCTCAATCGTGGCTACCGGATTACCGGGATCGCCGGAAGCGATAATCACAACGGGTTGGCGCCCGTGCCTGATCCGGGGTCGGTTGGGTATCCGACAACTGTTGTGTGGGCGAGCGAGCTATCGATTGCTCGGATATTGGCAGCAATTCGCGCGGGGCATGTGTTCATCGACGTGACCGGCAGTAAAGACCGGTTGCTGGAAATGTCTGTCAGCCTGTCGAATCTCCAGGCCAGCATGGGCGACGCCCTTCCCATTGCGAGCGGCACCGCGGCTGAGTTCACCGTACACGTGGTGGGCGCACGTGGCGGTCACGTGGAAATCATCGAGGACGGCACTTCATCGTCTTTGCTTGCAGACTCCCGGATCGACCAAGACGACCAATCGTTCACATTCCCTTGGAAGAGCGACGGACGGCAGCATTGGTTGCGTGTCAATGTGCGTGACCATCAGGGCCAACTGCTGCTCGTAGGCAATCCTATCTGCATCAACTTTCCCGAAACAGGTCCGTACTCGCCCACTCAGCGCGAGGCACGATGAGAGCAGCACAGATAGCATCGCTGGTCTGGTGCTCGGTGAGCGTAATTGCAATCGTGTCCAATGTGGCGGCGCAGCAAACGAGTCGAGATGCAGCGCAGCCGGGTTCACGCGTGCTGATGGATGCGCACAACTGTTATCCATACGGCGAATGGTGGTATGACCGCATGGACCGCGCGCTCTCCGCCGGTACGCCGCTGGCGATTGAGCAGGACTTGACGTGGTATACCGATCCACGCACGGGAAAATCGTGGCCGGTTCTGAGTCACGATCGGGAGGCGAACGGGCACGAGCCCACGATGCGAGAATATTTCTTCGAACGCGTGCGGCCGATTGTTGAGAAAGCGCTGCGCGATGGTGACCGCTCCGGGTGGCCGCTGATCACCCTCAACCTGGACTTCAAGTCGGAAGAGCCGGCTCTGTTGCGCGCGGTTTGGGACATGCTCACCGACTATAAAGACTGGATCACTACCGCGCCCCGGGCTGTCGATCGGCCCAGGCTGCAGCCACTCGACGTCAAACCGATTCTGGTGCTGACCGGCGAATCGGATGCCCAGCAGGCCGTGTTCTACGACACCGTACCGGTTGGAGGACAGCTGCTCGTATTCGGCGCAGTGCACACCAACACTCGCGATCCGCTAGCTCCGCCGGGAGTGATCGAGTCTGCTGTCGCCGACAATTATCGCCGCTGGTGGAACAATAGCTGGGTCGTTGTTGAGTCCGGCGGTTCTGGACAGGCCGGCGCTTGGACTGCCGCTAAGAACGCCCGCCTGCAACAACTGGTGGCCCATGCACACCAAAACCATCTCTGGATCAGGTTTTACACCTTGGACGGCGCTGCACCTGCCGAACTAAGCTCGCACGGCTGGTTCCGCAGCTACAACTTCGGGTCCAGGCTCGCGGTCCAGACGCGATGGATCGCTGCCGCGCGTGCCGGAGTCGATTACATCGCCAGCGACCAGTACGAAGATCTTGGCGCTTACCTGAAGGCGAGAGCGCTCGTTTCAGCCAACCGCCAGGGCTCGAGTCAGTAAACGGGCAAAATCACCGTACCGACGCAAACCCATCCAGCGCGAGTCTAGCCTTCTTCATCCGGCGGTCCGGCGGCCCCGGCCAGATCCTGAGGACGGACCTTCTCGGTGTTGAATTTTGCTGCTCGCTCGCGCATGGTCCTGAGCACCTCTTCAAGCGGAGGCGGTTCATCCTTGATCCATCGCAGCGGGTTGATACGCGCCACCACGAACGAACGCAGGTACGGGCTGACTAGTCCTCGGTCCTTGAGCTTTTTGACCACGGCTGCAACTCTCTCCTCCAGGTCGAGCACGATGGAAGCGCGCTTCTCATGATCTTTGAGAGCGGTGCGCAGCGACTCATCGGCGAATGTCTCAAGTCGCCGCAAAATAGGATGGTAAACACCACCACCAAAGCGTCGCACTCGCTCGTAACACACACCGAGGGTGACAAGGGCAGCTTGTTCGAGATAGAAGGCAAACTGGGTTTCTGGCCGTGTGCCGTCCTCGTCGGCGAGCCCACGATAAATGCGGATGACCTCCAGCGAGCGCTCTTTGAGGTTGTGTGCCTTCTCGGTATTAAGGGCTAAGATCTGCCAGGCCACCTCGCGGTCGGCTACCACCAGGGCAGCGATGGACTTGGCTCCAAGCCGGCGCATGGCTTCCAGGCGATGTCGTCCATTGGGCGTCCAGAAACCGCCGCCGGGTGCAACCACGGCAATGATGGGGTCCAGAAAACGTCCCGTTTTATGGATGACATCCGCCAGCCGTTTGTGGTGCGCATCAGACAGATCCCGCTGGAAGGGTGTGGGCTCGATGGTATCGATCGGCAGAATCGAAATGATGACCGGGTGGCCAGCAAGCGGCTCTTTATATTGCCCAACTACGCATCCGCCGACGTTCTCGATCTCTTTGGCGACGCTGGCGGCGGACCCTTCTGCCTTCTCCAGTTGACACTCGGCTGGCCTTAGTCCTACGGTCCCGGGTTTGGCTTTGCGCGGACGTCGTCGGGCAGGTGCAGGTTTCACCATGATCAAGACTCCATTTTCTGCGAGCCAACGTCAGAGCTTCCGGCTGATTCCGCAGCTCTACTCGCCATTGATCGTAATTACGATGGTGCGCTTACGCCCGCGTACATCGCATTCCAGATGAAAGATCTGCTGCCACGTACCCAGCACCAGCTTGCCATCGACGACGGGCACCGTCAGTGACGGCCCCAGCAGCGTCGCCTGAAGGTGCGAATGTCCATTGCCGTCGTGCCAGGCTTGCTCGTGGCCGTAGCTCCGGCTAGGTGGGATGAGCTTGTCCAAGATGGCGGGCAGGTCCTCGAGCAGGCCGGGTTCGAACTCAATGGCGCCGACCGCCGCCGTGCTGCCGACGTTGAAGACGTTCACGGTGCCGGTTCGAATGCCGGAGGCCGTTACGGCTGCCGTTACTTGCCCGGTTAGATCGTGCATGTCGCCGTGACCCTTGGTGCTGACAGAAGTCTGCTGCTGATAGTTCATAAGTTGGCGCCCTTCAGCCAAACACGGTAACGCCGGCAACGCAGAGGTCAGGATGTCAACGCCAACAACACGCCCTGATCACTGATCCGATGGACCGCAATCGCGGCGCAATTTTTCAATACCCAGTCTGCTCCGGCAGCTGCCAGTTCCTCACTCGCAACAGTCGTGGGGAAGCCAATGACTCGTGCACCGGCAGCCTTGCCTGACCGAATGCCGGCGGGTACATCCTCAACCACCACGCAATCCTGCACACGAAAACCGAGCACCGACGCTGCTTTCAGATAAGGCTCCGGGTGAGGCTTTCCGTTGAGAACGTCACTGGAGCTCACCCACCGTTTTGGAAGCGGCAGGCCGGCAGTGCGCAAACGCACTTCGGCCAAGGAACGCGTGGACGAGGTCACGATGGTCCAACGATCGGTCGGCAGCGCAGCCAGCAGCTCGCGGGCGCCGGCGAGCGGTACCACGCCTTCAAGGTCTGTCATCTCACGGCGTTCTACTTCTCGATTCTCCTTCTCGTGGTCGGCGTGCGGGAGGTACTCACGCACCGTGGCCAGACTCGGCCGGCCGTGCGCCCTGGTGACAACCTCTTCGGGGTCAAATCCGTGTTCAAGCGCCCATCGTCTCCAGACCCGTGCCACTGCAGGGGTGGAATTGATCAGGACCCCGTCCATGTCGAACAATAACGCACTAGCTGTGATCTGGACTTGCGCCAAGGTCGTAATTACCTGCCCCATGATAACCAGATCTCACCGGTCCGTGGTCGAGGACCTTCCGGACGCACGTTCTGAAAGGGATGTGTCTGCAGCCTCATTCCATTGGATCGGGAACTAGAGCCTCACTGGCGCCAAAAATCCTAAGTAGCTGGTTATCATACGCTTAGAAAAAATCGGCAACTCCTCAGGAACTTCTAGGGTCGCGACATAGACCAGCGGCGTGCAACCGATCATCCGGCGCCAGCTTCCAAGTAGCGCCAGAGTCTCGGGAAATATTCTCCGATCACTGGCGTCCGGGCTTTTGCTGGGCTGGACGCGAACAACGACAACCTTGATTTTATTTGCGCTGTTGGGCCGCGTTTCCATGCCTCCCATTCGGGTGCATCTCCCCACGCCAAGACAGGTTTGTCCTGCTGGTTATTCAATCTGGTGGCCGGAGGGCAAGGAATTCCAGAACGACAGGTACGCAGAGTGCGGTAAGGACGTACCGCTGGTTGCAAAGGCGAGGTATGCGCCGGCCGCTAAGAACGTGAAGTATCGTCCTGTCGGGGAGAAAAAATCAATAATGGGCACCCCAAGCAACCAGACCTGAACCGATCATTGGCGCAAGTGACGAAAAAATAGACCTGAGCACGAGGAGCTCCGCGCCACAGCCGCAGGATTCTATTTCTCACGCCCTTTCTGTTTCGGCCCGCAGTTCGTCTTCAAATCCGGCGCCAGTGCTCCTCGCAAGATCACACGCCAAATAAAAAAGCGCCACCGTCTTTTGGAATGTGGCGCTGCTGGTTCAATCGCCGGGGACTACTGGACTGTTATCCAGACTGGCGAGGACGGGATTCCGTTGGCGACTACAAACAATTGGCTAAGGCCGGTTTCCGTGTTGCCAGGAACATCAAAATGTGTTGACACCTTCTTGCCATCGGTGGCAACTGCCATCGTGCTGTGATTGTGTGTCCGGCAATAGAAAACGTGCCCGGTTGCCGCGTTCACGATACGCACCAGCGGAAAATTCGTTGCCGCCTGGAAGTCGTCGCCGTACGCAGCTCCCTGCGACAGCCCGTTGAACTGTATGCCGGATATGGTGTACGTCTTCCCTCGTTGCGGGGAAGGGGGGGCTGAGGTAATGGTCGGCGCCCAGGAAGGGTTATAGCTACCGGCCGGAGTAAACACCTCGACATCCGTGGTGAAGTCAGTGAATAGGATCTGCCCAGTGGGCAGCACGAGCAGGTGTCCCACGTAGGAAGCATCTTGAAGCGCGCTGGCAGGCGGGGCAATCGCTGCCAGACTGGTGCCATTCCACTCGAAGAATTCCGCAGCTGGTGGATAGAAGCGGCTGGGGCTCGCGAATACCAGAACATTGCCGTTGGGCTCGAGCGCCGCCGGCCCATCGTCCACATTGTAGGCACCGGGGAAATCCGGACCTGCGGTCCAAGTTCCCGTGTGCGAGTTGTAGATCGCCGTATGACCCGCTCCACAAGTGTTTCCGCCCGTGGCGAATACCGTCCCGTCCGGCCGCAGAACCGCGGGGCCAACTTCGTACGATGCCGCACTTGACCCGCCGCACGAGTCCCACAGCTGGACGATCGTGCTGCCGGCGCTTGTCCAGGCTCCCGTGGCAGGGTTATAAATCTCCGAATTTGTGCCTGTGGCGTCGTACTGGAACACGTAGGCGTCCACGGTCAGCACGTTTCCGTTCGGCAACAGGGTCCATCCTTCCTCGTCGTTGATGTCGAACTTTCCCGTGCCGGTGGGAGTCCAGGTCAAGCTGTTTGCGTTCAACAGAGCCTGCTGCTTCGTACAGCAGTTCGCTTGCATGAGGGTGCCATTCGGCAGAATCGCAGTCTGCGCATCGCCGATGGTCGTCCAACCTGACGGCGGCCGGACCGGAGTCCACGTATTTTTCCACGGATCGTAAATCGCACCCAGGTTGGTCCACACCGCGTTGCAGCTTCCGCCGGTGCAGTTGTATTCGCCGCCCTCGACCAGAACCCGGCCGTCGGGCAGCACCGCCGAGCCGAAATAAAGTGGAGCGTAGCCGCTGGGCAGGGAGGCTACCTGGGTCCAGTTGCCCTTGACGTAGCTCCCACTGGCGTCCGGGGTTAGCTTGTACCAGGAGCTGTAATCGGTGCTCGTACAGGTGAGGCAGTTTGGTTCGGAATGAACCAGAATGGTCCCGTCCGTCAGCAGAAGCATGGAGCCGGGATTGAAGCTGGGTTGGTGGGTGAGAGGTTGCCAGGTTTGGCAGGACGCCACAGCTGTCCCGATAATAAGTCCCGCCAGGGTCAGTGCCAGCCTTGGTAGCACTTTCATCACTTCCTCCTCGGCGTTGTTGCGTGCACCGGCGAAGCTGCGCGGTTCAGCGTTTTCGCCGGCAAGCACGTGACAACTATTGATTTGTGCAGCGGGGACAAATGGGGCCGATGCCGCCAGGCGCAGGGGGTACGCCTGTCTTGCGGCGGTGGCTATAGATTCAGGAACTACTCTGGCGGGTTGCTTCTACGTGGGAATAATTAGCGACCGTGCTGGGGCGAGGTATAGCCTCGCGAAAGACCGTTCCAAGGCATAATGGGAGGCGAATATCCGGTTAACAACCTTATCTTCTGGGATGACCGCCACGCGGTGCGCATATGGAGGAATCGATACCCAAGGCCGTCCCTTTCAACAGGAAGCGGTCGCCACCAACATCAGCAGCGGGGAAGCGCCCGTCTCCAATGTTACCTGAGAATTAAGTGTGGGGGACCTGATCGGGCTCGTTCTACGGTGACAAGAAAGTCCGCTTTAGAGTTGTGTGGATCGGGGATTCCGGTACCGGGCAGAAAATGCAGGTGGCGCTTCAGAGACTCGAGCATGAAAAATGTCCTTGGAGGGAAGTGCTTTCACTCGAAAGCGGGTCAGAACAAGGTTCTGCCAAGAAACCAGCAGCCCAGGCTGATGTAGCCGAATCGGTCCAAGCTAAGGAAGGCGATAACGCGTCGGGCTACGCCGTTGCTCGCCGCTGGCACCGCTACATGCTGGACGTGCCACTCCGAGTCATTGTTCACCGTCGTGGCAAAAGCAGCATTTTCATCGGGCGCGGCAACGAAGTCAGTGAGGGCGGAATGGCCGTGACTGCTGGTGTTGAACTCAAGCCCGGCCCGACGATGAGGTCGACATCGAATTCACCCCGGCCTATTCTGCACCGCCGATACGAACGACAGGCAAGGTCTGCAATCGGGCCGGATACCGCTATGGCGTCGAGTTTCTGAGGTGCGACCCACTGGAAATCGAGCAATGCGATCAGCTGAGGGCCATATTCGAGAGTATGAGTTCGAAAGTGGCTGCCGAAGCCTCCGAACAGCCGGCTCCAAGCGCCTAATTTTGCAACTACGCTGCTGTGATTTCACTTGGCATTGTGAAAGATGATGCCAAGTGTGTAGCGGACCCCGGAAGCGACCCGGCTCACGCCATGTCGGATGTTGACCCGGTAAAAGCCTCTCGTGCCCCGAGCCGGGCGGTAGCGGGTGGTAAATATCACGATCTCGCCTTGCTGGGTGGCGACCACTTCTGCCTTGGACTGAGCCCTGGGACGCTGCTCCAGCAGCAGAAATTCGCCACCTGTGTAGTCGCGTCCTGGCTGGCTCAGAAAGCAAGTCATTTGCAGAGGGAATGCCACGTCGCCGTAAAGATCCTGATGGAGGCAGTTGTAACCGTCCTTCTCGTAGTGCAGAAGGAGCGGAGTGGGTTTGGATTGGCCGCGTTTACGGCAGCACTCCAGAAATGGGGGTAGTGTCGACGGATACTCTTCCTTTCCGCCTAGTGCTTCCATCCAACGATTTGCGACCGAGGCCAGCGGCGGATAGAAATTGCTGCGCAACGCCTGCACAATTTCCGGCAGCGGTTCGGCGAAATATTTGTAGTCGCCCACTCCGAAGCGGAACCGGGCCATGTCGATTCGGCTGCGAAATTTCGAATCGTTCGGGTACAGCTGGATCAACTCCTCGCATTCCTGTTGGCTCAGCAGCGCCGGAGTCTTTGCATAACCATATTCCCAAAGCGATTGCTCGAGTGCTTGCCAGTCCAGATCGGCAACCCGGTTCTTGATCAGCCGCTTGGAATCGACAACATACATCGGAGTTCTTGCTTCTTTTGCAACTTTCTTCGGCAGAGTCATAATTCGCTTACCCCTTAATACTATCCGGCCGTGGGGAATCCAGATATCCGAGGCTTGCGGTCGAATTCTTCGGATGCCGGCCTTCTCCCGTTAGACGGACCTGTCGTCCCGAGCAGCTCTAGCTGCGAAGGATCAGAGCTTGTGGAAAGGCACGGCTTAAGCCGCGTCGCTGAAGTCCCTAGAATGTGTGGCTTTAGCAGCCGAGGTGCTTGTCGCGAGCACTTCGGATATCGTTTATGAAACCAGCTCTATTCATTGCCATGCATTTTGCGCTGCAGGGTCCTCCGCTTCGCAGAATGACGGGCTCTTTGCAGAAAGGTCCGGCTGCGATTACAGAAATCGGCAACACCGCGACTGGCGGAGCCCGCACGAAGCAATCGGCATAGGGGGACGGGTCGCCCCGCCTCCCCTGCCACACCCTCGAAAAAACCTACAGGGTCGTCTCTGAAGCCGTGATTGGCGTTAGCTGCACCGAATATCCGAGCTTCTTCAGCTGGGCGACGAGCCTTTGCTTTCGGCGCCTGAGGGTGAGAGCACTCACGGC
>Ga0209154_1000141_pt1 | contig 51523 bp, 55 predicted proteins | sample GraSoiAngelo_121_FD_185878 | JGI IMG/M metagenome (GOLD analysis project Ga0209154, IMG submission 185878) | Grasslands soil microbial communities from the Angelo Coastal Reserve, California, USA - 14_0919_12_20cm (SPAdes) (version 2) | ecosystem: Environmental > Terrestrial > Soil > Grasslands ... | reverse complement strand
TGGCTGAAGCGGTTGGCCAGATGGTCGCCAAGCATGGGGCTGATGCTGGAGAGCACCAGCACTGACCTGCTGAAAGCGGGCGCCGCGCACGACAATGCACCTGATAAGCCTCCGTACAAACGCCTGCGAACGATCGAAGAGGCCGGCAAATTGGGTATTCCCTTCACCACGGGCTTGCTGATTGGGATTGGAGAAACGCCCGAAGATCGAGTCGACACCTTGGCCGCGATCCGCGACATGTATCGCCTCTACGGGCACATTCAAGAAGTTATCGTTCAGAACTTCCGAGTCAAGCCCGACATTCCCATGCGGACGTGGCCAGAACCGAGTCGTGGGGATATGCTGCGCGCGGTCGCCGTTGCACGGCTCATGATGCCCGACGTCAACATTCAGGCGCCGCCCAATCTCTCGGCTCCGAATTACGAAGAACTGCTGGATGCCGGGATCAACGACTGGGGCGGCGTATCCCCTTTGACACCTGATTTCATTAATCCGGAAGCACCTTGGCCGCACCTGGAGCAGTTAAAATTGCGCACAGAGGCCAAGGGACAAAGGTTGAAGCAACGGCTCCCTGTTTATCCCGAATTCTTGCCTCAGGTCACGGCAAGGCCCGGTTTACTGGCTGAGAAGATCAAGGCGGCAGTTGATGAGCACGGCTTTGCCCGGAGAGCCGCATGATCACCGTGCTTACGGGAGGCACCGGCGGTGCGAAGTTTGTCGACGGTCTTCGCCAGGTGGTTGCGCCGGAAGAGTTGAGCATCATCGTGAACACCGGAGATGACTTGCTCTGGTGGGGCTTGTATGTTTCGCCCGACCTGGACTCGATCACTTACGCGCTGGCCGGTTTGCTGAGCAAGGAACGCGGTTGGGGGGTTAAGGGTGATACCTTCCAGTGCCTGCAAGCAATGGGACAATTGGGACAGCCGATCTGGTTCCATACCGGCGACCGTGACTTGGCCGTGCACCTGGTCCGCTCCCAACTGTTGGCCCACGGCTTGACTTTGTCGCAGGCCACAGCCGAGATCGCAAGTAAGCTTGGAGTCGCGGCGCGCATCTTGCCGATGAGCAACTCGCGGGTCGAGACTCGGGTCATGACACCGACGGCCGGCGAGCTCAGTTTCGAAGAATATTTTGTGCAGCGCTGGTTTCAGGATCCAGTCGAGTCAGTGCGCTTCGCGGGCGCTGCGGACGCTGAACCTGCTCCAGGCGTGGTTGAAGCGATTAAGCAGGCGAACCTGGTGTTAATAGCCCCCAGCAATCCTGTGACCAGCATCGGGCCAATTCTGGCGATTCCGGGAGTTCGCGAAGCTTTGCTGGAAGCCAAGGCGACGGTGGCTGCGGTAAGCCCGATCATCGCAGGCGCGGCGGTGTCCGGTCCTGCGGGCGTTCTCATGTCAGTACAGGGACTGCCGGTGTCCATTGCCGGTATCGCGCAGGCGTATGCCGATTTCCTTGACGTGCTGATCGTGGACAATCGTGATGCGCACAACGCAGAAGAGTTGCGAAAGAGCGGCCTGCGTGTACACTGCACCAACACGGTGATGCGCTCGTCGCTGGACAAAATGACATTGGCCCAGGCGGTTCTCGAGTGTGTTTCCGGCCAAGGCAGCAGCGCTCATACTGCTACCGAATAGCTATGATCCTGGTTCCAGTAAAAAATCTGCAAAACGCGAAGCAGCGTTTGTCTTCCGTGCTGGACCAACCTTCGCGTCTGGGGCTGGCGCAGGCGATGCTTCATGACGTACTTGAGAGGCTCGGTACGTGGAGGGAGCGGCCCGATGAAGTGGCGTTGGTCACCAACGACCCATTCGCCATGGAACTAGCCAGCGGTTTCGATTTTCGAATTATTGCCGAGACCGCCAACCGCAGCGAGACGGATGCCATTGCAATGGCAACCGCAATCTGCCAGTCGCAAGGCGCGGAAAACACGTTGGTCCTTCCCGGCGATATTCCTCTTTTGCAGAGCTGGGAATTGGAACGAATCTTTGCCGCCGCTCCGGAGCGAGGCTCCGTGCTGGTGCCGTCTGGTGATCGGCGCGGGACAAATGCCGCATGGCGAAAACCGGCGGGACTGTTTCCGCTGCGTTTCGGAAACGACAGCTTTAAGTCACATCTGAATGCTGCGCGCGCCACCGGATGTCCTTGTGTGGTCCTTTCTCTTCCGGGCATCGCGCTTGATGTGGACAACCCAGCGGATCTGCAGCAGCTTGCTGCCGCGCCCGGAGAAACCCGCGCCCAGCGCCTCGCGCGGCAATGGGATTTGACAGACTACCCGCTAGCCGCCAATGAATAAGGCAAGTCCCGTGGGCGAGGTGCGTGTCATCCCTGTTCCCTTCCCGGACGAAATCAAGCCCGGCGATGCCCTCGTAGGCAAGCTGGCTCATGCTCTCAAACGAGCGAAGCTTTCACTGCAGAAGGGTGACATCCTCATTGTCAAACACAAGATCGTCTCCAAGGCCGAGGGACAACTGGCAGAACTGGGGTCGATTCGCCCGTCTGCCAGGGCTCGGCGTTGGGGACGGCGTTTCGGAACTGATGCCCGCGTCACGGAACTCGCTCTTTCCCAAGCCAAGCGCGTTGTGCGTCGCAGAAAAGGTGTGCTGATCACGGAAACGCGCCACGGATTGGTTTGCGCAAACAGCGGAATAGATGTCTCTAACATGGATGGCGGGCGACACGCTCTGCTCTTGCCCGCGGACCCAGACCGTTCGGCCGAGAAGCTGCACCGTGAGCTGAGGAGGAGAATCCGCCTGGCGATTCCAGTCATCATAAGCGACAGTTTCGGACGACCCTGGCGCGAGGGCTTGACCGAAGTGGCTATCGGTGTGGCGGGCATGAAAGCGATGCACGATTATCGCGGACGCCGTGATCCCTACGGATATCAGTTGCGGGTCAGCGTGGATGCGGTCGCCGACGAACTAGCTTGCGCCGCCGGCCTGGTCTGCGGCAAGCTGGCGCGCACGCCAGCGTGTATCATTCGAGGGTTCCGGTACCAGCCCGGGCGAGGCCAGGCACGCGACCTGATTCGCCCTACCGCTAATGACTTGTTTCGCTAGGAGGGAGTTGTGGCCAGAGAGCTGTCGAGTTCGGAATTGAGAGACTTTCCGGCGCTGGAGTGGTCGAGCATCGCGCCACAGATGAATCCAACGTGCCGCTCGGGACTGGAACGAGTCCTGGAGACGCAGGATGGAGGGGTTCTCACGCGAGAGCAGTGTCTGTGTTTAGCCAACGCGGACGGGGATGACCTGCTGGGGCTGCTGGTTGCGGCCGATTCTCTGCGGCGCGAACTGGTGGGAAACATCGTAACCTATGTCGTCAATCGCAACATTAATTTCACCAATGTCTGCTTTGTCGGCTGCAAGTTTTGCGCTTTCAGCCGCGGCCCGCGTGAGCCCGATACTTATTTCCTTGCACTGGATCAGGTAGCTCAAAAAGCGGTGGAGGCTTGGCAGCTCGGCGCCACGGAAGTCTGTATTCAAGGCGGGTTGCCGCACGGGCTTCCTCCTTTTTATTATCGCGACCTCCTGCGCGCCGTGAAGACTGCAGTTCCTCGCATGCACATCCATGCGTTTTCGCCAATGGAAATCGTATATGGAGTCGAGCTGACCGGTCTGCCTTTGGACAATTATCTGAGCATGCTCCGAGACAACGGCCTGGACACGCTACCGGGCACCGCCGCCGAGATTCTGGACGACGATGTGCGCTTCGTACTTTCCCGCAACAAACTTTCCGCGGCACAGTGGCACCAAGTCATCCGCACGGCCCACCGCTGTGGGATTCGCTCGACTTCGACTCTGATGTACGGCCACGTAGAAACGCCCGAGCATTGGGTGAATCAGCTACTGCTCTTTCGCGAGATTCAGCAGGAAACGGGCGGCTTCACCGAATTCGTGCCGCTAGGCTTTGTCCACTTCAATACTCTGCTCTTCCAGCAGGGACTCTCGCGTCCCGGTCCGACGCTCGCTGAGCATCTGAAAATCCACGCCCTGTCGCGGATTTTGCTCGCGGGCTCTATCAACAACATCCAGGTCTCGTGGGTGAAGTTGAACCGCGATCTATCGCAACTGTGCCTGCAAACCGGGGCCAACGATTACGGGGGGACTCTAATGGAAGAAAATATTTCGCGTGAAGCGGGCGCAACGGCGGGGCAGTACACGAGTCCGGAAGAGTTTCAGCGGTTGATCTTCGACGCCGGGCGGATCCCGGCGGAGCGCAACACAACCTATAGCCGCATTCACATCAAGCTGCCACTGGAACAAGTCACTACGGAACACGCGCTCGAGGCGGAATTCGCGTGAGCCGCCCGATCGCCATTCTGGGCGGCACCGGACCGGCAGGCCGTGGTTTGGCACTGCGCTGGGTGAAAACGGGCGAAACCGTGATTATCGGCTCGCGCGACGCGAAGCGTGCGCAAGAGGCCGCAGCCAAGATCGCGGCTAAGGTGGGTCCGCAGGCGAAAATCACGGGGAAAGAAAATCCCGCAGCGTGTGCAGCCGCCGAGCTCTGCGTTTTGACCGTTCCGTTCGACGGGCAGGCAGAACTTCTCAAGCAACTCAAGACCGCGTTCAAGCCGGGCACAGTTCTGATTGATGCAACCGTGCCTCTCGCTGCGACCGTAGGCGGACGCCCCAGCCGCGTTCTCGGTGTCTGGCAAGGCTCGGCGGCCCAGCAGAGCGCCGAACTGGCGCCTAAGGGAGTGGCCGTGGCGGCAGCATTTCACAACATCTCAGCCGATCTCCTGAATGGGGATGATCCGATTGATTGCGATGTGATCGTCTGCAGCGACGACGACAATGCCCGCACAGTCGCCAGTGAACTCGCCCGGAAACTTCCCGGTGTTCGTGCGGTGGACGGCGGCAAACTCGAAAACGCCCGGATCGTGGAGCAGATCACGGCGTTGCTGATCGGTCTGAACCTGCGTTACAAGACACATGGAACCGGAATCCGCATCACTGGCTTGCCGGAACGGCAGTGAGGGCTCGGTTCTGCACGCCAGATCCTTCGGCGGCTGAACGCCGCCTCGGGATGACGACATAAGAACGCGCCCATGGCTGCCCAAATCCGATGCCGCATGAATTCGCAATTGAATTTCGTAACGTCGCATACCGGGCCGACGGCTCCCGCGAGCTCCTGCACGGCCTGAGCTTTAGCGTTCAGCGCGGCGAGACGCTTGTCCTTCTCGGCAAGAGCGGCTCCGGCAAGACCACTACCCTGAAACTTATCAACAGCTTGGCGTCGCCGAGCCAGGGAGACGTCCTCGTTGACGGCCGCTCCACCCGCGAATGGGATGTGATCCGGCTGCGGCGCATGATTGGCTACGTCATCCAAGAGGTCGGATTATTTCCGCACTTCACCGTCGAACGCAATATCGCGCTGGTACCTAAAATCGAAAACTGGCCTAGCGAACGCATTCAGGAGCGCGTACGCGAACTTCTTTCGCTGGTTGGTCTGGAGCCGCAACTCGCCGTGCGTCATCCCCGGGAACTCTCGGGCGGCCAGAAGCAACGTGTTGGTGTGGCTCGCGCCTTGGCTGCCGACCCTCCAATTCTCCTGATGGACGAACCTTTTGGAGCGCTCGATCCGATCACGCGTGCAGAGATGCAGAAAGAATTTGCCGCTCTTCAGAAGCGCCTGAACAAGACGGTTGTGTTCGTCACTCACGATCTCCGGGAAGCGCTGCTCTTGGCAACGCGAATCGCATTGATGGAAGATGGCCGGCTGGTAGCGATTCAAACTCCCCAGGAATTCTTGAAATCCAAAGAGCCTTTCACCCGTGCCTATGTGGAAGCTTTCGGGACCGACCTGCTTTCGCGAGGTGAATCATGAACCTGTGGCAATTCATGATGCAAAACCGTCTGGAAGTAGTGGAGTTGACGCTCGAGCATCTGTGGCTTGTCGGAATCTCCACTTTGATCGCAGTAGTGATCGGCGTCCCGCTGGGAATCATGATTACGCGTTGGCCCGCGCTCAACCGGCCCATCCTCGGTGGCGCCAATGTGATTCAAACCATCCCGAGCCTGGCATTATTCGGTTTTCTGCTGCCGGCACCGTGGTTCGGCGAGCGCGCTGATCGCATGGCGATTTTTGCTCTCACGCTGTATGCCCTGCTGCCGCTGATTCGCAACACTTATGCGGGCATCAAGGGAGTCGATCCCGCAGTGGTGGAGGCGGGACGCGGCATGGGCATGACCGATAGCCAGCTTCTGTTTCAGGTCCAGCTTCCGCTCGCACTCGGCGTCATCATTGCTGGAATACGCGTAGCGACTGTGATCTCGGTGGGCCTGGCGACAATCGCTGCCGCCATCGGCGCCGGCGGTTTGGGTGAGTACATTTTTCGCGGCCTAGCCATGGTTAGCAATCAGGTGATTCTTGCCGGAGCCATTCCGGCAGCGATCCTCGCCCTACTGGCCGATTTTGGATTTGGGCTGCTCGAAAAAAGCCTGACACCGAAATCATGATAACCAGACTTCTTGCGATTGTCGCGGCGCTTGGCCTGATGCTAAGTTGCCTGCCCTCACGCGAGAACCGCATTGTCATCGGCTCGAAGAATTTCACCGAGCAACTGATCCTTGGCGAACTGATCGCGCAACACATTGAAGCGAAGAACCATTTGCCTGTCGAGCGCAGATTTTATCTGGCAGGAACGTACATTTGCCATCAAGCAATCTTGGCTGGTCGTATCGATATTTATCCTGAATACACTGGTACTGCGCTAACCGCTATCCTGAAAGAGAGCCCTGGCGGCACGCGCCAGGAAGTTTACGATCGCGTGAAAGCTGAATACGAGAAGCGTTTTAAATTGGAGGTCGGGCGCCCCTTCGGATTCAACGACACGTTCGCCATCGAAGTTCGGGGCGAGGATGCGCGCCGCCTTCACCTGAAAACCATTTCCCAAGCCGCCGCCTATGCTCCCGAGTGGCGGGCCGGGTTCGGCTACGAATTCATGGAGCGGCCAGATGGGTTCAAAGGGCTGGCGGCGACTTACGGCCTGCACTTTGCCGGCCCACCGCGCATCATGGACCTGGGTCTGTTGACCCGCGCGCTAAAAGACAAGCAGGTTGATCTGATCGCCGGTAACACAACCGATGGGCTAATCCCCGCCCTCGATCTCGTGATCCTGGAAGATGATCGCAACTACTTTCCGCCGTACGAAGCTGTGCCCATCGTCCGCGAACCGGTGCTTGCCAAGCACCCGGAAATCCGCGACGCCCTGCAGGATCTTGCAGGAACGATTTCTGACGAGGAGATGCGCCAGCTGAATTTCGCTGTCGACGGCGAACATCGCGACGCCAAGCAAGTAGTCAGCGAGTTCCTGAAGAAAAAAGGGTTGTAGGACTCTTTCCGGGGGGGTGGCGGGCAAGGTTTCGCTCACGCCGCCGTTCTCCAGTAGGATGATTTCGTGTCTAACAACCGAGATGTCGAAGCGGCCTGGAAATACCACGATGCCACCAAACACTCGTACACCAGCGTGCGTGCGAACGCCCACACGCTCGATTGGAGCAACCTGCCAAGACCCTTCAAGGTCTATCCGACTCTAGAAGTGACTCGCCTCCCGCGGGAAACCCCTGAAATCGGAGTCGCGGCGCTGTCGGCGCTTGCCTCTGCGAAAGTTTCCGCGAAGCAGGCCGTACCTGATCAGGAGGTACTCGCCAGGCTCCTATTTCTCTCTGCAGGAATCACCAAGAGCAAAAGATATCCGGGCGGAGAGACTTTCTTTCGCGCCGCAGCCTGCACCGGGGCGCTCTATGAGATCGAGTTGTATATCGTCTGCGGAGACCTGCCGGGACTGGCGGCGGGTGTGTATCACTTCGGAGTCGCGGAATTTGGTCTACGGCAGCTGCGTGCGGGTGATTATCGGCCTGTCGTGGCGGCAGCCACCGGCAACGAATCCTCCATCGTTCATGCTCCACTGACCGTCATCTGCACCGGAACGTACTGGCGAAATGCCTGGAAGTATCAGGCGCGCACCTACCGCCATTTTGGGTGGGATAACGGAACGATACTGGCCAATATGCTGGCGGTAGCAACGGCACTCGGTCTGCCTGCAACAGTCATCTGCGGCTTTGTCGATGAAGAACTGAACCGTCTGCTCGATTTGGACAGGCAGCGGGAAGTCGCCTTCTCGCTGGTCCCGATTGGCTACGCGAAGAGCACGCCACTTGAGCGCCCGCCAGAATTATCGCCGCTGGGTTTGCCGTTAATTCCGCTCTCCAAGACCGAAGTCGACTATCCTTCCATGCGCGAGATGCACGCGGCTTCCTCGTTAACATCTTCCAAAGAAGTAATTGCCTGGAGAGGAAAAGGTCGGAAGGAAAAGCGCGCCGAACCTAAGGAGAAGCTCATCAGCCTGGATCTGCCGAAAGACGGCGAGCTTCCGAAAGATCCTATTGAGCAGGTGATCCTGCGACGTGGGTCGACGCGTCAGTTTGCTCAGAAACCCATCAGCCTGCCGCAGCTTTCCGCGATGCTCGACCGATCCACGCGCGGCATTCCCGCAGATTTCGTCAATCCGCCAGGTTCACAGCTCAACGACATGTATTTGATCGTGAATGCCGTCGAGGGTCTCGGAAGTGGAGCCTACTTTTATCATCGAGAGAAGCGGGCATTGGAATTGCTGCGCCACGGCAACTTGCGAAAGGTTGCCGGCCACCTTGGCCTGGAGCAGCAACTGCCGGCCGACGCCAGCGTGGCCGTGTTCTTCCTGGCTGATCTTCACAAAATCCTCGAGCGCTTTGGTAACCGCGGTTACCGCGCAGTTCAGTTGGAGGCAGGTATTCTTGGCGGCAAGTTGTATGTCTCTGCCTACGCGCAGCACCTGGGAGCATCCGGCCTCACGTTCTACGACGATGATGTCGTCCGCTTCTTCTCGCCTCACGCAGAAGGAAAAAGCGCAATCTTCCTGGTTGCGCTGGGCAAGAGCGTTTGAAGCGTCCACAAAGATCGGGCAGGCCCTCTCATCGTACTTGAATCCGGCATCTACTCCGGATTCTGGAAACTGTCTACAAGAAATTAAATCCGGCTCTCCCCGAGAACAAACACTCCGCTTCTGTCTTGCTTTTGGCGCGACAGACTTATCGCTGGCTGCGCTACAGGACTCTCCGCGGCAGCGTACGAGAAAGCATGTAGCGAGTGTCTGATCCTCAGCCGGACATCACCCCGACCTTCATCATTTCCCGCACACGAATGCATCGGTTGGATGCTTTGCGTTTCGCACTAACACTGCTGTTTATCGGAGGGGGTAGCTGGCAGGCAGTTTGCAGACCTACTGATCAGCAAGACTGCTCTATGGGGTTGCCATTGACCGTGGTCGGGCCAGCATTCAGAAACTCTCTCGATCTGACACTCTGGTTCCGTGCTTCGATCAACCCTTGGACGGATCGTGCAACTCAATGCGGAGATAAAGTTCTAGGCTTCCGCGAGGGAAGAGGCGATCTCGAAGGTCGCCTCTTCTCACAACAGTTTCCCGTCGATGCTTGCTGGTGCACGCTAGATCCTTCGCCAAGCTTCGGCTTGTCTCAGGATGACGGCATTCGAGCGTTCCCTTCTTTTCGAGCACGTGTGCCGTACCTCACGTATATTCGTGATCCCCGTCACACCCTGTTGGAACTCGCGACTTCATAATCGAGACTTCAAGTTGGGCCAGTTTTCATTCCGTTAGCCGTGGGGGTCACGGTGGCAAAAGGCACGGTCAAAATCGTCGTTGAGCGCTGCAAGGCCTGCGGCTTCTGCGTGGAGTTCTGCCCAACCAAGGTCCTGGCGCTCTCCTCAGCCTTCAATTCCAAGGGTTATCACCCGCCGCACGTGGTCGCTCCGGAAAAGTGCAGTGGTTGCGATCTGTGCGGCATGTACTGCCCCGATTTCGCCATCTTTGGCTACAAGAGTGGCGCCGCCAAGCAGGAGGTGGACGATGAAGGCTGATCCTCGTGGCGTGCTCACCGGCGTTCACTTCATTGATGGCGACCATGCCTGCTGCGAAGGTGCGCTGGCTGCCGGCGCCCGTTTCGCCTCCGGATACCCCATCACACCTTCCACTGAGATTGTAGAGCGTTTTGCCTCGCGTGTTCCGACCGTGGGTGGCATCTTCATTCAGATGGAAGACGAGTTGGCGGCGTCCATCACTTTACAAGGCGCGGTGTGGGGGGGCGCCAAGGCTTTTACGGTTACGTCCGGTCCGGGCTTCTCGCTCATGATGGAGCATATCGGCTATGCCGCCATGACCGAGACCCCGTGTGTTTTCGTGGACGTGCAACGAGGGGGGCCCTCCACCGGGCTGCCCACTCTTCCCGCCCAAGCCGACATGATGCAGGCCCGCTGGGGCTCGCACGGCGATTACCAGATCATCGCCCTATGCCCGAATTCGCCGCAGGAATGCTTTGACTTGACCATCCGTGCATTCAACCTGGCCGAGGAATTTCGGGTGCCGGTGATGTTCATGATGGACGAAGTCGTCGGCCACATGACTGAGAAGGTGGTCATCCCGTCGGCTGATGAAATCGAGATCGTGCCGCGCCGCCACACGCACAAACCAGCCCAGGAGTATTGGCCTTATGAAACCAATGGCGACATGGTCCCGGAGATTGCCCATGCGGGTGAGGGATACAAGTTCCACATCACGGGGCTGACCCACGATCATCGCGGTTATCCCAACATGACTCCTCCCATGCAAGACAAGCTGGTGCGGCGTCTGCAGAACAAGGTCCGTAATGCAGTCGAACGCATCACGCTGTACGAGGCCGAAGGCCTCGAGGATGCTGATGTGGTGGTGATTTCCTATGGCATTACTTCGCGGGTGGCACAACGGGCTATTGAGTTGGCGCGCGCGGAGGGCCTGGGTGTGGGCAAGTTCCGCCTGATTACCGCCTGGCCCTTCCCTGAACACAAGATTCGGGAACTAGCTCCACGGGTAAAGGCGCTAGTCGTTCCAGAACTCAATCTGGGGCAGATGGTGCGCGAAGTGGAACGAGCGGCCGCGGGTGAATGTCGGGTATTGGCGGTTCCTCATGCCGGCGGCAGTGTGCATCACCCGGAAGACATTGTCAAAGTCATTGTGGAGGCCAGCCGATGAGCGCCACCGCTACCAATCCCGTCGAACCCTTCCTGCGGATGGACCGTATTCCGCACATCTGGTGCCCAGGGTGCGGCATCGGTACCACAGTGAATTGCTTCACGCGCGCTCTGATCGACTCGAAGATCGATCTCGAATCGTTGGCTCTGGTCTCCGGCATTGGCTGCACAGGCCGCGTAGCTGGCTACGTGAAGCTGGATTCGTTCCACACCACACACGGCCGGGCGATTCCTTTCGCCACCGGCTTGAAGCTGGCAAACCCGAAATTGAATGTGATCGTTTACTCCGGCGACGGAGATCTGTCGGCTATCGGTGGCAATCACCTTATTCACGCCGCACGCCGCAATATCGATCTGAAAGTCATCTGCGTGAACAATCTCACGTACGCCATGACCGGCGGCCAAAGCGCCCCGACCACTCCCGAGCACGCGATTACTGCCACCTCGCCCTACGGCGCGTTTGAACCTAGCTTCAATCTGCCCCACCTGGTGGACGCGTCCGGTGCCGTCTATGTCGCGCGGTGGACAACCTTTCACGTCCGGCAACTCGCGCGCTCGATAGCCGAGATCTTCAAGAAGAAAGGCTTCTGCTTCATCGAAGTGCTCTCGCCTTGCCCCACGCTCTACCAACGGCGCAACAAGATGGGCGACGGCCTGGATACGATGAAGTTCTACAAAGAGAAGAGCAAGGTCAAGAACGGCGCCTCGACCAGCGAAGTAGGCCTCACCATTAACGGCGAAATCATCGTCGGCAAGTTCGTCGATCGTGACCGGCCGGATTATGGCTCGCTGATGAAAGCGCAGTTTCTGGAGGCGTTGGGCGACCGCTACGTGGATTGCATGGAGACAGTATGCAGCTAACCGAGCTTCGTGTCGCGGGATTCGGCGGCCAGGGGGTGATTCTCTCGGCCATTGTGCTGGGCAGGGCCGCTTCGATTCATCAGGGCGCGTTCGCCACTATGACGCAGAGCTTTGGACCCGAGGCCCGTGGCGGGGCTTGCAGCGCGCAACTGATCCTCTCGGGGACTCCTGTCCTCTATCCCTATGTTTGCCGGCCGGACATTCTGGTAGTCCTGTCGCAGGAAGCCTACACACGTTTTGTTCCGGAATTGAAGGATGGCGGCACCCTGATCGTTGAACAAGACCTGGTAAGGGTTGACGACTTGAAACCCAATACGAGGGTCTACAGCATACCGGCCACGCGGCTGGCGGAAAAGTTGGGCAAACGCATGGTGCTGAATTCAGTGATGGTGGGTTTCTTCACCGCAGTCACGCAGTTGCTCGAGAAGGATGCCGTGCACAAAGCTGTGGCGGATTCGGTGCCTTCCGCCTTCCGTGACCTTAATCTGAAAGCGTTCGAGCAAGGCTTTGAGTACGGCATGACCACGGGCTCCCACCCCATGGAGACACCCGAACCCGAACACGCCGCCTACTCGCAGGAGTAGGGAGCAGGGGCAGGTCTCAAGTCAGGTCTCGGTCCTCAGCTCTCGGGTCTCAGGAATCAATCCACGACGCGTGAGGTCATCTGCTGAGGGGGTTCTCCACCAGCCACGGCTTGAGCCAGAATCAACTGCCGGGCTTCGACCCGCAGGTTCGGCAGTTTCATCCCAAATAATATCGCTCCCCCGATACAGGCAACACCTCCCATCGCCACCGTGATAGGAGCGCCCAGCCGATCGGCTAAGGTGCCGCCGATCAGCGCTCCAAATGGCGCCATGCCCATGAACATCATCGAGTACATGGCCATTACCCTCCCGCGTAACTGGTCGGGCACCATGGCCTGTATCAATGTATTCGACGAGGACATCTCCAGCATCATGCAGAAACCCACCGGCGCCAGCACGGCAGCAGAGAGCCAAAAGTAGCGGGAGAACGAAAACGCGACGAGGAAAAACCCGAATCCCGCACAGGATAGGGCAATCCACTTCCCCAAGCCGCTCAGCCCGGAACGGGATGCCAACGTAAGAGCTCCCAGCAAGGCGCCCACACCGGTCGCGCCCATCAGGATTCCCAGCCCACGTGCGCCTCCATGCAGGATTTTGTCGGCGAACACCGGCATCAGCACTGTGTACGGCATTCCCACCAGGCTGACTAGCCCCAAAAGCAACAGGAGCGCGCGGATGGGTCCGGTACTCATAGCAAAACGGAAGCCCTCAAGGATGTGCTGCAGCTGCGAGCCATCGCCGGCCAACTTCCCCGGCGCCTGCACACGCATCATCAAAAGACCGATGATCACAGCAATGTAACTGACCGCGTTGGCGAAGAAGCACCAGCCTTCCCCGATACTAGCCACCAAGACGCCAGCAATGGCAGGACCCACGATCCGGGCTCCATTGAACATCGAGGAATTCAGCGCGATTGCATTCATCAAGTCTTCTTTGCCTACCATGTCCACCAGAAACGCCTGGCGTGCCGGGATGTCGAATGCGTTGACCACCCCCAGCAGGGCAGACAGCACGAAGATGTGCCACACCTGCACCTTGTCGGTGAGTGTGAGTCCGGCCAGGATAAATGCCAGGATCATCGCGGCGGTCTGGGTAGCAATGACGACGCGCTGCCGGTTATGACGATCCGCCGTTGTGCCTCCAAAGGGGGCAATCAGGAAGACAGGAATTTGGCCTGCAAAACCCACTGCTCCCAGTAAGAAAGACGAACCGGTCAGGCGATACACCAGCCAGGCCTGGGCGATGTTCTGCATCCAGGTTCCAATCAAGGAAACCAGCTGCCCACTGAAAAAGAGCTGGAAGTTTCGGTGCCGTAAGGCCCGCAGGGTCGCCGGCAGCTTGCTGCTGCGGGTTTCGGCGGCTGGATTACGTCCAGTCAATTCCGGGGTGTTATTGGAGTCGCTTTCTTGTGCCACGAAGTCCTCTTGGATGCTGCCGGCCAGCGTTCGGCATCGAACAAAGTTGACGAGCGGTTTTTGACCATCGCAACCTGCAAATGAATGTCACGACGTGATACCGCCGGCTCAAGCGATGAGTTACTTAGTTACCCTTGAAACCAATTTTTGACTTCCCAGGCGCAACAACCTGGGGTAGAGTTTGTGTGTTCACACTGCTTCGCCACAGCAGGGTGGAATTGAGTTCCCCAGTATAGAACCAGCCGATCCACGCACTGGATGTTCTACACCGAGGCGAAACGACCATGGATACCCTTCCGATTCAGCATGAACGTCGCGCAGCACAGCGTTTTGATTTTCAGCTACCGCTTTCGATCCGCCTGGCAGGGTCCGACCGCGAAGCCGTCGGGGTGACCCAGGACCTGAGTGCACGGGGCGCATTTTTCTACACCGACTGCACGGTGCCCGAAGCGGCGCAGATCGAGATAACCGTGGTAATGCCGTCGGAGATTACGTTAACGGAAAAAATGCGGGTGCGTTGTCGAGGAAAAGTTGTACGGGTGGTTCCGGCAACATCAGGAACCAGAATCGGAGTTGCGGTGCAAGTGGAAGGCTATGAATTCCTGCCGCAGGCGGAGAGCGCAGAAAACGACAGTTTTGCCAGGATTTCGGCTCTCCACGAACACCCCCTGGCCGGAAACTAGGCTCTCAAGCATGCCTCGCTGCGGCTGCCATGAGCTTGAACCTAATCGAACTGGCCGGAGTCCACTCCCCACAGAATTTTTCCGCTAGAGAGTATCTGCGATCTTGTAGGTCTGTCGGACGTTCTGCAGGCGGCCCAAGCGGCTGACCATCCCGGCCAGGTGTTCGTAGGAATCGGAAATTCGCGCCGGCGAGATGCGCAGGCCCGGTATGAGAATACGGGCATAGAGCTTCCCTTGCGCGAGCAGCGCATAGATCCGCAGTCGCAGAGCGCTGTTAACGAGTTCCTGACCGGCGGCGGCCACCTCGGGGTCTTGGCTGCGGCGCGCCGCTTCCCCGACTCGCAATAGCAGCACTGCATTCGCGACAACACACTGGACGTAGTCGATGCCAGCCCGTAAGCGCTCCCGCCGAATGGCGCGAAATTCCCCGCGGGGGAGATGTTCGCGCAAGTAACTCTCCTCGTCTGGATCGACCAGGTTTCGGAACGCAGCCAAATCTACCGGGCGCACTTGGTCCCGCAGGTCGGAAACGTCAGGTACTGCGGCGGCACGTCCGCGCAACATTCCGAAGAAGAAGGCCAGTGCCAAGATCGCGATTGCAATTAGGACGAGAGTGGTAATCATCGTTGCAAAAGCCTGCGCAGTTCGTCGTTCCAAGACTCCAGCTCTTGAACTGGCGCCAGCCGGGTGTTTTGGGTAACCGGCTCCTCCGACACCAAAAAGTAAAAGAGCCAGACCAGCACGGAGCAGTGGTACATCCCCATCACCACGACATCAAAGTAATCCGTTGGATAGGCACCTAGATAAGTTGTGACCGCGGAGGTCGCCAATTGCGTAGCAGAAAAAATCCCCAATCCAATAGCAATTCCGAAAACGTAACCACGCCAAGACAGTTTGAAGTAGGACGAGAAAAGAAATAGGAAAACGAGAGTCCCGCATTGCACAATGGCGATGGCGCGGTCCAATAGCGTCATCCCCGCGAATAGATAGGGAAAGTAACCAACACCAGGATTATGGGCTGCGACGGCGACGGCGATCAAACCGAATATGGCCATCGCCCAGCGAAAAGCTATGATCCCCAAATTTTGCAGCGCCGGATAGGAACGGAAAATCACAGAAACGATTTCGTGAATCACAGCAAAGCGAAGGGCAATACTGAAAATCTCACCTATCCACTCAGCCCATCGGTACTGATACCCGGTGACCGACGCATCATGGTCGAGGAAAAAGAGAACGGCATTGAGAATGACCTGATAGACGGTATAGATGAAAAAACTGGGGAACTCCCGGTGCAGGCGCTGCTTCACCATCAAGGCGGCGACAGCTATTTGCAGGGCATGGGGCGCAATCCAGAGGTAGTACCAAAAAAAAGAATGGGGATACATATAGCCCGTCGCAGCCCAATATACTCCTTTGCTGACTACGACAGCCTATGTACCCCCGGGAACGGTTCCAGCACCTACGGTTTGCAGACTATAGTACCGCATCCGGGACCGCCATCGGCCAGCGCTATGGTGGGGGTTAAGGTCGCTAACGTTAACAAAATAACTAGCAAACGAGTTGCTCTTTTCATCGTGAATCTCCCTTTTTTTGAAGTGCGTGGCGTGATAATGTGCTCTCGCTAGAGGGGGAGGGAAAGTTCTGTTCTTTTGTTCCAGTTTCCGAAATTGGAACAACCGCCGATGACTTTATTGAGCGCCCTTGACGATTTTCTGGTGACCACACTGGCCGCGGTGCCGGGCTTGCTGACCAAGCTCGAGTACCTTTCGGGGCTAAGGGGTATGGGCGGGTATTCTCACTGGGGCATGGTTCGGGTACACGGGGAGGAAGCCACAAGAGAGGCTTTGGCCGAGGCTCATGGCATGGTCATCTCGGAGATCTTGCGTATGCCCCTGAGCAAACTGATGGAAGATGCGCAAGCATCTTCTCAGGCCAAAGACAAGGAGCCTTGCGTGTATCTGGAGAGTCTGCGCCGGCAAGCCGCGGATTTGCTGCCTGACCGGGTCGGGGGCGGGTCAAGCCGTCATTTCAGTTCAGTGCTGAACGCTCTTTCGGCTCTGGCACGAAATCAGCAGCGCGCCACTCCCCCAACCTCATAGCCACGCCCACTACCTGGCCAATCACCTCGGCGTCCCGTGGATGCCGGAGCACACGTATTTGGAGCGGCGACAAGGGATGGGGCTGCAATACGATGTGATCTCCCCGCATCGTGCACCAGCAACAGGTATGACCGGCGCGCGTTTCCACAAAGTAAATGGGGCGCTCATACTCGGAACGCCACACGCCTTGGACGACCTTGCTCTTGGTCTCGTCGATCTGGATGAATGAGCCGGGCGGCAGCAGAGGGTACATCGAGAAATCTTCGGTACCGATATACCCGTAGGTAAAGCTGGCATGCGCAAACTGTGCCAGATAAGCCAAGGGCACCAGTCCCCACTGCTCCACCATGCGGCCCAGATTGGCAGTCTTGCGCGGATCGAAGCCGGGGTCCAGCCGCACCGGAATGCGCACATTCATGGCACTCTGCAGGGTGTCGGCGCGGTGCGATTTGGGAGGGGACGCCACATTCAAGTCGGAGGCCACATCGTTCATGTCGATTCCGTAGCAAGACAGAATCTCGCGTAAATCGCAGCGGTAGATCACGGCCAGGGAATACAGCCGGAAAATGCTGGGAACGATCCCCTTCGTTTCAATATCCGAGAGCCGGCTGAGCGGTACGGAGAAGTCGTCGTTGCCATGCTTAGCCGCGAGCGCAGCGCTGGCAATTTCGACGTCCCTCATGGTTAAGCCTAGTTGCTCGCGAAGCGTGCGCAAATGTAGGCCCGGAGAGACCATTGCATTCTCCTTGAAAGTGTCGGAAACCTATCACATCCTCTGATCGGACAAAGCCTTCTCTCCGAGCAGTTTTCGGCGGAAAAATATTTCCAAAGAGGTACGCTGGCAAATTGGCCGGATACGAATAGCATTTCATTATGACCCTGTTCTGATTTTGGAACAAGGGTTTTCCACCGCCCAAAGAGCCGCTTTGGCACGCGAGTCTGGCTCTTCCGTTTTTCGAACTTTTCGACCTCTAGGTTCTTTACCAAGCCAGCCCGCTTCGCTTAGAATATTTCCAGGTAGCGGCACCCACAGCTGCTGCACTCGCCCTTCGATGCCAGCCTCTGCCGGACGGTAGACGGCTGGGACCCCGGGGTTACTGACGTCACTTGGCCGCGGCCAGATTATCTTCGTAACATGCCAACATCTAGGGACAGAATTGAGGAACGGGCCATGCAGAGCATAGCCGTCGCCCTGCTATCCGAAGACCGAGACCGCCTTGTGATGCTGCAGCATCGTGTGGAAGGCACGACTCTGGGCCGTACCGTTTTCAGCCATGCCGGTTTCGCTGCGACCTCTACTGACCCGGTTTTGCGCCAGATCCAGGACCTGCGCGCCGAAGTTGTCCTGGTGGATATCGATCCGCAACACACTCAGCGGGGCGCCAGTTTTATTGAACTGCTCAAATCCAATACTAACGACCTTGGCGTCTTTGCCGTGGGTGAACTGAACGACCCCCAGAGTATTGTTGCGGTGATGCGCTCTGGCGCCTGCGAATACCTGGAAAGAGTGGGTGATTCCACTTCCCTGCAAGACGCCTTGATGCGTTTCGCCTCCTCTAACACACGTCGAGTGAATGCCGCCGGCCGGGCGCGGGTGTTCACCTTCATGAACGCCAAGGGAGGATCGGGTGCGACCACGATCGCGGTCAACACAGCCATTGCGCTCCAGGAGAATCACGGTGCGGCCGCACTAGTGGATTTTGCTTCTCTGGGACACGCCGCGCTTCATCTGAATGTGCGTCCTGTATTCGGTCTAGCCGATGCTTTGCAGAATATGCATCGCATGGATGCCGCCTTGCTGAAGGGGTTCATAACGGTTTGCAAAAGGGACCTCCATTTACTTGCCGGGACGCCGCAGGTGGCTACCTTGGCACCGACGGGCGCGGAGTTGGCGCGCTTATTCGACCTGCTTGTCAGTCACTATCGCTACGTGGTGGTGGATTGCTCCAGCCGGATCGATGAGATCAGTCGAATGCTTGGCGAACTGTCTCACCAGGTCATGCTGGTCGCGCAAACCGATGTGGTGGCGTTGTGGAGCGCAGGCCGAATGCATACCTGGCTGGATGAAACCGGCAGCCGAGACAAGGTTCGCCTCGTACTCAACCGCTTCAAAAAGATTCCCGGGTTTAGTGACGAAGACATGCAGAAAGCAACCACCTGTAAAGTCCTATGGAAAGTTCCCAATCATTACCATTCGGTAGCCGCGGGTATCGACAAGGGCGAGCCGGTGATGTTTCAGGACAGCGAACTCAGCCGCTCCATTCGCGGATTGGCTGCTGCTTTGGCAGATGCAGAATCCTCGGTCCACAATGGCGGGTTTGCCTTCGAGGACAAATCGGAAGCCCGTAGCAAGAGCGCGGCCCGCCTCTTCATTTCACCCGTCCGCGCCGGTCAGTAAGACACACGTCCCTCTTTTTCGCTGCACAGCTTATCCGGCACATGAGACCGATTCAACATAAAATATAATGATCGAAGAATTGCTCGGGTATTTCTTCAGTTTGGTCCGGCACGCGTTCGGTGTTTTTTGCGTTGGAGGCCTGAGGTGGAAAGGGGCGACACACAGGCGCGCATCACGCTTAGGAATATCTTTGTCCCGACTGATTTTTCTTCCGCCTCCCGTGTCGCATTGTTTTATGCGCTTTCGCTAGCGCGGCGTTACGGCGCGACTCTCTACCTTGCGCATATTGTGGGGGGCAATCCGCTACGTCCAGGAGAATCCATCGAACCCGGAAGCGCCCTAGATCAGGCCTGGCGGGAGGGGCACCATCTGACAACAGACCTGCTGGTTTCCGGCCACCTGCGGGATGTTCCCCATAAACTGCTGGTCGCGCCCGGCGGCATTTGGGAAACTCTAGCCCCTATGATCCAAGAGCATGAGATTGATCTGATCGTATTAGGGACTCGTGGACGAACCGGATTGAGTAAAGTGTTCTTAGGTTCGACGGCCGAGGTCATCTTTCGGCAGGCAAGTTGCCCAGTCATTACGGTCGGGCCAAACTTCCCCGGAGAACCAATTGAAAACTCCGGTCTAGGCCGTATTCTGGCAGCCGCCACATTCAGTGCGCACTCTCTTCATGCCGTGTCCTATGCTTTGTCTTTTGCGCAGCAATACCAGGCTCACCTGACGCTGCTGCACGTCATCCAAGACTCCGTCGGCGAATCGCGCTGGCAGAAGACGGGCCTGCTCGAAGACGCCAAAGAACGATTACGGAAACTGGTTCCCGAGGACGCCGCTCTGCAATTTGAACCGGATTTCGTGGTGGGATTGGGAACTCCTCCGGCGCGCATCCTTGAAGTCGCGGCGAAGCAGAGCCCCGACCTGATCGTGCTCGGCGTACGTCAATCTCCCACCATGGGAGGCCGTCGCCCGTGGAGAACCTCCTCGGAAGTCATCAGCAAGGCAGCCTGCCCAGTGCTCACGGTGCGAGAGCCGGAGTAAACCACCGGAAACCTCACCGCCCATCGGTTTTCGCATCGGCTGCGGGCACCTGAAAGACGTACATCGAGTGCGCCAGGATGTTCGTGCGCGGATACTGCAGCAGCCAATGATAGCTATCCGGATGGTTGAGGTACTGTCCTGACAAGACTGTAGCGCCCACGATGATCGTGCCCGTTGCCCGCTCTCCCTCGGACAAGAGACGCGCGTGGATGCCATACACCCGCGGATCCATGCTGCCGGCGTATGCCAGCGAGATTGGCTCGCCCGGATGGCTGGTCTCGTAGTCGCGGACCGCCAGCAGGCCTTGTCCCCAATCGAGGTTGCTGTCGGTAAGCAGCCTGTAGCTCTTCGATGGCGGCGCGAAAAAATTGAAGTAAGTGAGATAATCAGGCGCATTCCGGAACGCATCGCCGAGTTGCAACAGCACCGTAAGGATTAAGGTCGCCTTCGCTAGACCGCGGACCTTGGCGGCCTCCCACGTCGCTCCTGCAAATAGCAGCATGAAGGGATACACGGGCAGAACGTGCCGCTCCCCCAAATTGAGACGCGACACCATCGCCAGAGCAAAATAGACGGCCGGAAAGGTGCTTATCACCCACAAGCCGTCCGGCACGGGAATCACACGCCGCAGCAAGAGGACGAGCCCCAGAACGAACAGAATCAGAGCGATAATCGGCCATTTCAGCAACACCGCAGTCGGATAAAACAACCTGAAGCCGCCGCGTGCCGAAACCTGCCCCAGAAAAAATGCTGGATGCCCCCTCTTGTTGTGCTGAAAAACCTGATAGAGGCCTTGCACATATTCCCCCGCCGCAAGAGGGACAGCGACGTTTAAGTTGGTGGAACGTACTTTGTGAACATAGGAAGCACGATTGGGAAAAGTGGCGGTCAATTCTCCGTCCTTGATGAACACATGAGAAATGTGACAGAAATAACCTGCCCACAAAATCAAGATGGCAATCAGAAGGGCGACGCAAGCTTTTGTCCAGTTCCATCTCCGTGGATTGATGCAGAAACCATCCGGAGTCAGTACCAGCACCCAGGCCGTCGCGAGTACAAAGATCGGCGGCGTGGAAAACTTGGCCAGGAGGAGCAGTCCAAGCAGCACCCCGAACACTACGCTGCGCAGCATTGATGTTTGCTTTTTCCAGCGAACCAGCCCAGCAGCGACAGCAAAGACAAAAAGTGCGGCGGCACCATCGGTCGTGGCCAGGGAGAAGTGCGCGATAATCGGGGGCGAGAAGGCAAAAAGTCCCAAGGCCAGATTGGCCGCTCCCAAGGAGAACATTTGTCGCGCTGTGGACCAAACCAGGATTGCCAGGATCACTCCCAGCAAGACATTCATGCTGCGCGCGCGATGGGCGAGCGACTCGGGATCAGGCGCAATCCGAGGAACGTGCCACCCTCCATTCGCTTCAGACTCGACGTCAATTTGCCATCGAGTGTCGATCAAGGGCAGGGTGCACAACAACCGTGCCAATGGCGGATGGTCGTTCCACACTTCGAAGCGGTGATTGCGCCACGCCTCCAACCCCGCACGGATGTGCGGCGGCTCGTCGTAGGTCAGTGACTGCGTGCGGATAAACCACGCGCACTGCAGGACGTAAGCCAACAGGAGAAAGCCCGGCAATAGCCATCGCCGGGCGTGGGCTTGCATTCGAGGTGACGTCTTTCTCTCATTGGTAAGGCTGTCCGTCATCTTGTGTGCTGGAATTCTTGCAGATTTTCCAAACTCTACAAGTCAAAATGCGCCCTGCGAAGCTCTTGTCCATGCTGAATTCGGTCCAGACCTGTAGAATAATTCGTCGCGACATCTGGAGACGGACGCTTGGCCTTGTCGCAAGTAAGTTGTGAAGACAAATCGATAGACTTCGCATCACCCAGGAGCCTTGGGAACGCTATTGGTTCCAGGACAACAGCCCGGCTCGATCGTGCGCTTTTTGTCTGCCTATGCGTGATTGCCTTCTCCGCCCCGCAATATATCAATTTGACGACGTTTGCGTTTGCCATTGCTCTCCTACTGTGGCTGTCCAAACTGCTTATCCGCGGCAGAGAGTATCCATCACCGCCTCTGGTATTGCCCTCTTTACTCTTCCTAGTCACGGCCGGCGTTGCCTCAGCCTTGTCCTTCGCGCCGCTCCTGAGCTGGGAGAGAATCGGCTCTTATGCCCTTCTGCCGCTTGCCTTTGTGGTTGCTCAGAATGTTAAGACCTCCTGGCAACTCAAAATCCTGGTCTTCCTCGTTCTCCTCTCGGGAACCCTGAGTGCATTGCGCACAGGCTGGCAGTACGCTTACGGCATAGGCACGCGACTGGTTGCAGTCCCGCCTGATTCCCTACTGTTCCGAGACGGGATTCGTTCAGGCGATCTCATACAACTCGTCAACCGACATAAAACCCGCTCGCTCCAACAATGGAAGTCGGCACTTGAATTGACGCATGCCGACAGGTCACTAAAACTGCATGTTGCACGACAGGCTCCAATCGCTCCCCTGACAACATATTTTGATTTTGTGATTGAGCGGAAGGACCTCGAACAATGGCTGAGTTTGCCGGAAAGCAAGGTCCAGCGAGGCCGGCCGCAGCGGGCAACCGGGCATCTGGACCATTTTGTTCGATACGCCGGAGTGATGACGCTATTGGCATCCTTGGCCTTTGGATTATTAGTTACGATCCCAACTAACAGGTCGCGTTTTATCCTGGGAGTAGTCTTCATCCTGCTGGTGGCCGCACTGTTTGCGACCGTGACGCGGGCTTACATCATTGGGCTGTTTCTCGGTTGTGCCTTGCAGGTTTGGCTGATTCAGCGCAGGCTTCGGACTACCGCTATCCTTGGACTTGGACTTTGCGTCATGGTAACCATCGTTTGGGTGAGAAAGGAACGCGGGCCGGTGTGGCTGTCAGCCGGAGATCAATATCGCGTTGCGATGTGGAAAGATGCTCTCAAGATTATTCCGCATCACCCATTCTTTGGAGTCGGGCCGGATAGCGTTGACCAATACGGCGAACAGTGGCACATTCGGGCGTTCAGAGAGTTCAACTTCCGGGCACACTTTCATTCCACGTACGTGCAACTGGCCGTCGATTGCGGTTTGCCCTGTCTGGCCGCATGGCTTTGGCTGCTGGGCGGATATCTATCGTTCCTCAACCGATCCCAGAAAGAATCGCAACCTTGGGAACCATTCGCCCGCGGTACCCTGCTAGGAATTTTCGCGGGCACCATCATATTCGTGGTCGCTTCTGCGGTGAACTACACCTTAGCCGACAGCGAGGTGGTGGCGGTTGCGTGGTTGTTCATGGGAATGGTCATCGCGCTGGCGAGAATACAGAAGGCCCAAGCTCACCGCGATCGAAATCAGCTGATCGTCAACGCCGTCTGAGCTTTTTGATGTGACTGGTGGATCTTCATCCAGACAACTGCGGCGGCGCACCAGATCACGAACAATGGTACGAGGCTGGCCAGGCCGTGCAATCCGAGAAGCTGTCCCAGGTTAAAAGAACCACTCGCGGCGCGGTTGCTCTCTTCCGCCGTCAGCATCGAAACTTGGTTGACAGCCAACTGCCCGGACCAGAATGACGGCCAAATGAGTTGCGCGACGGGAATGCGGAGGTTTTGCGGCGGCTGCGCAGTCGTTGACACTGCCATTAGCGACAAGGCCGTTCCCCAGATCGCAAGACTGCCCAGCACCCACCGCCAAGGCCGCGACGCCCGCGTCCATACGAGTCCCAAACCGACGCACAGCAGCGGGACGGCTGCGCCCATGTAGCGCGGGCCATAGGTCCAGCCAGCATGCCATCCGGAAAATGACGCATTAAACAGCCAGTAGTAGATAGCAATTCCCCCAGCTGTGGCGGCGAGATTTCGTGTACGCCCCGGCTTCCACAGCTGTCGAAGACCAAACACACCCGCGATCGTGACGGGAGCAAGCAGAAACAATCCGATCCGGAGACTAAATAGCAGTTTGAACATGACATCGAGTCTCGGAAAGGTGAGCCCCAAAAAGCCCTTTCTCATCCATGGAAAAGCGCCTGATTCGTAGTGGGTGTAGCTAAGCTGGAAGGGCGAGCCAAAGGCAGCGTACTGGTAGATCATCAAAACCAACAGGCATGCACCGGCTCCGATAGCCACGCCGCCAGCTACGCGCCAGCGGCTGGGCCATCCGCGAGGCCACGCTTGAGCCAGGGCCAGAACTGCCAACATTACCGAGGCAGGTGCTGCCGGATATTCCGATACTGTGGCCCATCCGGCCGCGAGCCCGACCCCGAGCCCCCAAACCAGTTCTTTGCCAGCGGCCGTGTCCCGGCCCACTTCGATTGCGGCTCCAAAGGAACAGAGAAGACACGCTCCCACTAGCGCGTGAGCGAAGAAAATGGTTGCCCATGCCCAGACGGGTGTTGCCAATCCCAGGGAGAGGGCGGCGAAAGCGGCACCTCCGGCGGTTGAGCCCAGTCGCAAGGCCAGCAGAAACATACATGCAGCCGAAAGCGCCGCCGGCAAAGCGACGGCCAGAATTGTGGCGAAATACGATTCGGCCACCAGACCTCGAGGCGACAAAGGGTCGCCGCCCGCCCAGCGCAGAAGCGGTCTAATCGAGGCGACCGCCGGCACCGCCAGAAGAACCACTCCGGGAGCCTTGTCGGAGTAATAGTGTCCCTGGAACAGCGCCTTGTCTTCGGTGTTGGAATGATAGGAGTCGATCCGTAACGTGTGCTGGTCCAGCATGGCGCGAACCAGGTCGAATCGTGAATTCTGATTCCAGCCACCTGCTTGATAAAAGTAGGCGTAAGAAATAAACACCACAACAGCGATAAGGGCGGAACGCGCGTAGATACCCACGTCTTTCCGCCAGGTATCGTTCATTCAGACGTGCTCCGGCTCAGGACTTCGCAGGCGCATTGCTGATTCGGGAGCCCGTACTGAAACGAATACGAGAAAAAGCACGCTCGGCCAGAGTTGCATAAGCAGCCGATCCAGCGACCACATCAGATGCCATCGCAGATCGTAAGGAGTAATCACGTAGATGGCAAAATATCCCATCGCGGTCAAAACCAACGCACAAACTGAAGTCGCCCTAGCGGCACGAGAAGTTGCGTCTGTGTCTTTCCCCAAAATCATCGCGTAAGCAATGACCACGAGAGTCCCGGGGATCAAAAGCCAACCGCCAAAACGAAGGGAATCTTTGAGAAACCATCGCACGATCATCCAGTATCGGTGAGGATCGATAGCTTTCTGCAGCATGTCGTGGGGGCTGGAGAATAGTTCTTGAGGACCAGCGACCGAAAGTTTGAAATACGCGATTAACAGGAGAATGGGAATGATCGTGGCGGCCAGCGGCGCCATTTGACGCAAGCAGGCTGCCCAGTTCTCGCGACGCAATAAAATCCCCAGCCGCGTCACCACGAACGCAGTTAAGAAGAGCAATCCCTCATTTTTTGTCCAGGCAGCGCACCCCGCCATGAAACCTGAAAGTACCAGCAGCGAGAAATTGGACTCGGGAACCCGATCGGCGAGAACCAGCAGCGCAATCGCCGCGAGAAGAAAGAAACTGAGCGGTATGTCGGCGTACTGCGACACTCCCTGCCTCAGGAAAGAAGGCGTTCCCAGCAACATCAAGCCCGCCAGTAAACCGTGGTTTCGCCCTCGCAGAACGGCAACAGCAGAGAACAGCAGCGCCACTGTGCTGAACGTAAAAGCGAATGCGAGTGTGGCCGGAACGGCCGTTGTCTCACGTCCCAGGTAACTCCAGAAGTGGGCGACGCTCCCTGGAAGGAATAGGGGATAATCCGGATGAAACCAGGGGATCAGACTGGAGAAACCATCCTTCCAGTGCTCTCCACCACGAAACAAGAAACGAGCGTGCAGGTTCCAGATGGCAAACGCGTCCCAGCCAATGCCCTGCGGGTTCGTAGCCAGCTCCTTCAGGCATCTGTGCAGTGCGCCGATCAAGGTCACCACAAAACTTGCCCGCAAAGTCTGCCCAAGGAGACCGCTGGACATGTCGGCAGTGTATTGGAGCAGCTTTTGATCGTGAAGGTTATGGCCGCGAATCCATAGCAGAATTGACAGCAGGACGAAAATCACAACTTCCGTCGCGGCGAGTGTTTTCGCAGGAACAGAGAACACTAGAGAGAGCAAGTATAGAAAAGAGAAAAGTCCCAGCCCGCACCCTACGCCAAGCGAGAGCTTCAGGAGAAGCTCCGATTTGAACCAGGATCCCTTCGGCCAAGCCAAGGAAATCAGGACAAAGCCCGTTGCCGCACAGAGGACCGCCCCAGCCAGTCCGGCCATCTAGTTATGCCTTTTGGCGAACAGCACCACGCCATTGCCGAAATTCTGGATGGGGAGCAGGTTGGCTGGCCAGGTAGTTGTAGCCGGAGCCGGGGGGGTAGCGAAGTTTCCTACGACGAGTTCGGGCTGGAGAGAATTTTCTACCACCACGGGCGCCAGAGCGTATTGGGTCGCGTAGTAAGCGGGGAGTTGATAGCCGCTGTCCCAGCCGATGCCTAGATACCCCACTACTCCGTGCGGGGGCAGGCGTTTGCGCAACTCCTCAAACCTTTTGTCGTACTCCGGGAGGGGGGTTCCTGCAGGTTGAAATTGTTTCACTGGCTCGAACACGAACCAGCCCGTCGAGAGGAGGCTGAATAGCGCGACCGCCGCGACGGCAATCCTGATCTGCAGAACCTTCCGAGGGTCGCGTCTTACTTTTGTTTGTGTAATCAAGAACGATCATTATGCTCAAATTCGACCCGAGGTATCAATTCGAGTCCGACGAGAACAGCTAATGGGCTGGTCTGCAGCAATAACGATTGCTGGGAATTCGCCCGAGTGCAGCCAGGAATGGGGTGAACCTACTCGGCCGCGACAGGTTCTTCCAGCTTAATTGTCGCTTCCACCGAAATCGCGCAGGACAAGGAGCGCGAGATCAGGCATGCTCGCTCGGCCTTTTCAATCAGCTTTTGGGTGCGCTCGCGATCCTCTTCCCGCTCGATCGTGACCACGGGCCCGAGTAAGATGCGGGTGAAGCGGAAACCGCCCTCCTGTTTCTCGATGGCGCCTTCCACGAACACGTCCATGCCGCTGAGGAATAATTTCGAGGCCTCCGCGATCGCGCGAAAGGTCGCCACGTAACAGGTGACCACCGCGCCCAGCAGCAGGTTTTCTGGCGTCCACAAGCCGGGCTCGCCGCCGAATTCCGGAGGCGCCGCAAAATTAATGGTGCGCGGAATTTCCGGAGCTTCCAGGATGCCGCGCTTGTGCATCGTCCAATGGGCGTGAGCGCTGTAGGTGTAACTCTTCTGCATGGCAAGCCTCCCTGTCTCCGAACCTACCATTCCGCACCCCACCCGGCTGTGAAACACGTCACGAATGGGGGTGACCTCCTGGGGACCCGCAGCACTCCGGGTCTTTCTTGTGGGCGTAGTCTAGGATCCCGACGGCAAGAGCTTCGGTGATGAGTGTCACAAAAGCAGGTGAGGCGGGTCACAGCGCTTGGGTTGCCCGATCTCCGACAATAGGCTTGCCGCGGATGGAAGTGGGGATCGTGCGTACCCGCACGGGAGCCATTCCTGGAGGTGCCCTATGTCGGACGACAAACGTGACATCCTGGAAGTCCTCAAGTTCGAACTCAGCTTTCTGGAGCAGGGTGGCTATGGACGCTCCGTACGCACCCCCTGGAAACCTACGTCCGTTTTCCAAGACTCGCTGACGTGTCTGAACTTCAACGATCCCGAACGTCCACATCCATGCAGCGCGTGCTTTCTTACCGACTTTGTGCCGAGCGAGGCCCAAGCAGAAAACGTCCCCTGTCACCATATTCCGTTAAATGACAATGGCGAGACTGTGGACACGATGGAACGTACCTGCAACCTGCTGGAATTGGAAGAAGCTCTAAAAAACTGGTTACGTTCCAGCATCCAACGCATCGAACGGGAACGTGCGCGAAAAGCCGGCCACGCTTCCCCAGCGGCCGCCAAGCAGCACGGCCAACTAAGCGAGACGCCCTAAGGCGCCAGTCTTAGCCTGCGCCGGGGTTCCCAGCCGGTCCAATTCGGGAATTCCTGCCTCCGGTCACCTCGTGCGCGTATAAAAATCGTCCATAAACAGGTATGCTGAGAACAACAAATGTGGTCCACCTAGGAGCCACGCAATGAAACGCGACTTCGCCTCGCTTACGCCGCAGGAAGCACTGCACGTAGCCATTTTCATCGAGGAGCGCAACGCCGAGATCTATCACCAGTTTGCTGAGATGTTTTCCGAGTTCCACGATCCGGAATCGCTGGAGATCGCCAGCACCTTCTGGGATATGGCCAACGAAGAGCGCCAGCACGGCACCGAGCTCCAGAAGCGTTATTTCGACAGATTCGGAACCCGTCCCTGCGCGGTAACGGAGGACGACATTCGGGATTTCATCGAAGTGCCACGCCTGGAAAACGGCGAGATATTTACCATCAGCAAGCTGAAGGTGGGCCGCTCGCCGCGGGAGATGGCGTTGGAAATCGCCGTCACCGCCGAGCAGGGAGCCCTTCGCTATTACACGCGCCTAAGTGAAATCACAGAAGATGCGGACCTGAAGGCGCTTTACCGGGAATTTGTGGATTTCGAGAGCGGCCACACCGACTGGCTGCAGAAGAAAATGGCCGACGCCCGCCGCACCTCCGGCGGCACCAAGCTGGCCTGAACGGAAGACCGTCCTGATGTCGTTATCCTGAGCCAGGCGCGGCTTGGCGAACTATGCAGCACGCAGTCGCCAAGTCTGTCGGTTGTGCACACCACAGGTCCTTCGCAGACTACGGCTGCTCAGGATGACGACATGGGGAATTCGGGGATCACGAGATGGGGAATTCGGGGATGGCGAGACGGGAACTGGGCTCTTGCGAGTCCTAATCTCTGGGTTCCGGAGCCGGGGTCATGTCCTGAGGAAACAGCTTGAAGGAAACGTCAGTCGATTTTGACGAGACTCTCTTGCTCGCGTCTGTGGTGTATTGGGTGAGGGTGCCATTCAAAACGTAGTAGGCTTCATCGCCTGGATTTTTTCCCGAGCCGCGATCTACGCTTCCCTTGAATTCGAACCAGACGCCGTGCACGGTTTCAGTAGTGAAGGTTAGTTTGCTTCCATCGAGCTTTCCGGTCTTGAAGAATTGATCGAGGAAAGCGCCTTTGTCGCTATCCAGGTCGCCATAGCGGGAAACAAATCCAGTGACTTTTCCCTGATCCTCGACAGTCACCTGCACAAACTCGCCCTCCCGAAGGAAACTGTACATGCCTGAATAGTCATCCGCCGCCTTAGCCGGCGCGCTGGTCTTAGAGCTGTCCTGGGACTTCTGTTGTCCGGCTGCCAGCGTTGAGAAAAGGCATAAGGAAAGGAAGGTTGCAGCAAGGATTCTCGGCATCACGTCTCCAATTCACTCCATCGTACTACATGTAGGACTCATGCCATTGCAAGCGGGATGCGGCGGCAGTCGGCAGCAACTCTGGGCTATAATCAGAAATCAAGCGTTGCCGCCCTTCGTAGTGAGTCTTCATGAATAAGCGATCGGGGGTCTTACCTTCTGCAATGAACCCACACGCTCGACCGGTGGCCCCACCTCGCCTGCTGGTCGAATTGGATCCGGCGCACCGGGTTTTCCTGCGTAACCTGGGCGATCTGCTGTCCTTTCGTCGTCCACCGCGAGTTCCCGTCACTTCACGCCCTGCGCCGTTCTGGCCCGACGTATTCGTTCCCTCTCGCTCCCTGTGGTGGCCGTTCCTGGAGTCCGTGCTTTGGCATCTGTTGGCGGGCGCTGCGATATGGGCCTTTGGGCAAGGGGTGGCGTTGCAGACGCAGGCTTTGCCGCGTACCGTTTTCAACCCGTCAGACGTGATCTACTACACACCCTCGGAATATCTTCCGCCCTTGGACACCGGTAGTTTTCCGGCGCGAGTGCCGCAAACGGGAAAGCCGGAATTAGCGCGCCAGCCCATTATCTCGGTCCCGCCCGAGGCGGACAACCGTACACAGACCGTTGTCACCCCGCCTAAGGTCAACTTGACCCACGAGATTCCTTTGCCGAATATCGTAGCCTGGCATTCCGCCAGTCCAGCCGTACCCCTCTCGGCCACAAACCGATCTCAGCTGGTGAGCCCGACACTGGCCACACCGGTTGTTGCACCGCCTCCGGATGTAAATCAGATTAGAGCATACCGCACACACACGGATCTGCCCGAGTCGGCGATTGCGCCGCCGCCGGATATGGCTGCCGCGACCTCGCGTAAATCCATTGCACCGTTGGCAGCAGTCATTGAACCGCCGCCGGCTGTCCAAGGCACGATTCGCAGAGTCCGCGACATGAATATCGGACGCAGCGAAGTGGTTGCCCCCGCGCCTGAATTGCCGATGGACACGCAGCGTGCGCTGTCCACCCTGGAACAGACTTTGACCCAGGCTGCTCTGGGCAGCGCGGCGCAGGTTGTTCCACCGCCTCCGTCGGTCGAGGGCACACAAGGCGGAGGTCTACGCGCTACGAACTCATTGACCACGGCGACTGCGCAAGTTGTGCCCCCTCCACCTTCGATACCGGGAGCAGCCGGCACTTCTGGCGCTGGGCGTCTGATCGCTTTGGGTATTCATCCCATTGCCGGCCCTCCGCCGGTACCGGTTGTGGGCAACCGCCGCGGAGCTTTTTCGGCAACTCCGGAAGGCAAACGCGGTGCTCCCGGTACGCCAGACATCTCGGCTGATGCACATGGGCTGGGACACAGCGGCGGTCATGGAAACGAAAATGGAGGAGCGGGCAGCGCCACGAACAGCAGCCTGCCACCCGGCATCGTTGTCGGCCCAGGCCCGAGGAATCGTCCGGCTTCGACCGTCGCCGGGGACCCCAGGGGTTCCTCTAATGGCGGAGCAGGTGACGGCAGTGCTTCGGCGAGTGCGCCAAACACACTCATGGCCGACGCTCTGCCCGTGCGGGTTACGCCTCGGCGGATGCTGAGCACAACCAGTCTGCCGACCGAACTGGAGCGCCAAGTTTTCGGGGCACGCAAGTTCTATTCCATGATTCTGAACATGCCCAACCTAAATTCCGGGGGCGGAAGTTGGATTATTCGCTTTGCTGAGCTTAGAGGGGACGATAGGGAGGGTGATCTCACGGCCCCGGAGGCCACCCACAAAGTCGATCCGGGTTACCCGCTCGAACTGATGCGGCAGAACGTGCACGGCACGGTGACGCTGTACGCTGTGATTCGCAGCGATGGCACAGTGGGCGGCGTCCGCGTGCTCAACAGCCCGGATGAGCGGCTCGATTCCTATGCACGCACCGCGCTTACCGGGTGGCGATTCCGTCCCGCCACGAAGAACGGCAGCCCAGTTGACCTGGAAGCGGTGGTCATAATTCCTTTCCGCGCGACACGCAACTTCTGAGACCAGAACCTCCTGGCAGACACAAGCCCGAGCCCTCCCGGTGCCGGTCTGCCCGGAGCACGAATTCCGGGCTCTCAAGCCAACCCATGTGGCGCTTTGTCATCAAAACTGCCATGGTGAATGAGCATGGGATCACAAGCTGGCGAGAGCTCTGCATCAAGGCGGCTTTTGAGGAGAACCCTGAGAATTTGTCTGATATTGTGGCCGAAATTAACCGGGAACTTCCCCTCCGCCAGGAGCAACTGACGGACGCAATCTTCGAGCAGCTCGGCAGCAATCCGCCAACCGCTACAGGCCGCAGGAAGTGGCTTCAGTAGACGCCCTGCGAAGCCGGCCAGACGGACAATCCTCAAAGGCAGCGTGCCGTAGTCCTGTCCAGGTAAGCCGGCCAGCCCCGTCCCGTGATTACCATGATTTACTGAATCCTCGGCTTACGAGTGCCTTGCTCGAGCACCCAAAGGGGCCCTGAGGGCTTCCTCCAGCGCCTCCGCTCCTTGTCGTCGTGCGGATTCTGGTCAAGCGCCAATTGGACGGCCTCGTAGATCTCTCTCCAGTCCTTTGGGTCGGCCATGCCGATATTTCGGAACCAACCCTTCCGGATTGTCGGAAGCCATGCAATTGACGAGTAGGTAAACCGGTTCGCGGAGTGGGAATACGTCGAAGAATCATTTGCTTACCTGGTAATCCGCTTCTTGGCCGAAGGGGAATCTTATTTGCGGGTAAGCAGTTGGGTAAGAGTGTCTAGCCGCCATACGTCACTCATAGCGCAGGCTCTCAATTGGGTCCAGGCGCGCGGCTCGCAATGCCGGTAGCATGCCGCTAACGATTCCCACCACGCCCAAGATCACAGTGGCCACCAGCAGACTGCTTATGTTGATGTGCAGGTGAATGTCGCCGGCCTGCAGATTCTCACCGAAAGCGCTCATCAGGGTCAGCGAGCCAACGCTCCACGAAATCAGGTAAGCGATTGCGACTCCCGCCAGTCCTCCACTGAAGGTGATAGCCAGGGCCTCAGAGAGAAACTGGAGAAGGATGTGCCCCTTGTGAGCACCCAGCGCCTTCTCCACCCCGATTTCCCGAGTGCGCTGCTGTACTGAGACCAGCATGATGTTCATCAGCCCGATCCCGCCAATCCCCAGCGTGAGAGCCCCGATGAAGGCGAGCAGAACTTTCAGCGCAGCGGTCACCACGCGAAAGTCGTCGAAATCTTCCTTGAAATCGGCGATGAAGACGGCCCGGCGATCGTCAGCGCGGAAATTGTGATGCCGGGCAAGAACAGCACGCACCACGCGGGCCAGTTGCTGGTGATTTTGGCCTTCGTAATCCATGAACATGCCGGTGAGGTACTGAGTGTCGTAGAGATCGCCCATGGCCGTAAAAGGGATGACAACCATGCTGTTGTCGTTATTGTCGCCGCCCTGTACTTTATGCTTGTAAATTCCCACGACCTGGAAGCTCACTCCGTTGATGCGAATGCTCTGCCCCTCGGCTTGCTCGCCGGAGAACAAGCGTCGTTTGGCTTCGTCGCCAATGACCGCCACCCGCGCATGTTCGATCTCGTCTTGCTCACTCAGGCCGCGTCCCGTGGCCACGTCAAAGCGACGAATCCGCTGATACACGGGATAAACACCGGTCAGGAACAGATTCGTAAAGGTGCGGGTGTCGTGCTGGATGGACACGCCCTGCTTGTCGAAAATCGGGGTCACTCCCTTGATCATGGGAACTTCGTTCCGGATGTACTCGACATCCGCGAGCTTGAGCCGGACTTGCGTCCCCGCCTTGGCGCCGCCAGCTTGCAGCGAAGTGCGCCCAGGGAACACACCGATAACGTCAGTGCCCCACGAACTGAAAATCATGTTGATGGCACGTTCGAATCCTGAGCCGAAGGCCAGCAGGATTACGACGGTAGCAATGCCCCATGCCATTCCCAGCATAGTGAGGGTAGTGCGCCGCCGATTGTGTTGCATCGCACCGTAAGCTTCCTTCAGCAGATCACTTGTCATAGGTCACTCCTGGCGCAGAGCTTCGACCGGCTCCAGCATGGCGGCCTTACGCGCGGGATACAAACCAGCTGCAATTCCCGCGAGCGCCAAAGAGAGCACCGCGCCGACCGCCGAGACGGGCACGATCTTGGGGCTGTCAAAGCCCTGCGGGAGTTGCACTCCCGAGAGCAGGCGGATGATCAGCATCGCCCCGCCTACTCCTATGCCGCCGCTCAGCACGGTCAGGAAGGCACCCTCGAGGAAGAACTGGAACAGGATGTTGCGGCGGGTGGCACCCAGAGCCTTACGAAGACCGATCTCGCGAGTGCGTTCTGAGACGGCTACCAGCATGATGTTGATGATCCCAATGGCGCCCAGACCCAGCGTGACCAGCCCCACGCCTCCCAGGAACCAGTCCATGGCGCTGAAGATCTTGCCCATGGTCTTCTGATTCTTCACCGTGTCCCACTCTTCCCAGATGTCCTTGCCCGTGGGATCGAAGCCCCCATGGTTCCGGGCCACGATTCTGTGCAGCTCATCCTTGGCGGCTTCGTTTTCTTCGAAGCTACGCGGTTGGTAGTTGATGAAGGAGATTGCATTCCCTTCTTTCGAGTTGTCACCCTTCAACGGGAAGAGCTCACGCATGGTGTTAAACGGCACGAAAATTCGGATGTTCGTGGCGTTCTGTTCTTCGTGCCCGATCTTGGACAGTACCCCGATCACTTCAAACCGAGCGCCGTTCAGTAGAATGCCGTTGCCCAGCGCGGGGCGTCCGGGGAACATGTTTCGTGTCATCTCGCGGCCTAGCACGCACACCCGGCGGCGCTCGGCATTGTCCTGGTCATTGATCCATCGTCCGGCCTGCAAGGGGATCGTCCGCACCTGGCTGTAGATTGGCGGGACGCCGGAGACCTGCCCGTTGGTGCTGGTGTAATCGCTGGCGCCTCGAATGTCGTCGCGCGCGATCACAGGAGAGATATTGATTGCTAGTTTTGATTCGTTTCTTATCGCGAGGTAGTCGTCGTAGGTCAAATTGAACCACTTCATGGCGCTGAAGCTGCCTTCGACTGCCGGGGCACGGCCGCCGAAAAAGAAGATGATGTTCTTGCCGAAGGTTTCAAGCTGCTTGCGGTTGCCGTTACGAAAACCTTCGCCTACTCCGACCAGCAGCAGTAGCGAGCCCACACCCCACGCGATTCCGAACATGGTGAGGAACGAGCGCAGCTTGTGCACCCAAAGGGTGCGCAACGTCTGACCGAAGGTGTCGAGCAGCATGCGCATATTGGCGGGATGAGTGGTCGGAGCGCTGCTTTAAGGAGAGACGCTCGTGAGCCAACCATCGAACAGTTGGACTCACGATCACGCGAAGGGTTAGCGGTTGAGAACGCAGCAATTCGCCCAGCGGGTTACTCTGCTCGACTTCATCACTGCGGGTGTGTTATGTCAATTGTGCTGTGAGAGTGATCCTTGTTCGCCTTACTTATTTCCGGGAGCAGCGCGTAGTTCGAGAATCCAACTGTTGTCACTGCCCGGAACCATCTCGTACGTAAGTGGCCGCGTCAAGTCCACAACTACACGCGTGGTAGGCGGAACCTGTCCGTCCATGCCCACACGCACCGCCTTCGCGCCGTCCTTACCTACGGCAATGCGGTGCTGAGGCATTACTGTCACTGTGTTCGGCAGGTCCATAACAACTCGGCCGGGCGAATCCAACTTGCTCAGTTGGGGTAAGACAGGACCGCTGAGCATCAACTCAATGGAGAGTCCTCCGGGCTTGTCGGTCACAGCCAGTTGGCGCAATTCTACGGCTGGCAGCCGGCGAATGGTTGACAGCCTTTGAGCCGTGTGATTTGCGGCGGGAGTGCGCGATAGTCTACTCGTGGGCCTGACCGTAAGGTCCGCGGGCGGATTCACAGCGCTGCTCGCTCCCTTGCCCCCACCCGTGACCGTCGCGCCAGGGGTCGACTCCGGAGCAGGCTCTGCCTGTGAGGGCTGTGCCGCCGGCGGATTCACCGCGCCCGTCCCTCCCTCCGCTCCTCCGCTGCCTGCGGCAACAGCGGGCTTTGCCTCGGGAGTAGGCTGTACTTCGGGGCTCTGCGCCACGACCGGATTCGGAGAATTTCCCTGCGCTCCGGTTGATCCAGAATCCGGCGCTACGCTCGGCTTGGACTCCGTTGACGCCGACTGGACCTCTGCAGCCTGGGAAGACGCCCTTGGCAACGCACCCTCCGACACCCGGGGAGCGGACTCGCCTTCTCCTTTCTCTTGGGCCTGGCCGCCAGGACCGGCACCTGGATTGATCGGTCTCAAACCGAGTTGCTCGGCAATCGCTTTTGCCTTCGTGTGCATGGGTTGCAAAGTGCGCAGATAAAAAACAAGATCCCATGCCTCATCCGGCTTCACGTTATCGGCAAACGACGGCATCGGCGTCCCATCGAGGCCAGTCATGAAAATCTTGTAAAGATCCCGATCGGTGGAACCGCATTTGAAGCGGGTTCCGTCGTGGAAGTTGAACGCCTTGATCGGGCGATTCTGATCATCTGTGAGCGTCTCGGCTGAAGGGCCGTTGCCCCGGCCTTCCGCGCCATGGCACTTCCAGCACTCCAGCTTCTGGAACAGGGCCTGGCCTGACTTGATCCTCTCTGCTGTCACCTCGGGCTCTGCCGGGATCTCAATCGGAGTGCCAGGCTTTTCAGTTTTCCATCGAGGCGAAAAGGTCTTGATGTACGCCACCAAGTCCCTGCGATCCTGGACGCTGGTCGGCCGCCAGGATGGCATGTTCGAGTTCACGATGCCGCGCTCGATCGTGCTCTCCAGGTCCTGGTCGGTCGGCAGCGTTCCGGTGGGGGTGGAACGGCAGCGGAAGGTCGCGGCGATGAAATTCCTGGGCTTGGGATCGATGTAGGGTCCAGTCTCGCCTTCGCCGTCGCCGAGAACCCCGTGGCATCCCACGCAATAACGCAGATAGATGCCATGGCCTCGTTGTTCTGCAGCCGTGAAGTTCCCTCTTGGAGTGTGATAGCCCGAGCCAGTTCCCGAATTCTGCCCGTGCGCAAGAACTGGTGCGAGACTTAGCAGCAAGCTGCCGAGAAGAGTCCATCTGTTTACGGTTTGCATTCGTTTGCCTCGCTCTCTTCAGAACGCAAAATCAAAACCCATGAAGTAGCTGCTGGTCCGCTGATTCAATCCTGTATCGGAGGTGTGCTTGGTCAGCTCGGTGGCGAATTCCTGGTGCCACGCGAGTCCCGCCCGGCTGTGCATGAAGGGGTAGTAGCGATAGCCCACTGTGACTACGTCGGCATTTCCAAAATCGCTGGGCGCAAATCCAGCGACCGGCTGCCTCCGCATCCGGGCCAACTCGTAGCGGGTCAGGAAAAACAATTTCGGAGAATAGGTGTAATGAGCTTCAATCGTCCCCGTGTCCCACATCGCGCCCTGCGCCCCGGCCGGAAGCGCCCCTGGATTGTTAGCCGCCACCCCCGGCAGCCCCCCATTGGCCAGAAACACGTTATCTGAGGCGCGTTGGAACACACCCGTCACATCAAAGCGTCCGAGGTAAATGCTGGCGTAAGCTCCTGCCCTGTAGAACGAGCGGTTCCCCTGGCCGGTACCGGGAATAGGTTCGCCTCCTGAGGTCAGGAAGAACGTCGGTCGCATGCCCGATAAGAAATATGCCCCGACCCGTTGCAACCCAAGATTCCCAGCCATGAAACCTTGACTGACATGGACGTAGCCGTCGTAACTGCGGCCTCCTGCCAATCCCAGGTTGCCGTTGGTGCTGCTGACCATGGAAAGCGCAAAGCGGGTATGGTCATCCAGAGAGTGGCCCATCAATTCCACTCCCAGCTGGTTCTCGCCGAAGGTGAAATCATTGGTGTCGCCGAGGGGAACGAAGTGAAAGTACAGATATGAGCCGCCCACATTGGAAAAGCTCATCATTCGTTTTTCTGATAGCGGCCCATCCAGCTCAAATTTGCCAAACTTCACGTTTAGCCAGGGCGAGCCGTGTAGGTTGTCGAATCGAACGTTGGCTGATTCGAAGCCCACCGTGCCGCTGTCTGACTCGATCGAGGGAACCAACAAGAAAGAAATATTCTTAGCCAGCGTCCCACCGGTTAGAATGTCAATGCCCGTGAGGTCAAAACCAGACGTATTGATGGTCTTATCGATCGGTAGGCCGGTCGGATCTGCAGGATTGTCCACCGTCTGGTGGCCGGCACTCTCATAATGCCAGTGCGGCGTGACCCGCATCGCGATCGGCCAATAGGACGGATTCTGCCAGATCGGCTCATCCCTATCGTTCATCAACTGGTAACCGTTGTCCTTGAAGGTCTGACCGAAGCTGTTCAGTTTCGGCCAAGCTTCGTGGCATGCTGAACACGGCAGCCCGTACTTGCGGGCGAAGGCCGGAATAGCAACTGCATTTCTTAAGGACCCAACGACCACGAACGCCAACAGAATCGCAGCCCAAACGCTTCTCGGAAACCGTAAAGCCATCCTGTACGCTCCTGAGAAGAATCACCTTATGTTTCTGACTGTGCCGCGCGCACGCTCGGCGCGGGCTTGCCACAATCCTTTGGCAATTCTTCTGCGTTATCAGTCATTCAGGGGAGATTTGCAGTGAACACTTGATCGATGGGACTCCGCAAGGCTCGCAAGCACTCCCTACGATCAGCGGTGTTTGCACATACTGGACACTCTGGACTTAAGATACTTTGCGCCGGCGCAATTACGATGTTCGGTATCTGTAAATTTGTTGCAAGGTAGCTGTAAAGACGTCCTTGCGAACATTACGCACTGGCTCTTCACGACGGGAGATTTCAAAATTCATGTGTCTGATGACATCCAGACGCATATCTCAACGCATATCGATAGAGCAACACAATGTCACCGCGCCTCAAATTCTGCCTGCTCTGAGTTTTTCCACAGCCGCTTCCAGTTTCCCGAACGAAGAAACAACCTTTGTCCTGCCAATCGCCTCTACCACTCGAAGATGGGTCTCAAAAAGATACTGCTTGTTTTTTCTGGGCGATATTCGTGTTGCCGATAACCTGCAGCGCGCAGGTCACGATCGCGCAGATTAGCGACACACATTTGGGTGAAAAGCGTACGCCGCACGCGCAGAGAACTTGCGCAAAACCGTCGAGCTGGTCAACGCGCGCAACGTCGACGCTGTCATTCTCACCGGCGACATTGGAAAAACCCGCAGTATCGGCAAGAGGCTAAGGCAATCCTGAAAAGCCTGAAAGCTCCGCTCTGTTCCCGGAAATCACGACGTGCATACTCATGACGTGAACCAATACCGCGCCGAGTTCGGCAAGGACTATTACCGCTTCCAGGTAAAGTCGGTGGGTATCATAGTCATCGATTCACAGCAGCTGGGTAGCTACGACAAATACGAAGCGGCGTCTCCCGCCTCTGCCTCCCGACACCCGAGCGGACTCGCAAAGAATGCTGGCGTCACTTGCTCAACAACAGCTCGCAGCGGGCCCGCATTCTGATTAGCGCACAACACATTCCGGCAGTCCGCGATAACGGCTTCCCGCCGGACAACAAGCCTTGATTAGGTGATCAGCGAACCTTATCTGTCGGACGAGCTCGATCCGCTGCCCAAGCTCGGCGTAGAGCAGACGCTGGCTGGCCACTGGCACAATGCCCGGGTTTTGTTTGCAAAGGGAATCAGCTGGCACGTGGCTCCTTCTACCTACGAGCTGGCTTCCCTGGGGCGGCGAACTGGGTTTGGCTCTGCATCGGGTTTTGCAGGACGGAAATGTGAACACAGAATTCATACCCATTCCCAATGCTCGCCCTTAGACCGGGGCGGTAAAACTCCAAATTTCTATACGCTTGGCTAATGTCTACAGTAATTACCGTATGGACCCTCGGGGCTTTTCCCGCGAAATTGTAAGCTGTTAAATGTATTCTCAAGGCAAGGCGGCAAAATGGCGAAGGACACTCCTCTGTTGGAAGGCGTTCTCAGGAGCAAAGCAGTCCGTTATTTCTTGCCGCTGCTTCTTACCGCAGCTGCCTTGGTCATCCGTTGGCTGCTGAACCCGTTTCTCGGCACCGACGAATCGCTCGTTAGTCTTTATCCCGTCATAATTTTTTCTGCCTGGTACTGCGGAGTTGGGCCTTCGCTGGTGACTCTCGCCTCTGCGATCGCTGGCGCAAACTACTGGTTCGTCATTGCTCCCCAGTCTCTTCGCTTCATCAATACAGCCCAGCTGATCGGTACCCTCGCCTTCGTACTGGTCGCTGCCCTAGTCATGGTGATGGGGGAATCGAATCGCCGCCGGAACGAAGCCTATCGTAAGGCACAAGGCGAACTGGAAGAGCGGGTGAGGCAACGCACCATCGAGCTCGATCAGGCCAACCAGAGCCTGCGCGAGCTCACTGGACGCCTGCTGCAGTTGCAGGACGACGAGCGCCGCCGGATCGCGCGCGAACTGCACGACAGCGTCGGACAGATGCTGGCTGCTCTGGCCATGAATCTGTCAGCCGTGAATTCCGACATCGAGCGGCTGACCAACACTGCCAATGCAGTGAGCAGCAGCATGAACATGGTTCAGGAAATGACCAAGGAGATCCGGACGATCTCTTACTTGCTGCACCCGCCCTTACTCGACGAGGCAGGCCTGGACTCGGCCTTGCGCTGGTACATTGAAGGCTTTGCCGAACGCAGCAACATCCAGGTTGAATTGGATTTCCCGGAGGATTTCGGACGGCTCTCCCGCGAGTTGGAAACCGCAATTTTCCGCACCGTCCAGGAATGCCTTACCAACATTCACCGACACTCAGAGAGCCCGACGGCCAAGATTCGGCTTGCCCGCAACGGCGCCGAGGTTCACGTCGAAGTTGAGGACGAGGGAAAAGGTATCCCGCCGGAGAAACATTATGAGGTTGCTTCTCCTGGAACTCCGGGCGTCGGAATCAGGGGAATGCGGGAAAGGCTTCGACAACTTGGGGGCAGCCTCGAGATTCACTCCAATGGCAAGGGCACTCTGGTGAAAGCTCGTTTGCCGATGGGAAGTACGTCTTCCATGTCTGCAGCCGACGCGGCCTGAAAATTCATTGCTGCGCCTCATGAGCTTCCAACCAAGACTCCGGTAACAAACACCAGCGCTCCACCCAGGATTACTTGCATCGCGGCCGAGAGGGCAGGCGTCTCCATATAGCGGTGGCGCACCCAGGTGATGATGCCCAGTTCGGCGAGAACGACAATCATCGCGATGGTCATGGCAAGGCGGAAATTCGGGATCAGAAACGGTAGCGTATGCCCGATACCCCCCAGAGTAGTCATGGCGCCTTCGATCAATCCGCGCATCCAGGGATGTCCGCGCCCGGTGAGGCTGCCATCATCTGACAGTGCCTCGGCAAATCCCATGCTGATGCCGGCGCCCAGCGAAGCGGCAATGCCGACTAGGAATGCGTCCCAGGTACTCTTCGTAGCCTGGGCTGCGGCGAAAACCGGGGCCAGAGTAGAAACTGAACCATCCATCAACCCGGCAAGTCCAGGCTGAATGACCTGCAACACAAATAAGCGACGTCGGGCTTTTTCTTCATCTTCTCGTACTTCGGTGCGCAGCTTTTCTTCCGCCAGTTCCTGAGCCCGGTATTCGTGCGAGCGTTCTTCCTGCGCCAGATCGTCGAGCAGCTGCCGTATGCTGGCATCTTGTGCTCGGGAGGCGGCGCGCTCGTAAAAGCGGCGGGTCTCGACTTCGATGGCACTGGCCTGCTTGCGGACTTCCTCCAGCCGCAGGGGATGCACCAGCCACACTGGCTTTCGCTGCACAAAACCCTTCACGTCCTGGCGCCGAATCAGAGGAATGTGCTCGCCAAACTTCTGCCGGTAGAGTTCGATTAAACGCCGCCGATGCCCTGACTCTTCCCCGCGCATCCCGTCCAGCACGGCGGCAGTGGCAGGATAATCCTGCCGCAAGCCTTCAGAAAAATCCGCGTAAACTCGCTCGTCTTCCTCTTCGAGCGAAATGGCTAAGGCCAAAATCTCGCGCTCCGATAACCTTTCGAAGTCTTTCATGGGACGTTAGATTATTTCAGCGAAAGCACAGGTTCCACTGTTTTATTGCGGCAAGTGCTGTGTGGCTCCGGTCGCCGGCCCCGGCAGGGTTGTGGAATCGCTCAAATGCCTTACTGCGGCACTGATTGATCCTGCAGAGTAGGATTCCTTCGACTCGGGCTGAAGCCTTCGCTCGGGATGACTATCAACAGGCGGGTCAGAGCCCCCCCTCTACTCATGTCTGGATGGGGCTATGCCATTTTGCGGCCCACAGCCGGGGCGATCATGCGGAGTTCGTCCATCAACTTGGCAAATTGCTGCGGAAAGAGTGACTGTCCGCCATCCGATAGCGCCTTGTCGGGATCGTGGTGTACCTCGATCAACAGCGCATCGGCTCCGGCCGCCACCGAAGCGCGCGCCATAGGAGCCACCTTGTCGCGACGGCCAGTTCCATGGGAGGGATCGGCCGTCATCGGCAGGTGAGAAAGCTTCTTCACAATGGGGATGGCGGAGATGTCCATGGTATTGCGAGTGTAGGTTTCAAAGGTGCGAATCCCGCGCTCGCACAGGATCAGGTCGTAGTTGCCGCCCGCCATGATGTACTCGCCGGAGAGCAGTAATTCTTCTAAAGTGGCAGCAATGCCGCGTTTCAGCAGCACAGGCTTTTTCACCTTGCCGAGCTCGCGCAGCAAGTTGAAATTCTGCATATTGCGCGCCCCCACCTGGAGAATGTCGACGTAAGGCAGCATCATCTCGATCTGGGAGATTTCCATGACCTCGCTTATGACCAGCATGCCGAACTTGTCGCCCGCCTCGCGCAGCAGCTTCAGCGCTTCCAGCCCGAGACCCTGGAAAGAATAAGGAGAGCTGCGCGGCTTGAAGGCGCCTCCTCGCAGCACTCGTGCCCCCGCATTAGCAATCTGCTCGGCCACCGTGAAGAGCTGCTCGCGTGACTCCACCGAGCATGGCCCCGCCATCACCACGACTTCCGCATTGCCAATGGCTAATCCATTGGCGAACTTCACCACCGTGCCTTCGGGACGAAACGTTCTCCCCACCAGCTTGTAAGGAGCGCTGATGCGGTGGACTTCCTGCACGCCAGGAAGCACTTCGAGGTTGCGCGTATCGAAATCAATGCGCGCGCCCACGGCGGCCAGAATGCTCTGCCGCACGCCGGTGGTGCGGTGCACAGCGAAGCCCATCCGAACCAGGTGTTCAATGACCTGCTGGATCTGCTCCTCGCTTGCGGTTTCCTGCATTGCGACGATCATGGTAGATACAAGCTCTCAGTTATCAGCTCTCAGGTCCTCGGCTCAAAGCGGATAGCCGACAGAGGACAGCTCTTAGTCATTTACCTCCGAATCCAATTCCGTCTTTCCCGGATCCGGCGGAGTCGCCTCGGCTCGGAGCGTCTCGGGGGCAATCTCCTCTTGCTGGATCTGGCGCATGATGTCCATGATGCGCTCATAGATCCGCATTAGATCGCGATCCGGCAACGGGCCGGGATTCACTTTCTGTACGTGATCGAATACCGCCCGCTCCCGGTCCGGCTCGTAAATCGGCATCGCCAAGCCGCGCTTTAGCTTACCGATCTCGTGGGCAGCACTCGCCCGTTCGCTGATCAAGTGCACCAGCTTGCGATCGATCTCGTCAATTTTCTTACGCCAGTCTGCGATGTCCATGGGAGCTTTCAGTCGCTCAGCTATCGGCTTTCAGCTTTATCATGCGAGATTGACGATAGTACCCGATTTCGCAGGAATGCGGCGATTTCAGCTTTGCTTTGCTGAAAGCTGATGGCTGAGAGCTGATGGCTGCAATAGCTCTTTAATGAATTGTGCCACAGACTCCGATTCTTTCCCCGGATTTCGTTCAATCGTGTGCACAATAGCGCTGCCGACGACCGCCCCTTCGGCGAATTCACCGACGGCGGCAAACTGCTCCGGAGTTGAAATGCCAAATCCGACGGCAATCGGCAACCTTGTGAATTTACGCAGCCTCGAAACCAATATCCGTGCATCTTCGGGAAGCTGCTGTTGTGCTCCGGTTACGCCCGTGCGCGAGACGGCGTAAACGAAGCCGCCGGAATTCCTGGCGATCGGCCGCAAACGTCGATCGGTGCTGGTGGGCGCGGCCAGAAATACGGTCGCCAGGCGACGCGCGCGCATCTCTCGAAGGTACTCGTCGGCTTCCTCGACCGGCAAGTCAGTGACCAAGGCACCGTCTATTCCCGCCCCTTCTGCCTGATCACAGAAGCGACTCAGTCCCATGCGCAAGATCGGGTTCAAATAAGAAAAGATGATGAGCCCGACTTGCGAGCGACGTCGAATCTCCGCAGCCAGCTTCAACACTTGTTCGAGCGTAGTCCCAGCCCGCAAAGCTCGCTCGCTGGCCCTCTGGATTACCGGACCATCGGCCAGCGGATCACTGAACGGTACTCCCAATTCAATCACGCCTGCTCCTGCGTCAATGGCTGCCAGCACGATCTCGCGCGTAGTAGCGAGATTCGGGTCGCCGCAAGTGACATAAGCAACCAGCGTTGGCCGAGATTGGAAGCAAAGGGGCACGGTCAGAAATTGTCGATCTAAAGTCGCAGCGCGTTGCAATCAACAATCGAAAATCATGAATTCTTCAGGTTCTCTCGCAAGATTCCCATGTCCTTATCGCCGCGCCCGGACACGTTGACGATCACGATTTCTGACCTCTTCATGCGAGGGGCGCGCTTGAGACATTCCGCCACCGCGTGCGCCGATTCGAGCGCTGGAATGATGCCCTCGATCTGCGCCAGCAGCGTGCAGGCCGAAAGCGCCTCTTCGTCGGCTGCGGAGACGTACTGGGCGCGGCTAGTGTCTTTCAGCCAGGCGTGTTCCGGTCCAATGGAAGGATAGTCGAGCCCGGCAGAGACGGAATGAGTGGTCGCAATCTGCCCGCCGTTATCCTGCAACACGTACGAATAGGTCCCTTGCAGAACGCCCGGCTTGCCACCGTGAAATCGCGCCGCGTGCTCGCCGAGGCTTTCGCCGCGGCCGCCGGCTTCCACCCCAATCAGCTGCACTTGCTTGTCTTTCAAGAACTGATGGAAGATGCCAATCGAATTCGAACCGCCACCCACGCAAGCGATAATTGCCGTCGGCAGCTTCCCTTCCGCTTTCAGAATCTGAGCCTTCGTCTCGCGCCCGATCACTGCGTGAAAATCGCGCACCATGGTCGGATACGGATGTGCCCCCAGCACACTGCCCAAAAGATAGTGCGTCGTGCGCACGTTGGTGACCCAATCGCGCATGGCTTCGTTGATCGCATCCTTCAGCGTCCGCGAACCGGAGTCCACGCCACGGACCTCAGCTCCGAGCAATTGCATGCGGAATACGTTGAGCTCCTGACGCCGCATGTCTTCCGTGCCCATGTACACGACGCACTCGAAACCAAAAAGCGCGCATACAGTGGCCGTCGCCACACCGTGCTGGCCGGCGCCGGTCTCGGCAATGACCCGATGCTTCCCCATGCGCTCGACCAGCAGCGCCTGCCCCAGGCAATTGTTGATCTTGTGTGCGCCGGTGTGCAGCAGGTCCTCGCGCTTCAGGTAAATCTTGGCGCCAGCCAGTTTCTCAGTGAGCCTCCTGGCAAAAAACAGCGGCGTCGGACGGCCCGCATAATTCCGGAAGAGATCTTCTAGTTGCCGCTTGAATTTAGGGTCGCGTTTTGCTTTCTCGTATTCGTGCTCCAATTCCTCCAACGCAGCCATGAGGGTTTCGGGTACATAGCGCCCGCCGTACACACCGAAGCGTCCGGGCACACTCTTCCCTGACGCTGTTGGTTTGTGCTTCGAAATAGGTGCGGTCGCCATCGGGTTATGCGGTCTGCTCCGTTTCGCGGGCTGCTCTTACGAACGCATAGACTTTCGCAGGATCTTTCTTGCCAGGCTTCGCCTCCACGCCTGACGCCACGTCAACACCGTACGGTTGAAACAATTTAATAGCTTCAGCAACATTAAGCGGATTCAGCCCGCCCGCCACAATGACGGGAACAGTCACGCTCATAAGCTGGACCATTCCGCGTGCTTCATTCCAGTCAAACCTCTTCCCGGTTCCGCCAGGCCGTGCTCCTCGACCAGAGTCAAACATCAGAGCGTAGAGCATTTTTCTAAAATCTTCAGAGATTAGTAAAACTCCTTGCGATAGCTTGTCCGCCGGGCAGGCCAGGATCAGCTTTAACCCAGAATGATTCTCCTTGAGGGCCATTAAGGCTTCAACGGATACAGAACCTGGTTCCGAATAAAATTGGACGGCAGTTAACTCCGCTCGCTCGACGACATTTTGAACCTGCTCGATGGGGTGATTCACAAATACGCCAACTCTCTCCAGTTTCTGAGGCAGACCGGCCGCGATTTCCCGCGCCACCTGAGGATCAATGTTCCGGGAGCTCTTCTCACAAAACACGAACCCCACCGCATCGGCGCCAGCGTCCACTGCGACCTGTGCGTCTTCCAGGTTGGTTATTCCGCAAATCTTCACCCAAGTCACAAAGCATCTCTCTAGGTACTCGGTACCGGGTACTGGGTACTGGGTACCGCGCTCAGCAAGGCGCGCAGTGCACTTCCCGGAGAAGGAGCCTTCATGAGCGACTCGCCGATCAAGAACGCCCGGTATCCTTCGGCCCTCAGCCGTGCAATGTCGTGTGCAGATTCAATTCCGCTTTCCGCGACTGCCAGCACATTTTGGGGAATCAGCTTTCCAATGCCCAAGGCGGTCTTCAGATCTACCTTAAAGGTGCGCAAGTCGCGGCTGTTGACACCGATCAAGTCGCATCCCGCATCCAAAGCACGTTTCAACTCGATTTCGTCATGAACCTCGCAAAGGACATCCAGTCCGATTCCCCGGCTGCGCGCTGCGAGGGAATTCAGATCCTTTGGCAATAAGGCCGCCATAATCAGCAGCACCGCATCGGCACAATTCGCACGCGCTTCTACAAGCTGGAACTCATCAACAATGAAATCCTTGCGCAAACATGGCAGTTGGGCCGTCTCGGAAGCAATACGCAAATTCTCCAGCGATCCCTGGAAGAACTCCTCATCGGTGAGAACCGAGAGCGCTGCTGCTCCCGCTTTCGCTAATTCCACCGCCAATTGTCGCGGTTCAAAATCCGGACGGATCACTCCGCGAGAGGGCGAAGCCTTCTTCAACTCCGCGACGACTGCCACGCCCTCCTGAGAGGCCTTTTCCAGGGCACGCCGAAACCCGCGTGGCGTGTGCTTCCGGGCTTCCTGCTCCAGGCCGCGCGCGTTGGTTCGAGCCGCGGATACACGCTGGCGTGTGGCAGCAACGATCTGGTCCAAAGTGGCGGCCATAGCGGATTCTGACGATTATACGGGAATTGCCGGAGATCGTGGTTTACGGCGATAATGAAGTGGCAGTGCCGGGTTATTTTTCTGAGACTCGAGAGCATTCCGGAAACTGATACGCAGAACTTAGCCTACCACTTCAAAACATATGCGTACCGTCGCAGCGCTCATTCTGTCATGCACATTCGCCCTTGCTGCTGATGCCCACCCGGGAAACGCGTCCGCATCCATTCCTACGGACGCGCTCATCCAGCCGGAAGAACTGGCGCGGACTGTTCAGCCTGAGAAAAGTACGAAGCCGCTTATCCTTCAAGTCGGCTCGAACGTTCTGTTCGCACAAGCCCACATTCCGGGTTCCGAGTACGCCGGCGCTGCCTCCACCGAGAGCGGACGGCAACAACTGCACACGCGGGTAGAACGTCTGCCTCGGAACAAGTTTATTGTTCTCTATTGCGGCTGTTGTCCCTGGAACCACTGTCCTAACGTGAACCCTGCTTATCAGGAACTCCGGGCGATGGGCTTCACCAAGGTAAAGGTACTTTACATCGCTAACAATTTTGGCGCGGATTGGGTTGATAAAGGCTATCCCGTAGCCAAAGGCGAATAGCTCGTAGCAAACCAGTGAAAAAGACACTAGTCCCGATACTGGCGGTGATAGTTGTCCTAGCGGTTGTCGGCCGCCGTGCAAGTCGTGACTGGAACCCTGTCAAAGTTCCCGGCGCTAAACAATCAGACAACCGCCGGCTAGCGCCGGACTTTTCCCTTCCGGATGTAAGCGGGCACACGCTGAGCCTTTCCAGCTATCGCGGCAAGGTAATTCTGCTGGACTTTTGGGCCACCTGGTGCGATCCCTGCCGTGAAGAAATTCCTCGCTTCATAGAATTGCAGAACAAATACGGTGAACGAGGCCTGCAGATCATAGGCATTTCGATGGACGATAGCCCGCAACCGGTCCGCGATTTTTACCACGAGTTCAAGATGAACTATCCGGTGGCCCTGGGCGGTGCCAAGACTGGCGATCTTTACGGCGGAGTTCTGGGCCTGCCGATTGCCTTCGTCATCGATCGCGAAGGACGCATCTGCACCAAACATATCGGCGCAACCGACATTTCCGTTTTTGAAAGAGAAATTACGGCCATGTTGTAAACACGTTCCATGAACTCGGAGCGAACGCGCTCAGCCACGCAACCGACGATGGCCAGACAAGATTGGCGTTCCCAGGACACACCCGAGTACTTTTCCGACTCGATTGGCTACCGCGTTACCTTGATTTCGCTTGATGCCGAATAGCCGGCACAAACAACGCCTAGCGCCTTGAGGCGATTCATCGTCTCCACCGCGCGGTGCATGCCTTGAAAATCGATCGCTCTTTCGTTCAGGACCTGGGATTGAAACCTGCGGGTGAAGCCATGGTTCACTCGCTTATCACGCTAACAATGAATATTGGCATGGACGTCATCTTGGAAGGCGTGGAGAAACCCGAACACCTGGAACTGATCAAGAAGTTTGGAGCTCACGAGGTACAGGGATTCCTCACGGGCCGCCCAAACCCAGACGCGGCCGGCCAAATTGCGCGTTTTCTCCAGAGCCAGCCCGAAGAGTCACAAAAGGAAGCCGAGCTTCGGGTCTAAGGCGACGCAATCTGAAAAATTAACGAATGGCATTGTGGTCTAAGATGGTTGCCGGGGACGCAGACAGAAAAAATCTGGGCTGTTTCCGGTCGAGCGAAGGATTCTCGCAGGCTCCCCGACTGTAGCGCGGGGCATTTCCCGCCTGATTCTGCTCCTATTCGGCGGCATCCCTAACAGCCCTTCAAACTTGCGCAACTTGGATGCTATTCGGGTGCGGAGCGGACCGAAAGTAACCGAGGTCGTAAGACCGAGGAGAGAACTAACAATTAGCGGTGAATTGGACTTGGCTGAACATCAGTTCTATTGAACTTACGGAGATCGATCCTTCCTGCGTTGCAACAGAGTGCCTATGACCCCTCCAAGAGAACCACAGACCAAGAGCCCGACCAAAAGGATGAGCGTAAAACCAGCCAGTCCTGCAGGGGATGCCATGGCCGCAATCAGCTGTGGCGCGGCTTCCGGATCGGCAAATCGGGCGCCTCGTTCTAGAGCATTCATGAAGGCCGCGCGAAGCTGGCCGCCGCTGTGGAATAGCCAGACTCGCAGGCAGATAAAAACTGCGACAAGACCCACTTCCACCAGAGCGCTCAGAGCACCCAGCCTGGCTCCCATGCCAGACGTAACCGGAGCCCCCAAGGTCTGCCGGCGGTAGAACAATGCAGACAGAAAGCCTCCGGAGAGCATCCCCAATCCAAGACCAAACAGCGGGATGATGAGCACGGCGGCGATTAGCCCGGCTGCTGCCGCCGCCCACAGGGCCGCCGACCAGCGGACGGCTGGCTCGGGGATTTTCGAGGTTCTGTCCAGAGGTTGAGGAGACGACTCAACTCCAGAAACTCGAACCTGAGGAGCACCACATTTCTCGCAGAACAGGACTCCGTCTTCGACGGGCGCAGCACAACCATGGCAGGGATGTTCCATTCGAATTCAAGCTACTGCGAAGAGGTACACCTGCGCAAGAATGGCATCTGGCGCCAGTTGAATCCCGGAACCAAAGTTCGGCCTGACAATTGGCAGCCGGGCGGGAGCCCGCAGGCGAAATCCTGAGCGAAGCGAAGGACCTGTCAGTTATTGGTGCCGAAGAAGGGACTCGAACCCCCACACCCTTGCGGGTACATGGACCTGAACCATGCGCGTCTGCCAATTCCGCCACTTCGGCTAGTGACAATCGGGCAGCCTGGCGAGGCCGCCATCGGGAAGAATAACAGCTTCATATTCTACCGACGCTCCCAGCTGTGTCAAACCGCTACCCAGACATGCCAGGCAAGCTGTGTAGCTACTCACCCTACAGTGTTCACCGTAGTGAACAGTCTTCCCGAAGCGGGCATCCTAGACACGGACGAAGAGTTATTCCGGCAGCCACTTCTGACCCAAGGAAAAGGTTCAATTTCTCGTCAGGGAATCTGCCATGGCTTCTGAAATTTCAAATGGAACACTCCAAGAAACTTTCCCCCGAGACCCTCCCACAACTGCGACGACTAGCTCACGACCTCAGTAACTCGATCGAGACCATCATGCAGGCTTCGTACCTGCTGGGTCAGAGCAAGCTTGACGCCAATGGCAAGAAGTGGGTTCAGATGATCGAGTCGGCGGCCGATGAGGCCTCCCGCGTCAATCGCTCCATTCGCGAAATCCTGCGCTCCTACCAGGAAAAGTCTGTCGGCCGTCGAAGAGCGTCCTGAACGGCCAGTTGGACAACAATAAAAAATGCCCGGCAAATCCGGGCTGGTCTTAACTGGGTACTGGATGGCCGGTACTATGCTTAGCTTTCCAACTTCGCATTCATCGTGATTTTCGCCTTGAGCACTTTGGAAACGGGACAGCCCGACTTGGCATCTTCCGCTGCCTTGTTAAACGCTGCCTCATCCGCCTTAGGGACGCGGGCGGTCACGTCAAGCTGAATCGCGGTAATCGTAAAACCTGCATCCAGCTTCTCCATGGTCAAGGTGGCGGTTGTGTTGATGCTTTCCGGTGTCAGGTCGGCACTGCCGAGCTGTGCCGAAAGAGCCATTGAGAAGCAGGCCGCGTGCGCCGCCGCAATCAGTTCTTCGGGATTGGTTCCAGGGGTGTTCTCAAACCGGGTCGTGAAGGAGTAGGGAGTATTCGACAGCACCTTGCTGGTCGACGATACCGTGCCCTTGCCATCTTTCAAACCACCTCTCCACGCTGCACTTGCCTTTCTTTGAATGCTCACGAGCCACTTCCTCTTGCAATTTGATTTTGCTTCTACAACTTCGGGGTCCACCTTAGCGCATGCGGCAGACTGATGTCCAGCGACCACGGCGCAAATAAAGACGCTCATCGCAAAGGGACGAGCGTTGTGCAGAACGCGAGCCTGGCGCAAGAGTCTTTCTAATTTTCGATTTGCCGGACGAGCGAGTGGAAACGTCATGTAGTCCACCCAGTGCGGCGTGACGTTTTTCGCGGGAGCCTAAACTCGATAGAACTACGGCCAAGCCCATCTCTTCGGAAGTGATGGGACAAGGCGCCTATTTCCCATTACCTCGGTCACTTTCTCGAGCCCTCAAAACCGATGCAGAATCTCGGCAGAGCTGGACTAGCTCACATCCGTCATAGTCAGAAGCTGGAGCGTCATCCTGAAGACTGATTCCCTGCACTAGCGGCACGCCGCGCCCAAGTTCGATGAGCAGAGAGGTCCATTTGAACCTACCCAGCCCGCAAGCTCTTCCAAGGGACTCGGACACCGCAATCTGCCGCTAAGGGTGTAGAATTCCGTCAACTCGAAACCTTGAATGTGGGCACCCAATAAATTCTGGCAGAGTTGCCGGCTTCCGGCATTGCTCGTGACAAACCAGTACCATCAAAGCACGTAAGTCTTAAACAAGTTGACCCATATGAGAATTCTGCTCTACAACCCCGACAACGGTGTAACCAGAAATTTCATGCCACACCTCTGGATGTTTCTCCTGCAAGCGCTGACTCCGCCCGAGCATGAGGTGCTGCTAATCGATGGCAACGCTCAGCCCATGGACGAGTCTCAGATCGCGCAATACG
>Ga0209154_1000139_pt1 | contig 51716 bp, 57 predicted proteins | sample GraSoiAngelo_121_FD_185878 | JGI IMG/M metagenome (GOLD analysis project Ga0209154, IMG submission 185878) | Grasslands soil microbial communities from the Angelo Coastal Reserve, California, USA - 14_0919_12_20cm (SPAdes) (version 2) | ecosystem: Environmental > Terrestrial > Soil > Grasslands ... | reverse complement strand
ATGAGAGCTAGTGTAGTATTGCGGACGTGGTCTGCGCCGAAGGGTTCGCGTCCGATGTAGACCAGGATTCCCCCGATGAAGCCTACTATTCCGCCGATGAACCCTGCGAAGGGAATCCAGGCGATCAGGACGCCGATGACGAGGAGGAGCAGTCCTGTGAGAGTGTTGTTGATCTTGTTTGTTCGCGCGACCTCCCAGGAGTTTGCGGGATACTGGTACGGATAGTACTGTTGGGCGGGAGGCGGAGCATAACCCATCGGCGGGAGCGTTGCAGCTGGGAGAGTTACTAATGATGTGCCGCAGGTACTGCAGAAACGCGCAGTCGGGGTATTGCTTGCACCACATCTAGGACATGTAATAACGGACATCGTCCGCGAACCCCCCTGTCCTCCTAGACAATTGTTGGAATTAACTTTTGGGCTGGTTTGTGTCTGGTCGTGAATTCCGGCGGGCCCGAGTCTAACCCCTTGCTATGAGTCCATGGGGGCGAGTTCTAGAGGTCAGGTGGCGCTGTTTCCCATGGTCACGTTCAAGTTTTCGAAATAGTGGTGAATTAATGTGGTTACTGTGGTAACGAGTACTTGTTTGAATGCCGACAAGGACCCTGACGGACCAGTCAACGGATCAGCCGTGAGAGTAACCTGGTAGTTTCCGTTCGCCTGGTAGGTGTGTGAAACAACCGACCCCGCGCCAGTCGAAGAGTCTCCAAAATCCCAAGAGTAGTTTGTGAAGCCGTCTGCCGCATAGAACGTAAACCAGTTGTTGGTGACATCATACGTGAAGCTCAGCGCGTTGATGTTGTTCGAGGTTTGGGGAGGAGCATTCGAGAATAGGACTGCTCCGACGACCAAAGCAACAACCACAACTATCAAGCCGAGCGCTAGACCGAGTCGCTTCAAAGCTTCAACACAGAGCGAAGGAGCAGGTCAAACTTCTACTGTAACTTCGACGCTGTAGCAGAGGTAAAAGACGTTCTACGCGGGCACAGCTAAGACGTTCGTTTAGAGTCGTTTCGTTAGTACAAGGTACCAGTCATTATCGCGATACTGTGTGAAACCATTCTCAAGATACATCGACAATGGACCCGGGAAAATTGTAAGCGTCCGATTTTGGATTCTTGACCGGATAAGCTTCAGCATACGCATATCCTTTCTCGGAGAACCCGTTGCAGGCGCTGTTGAGCCGCTGGGACGCGACTCCATTGCCGTGGTGTTCCCATTGTCACCGGTTCTTCTCGGCGGTGTCGTGGCCGCAATCGTCTTTATGGCATTGATCATTGCACTGGGCAGGACGAAGATCTCGCCGGCTCTCGTAGGTTTATCAGCCAAAATGCTCGTAGGCTTGGTAATGGGGACCAGCTGAATGGTCAGAATACGAAAGCTGGCTGCAAGGGATTACTGGGCTGTCAAGAAGATGGAGAGAATCATCGTGGACGAATATCTTGGATATCTGAAGGAAACGGGGGAGGAGGACACGATTGAGCCATGGATTACTCCAGAATACTTCAATCACTACGTAAGAGCCCAAGCTAGCTACGTGGCAGAGATAGCTCGCAAGCTTGTAGGCTTCATCCTTGTTCAGCCGACCTCTTTTGTCCGTAGTGCGCAAAGAGAAATCTGGCTAGAATACATAGCTGTTCAGCCCGCGAGTAGAAGGAAGGGGATTGGAACCATGCTGATGTCAACTGTAATCGAGTACGCGAACACTCATGACATTTCTCTCCTGTACACTACACTGAATCCCAACAACAAGGAGTCTATTCAATTCCTCACGATGCGTGGGTTTGAGCTCAAAGATTGGAAGGAAGCAGCCAAGAAGCTGAGTCATTGACTTAACAGTTGAGAAATGTCAATCGCAGCTGAGTCGCGCATCGCAAACGTCGTCGTGTTTTGGGGAACTTCTCTGGAAGCAGAGTTGTAGGTTTCATTCTATGTCCCTTGATTGCAGATAGTACGGTGAGCGACCTGATTGTCCCTAGGAAACGCCTTGAAAATAGCCTGAGGGTCCACGAGGATGTTAATGTCAGCGGGAGATCTGCGATCCGCGACACGGACAGGTTGATCAGTCTGGTGCTAAAATCTGGTCCGCTGACAACGCTCCAGAAAAAAAAGGTATGAAGGCGAGTCTCGCGACGCAGAACTGGAAGATCCTGTTTCCGGTTCTAGGCTAATGCGACTGGCTTGTCTATGCTTTCGGCTTAGACTCTGCTTTCGCTGGTTTGGCTTCCTTCGCAGCGGGCGGTTTGTCTTCCTTGCCAGCTGCAGGTTTCGCTTCCTTGCCTGCTGGAGCCTTCGCTTCTTTCGCTGGTGCAGCCTTGGCTTCCTCCTTCTTCTCTGCCGGCTTCGCTTCCGCTTTCTTTTCGGCGGCCGGTTTCGGCGCTTTGGCGGCTGGGGCTGCGGGCTTCTCCTCTTCAGTCTTCTTCTTTGCGACCCGCTGGTCTTTTGGAAGCATCCGGTTCTTCAAGTACGCAGGAACAATACCAGCTGCTTTCTCATCCTGATAAATTTCGATCATGCATGTGGCTGAGGATCCTCCCGTCCTGGTCGCAATACTCTTCACAAAGACCCGGTCGACTGGTGCCTTGAAATGTTCAGACGCAAGCTTCCGCACCGTCAACCTATCCGGCGTCCCTGCTCCCTCATGATGAACAACCAGTTTTGCTTCGCGTCGTCCCAGCAGGTTGTTCGTATGCTCTTCGACTACTTCAAAACTCAACTCTTCACCGGCTCCGCAACCGCTTCCGCGCCGCTCACAATTACGCTGTTAATCTGCAATGTCTCTTCCGAGATGACTCGTCCTCTAATGAGCTTTCTCTGCCGCTCACCATCATCCGCGGGCCTGTATCCTACTCCGGCTGAAAGGAGAGCCCTCTTCCGAGCAGCACCCTGAATATCAAACCGCATCGGCACACCATCCTTATCCGTCCCACCAGTAATTCGTAACTTTACGTTTCCTAGCCCGAGCAGTTTTCCGTCGATCTCTTCTCCAATGCTCTTCCCTACAAGAGCCTGGGCCTTGGTGCCTTCCAGAGAGGCAGCCTTGGAAGTCTTGCTCTTCGGGTCCGAGACTATGAGCTGAAACTTGGCCAATACGATCTCTCGATGCGAGGAATCTGTTTCCGCTTAATAAACGTCCGCGACCTAGACAAACTGACGAGATTATGTGGTGGAGGTTGGCCGCTCCCGCGGTTCTTCATTGGTTTGACGCCGTGCGACGAACTCAAGTAAAGTAGTGTCCATAGGAAGGCTCCGAGAAGAATTAGGATGACACCCAAGACATACGGCCATAGAATCACAGGGCAGCTGCTGGGAATCGGTCCCACCAGGTAGGGAATTAGACAAGAATTCGAATTGTACACAAATCCGTAGATGAGTACTAGTACTCCAAGAAGGGGAAGAAGATACTTGGCTATAGTGCCAATCCGCTTCACCGCGCCGGCTCTCGAATCCAGATTTGTGGCCTCGAACGCTCGCTGTTTAGGCGACCGAGCTCGATGCTGTGCCCGTTGCTAGGGCTGCCATCTCGCTAAGCAATGCCAGCTCTCCCGGAGTGAGATAGTCTCTGAATTTGCTAGAGAGTACTCTTGCATGTTGGACCGGCACATCAACATACAGGACGTCGCCTTCGTTAATCTGTCTCCCAACCATCGGCTTGTCAATAGACACAGCAACCTGTTTCCCGGCCCCAGCCTCTCCCACATCCTTTCCCTGGTCTTGGATCCGGACGACCTGTCCGATCCGCTGTCCACGACTATTGATGAGCGGATACTTCGGCTTGATGATCCCATCGAGCACTTCGACACCGACAATGGCAGGATCGCTACGCCGGAAGACGAATCCCTTCAACAATTTGATCTTTCCAGGCCGTATGAGAAGGTCCATCTCGGCCTTCGCACCAGCAAGCCTCTGAGTCTCCACCCACCGAGAATACTCCTCGAGAACATGATAGAGGACATCCCCCTTGAAGACGGGAATCTTCGATAATGCGATCTCCTCCTCCGCGTCAGGCAACAATTTCACACCAAAAGCTAGGACGACGCCTAGGAATTGATCCTTGACGCGCACAGCTTTTGCCTCAACGACATCTCTCCTCGAAACATCACCGACATCTGCCAGTCGGACCGGTATCTTCGACGCCTCCAATGACGTCGTGAGTGCTTCTAGCGAGCCGAGAGCGTCCGACTTGACAACAACACCACTCAGGTCTTTCTTGACCCGCACCTCCTCAACTTCACTGAGAATCCTCTCTTTGATCGCCTTCCTACTCGACGCATCCTTCACCCCGTAGAGGGATGAGCCGGCAATCGCATCCTCCAACCCCGCAGCAGCGATCTTTATGCCCGCCGCCGCATCCACAGACTTCACGTTTGAGAACTTGTCCCTCGGATCACGAATCTCATCCAACGGCTTCGGAAGAAGCAACGCCCGGACCCGCGTACCGATAATCCCGTTCCGTCCCGCAACCATGATCTGGTCATCCACCTCCAGACGTCCATTGTAGATCATCGCGTCAATCGTCACGCCCAACCCCGGCTCCTCTTTGACCTCTAGAACCGTTCCCTCCGCCGGACCGCTTGTAACGCTCAGCTCTCCCTTCATGTAGACCTGTGTCAGTCCGACGAGAACCGCCATCAACTCAGGGATTCCCTCCCCTGTCTTTGCACTCGCAGGAACCAGCGCGACTGTCTTAGCGAATTCCGTTATACGATCGAACCTGTCTGCTCTGATACCGTATCTTGACAGGGTCCCCATCATTGTATAGAGCCGATTGTCAAGATCTGTCAGCACTTCGGGCCGCTGGTTAGCCATGTTTTCCAGAAACGATCCTGCACCCGAGCTCTTCCATCCAGGAACCGCATCAATCTTGTTGCAGCAGATGAGAAACGGGGTCTTTCGAGCCTTCAGAATCGTCAGCGACTCGACTGTCTGTGGCTCTATCCCTTTAGTGACATCAATCACCAGTATGGCGACGTCTGCGGCTGATCCTCCTCTCTTGCGGAGGTTGCTGAAAGTCTCGTGACCTGGAGTGTCGATGAATAGGATTCCTGGAACTTCTATTGTCAGCTTGAACCTTTCGAGTAAGGGTCCGATAATCTCCGTCAATGTTTTGGCTGGGATTAGACTGGCGCCAATCCACTGCGTTATCTGGCCTGGCTCACGGGCCGCGACGGAGGTCCCTCTAAGCCGATCTAGCAGTGTAGTCTTGCCATGATCTACATGGCCCAGAACCACTGCGATAGGTTGACGAATCGGCATATCTAGGAGACTCCATTAGAACCCCTAGTGACGCCGGGGAATATTAAACCCTAAACATCATACTTCGAAGCCCGTTGCCCATAGACAAGCCGAAACTTAGGCACAATGCTTATACTAGGCAGGGAGTCATTATTCTTCTGAGGAGAACAGTCAATGTACGTGAGGGTCAAGAAGATCGGCTCGAAACGATACGCCTACCTTGTCGAAGGCGTGTCAAGGAAAGGTAAGGTCAGACAGAAGACTCTAGCCTATCTCGGCCCACTAGTGAAGATAGCGACAGGCGTTCCAGACGAGATCAGCAGAAGAGCTGACGGTAAAGTCAGGAAGGTCGACTGGAACAGGATAAACATGGACATACGAAGGATTCCACTGGATTTCGACGAGTTGGAAGAAATCAAGCGAAACATGCTGCCAAGAGTTCTCATTGGGAGACAGAATCGTTCGCAAGACATAGGGAGCGGGAACAGGCCTAGGGTGGAAGGGGAACTAGCTGCTCTTACCATAATAGCACGAAGAGGTTTCAACGAAATGTTTCGGACCCTGAAAGATGGAACGCTAGTCATGCGATGAGTGTCAAGCAATCCCTTTCGAAAACCTACGCTGGGGACCTCACCTCAAAATCCTTCATTTCCAGGCTTCGCAAAGAGCCCAACGAACTGAGAAAGAAGATGCTCCTGCTAGGCTATGTCACCAGCCAGCTTGAAAAGAAGAAGCAGTCCATATTCCTCGTGGGTGGACAGGCGGTCGAGACCTACACAGCTGGACAGTTTCCGACGGGTGACATTGATGTTACAACAAGCGATTCAGCTACCACTCAGAAGGTCTTGAAGAGTCTCGGATTCGAGGAAATCGGAATGATATGGCTCAACAAACCGCTCGGCATAGCATTTCATATCGTCGGATACTCTGCCCCTGGAAGATCCCGTACAATCCGCATCGGTCCGTACAAAGCAAGAATAGTCGGAGTCGAAGAGTTGATACTGGATAGGTTGTCCGCAGCAAAGTTCTGGAACATACCAGCCGACTATGAAAAGGCCAAGGTTCTCTATGACAATTTCGAGAAACAGATCGACAAGGACTATCTACGAGAGATCGCGAAGAAAAAGAAAGTCGATGATTTACTTCTCAGAATCACCGAAACGCCGTCACCCAAACTCGGAAGATAGACGTTCAGCGCATTCAAAGAATGGATTCGGTTTACTGGATCGAACGTAGAATCACGACGTGTCGAGGCTGAAGATTGAGGATTCCATCTTCGCATTCTCCACGCTGTCAGATGCATGAATTACGTTCGCAGTAATAGAGACAGAGAGGTCGCCACGTATTGTCCCCGGCTCGGCGGTCAGAGGATTTGTTGCTCCAATAAACTTCCTAAGAGTCTCGACAACGTTGGGCCCCTGAAGAACCATCAGAACAACGGGACCCGAGGTCACGTGGTCCACCAGCTCCTGAAAGAACGGCTTCCCCTTGTGGACGCTGTAGAGAGATTCTGCCTCCTTGTGCGTGATTTGATGCAGTTTCAGTTGTTTGAATGTGAACCCTTTCTTTTCCAGTCTGCGTAGGACCTCGCCCACAAGGCGGTTCTTGACGGTGTCAGGCTTGAGGAATGCGAAAGTTCTCTGGCTGGTCTCGGTCAGCGTCCTTTCTCTCTCTTTCCGTAGTACGCTGTCCACTTTAGTTTTCTAGAGTCGCGGTCGAAAGACAGGTTGCTGACGCGGCACCGTCTGGAACAGAAGTAGAGGATCGTCCCGTCGTTCTTGATGTGCATCAGTCCTGTGGAGTTGGAAAAGCTCTTTCCACAGAAGGAGCACTTGAATGTCTTTGGCGTGGCAGTCGACTCCCTACCTGATCTTCTTGGCTTCTCGCTCCGTCTCTCGGAGCATCAAAATATCGTTTAGTCGGATCGGTCCCTTAATGTTTCGAGTAATAATTCTCCCCTTGTCCCGTCCTTCGAGGACCCGCACTCTGACTTGTATAACTTCTCCTGTGACTCCGGTCCGGCCGATCACTTGAGTTACTTCAGCTGGGATTAGCGGTTCTTCGGCGCTGTCTCTCGATCTACTCACTTAGCGGCACCGGTCTTTCTCAGAGTCTCCACAATCTTCAGGACTTCCTTTAGAGACTGCGCAGCATCACCGGGCTCGACCACTGAGATAGCGGCGGACCCGACATCTAGGCCAGCGGATTTGCCGAGCTCAAGTTTGTTCGGGACGTACAAGTATGGAATCTTTCTCTCCTCACACAGAATTGGTAGATGAGCGACGACTTGGGGAGGCTCAACATCCTCAGCAATAACAACAAGTTTGGCGATCCCTCGTTCGATCGCTTTGGTCGATTCGTTTGTGCCCTTTCTCAGCTTGCCAGTGTCTTTGGCGACTTGTAGTATTTGGTAGGTTTTGTCAACCGCTTCTTTCGGAACCTGGAATCTTACATACACGGATTTTTGAGCCATTTAGCCTCATCTCATCAGCTTGAAGAAGCCAAGGCGGCTGCGGGGTTCTAATAAAGTTTCGATGAACCACGCGAGAAGCTTCTGATAATCACTTCTTCCCAATCGGCTTGGCCTTGACGGTCTTCTTTTTCGTAGCGACTTGTTCCTTCCGATTGGGTCGTCCTTTACCTTTAGTGATCAGGTTCCGCAGACTGTTGTTAACGTATCCGCCCCATGCGTTTGAGCAGGCATCGTAACACTCAACTTCTGGAGTTAGGCCAAGGTGATTAAAGCGGACTTCGGTTTTGTCACCTTTTTTACCGATTTCAAAGGTGATTTTAGTGCCATTCCATTCGGTTTTGTCCTCAATAAAATTGAGGTAGCTGTCTAGAACAAGCCAGACGACTTTTTTGCCAGGAATGAACTCTGTTATCTTCTGTTTGGAATAATGGATGTCTTTGTAACGGTACGTCCACTCATCGCCGAGTTTGTTGGTACTGCCTTCAATGTTTCCTGACCACCAATCACGAACATTGTTGATGGCAGCGAAGGCTTCTTCCGGAGTGTCGTCCACGACAAAGGTAGTGGAGTAGTTTTGGGACTTCATGATAGTTGCCTCGGAAGCTACATGACTGCTTCGCTGTTTTTTAGGTTTCTCAACCCGAGGGCCCCGGAACGACCCGAACAATTGTTTGTGGCTGACGGCCGCTAACAGCCGGGTCGTCTTTCTGGTGCTAAGTTACCAGAACGCGGGAGAATCAACACTAAATACGCGCGTAGACGGAGGGACCATATTCCATGTCGCAACCCGCAAAAGAGCAAGGGAAACCCAAGGCCGAGCCACAGAAACCGAAGGCGAAGAAGCATCGGATGAGGGGCGACCTCTACGATCTTTCAGGAGCAGTAGCCAAGTTAAAGAATCGGAAATGCCCGCGTTGTGGTTCTGTCATGGCCTTCCATGGTGGGACTGCGCAGAGATGGGTCTGCGGCTCTTGTAGTTTTACTGATTACGGACAGAAGTAGACCGGGACTCTCCGGTCAGCAGTCTCGTCCTATCTGACTCTGACGGCGAACCGGCCGGGCACCTTTATTCCCATCAAGCGTGCCACCTCAGAGTTTGCAGGATCTATCACGACGACCAACCCGGTCCAGTCATCGCTGAAAATGGTCTGCTTACAGTTTGGGCAGACAGGACCTGCGCTTATCATCCGGCAGGTCTTACAGGCCTTGTCGGTCAGCTTTTCTTCTCCGCCTTTTCAGCCCTTGCCGGTTTGGTCTCTGCCTTCTCTGCCTTTGACGGCTTTACTTTCAGGTCCTCTTGAATCCACTCGATTCTTCCTAGGAACGGCTGTCTGAGGGTTATGCCGATCTTACCGCCGGAGCCTCCTCTTGGGAAGCTGACTGCGATTATCCTCCCTCTCACAAGGTTCCCTTTTCCGAGATTTCTATGACTCTCCCGGCCTGCTAAGACTCCATGTTTCTCGTCATACGTGATGAAGTCGTCCATGATCTGTGACACGTGAAGTAGAGCGTCCTCAGGACCTATCCGGACAAAGGCTCCAAAGTCTGTTACCTCGACGATCTCTCCCTCCACAACCTCGTGCAATTCGGGGAAGAAGGTTAACAGTTTGAAGACTGCGCGGTGGTGAGTCGAGCCGTCTCCAGGTAGAATCTTGCCGGAATTCTCAACATCTACTCCGGTTACGAGGATGACGTATCCAAGTGTTTCGTCGACGTAGTTTTCGTACTTTAGTTTGATCTGCTCTTTGGCAACATCATCGATAGGGTCGCCAAATTTCTGTGGAGGAATACGGACTACGTCTTCCACAGTTACTATTCTGAACATATGATCAAAGGGATTTGGGCGTTATTTTAGGGCTCTCTTATGAGTTTTAACGCGATGTCGGCCGGCCGGGGACCGATTATACCAATTTGCGAATTTCAGGAAAGCCCTCGCCCGGTGAGAGGTCTTGTTCTTGAACTCCGCCTTTGTCTGGCCGAATGTCTCTCTGAAACCTTCCGGAATGAATATCGGATCATAGCCAAAGCCGGCAGTGCCTCTGATCTCTTTTGACACAGACCCTCTAACTGTCCCAGTGAAGACCCTAGGAGGAACCTTGGCGGTGGCAACGGCGATCGAGGTTTGAAAGTACGCGTTCCTTTTCCGCTGATCATGCATTAGACTAAGGATGCCTTTCAACCCTATCGTCTTGTAGACGTATGATGAGAAGGGACCAGGGAATCCTTTCAAGGCCTCGATGAATAATCCCGAATCCTCTACCACCAATAATCCTGTCCGATGGATCGAGGCCGCTTTGACCGCGAATCTCGCTATCTTTTCTAGGCTCGAGTCTTGAACCTCGACCTTTGCTCGTCGAAGCTGTCGAATCTGGATTCCTTGACCATCAAGGATGGACCTTGCCTCTCGAAATTTGTCGGGATTCTCGGTCATGAACCAGACAGTGTTCCTATCGGATAGCAAAATATCGCCCTCTCCTAGCTATTTCACGCGCTTTTCGCCAAGTCGAACTGGCAACCTTCATACCTGTGATCTCTTCGTATCCACGAATCATCGAATTCATCATGGACGAAGGATTCTGACGATGGCTTGCAATTATCGACCGCTGGAGAAGATGGAGGTCGACACCGCGATCTTCAGCCTCGATTGAGCGACGTGACATTCCGAAATCGACGATGAAGGGCGGGCCGGATGGGGACACAATTACGTTTGAAGTTGTGAGATCCCCGTGAACAATTCCTGCAGTGTGCAGGAGTCCAATTTGTTCCCCTATTGATCGGAGAAGTTTCTGAGCCTCACTCTTGCCCATGTCATCCAAACATTCCCGCGCAACTGTACCAGCCAGGTGAGTCATTACGATGGCATTGTTCTCAATATCTACTCCGACAATGCTGGGAACTCTAGCCCCTGCCGTTTTTGCTTCATGGATTACGGATGCCTCCGAGATTGTCCTGTCGTGTCTAATCCGCTCGTCGAGAATTGGATTCCTGTATTCTTTCCTCACACGGCGCTTGACGACAACTCTCCAGGGTCCAATTGTTGCAAGAGACAGATCAGCCTCCGCTCCTCTATGGAGGAGTGTAGAGTTTAGGCTCGCGGTATCCACGGGACATCAACCTCATCCATACGCCACCTCGGAGTGACAAAACTGTCGGATATGCTGATCTTGACACCCGATTCGAACGCGAGGCGACCAGAGCATGCGATCTGGGCTCCACAGTCGCCAGAGTATTCTATCGGAACAGGGTGAAATGACGAGCCGTGATCCTCTGCGACTGAACCTATCATCTCTCTCAGTCTCGGGCTGGCCGCGACGCCCCCAGCCAGCAACACTTCGCTTCGTCGGGTCTGGACGAGACTCCGTTCCACTGCTTCGCTAAGCATTGAGAACGCGGTCTCCTGCAGTGAAAAGCAGAGGTCAGCAAGATTTGACTGTTTTCGCAACAAGGTTGCTGCGGCCGTTAGAAGGCCCGAATACGCCACGTCGTTCCCCTTCACGGTATATGGTAGTTTGATCAGGTTCTGTCCCTTCATCGCCTCTCGTCCTACTGAGGCCCCGCCTGGAGATGGAAGTCTAGCTTCTCGGCCGAACATGTCCAGAAGATTTCCGAGAGTAATATCCTGGGTCTCACCATAGACCCTCCACTTCTTACCTACGTGGACAAGAATTGAGGTGTGGCCCCCTGAGACGAGGACTGCGAGTGGGTCGCGGGCTTTGGCTATGGACATGGCAATGTCGAGATGGGCGACACCGTGATGGACGGGGACAAGCGGTTTCTTGAGAAATGATGAGAGAGCGCGACCGACCGTTGCACCTACGCGGAGACAGGGTCCGAGTCCTGGACCCGCGGCATATGCGATGATGTCTGGGTCAATTGCACTACCATCAGTTGTCGAAAGCGCAGTCCTAACTATGTCGTCCGCGACGGTAGCGTGATGCTCAGAGGCTTTTCTCGGATGAATGCCAACCCCTACGGGGGGCCGATAAGTGGAATTGACATTGGTGAGAATTCTGTCATTAGCGTCAACAAGGCTTGCGCCAAACGTATGCGCAGTGGACTCTATTCCGAGACAGATCATCGAGAGTCACGAATAGATCTGCTGGCATCTCTTGAAACGTTAAACTTTCCCTGATGGACCACTTCTGAGTCTACCAGTTTAAAGTGTCAACAGATCCAGCCTGAGATTAACATTGGTACAATAGGAGGCCGCCTGGAGTCACCTCGAATTTTGCACGATTTTCCAGAAGGCTTGAAAACCGATTTTCCTTGTTTCAAGTTAGACCTGCGGCTATTCAAGTGCGAGAAGCGCGGCCAGGCTATAGGAAGGACCTTGAAAGACTGCAGCTGTCAGAGAATGAATACCAGGCACGTAGGGGCATAATACTCCATCTCTATCTGGTAGCTCCAGGGTTACAGGAAGTTCAAGTTCCAGAGTCGCGCAACTTCGCACTCATGTCCCAACAAGGGAATTCATCGCCCACCCCAACATCGACCCCAAATGTTGGAAAAGGGGCGAGGAAAGGCATAGGTGCTGTTCTCGTCCTTCTTGTCTCGCTAGGCGCTTTTGCAGGAGCTGCAGCCGGGACCTACGTTACCTTCGCCTATATCATCATGCCTCAACTCTCAGGCAGCAATGGCAGCCAGAATAACGGTGGGAGCAATGGCGGAAGTTGCACTAGCAATTGCGGGAGCGGTGGGGGCGGTTCTTGCGGGACAGGTTGTCTACAGGGAACCATTACTGGCAATAGCAACCCGTCTTCCCCCTACGTCAAATTAGATCAGGTCAACGCGACCAGCTCAACTAACCTGTCGTTCACGATCGAGGCAGTAGGGGCTACCTCGCTAAATGGTAACTCAATCACGGTGACCGACACCACTACCGGCGCGTCCTCCGTAAACAGTTGTCCCTCTGGACAGACGTGCACAGTCTCGAGCTCTCCGAACGTGAACACGTTCTCCGCCACAGGCAGCTTAACGTTCAAGACAGGCGACAGCTACACCATGCAGTTATCGGATAGCGGCAATCCGTCAACCTACTACTTCCACTTCTAACCCGGTCTTGTCCACATCTCGGTTCGTCTAGTTAGAGCCACGCCGCGTCCAGTCAAACTGCCTCAATCGCATCTAGAATACTGAATGTACGATCCCTTCGCAAGAGTTGGGGAGTCGCCAGACGCGGAAACTAGTCGAGTCACTTAGTAACTGCCTTACTTACTCTGCCGCTCCTCAGTCAAGAACTCCAGTCCTGTTAGGAGGGGCTCACGCACAGGTTTCAGCGTGGAAAGAACGTTCATATTCAGTTCAGCCGGGTATTGTAGTAGTTTCCATGAGAGAGAATTTGCCCGGAAGGAGAATAATGGGGTTGTCGCATTAGGATGCAACCCGAGATTAACATTGGCACATTGGGACACGTGGACAATGGCAAGAGCACCATTGTCCAATCCCTGACCGGGGTCTGGACTTCTAGACACTCTGAAGAACTACGCAGAGGAATCACTATTCGAATCGGTTACGCCGACGCGTCATTTTACGAATGCCCCACCTGCGAGCCGCCAGCCAGCTATTCAGCGAGTAAGACATGTCCAAACGGTCACGGTCCGACCAAGTTTCTGCGAACTGTAAGCTTCGTTGACTGCCCGGGCCATCACAGTCTCATGGTCACGATGCTCTCAGGCGCGGCAATAATGGATGGCTCTATGTTCGTCGTCTCGGCCAACGTGAAGACCCCGCAGGCGCAAGACCGGGAGCACATGCTCGCCGCCCAGATGATCGGTCTTCGGAATATGATCCTAGTGCAGAACAAGATAGACGTTGTTGATAGGCAGAGAGCGAAAGCAAACTACGAGGAGATCAAGAATTTCACCAAGGGAACCGTCGCGCAGGATTCTCCGGTAATACCAGTCTCCGCCCAGCACAAACTCAACATGGACGCCCTCATCTGGGCGATCCAAGAGAAGATTCCGACCCCCAAGAGAGACCACTCCGTCGATTCGAGAATGTCCATCCTCCGCTCATTCGACGTTAACAAACCCGGAACTGAAGCTGAACAACTAGTCGGAGGAGTCGTAGGAGGCTCAATAGTGCAGGGGGTCTTCAAGAGAGGCGACGATATCGAAATCAGACCCGGGATAAAGACCGAGTCGACAAACAAGACTGTCTACGAGCCGCTAATCGCAAAGGTCGGAGCACTACAAGCCGGAGGAGGAGAAGTAAAAACCGCCACCCCGGGAGGATTGGTCGCGGTAGGAACCGACCTAGACCCGTCACTTACGAAATCCGACGGCCTGGTAGGGAATGTTCTTGGTCGAGCCGGAACCCTTCCTCCAATTCTAGAAAAGGTCAGCTTGACCGTGGACCTCTTCGAGAAAGCCGTTGGAACGGAACAACTCATGCCAGTTCAGAAAATCAAGACCAACGAACCGCTCGTCCTCAACGCCGGAACAGCGGTAACATCAGGCATCGTGGTTTCGGCACGGGAAGATCTTGCTGACGTTTCGTTGAAGAAGCCAATCTGCGCAGAAGCTGGCTCGAAGGTGGCTCTCAGTCGTCGGATTGGGGATAGCTGGAGGCTCATCGGGTTCGGAACGATTAGGTAGGAATAAGGCGGAAGCCTCTGTCGATTAGTGGTTAGACCATCTTGGCAATCTTGGGTTGATTCGCATTCCACAATAGAATCCATTCGAAACTCCGCTCAGAACCTGAACGATTCAACACTGGTTCAACAGTGGCTTTGCCACACTTTGACCTACTAGCTTCTGACTTCAGATGTTTAGCTCGGCTCCCCTTCCCCGAAGATTCACGATTAGCCTGCAACGCTTCCTGGTTCACACGAAGGACAAGAATCAAGAAGGTAGAGGCTTCTGCGTCTGCGAGACCTGTAAGCATGGCCTACAAGGCCAATGCCTTGACAAGCGCTGCAAATGCTGTACCGTTATGGCTCACTCCGCGCGCTAGCCGATCGTAAATACAATTCTAACGGTTTATCCGGAAGTCACTGGTTGGTTCCCTTGGAGAGAACAGATTGGTTTTGGGACCTTCCGGTAAGACCAGACACTCCGTTCAGATCCTACTCGACACCAGCTTTCTGCTAACGATGCTCAAACAGCATCGAGATCCACAGGAAGAGATCAGGGCCGAGGTGCCGGGGAACGTGAAAATTCTGGTCATCGACATAGTCATCTTCGAACTAGAACGTCTTGCCAGAAAGGCCTCCGCATCAACTCATGCCTTTGCGAGTGCCAGTCTCGATTTTCTCGAAAAGAGAAGGATTCCAGTCATAGAGCATAAGGGGGGTCCTACTGACGTAGATTCAGCCCTAATTGCATGCGCGTTGACCGAGAAGACGCCAACGGGAATCGCAACCGTCGACAGAGCACTCCGCTCGGCGCTCGCTTCCCAAGATGTTCCAGTGATCTACCCGAGAACGCGACGAGGCCTCGTTGCCGAAAGGTTTCAGTTCTAGTTCGACTTAAATAAAGCGGGGCATCGTCCCATCTTCAGAAACAGCGGAAAGGACAAGTCAGACATCATGGCTCGCATGTACTCTGGAAAGAGAGGAAGCTCAGGCTCAACCCGACCGGTCAGTAGACGTCCGCCCGCTTGGTTCAAGTATCAACCCGAAGAGGTTGAGGATTTGGTTCTCAAGCTCTCCAAAGAAGGAAATCCGCCCAGCATCATAGGTCAAATCCTCCGCGACAGATACGGCATCCCACTAGTCTCCCAGGTTGCTGGGAAACGCCTTGAGCATTTAATCCCCCAAGAGAACAAGCCAAAGATCCCTGAAGACTTGGAGCTCTTGGTAAGGAGAGCAACTAATGTGACAAGGCACCTAGAGAGGAACCGGAAGGACTATCCCAACAAACGGGACCTTGCTCTCTTAGAGTCGAAAATTCATAGGTTATCCAGCTATTACCGAAGCGTTGGGAGAATCCCCAAGGAATGGGAGCACAAGCCGGTTGCAGCCTCGCTCAAGTAGCGATGGAGACAAGCTCGCCCGTCTGCACAAACAAGCATCTGAAACAGCCTCCCTGATACGACAAAAAGCCTCGGACGACACCGTCTTACTTACCAGCCACTTCGACGCTGACGGGATCAGCGCGGGCAGCATCATGCTGAGCGCAGTCAATCGACTAGAGTCCTTCCCACATCTCAGGATCATCGACAGTGTCAACGAGAGAATACTAGACCAGATCGAAGCGATAGAATCTGATCTAGTAATTTTCACGGACATTGGTAGTGGCTATCTGGAGATTATCTCAAAGATTCTCAGAAACCGAGACATTGTCGTCGCTGACCATCATCAGCCCCTCGGAGAGCCCGGATCTAACTTACACCACTTCAACACGCACATTCTGGGATTCGACGGATCCGAGGAGATTAGTGGCGCCGGCACGGCTTACCTACTGGCGAAAGCGCTGGATTCTCGAAACACCGATCTCTCAGCGATGGCCATCGTAGGCGCTCTGGGAGATCAGCAGGACAAAGGGCCGGAGCGACGATTCAAGGGTCTGAACGCGGACATCCTGAAAGATGCGGTAGAGTCAAAGGTGATCGAGGTAACAAAAGACCTCATCTTCTTCGGACGACAAACTCGACCCATCCATCGCGCAATTGCCTCGACAACAGACCCATTTCTCCCCGGCCTCAGCGGCGAAGAAGATCGATGTCTCGCCCTTCTAGATGCGGCTGGCATTCCGACAAAGGTAGACGACAGATGGCGGACTATCTCCGATCTGTCTCTAGAAGAAAAGAGTAGGATCGTCGACAAGATCATAGAACATACCATTTCCTCCAAATTCCCAGGAGAGACTGTCCTGAATCTCATCGGATCAGTCTACACCTTGACCATGGAGGAACCTGGCACATCTCTCCGGGACGCGAGAGAATTCGCAACGCTGCTGAACTCGTGCGGAAGGATGAACCGGGCAGGGCTAGGAATCGCAATTGGAATAGGCGACCGTGGAGAATCATACCAGCAGTCCCAGCAACTCTACTCTGAGTACAAGACCCAACTCTCGAAATACATGAACTGGGTCGCAACAGCACCCAATGCAACTAGAACAGGAAAGAATGTCGTGATCGTCAACGGAAAAGGCATAATCGACGAAAGCATGACCGGGGCAGTATCTTCTCTAATCTCCTCATCAAAACTCTTCGGCGAATCAAAAGTGACCATCGTAACAACTCTGACCCGGTCCGGGGAAGCAAAAATCTCGACGAGGGCAACAGAGCAGCTCGTCCAGAAAGGAGTAAACCTCGGAAAGATTCTCCAAAACCTATCACCAAAATATGGTGGAATCGGGGGAGGACACGCAATCGCCGCGGGAGCGACAATCCAGAGTAGCGAGCTGGACGGACTCCTTGGCGATCTCGAAAAGTCGTTGGACGAGGTGCTCGCATGATCAGGGCGAGAATTCGAATACGTGTCGCTAGTCGAGCAATGGCAGAATCAATCGTTCAATCCATAGAACCGGACAATATTGGGATGGAAGGCCTGAAAATCGAGCCCCGAGTTTCCGCGAAAAATGCGTATTTCACAATCACGCACTCAGGAAAGATTGAAACCTTCATATCCACCTTGGATGACGTTTTGCGCTGTATTCAAGCCGCGAGATCAACATTACATGGAATCGTGAAGGATAAGACGAACTAACACTCATGTCAAAAGCCACAAAGAAGGTACGAGACAAGTGGAGAGCCAAGGAATGGTATTCCGTATTCACCCCGTCTTATTTCGGAGAGATGAGCGTCGCCAGTATTCCCGTTGAGGACCCTAAGAAACTCATAGGAAGAGTGGTTGAAACAACACTCTACGAAATTACGAACGATTTTGCTCACCAATCAACCAAACTCTACTTCCTAGTCGTCGCAAATACGGGCGACCGATGCGATACGATCCTCAAGAGCCATGAATACTCAACTGACTATCTCAGAAGCCTCGTTAGAAGGGGCAGCACAAGAATGGACGGCATTTTCACCGCCAGCACGATCGACAAGTACCTGACCAGAGTATACATCGTCGCATTCAGCCACGGACGCATCAAAGGCTCCCAAGAACACGCCGTTAGACAAGTGATGGGGAAGATTGTCGCGCAGAAAGCATCGCAACTCACCTACTCCCAGATCTGCCATGAAATGGTCCTCGGAAAAATGGGGTCCGATGTCTACAACGAGGCCAAAAAGGTCTGCCCGCTGCGACACGTGGGCGTAAGGAAATCGAAACTACTCTCAATGCCTCTAGAAGCAATGCAAAAGGTACCTGAAGTAAAGCCCGCCGAAGAAGAAGTCGCAGCACCCGTTCTCGAGAACCCGTCAGAATAGTCAGCCGATTGACGCTTCAATTCGGAAGCTCAGGAATCCGGGGCAAATATCGAGAGACGATCGGCCCGGACACAGCTTTCGAACTCGCCAAGATACTGACGCGCGACCTCGGTCTCAAGCTAGCACTCGCGAGAGACCCAAGACCCTCAAGCTCAGTATTGAGATCGGCCTTCCTTTCCGCCGCACTCGAACAAGGCGCGCGAATCACGGACTACGAAATGATTCCAACGCCTGCCTTAGCCTACCAGGCTGGCCATACTCACGAATCAGGAGGGGTGATGATAACGGCGAGCCACAACCCTCCAGAATACAATGGGTTCAAGATTTTCAATTCGAAGGGCGAGACTTTCGATGACGAGACCATTCGCTCTCGGACCGGCTCGAAAAGAGAGACGAAAGCCCCAAAGGTCAAACTGCTCGAAGTTGAGACCGCGAAACCAGCTGAGTACAAAGAGCGTCTCAGTCACATACAATTCGAAAGAGAATGGCGCATCGTCCTAGACCCCGGGAACGGCGCGACGTGCCAGCTAGCCCCGGAAATATACCGTCAATCTTCCACGAAAGCCACGGCAATGAACTCTTTCCCAGACGGGAATTTTCCGAGTCGCGGTTCTGAACCAACCAGAGATAGCGAAGCCTCATTGTGCAAGGTAGTAGCTGCGGCAAAGGCCGACGCGGGCTTTGCGTTTGATGGCGATGGAGACAGAGTCTACATAATTGATGAGAAGGGCAATTGTCCGCTTCAAGATCGAGTACTCGGCTCCTATATCACATGCCTTGCGAGGAAGTCGAATGGACCATTTCTCGTCCCGGTTGATGCATCTATGGCGATCGAGGAGGCCGCCACCGAGTACGGAGCAAAACTCATGCGAGGTCCCGTAGGAGACGCAAAGCTTCTAGTCGAAATGAAAAAAGTAGGAGCCTCGTTCGCCGGTGAACCCTCAGGCGCCTGGATTCACGGAGAATACAATCTCTGTCCAGACGGAATCCTCTCAGGGCTTCTCTACCTCAAACAACTTGAAACGCTCGATCTCTCAGTCTCCAAAGCGGTCAACGAGATTCCGGAATACTTCATGGTCAGGAAGAGCGTCAGTGTCACAAAGAAAATGTCCTTGAACTCGATAGGGACACTGTCGAGAGAGATTCAGAAAGTTATCGGAAAGGACTCCACCGTTGAGACAAAGTTTGGAGTCCGGGTAAGCTCTGACGATTCATGGGTGCTGGTCCGAGAGAGCGGCACAGAACCAGTCATACGGATTACCACTGAGTCAAAACAGCGATCAAAGGCGAATCGCATCATGAAAGAAACACTCTCACTAGTTAAACGGGTCCTGACGGGGAAGGCCTAGTTGAAAGCGGTCGTCTTGGCCGCCGGCCGAGGCGAGAGACTCTGGCCACTCACCGAAGACATTCCAAAACCACTCCTTCCCATCGCGAACAAGCCGCTTCTAGTACGAACTTTGGAGGCGCTGGCAGGTGCGGGCATTCGCCAAATAATCCTAGTCGTGGGATTCCGGAACGAGAAAATCCGCGACAGACTTGGAAAAGGAGAAACCATTGGTTCAGAAATAAGATACGTCAAGCAAAAAACTCCGAAGGGAACGGCAGACGCTCTCGGAACATGTAGCAAAGAGTTACAGGGCGAGGACACGTTTCTAGTCGTTTACGGAGACGACTACTATGAGACCAGCCTTCCCCGAACTTTCCTAGCAAAAGCTAGACGGAACAAGGGCATTGCAATCGGCACGGCCAACGTTCAAGATGCTTCACGTTTCGGCAAGATAGAGTCCGAACGAGGCCTAGTCACAGAAATACGAGAGAAAGCGTCCAAAGTTGGACCCGGGCCGGTGAACGCCGGGATCTACCTGATGGACCCGTCGATATTCAGCGCAATACGAAAGACGAAACGGTCGATACGTGGAGAATTGGAATTGACAGATGCCCTAAGAATTCTCATAAGCGAGGGAGTGCCTGTCTACGCTCAAGACTTAGCCTCCCGGCGATGGATAGGCATCAGCTATCCTTGGGATCTGCTCGAAGCCAACGAGCGGGCTATGGAATCCGAGAGACCCGTTGCAAAAGGGACTGTAGAGAAGGGCGTCCACATTCGAGGCCTGGCAGTTTTGGAGGAGGGATCGGTTGTGAAGTCAGGCTCCTACTTGGAGGGGCCAGTTCATGTGGGAAAGAGGTGCCAGATAGGTCCTAACGCATACTTGCGACCGTATTCATCTCTCGGAGACGATGTGAAGGTTGGTGCGGGATGCGAGATAAAGAACAGCATCGTAATGATGAACACGAAAATTCCGCATCTCTCCTATGTTGGAGACAGTATCCTGGGCGAGGGTTGCTCCCTCGGTGCAGGCACTATTACCGCCAATCTGCGATTTGACGAGGCGCAGATCAAGTCAAGGCTTCGTGGTTCCTGGATAGATAGCGGGAGCAAGAAGCTCGGAGCCGTCTTCGGAGACGGTGCTAAGACCGGGATCAATGTATCAATTTTTCCCGGGGTCAAGGTAGGTCGAGGGGCCTGGATAGGACCCGGCGCGATCGTTGACCACGATGTGCCGTCTAACGCAAGGTACAAAGCATCCTGACAGTTCTACTCCTCGTTTCACATGGCACAGTTTGCAGCGAACGAACGAGAAAGTCGAAACTTTGATTTCAACGACCGAGTACTAGAATCGCCAAATCACTGTGAAACGCGGACTTCTTAGGCAGCTGGTGCAGAGCGTTGGGCAAACAATCTAAGATGAAACATCATCACGTCCCGACTATTGAGCGTGCTCTGCCGATGGAGCGAATAATCGGGGTATTCGAAGAGCACTTCGACGATCCGTATCTTAATCCGATGGCTGAGCTAACCTTCGAGCAGCTCACCGCAGCTTTCCCGGACGTGCCTTTGGCCGAACTGGAAGAGGGTTTGTCGCACTGGACCAATCACTCGGGAGAGAAGACGCTCTCGACAAAAACCGTTGAAGCTGATGGGCGTGAAAGTCGTGTCTGGTACATTCATGGACTGGCTAGGCATCGTATCGATACCTTTTCGTCCAGTTCTGGGCACGTCGCCTTGGGTTAGTAGGGCTGAAACGGTCCCACACGTGATTCTTGTCCTGTTCGGCTAGCTCGCCGCTTGGGGACTGATGGAATCTGCAGCAAGAACAAAAAATTCTCATTCACCTCGAAAATCTTTTCGACCCCCCCGGGGCCTACTCAAATCTTGAGAACTCTCCAGAACCATCGGGTTCTCTCCCCCGACAAATCGCCCGGAACAACCCCTGATCGGAATTCGGGGCAGGCGATTTGAGATCACGAGATTTTCACGAAGGGCCGTACGCTCGATTTCCACCCTGGAAAAAACGGTCGACCAGCCTATTCCAAACCGTAAATCGGGAGACTCGCCTAGATCAGATTCAACTGGCGAGGGGCCTCAGAAAAAAAGGGGGGTAGGAATTTTATTCTCGCGACGCGAGACTGCCTATTTTGGAGATCGTCGGCAAGAGAGGTCGCTTAATGCAGCCTAGACCGCTTGGTCCGGCTACTTACGCCCAGATGTGCTGACTATGCTTACAATGTCCCCATGGTTCAGAACGTATGATTCTCCGAGGCGCATTCCACTCCTAGCGTTCACCCCGTACAGAATATGCTCACCTAGATCCGAATGAATCCGGAGAGCAAGATCCTTCAAGGTCGATCCCTTCTGGACAAGGATTGCATCAGGCAAGACATTCCCAGAATGGTCAGTCCACCTTTCCGGATCCTCGACCGGATAGACAACGATCATGTTCAATAGCTTGAAGAAGGCAGAGTTGATGCACTCTTGCACCCCCGTCGCGCCGTTGGGCGAGAGCACCTGTTTCCTTATCATTTCTAGCGCAGCCTCTTGTTGCGGCGTCAGCTTCACGGAGGCTCCGGGTGAGAAGTCTGAGTCTCCGGGCTTGTAGGAGATCAAGCCCTTCTCGGCTGCCCGTCTCAGCGCGAGTTCCGCTTCGGCCGAAGATGGGACTGTAAGGTTGCCAGTCGCCGCCAACCGTGGAACATTGCTCTTAGACGTGGGGAGGTCGATCTTGTTCGCGGCCAGCATCATTGGCTTAGACGATGTTCTCAACCGTCCCACAAGACGCATGGTGTCTTCACGAGACCACTGCGCAGGCTTATCGCTAAGACCCGCTATCTTGAGTCCTTCTTCGACCTGAAACTTTCTCAGACCGAGTCCGCTGAGTCTTTCCGCGATTGATTGGGCCAGCTCCTCTACAGTCAAATTGCCCTTCCGCGTAATCTTGTCCCAGTCCTTCGAGAGTATCTGGTACATCCACGCCTCAAGCTCACTCTCAAGAAAGCTCACATCTTCAAGAGGATCGTGACTCCCCCCCGCAACAGGCTTTCCCTCAGAATCCGTCGAACCTGACGCGTCAACAATGTGAATCAGAGCATCCGCTTTCCGAAGGTCGTCTAGGAATTGGTTTCCGAGGCCCTTCCCCGTAGAGGCTCCGGGTACGAGACCCGGACAATCGATCAGTTCAACGGGGATGAACCGTTCACCATCAATACACCGAGAATTGCGAGGCTGATCTTCAACCCCTAGATCCTTGCAGACGCATTTCGTTCGAAGATATGAGATGCCCCGATTAGGTCTGATAGTTGTAAATGGATAATTCGCAATCGGAACGACTGTTAAAGTAGCAGCACTGAAGAAAGTGCTTTTTCCCGCGTTCGGCTTTCCTACAATTCCAACCTGCACTTTACTACCACATAGAAATCAAGTGCTTGAATGAAGGCCCGTAATTCTCAACCCCGCAGTCTTTACACGATACCGAATGTTCAAGGAGACAAGCAGGGCGGTTAACTGCTCAACGGTCCGCGAATTACTCAACGGCCCCGCGTCTACACCGTGAACTCCGGGGATCGCCCGAGCGAGTTCTAGCACAACCTTCTTCGCATCCTCGTCATCTCCGCAGACTAAGACATCGCAGTCTACTTGTTTGGAAACATCGTTCAGGAGTTCCGCGCTTACATTGTTGAATGCTGAGACTAGACTTGTCCCTTTCGGCAGATACCTGGCAGTGAACTCTCCCGCTGACCCATCCCAGACCCCGACTGTCCGAGTAGGTGATCCACCAACCGAGGTTTCGAGAGGAACTGTCACGTTGACCACTATCTGCCCGGCTCTGATGGAAGGTCTCAGCGATTTGATTGTGTCGGGAAGTGCCGCGAAAGGAACCGTCACAACAATGATGTCAGCCTTTGACGCTGCCTCCGGATTAGCGAGGCCGTAGACCCGTGAACTGGTGCCGACGGCGCTCTGGATCCTACTCGCAGCTGCCTTAGCCTTCTCCACGTCTCTGGATCCGATTATGACTTCGTAGCCATGCTTGGCCCAGCGAAGAGCTAGGCCGTAACCTTCGTCCCCGGTCCCACCGATCACTCCTATCTTGGGGCTAATGGGCTATCTCCTTCTCCGGCGAGCTGACTCCGGTAGGCTCTTGATGAGACCTCTGCGCATCAGCAGTTCAGTGGACTTGCGCGCATGACTGATCATGCCGACAGCTTTGTCGTAGAGTTCCCTCTTGGTCAGCCTAGTTCTCGCTAGGCCTTGTTTCACGGCTTGAGCCCCAACAGCCGCGGCCTCTCTGGGGAAGAGTTCCCAGTCGCTCATGCTCGGAATTATCCTATTCTCGTCGAGACCCTTCTCCTCAGCGACCTTGGCAATCTCCCGTGCAGCCGCAATGCACATCTCATCGCTGATAATCTTCGCTCTCACATCTAGCGTTCCACGGAATATCGCAGGGAATCCTATGGAGTTGTTTACCTGGTTCGGAAAATCTGAGCGGCCAGTGGCCACGATCTTGGCTCCAGCCTCCTTCGCCTCCCAAGGCCAGATTTCCGGAATCGGATTGGCACAAGCAAAGACAATGGAGTCATCATTCATGGTCTCGACAAGGTCGGCAGACACAACTCCGGGCCCAGGCGTTGACATGGCCAACAGAGCGTCGGCCCCTCTAATCGCGTTCTCCAATCCCCCAGTTCTGCCTTCTCGATTCGTCTTGAGAGCCATCTCCCATTTGGCCTTGAAGCCTTCACTCAGGTCAGTTCTATTCTTGCTTAAGATCCCTTTACTATCAACCATAGTTATGTTTCCCGGATTTACACCTGCCTCAACTATTATTCTTGCAACCGCAATGCTCGCGGCCCCCGCTCCTAACATGCAGATCATCGAATCATTCATCTTCTTTCCAACAATCTTCAAGGCGTTCATCAACCCAGCGCACACCACCGTCCCGGTACCTTGTTGATCATCGTGCCAGACTGGTATTCCCAAATCGTTCCTAAGCGCGTCAAGAATGTCGAAGCACTTGGGTTGCGATATGTCTTCCAAATTGACTCCTCCGAAAGAAGGCTGCAACCACCGGACTGCATTCTCTATTTCTTCAGGAACTTTTGTTCCCAGGCAAATTGGATAGGCGTCCACGCCTCCCAGATACTTGAACAGAAGGCTCTTCCCTTCCATCACCGGCAAACCCGCCTCGGGTCCGATGTCGCCAAGCCCCAAGACTCTAGTACCGTCAGTGACTATGGCTACGCTGTTCGACTTGTTAGTATAATCGTACACCTTCTCAGGATTATGGTGAATTTCTCTGCAGGGATCTGCGACGCCCGGTGTATACCATATCGCAAAGTCGTCGTAGGAGTTAACGGGAACCTTCGAGCTGATCTCAATTTTCCCGTGATAGTACGGATGATATTTCATGGCGAGTCGGGCAGGCGCATAAGCACGCTTCAACAGTTTGACGTCTTGAGCCATCGGAAGCCCTCTACTCTAGAGGATTCTCGGTCTCCTATGAAGGTGAGATTTAACAGTGTTCGATTCCGTGCGGTCGAGTAAGCCTTATCAGATGTGTTTCTATCCTGAGCCTCGAGGCTGCATCCTATGGCCTATTCGCACATGGAAGGCCGGTGGCGCGACGACACCCCCGATTTCCGTGACTGGCTGAGGCGATCCGCGATCGGCTGGAGAAGGGAGCCCGTCGTGAAGAGAATTCCTCGGCCTACTAAACTCGTGACCGCCCGACGGCTAGGATACAAGGCAAAACCCGGAATTGTAATGGTTAGAGTCCGTGTTAGACGTGGAGGTGCGAGGAAACCGAGGCCGACTTCCGGAAGAAGACAGAAAGCAATGGGATCTTCCAAGTTCACCAGATCCATTTCCCTCCAGACTGTCGCCGAGAGACGGGTAGTAAGAAGATACCCGAACTTGACTGTCCGGGATTCCTACCATCTCTATTCTGACGGTATGAGTCACTGGTACGAAGTCATCCTTATGGATCACCATCACCCAGGGCTCCAAGAATAATTGAGTCCCAAAACATAACAAAGAATTGAACGGTGCAACAGGCCGGGAATGCTCATGGCGGACAGGAGTATCAGGGCTTGCAGAATCCCCGGATTTGACTGAAGAGTCGAAATGAGCCCCTCAGGCCTCGCGCGATTCATTCGCCTAGGTCAACAGGCTGACCCGGTTATTCTTGATGCCTTAAGCCGCGGTGCTCCTTCCGAGTTTAGACCCGCACTCAGCTATCACTTTGAAGTTGCAGGAAAGCGGATGAGGGCAGCAATGGTAGTTCTAAGCTGCGCCGCAGCCGGCGGAAGAGTCGAGCGAGCTATCAAACCCGCAGCAGTCGTTGAGATGATCCATAACTATTCACTCGTCATGGACGATCTAATTGATCGAGGAGAAGTCAGACGGGGAAGGCCAACGGTACGCGTTGTGATGGGGAACTCGATCGCGCTGTTAGTTGCCATGTTTTACCGTGAAGTTCTAGACGACTTGATCGAAGATCTCCCAGCCAATAGGAACGTCAGAAAGGTTGCGGCGATGACTATGAAAGAAATAATCGATGGAGAGAGACTGGATCTGTTACTTGAACAAGCAGGCAGAACCGACCCTTATCTTATGAAAAACAGAATCTCCAATCCGACTTTCAAGACATATTTGGATATGGTCGGAAAAAAGACAGCCTCTCTATTCAAAGCGGCGGGCCAAATAGGCGCTTATGCCGCTAACGCAGAAACCCGCATCGTAAATGCTCTCGGCACTTACGGATGGAAGGCAGGACTCGCATTCCAAGTAATGGACGACGTCCTGGATATTTGTGGAGAGAAGACAGGGAAACAACAAGCCAAGGACATCATTGAACACAAACTCGGAAACGCCGCAATCTTGATCGCGTTGAGATTCCTCTCTCGGAAAGACCGCGAGGAGTTCAAGAAGATAATCGGATCTGAAAGAATTTCGACACAGATGCTCAGGAAGGCCAGAAGTATGGTGAACAAGACTCCTGCAGAAAGGGAGTGTAGGGAGATAGCGATGAAATATCTTGAAGACGCCAAGGCGAGCCTATCCGTCTTGAAGCCTTCCCCCTTCAAAGTTGCCTTATCTGATCTCGCAGATCAAGTAGTAGCGAGATCTTATTGACCCGCTTTTCTCCATGGGACGAATCTTGTCCCAATGGATGAAGATCCCCTGAGCAGGCTTCCCAAGTTTCCGGATTCCGTGAGATTGAAGATATAGCTCTCGCAGCCGTGCTTGGCCAGCCTAAGCGCCTGCAGCACCTTCCCGCGCATGCCACCTGTTACATCATCACTAGTTGGTTTCAATCCTTTCAACACTCGGATGTAGTTACTTCGATTGACTTCGACGATTAGTTCAGCTTTCGAGGAGGTCTTGGGATTTCCGTCATAGAGGCCGTCTACATCAGAACCGAATAGGACCCTCGAAGTTCCCATATTCTCACCGAGGAGGGAGGCAATTCGGTCAGCCGACACAATACCGCAACCTCGTATCTCATCGAATGCGACGTCACCATGAATTAGAGGAATCAAGCCAAGGCGCAACGAAGCAGTAATAGGTTCGAGAAACGACCTGCTTACCTGCCCCCGTCTGAGCGTCATGAAGCTCATCGGTGCCAACGGAACGAAAGGCCTATGCCGAAGCAGGAGACCTACCCCAATTATTCTCGTCAGCTGGTCGAGATTTAGTTCGATTTCGGATACCGAAGCTAGCTGAGATTTCTGTCTAAACCCATTTCTGAGCGCAGCCCTTGAGACGAAGGGATGGGCGAAAGAGCCTCCACCATGGAGGAGAACCATTGGCCCCGAGAAGGCGGCGACTTCCTTGATCGCATTATGAATTACTTCGAGCCTTGCAGTGGAAGCCCTTGACTTGACAGTAATTGCAGATCCTCCAAGCTTGACTACGACTGGAGCTTTCATCAATCCCTAGTTTAGAGCAGATTAGCATTTAGCGGCTTCGGGATGACTGTTATCTTGCTGTGCCGGTAACACGCGCCTTATGATAATCAGGGCTGACGCTCTCAGTTGACAGTCAGAGTTGACAACTAGATTAGAAGTTGAAGATGGTCGCCTAGATATTATCGAAGATAAGATTGTTCATTCTCTTGGCGAGAGACCCAGCAGTTCAATCGGCGAGATAGCGAGAGATCTCCGGGTCAACCGATCGACCGCGTCAAAGTACCTGCATGTCCTTAGGGCGAAGCGAATGGTCAACTTTCGACAAGTCGGACCAGTGAAACTCTGGTCCTTGGAGGATGAGAAGTAATGGAGACCCGGCGACCCATAGCTCCGACCGTACAACAGAATGATGAAAGGGCCCAGACAGGCATCGCAAGCTTGGATAAGATAATCGAAGGCGGACTAGCTAGGGGAGACACAATAATCGTCGCCGGCCAGCCCGGAACGGGAAAAACCACTCTCGGGCTACAATTTCTTTACCACGGAGCGGTCAGGTGCGGCGAGAACGGAGTCTACGCCTCCGTGATAGAGAGCGGCGAAAAACTGAAACGCAACGCTCGACGTTTCGGCTGGGATCTTGATCGTCTTGAGAAAGAAGGAAAACTCCAGATAGTCTCACTACAATCCACGATGAAGGCAGGCGTGAGCACTGCACTGGAAACCGTGCTCGAGGCCTTGCACAGCATCAATGCTAGAAGGCTCGTCTTCGACTCCCTGTCGGCACTAATGACCGCGTTCGAAAGCACGGCCGAGGCTAGGAGCTTTCTGCACATCATGCTGAAATTCTTGGAAGCAGCCAACTGTACAACATTGATGATAAGCGAAGTCCCGTGGGGAAAACAGCAGTTGGGCACGAATTTCGAGGAATTCTTGGGAGATGGCCTCATCGTACTAGACGCCAGCTTTGACAATTCGAGAGTCCGAAGGCGCATATACATTCCCAAGATGCGGGGAACAGAACACCGGCTTGAAGGCTACGACTACTATATCACACGTGAAGGATTCGCTTTAGCCCCGACCCCCATCCCACCTGACAAGATCCGATAGCTACGATTCTGGATCTGAGGGTGCCCCCTCTGGACAACAAAGGCAGCGGCCGGGTCGATAAGGGACCCCCAAAAGCCGATCTGATAGAGAAGCTAATTGGTTCGGAGACAAAGGCCGAACTCCTAATGTTTTTCCATGAAAACCCGGAATCTACCGACACTGTTGAAGGAATCGCCAACAAGATCCGTCGAAACCCGAAGGAGATAGACAGAGACGTGTCGGATCTTGTCGAAATCGGACTTCTCAAGGAAGTTAGAACAGTGTCCTTCAACAAGACCAGAGATCAAGAGCTGCAAAGAGAGATATCGAAAAGGTTGATATCACCTCCATCCGGAGACGAGACGGAAAGATCGTCGTCAAGAGAAATGACAGGGATAGGAATAGTTGATGAACTCCTTCCCGAAGGCTACCCTTCAACCTCAGTTGTCTTGGTCATGGGAGACCCTGCAACTGGAAAGACGACACTCCTGACCCAGCTTGTTGTCGAGGCGCTCAGGCGAGACAGGAACGTTGTTTACGCAAGCCTCGACGACTTCCCGGATAGCGTGAGAGAATCTATGCGCATGATGGGTATAGATCCACAAAAATACGAAGTTGAAGGACGCCGCAGACTCGTTTTCATCGACTGCTACTCCTTCCTCGTGGGTGTAAAGAGCAAAGAACAGTATAGCGAGGACCCTCAACGACTCTCTGACCTCAGTATCGTTGTCTCCAAAGCGCTATCCGAGTCCCGTGAACCGAGCAACACTCTGCTAGCAATGGACTCCTTGACGACCCTGTTGCAAAGGAGTGGAGTCAGACCCTCATTCGACTTTCTCCATACTCTAGTTGCCAAGATCCGAAGCTGCAAAGCAAGCTGCGTAACATCTCTCTCAAGGAAAGCATTTCACCCTGCTATTATCGCAGGAATTCAGGACAAGGTAGACGGTGTGATCGAAATGAAAGCCGAGGATACGAAGGACGGGCTCGCCAGGTACATTCGGGTCCCCAAGATGAAGGGTGCACGTCACGTGACCGCGTGGACTCCGTACAACAGAGATCCGGGCCTGGGCCTAATTATGCCAGCGAGCAGCGGCTTGCAGAGCTAGAGAACGCTCTCTCTCGGGAACACTTCGATTCCCGTCTCGGTAATTCGGTATGGTCGAGGCTGATTGTCAACGGGGGTCTTGCGCATCTTCTCGATCTGGATAACCCTCAATAGCGATTTTCCTACCTGCAACTGTTGTAGCAGAATCACCCCATGCGCTAGGTATTCCTCGTAGTCTAGGCTTCTTTCAAATCCGGGTCGCCTTAGTTCTGTCGTGATCAGGCACGTTGCGCCCGTGTCGGCGAGTGCTTCCATCAGCTCTACCAGCGCATTGCGTTGAGCAACAACGCCGTCATATTGGAAGACCAGTGTCGTCACGGGATCAACAACGATCCGTTTCGCACCGATTTCCTTTACGCTGGTCTTTATCATCTCGATGAGCGTTGCCATCGAAAATTCCTTCCGCCCTACTGTCAGTTTTCCAACCTTGATTTCGGCTGGAAGATATCTGATTGGGGAAGCTTCTAGAAAGATTAGCTTCTTGTTATTCTCTAGGTCTTCGAAATCCCATCCGAAGTCCAACATCTCTTCGAAAACGTGAACCTTGTTCTCGTCGAGGCTGACGTAGACTCCTGGATCTTCGTAGTCTAGTATCCCATTCACTAGAAATTGCGATGACATAATCGTCTTTCCGGTGCCTGGACCACCGCAGAGAAGGATGATTCTATTCTTGGGTAGGCCGCCAGTCAGCAGCTTATCCAGTCCTGGGATTCCGGTTGGCGTCCTAGAATTGGCCGATCGATCGGCCGCAGTGTCGGCCATGAATCTTCCAAAGCTCCACCGAGGTCTCGAAAGCATATTCATTCTGATACGCTAACCTTCGCGAAAAGGGTACATTGAACGCATATCGACGGAGACTCGGTTCGCTTGGCAGAAGAGTCAGAGACGAGACAACTAGGCGTCGCCAGGCGTGACATCGAAGGATAGGCTAGCTCTGTATCAGGATCCATCTGTGCAGCTACTTCTAAGTAAGTTCGTTAGAGGAGAAATCGTCGAGCTGGTCCCGAGCTTTGATCTAAGTCAGACTGTCAGATACCCAGAGGTGGAAGGAGTTGTCGAGGGAAACTCCGAGGCCGCGAAACAGTTGGTTGAAAAGCTCTGGGACGTAGGAATTTTCAAGCGCAAGTTTCACGAGAAAATCCTAGTCTGTCCTTCCTGTCTATCCGTGAATGTAAGTAGTGACTACGTCTGTCCAAATTGCAATTCCATAGATATTGAACGTAAGACTCTCCTTGAGCATACTGTGTGCGGAAACATAGATAGCGTTGACAACTTCCTTGTAGAGGGAGGTCTCCTCTGCCCGAAGTGCAACAAAGAGTTGCTTGAGGCAGGGGTTGATTATCAGAAGCTTGGCGCATGGTTTCAGTGTAGTCAATGCGGAAAACGCTCCGACATGCCGAGCCCCATACATAGATGTAGAAATTGTGGTCACATCTTCACAATAAGGGACACCGGGTTCGTCAATATCTATGCTTACAGGCTCGGCTCTGAAGCTGAGGAAGAGTTCAAGCGAAGCTATCTAGTTATGAAGCCCATAGGGCTGGTCCTGGAGGATTTCCAGTTTAAGGTCGAGATGCCCGGCCAGATAGCTGGGCGGTCTGGGGCGTTGCACAGATTTGACGCAGTTGCGACGAAAGGCGCTTCAGAAGTCGTCGTCCTAGATGTCATCGCTAGCGAGAAGCAAATCGACGAAGTAGCAGTCGCTTCAATGTACGCGAAGATTTTCGACGTCACTCCGACTCAATCGATACTTGTTGCTATGCCGGGGCTCACCGAGAAAGCGAAGAGACTAGCCGGACTCTACAGAATCTCAACAATAGAAGCCGGAAACTCTCAACAGGCGGCTGACCAAATCAAAGACAAGTTTGGATGGGCAGGGCTTTCGGGCAACGAAGAATCGCTCGGCGACTTGCAGCTGTAACCGTACAGCCTGCACAGCAGTTCCATTATTCCCATCCCTCTGATCAACTTTGCGCATACAAAGTTGAGTCTACGTGACACTGAAAGTACGTCCGGTCAAGCTGAGAGATAGCCTCTACCTCCTAATCCCAGTTGACATCGCGCGCTTGCTCGGGGTCGCTTCATCATCTGACTTTCAGCTAAGCCTCAACGAGAACCAGGATTCAGTCAAACTAGTCTACGAATTGAAGAAAGACGAAAACCAAACGGTCGATGAAAAGAGAGAATGAAGTAGCCTGAGGTCAATATTCTGATCAGTGTCTTAGACGTTCTCGCGCTCGCCGCTTCGTCCTCAGCGCTATATTTCATACTTCGAGCAAAGAAAACCTACTTTCTAGATTCAGGGTTCTTCATAGCCCTCGCCAATGTGGGGTTCGTCACCTTTCTCGCCGAAAGCACATACGCGCACGTCTTTGAGGTCCCAACATCCCCGCCGCTTGATACCGGATTGATTGCGGTCATGGCGACTTCCATTGGAGTCGCGTCCTATCTCTTAAGAAACGGCGATGAGACGGACCCTCGACGAATCTGGAGGCTGAGAAGGTTCGTTTCAAAACCGCCATTGCCTTTCCTGATTTTTTTGACTGCCGTCGGAGTCTGGACCGCTGTTGGTTTCATTTTCAATCCTTGGATGCTAAATCAAGCTTCTCTGGGAGGGGTGACCTACTATTACTACTCATACCAGATCTGGTACATTGCAACGAGCGCTCTTCTGCTAGTCTGCTTTGTCTCCTTGCCAGTTCTCTCCTTTTTCCACCAATCGAAAACCGTTCAAGACAAGAAAGCCTCTCTATCAATGAAAATTATCAGCCTCTGTTGGGCGTGCTTCGGTCTGCTAACTCTTTTCCAAGTTGCCGCGGGCGGGCTCTTTCTCCCAACTTCCCAGAGCATTGGATCTGTAGCCGATAGTCTTCTCTTCATGCTGATTGCCTTTGCCTTGCGTGAGCCAACAATCCTTGGACGGATCGTAACGTCCGGAGAGACTGTCAGTCAGGCAGTGTATTCTAATCCGAACATTGATACCATAGTGCTGTATAATACCGAATCCGATAGGAGAAACCTAGTCGAGACGTTTGTCAAGGATGGATTGGCAACAGGACAGGATGTAGTTTGTCAGGTAACTAAGGCTGAAGTGCCATTCTACCGCGCAATACTGAAGGGGTCGGGCCTATTGGGCTCCAGCCTAGGGGAGCACTCCGTAACCATCCACCCCTTAGAAACTACCGTACCATCAGGAGAGATCAGTTCTTTGCCTTCATCTGTTTCAGGTGAAAGGAGAGAACTTGTGGATCTCGACGAACTTAGCCTAGATCGCTGTCAGGAGATAATTGACAGGATCACGATCCCGGACTCTACCCCAACGTCCAGACACGTAGGGCGAATCTGGGCGTTGAATGTAGAGGGAGCCCACGCGGGAATACTCGACTTGCTCCAGCGAGTCAACCCGACTGCAAGGGTCATTGACCTAGCGATGCAACAGGATACTTTTTCGAGCTTGTTCAATATGAAGCATCAAGACATTCTCGGAAGTCGATTGCTGTTGGAGTATGAGCCCATAAGCAACTACGAAGAGATCGTCCAAAAATTCGTGAGAGAATTCCAGGCAAACGTTGAAGCGGTTGCCATCTTTACCAGCGCGGGCAGTCCTATTTACCGGCAATTCAGGGACCAGAGAAACATCAGTCTCTTCAGCTTCAGCACGAAGACCTCGAGCCCTGCAAGGCTTTCCGATGAGCAGGTCTTGTTGCCGGAGCGAGATACTTCGCTGCTACTCGATGCAGTGGACAAGCTCCTTCAAGCTCTTTCAAAGAAGAGAATCGGGATACTGTTCGATGTTTTCACAGATATCATTCTCTCACAAGGATTTGAGAAAGCGTATGGTGTTCTCTCATCCGTCGTAGAAATGACGGAATCGGAAAATGCCTCAATTCTAGTACTGATCAACTACGATGCACTTGAACCGAGGGTTATAGGGGCGGTGCAAGGTCTGTTTCGATCACAACTGCGCTTCAACTTCGAAGGTCTCAAGGTCATCAAGCTACAGGGGGGCCGGCAAGAAAGAAATTATGACGAGGAGCGTTTATCAGGCGTTCAAGAGCCCTCTGGAGGAATCGTGGCTTGACTACGCGTGCCCAACCCTTCGAACAGCTCCTCCTAGAATGTATTGACGAAGGGTTCTCTGTACTCGGGAATGAGCCACGCGAAGCATTGTATCAGTATCTCCTGACGATATGTTCCCTACCCCGTGAAGAGATCCCGAGTCGCGTGGCGGACTTTGTCGCCGGACTGAGAAAGTCTCTGGGCGGGGCCTCGAAAGTCATTGAACGGATAATACTGAGAAAGCTGTTCCAAAAAACCGGGTCCAGTTTCAGAGAAACAATCGACACTGAATTCACAGAGTATGTTGCTGACGCAAAGAGGCGATACGAGATGCTGTCGCACAGACACGGAGTCGCGGAGGATTCCACTGACCCCGTGAGATCAAAGAAGAGCCAGATCACCGGTTAGATTGTCTACTAGGTTCGAAGGCGCGGGGCCTATTCCGACGCAGGTAACCGTGTCCGGAGGCACTTGAGTGAGACCCCTGTCCCGTACGAGATAGACGGGAAGCCGATTCCTCCTCGCAACATTCTCAAGATTCAATAATGCGTCAAGGTCAGGCACCTTAAGGGCTATCTTTCGCTGACCATCTTCTAGCCATCCCTTCCACCATTGGGGAAAACGTATGCGCGCTTCTTCGGCAGCGCTCACTGCAGCGTGAGAACACTGGACAGCAATCTTTCCCCGACCAATTTTCAGGTCTAATCGGATTATCAGCGCCTGCTTGTATGCGAACTCTTGCGACATTTCCCTGATGTCGCAATTATCACAGTATTTTAACGAAGCTAGTACAGAAGTGAGAAAGACGAGGGTTCCGGAGTTTGGAAGTCATTTCGGTGAAGATATCCGCAATCGTTCACGCGACAGAAGATGTAGATCGGGTTCTTCAAGCACTGAGCCGAATTTTTCCTGAGGGGGCTCTTCCTTCTAAGGCGGAGACGCGGAGGTTCGATGGACATTATGGTAATGAGATTCGAATGGTTGAACTGTCCATTCGCGGTGCACCCGCTCGGTCATTCTTGGTCCATCTGTGGAAGAGCCTGCCGAATTTTGATCGTGCATCAATTCTTGACGCATTGAGCAATCACCTTGACCCAAGTGGCGGGCTATACTTACGCTTGGACAAAGGAGAAGCCTTCCGTGGCATACTCAGGATGAAGGATCAAGACCCGATCAAGCTCCAACTATCGTTTCGGAGGAGAATCAAGTCGAACCTGAAACCTGAGGAAGAAATCAAACAACTCTTAGATTCTGTCGAAAACGGTTTGGGAGACCCGACCGACCAATGAGTGCTGTTAGGCTAGACAATATTACGTAGTCCTTGACAGTTCTCTTGGGGAATGAGGACGCCAGTCCCAGCATGACCTCTCCACGGGATGATATTCTCTGCGACGGGCCGACCCCGCTTTTGGATAATCGGAGAAATCGATCGTGGGAAAGGTTTTAGTACGCACCTACGGGTTCGCTCCTTCGAAATCTATCTAGGTGTAAAATTTGTCGATGTTTGCTGTGCCCGGCGCATACGATCGGGCCATTACTGTGTTCTCCCCTGACGGGAGACTCTTCCAGGTTGAATACGCAAGTGAGACCGTTAAGCGGGGCGCGACAGTCCTTGGAATCGCCTCACCAGAGGGAGTCGTGCTCGCAGCAGAGGAGAGAGCCGGATCTAAACTTCAGGACCTATCCTTCATGTGGAAGATCTTTCAAATCGACGAGCACGTCGGAACAGCAGTCGCTGGTTTGAGCTGCGACGCTCACATTCTAGTCGATCAAGCCAGAATCTATGCCCAAAGCAACAAGCTAATGTACGACGAACCCATTGACATTGAAATCCTGACAAGGCGCATCGGAGAGATCAAACAGCTCTACACTCAGCATGCGGGAGTAAGACCTTTCGGCATCTCAATGCTTTTCGGAGGAGTCGACAAGAAAGGCAGCAGATTATTCTGGACAGATCCCAGTGGAGCGTTCTTCGCCTATCGGGCTTGGGCAATAGGGGCTGGCGGCGACGCTGCAAACGAAATTCTTGAAGCGGAATATCGGGACAACCTCACGATGGATGAAGCGCTTTTGCTAGGAATGAAGTGTATGACAAAGGTGCTGGAAGGAAAAGCGGAGCCCCAGAAGATTCGAGTCGCGATTATTCCGCGGGAGACTGGAAAGTTCCAGAAACTCCCCGTTGAGGAGGTTGACAAGTATCTTCGAAGGATGGATGCTAGCAAAAAGGCTCCGGCTGGCAAATGAGTGACAAGTACACAACCGCTCGCCTAACAAAAGGACAAGACCACTTCGAAATACTGGTAAAACCCGAGCCAGCATTAGACTACAAGCTTGGAAAACAAGTGCCCATCTCACAAGTGCTTCTAATCGAGGAAATATACTCAGACTCAAGCAAGGGCACTAGGGCCTCTGAAGAGAAGCTTCAGAAATACTTCGGTTCGACCGACCCACAAAAAATCGCCGAGGAGGTAATGAAGAGCGGCGAATTACAGCTCACCACTGAACAGCGCCGGCAGCTCATTGAGGAAAAGAGACGACAGATCGTGACCATAATCACCCGCAACGCCATCGATCCTCGAACCGGGACTCCCCATCCGCCGCTGAGAATCGAGCAAGCAATGGGACAGGTTCGTCTCTCAATCGATCCTTACAAGAGTGCTGAAGAACAGGCGAAGTTGGTTATTGAAGAGTTGAGACCCATTCTTCCTTTGAAGATGGAGCAGATGCGTATCGCTGTCAAGGTTTTTCCTGAGCATGCAGCGAGAGCATATAATGCGTTCAAGAGCTTCGGAACTGTCAGTCGGGAGGAGTGGCAGTCAGACGGCTCTCTAATGGCCGTTATTGAAATGCCTGCGGGGATGTATGGCTCATTCATTGACAAGGTTGGGAAGCTGACCCAGGGAACTATTCAGTCGAAGGTCTTGACATAGAGGTAGCGGAGATTGGTCCTCGTCGCAGAACCAAAACAAGTGGTAGCTCCAGGAGAGCTTCTCGCCGAGGGCGATCATCTCCTTGGCGACAATGCGTACAAGATTGGAACCCAGATATTCTCGGCTTGCATCGGGATCTTGGAAGTGGACGGTAACAGGGTCTTCGTTGTTCCCTTAAAGGGCGGATACTTTCCACGGGCAGGTGACTTAGTCGGCGGTCGAATAGTCGACATTGGATTATCGGGATGGTCTGTGGACATTCGGGCACCTTACGAGGCAATGCTCCCTGCCTCTGAGACGCCCGGTCCAAGAGGGCCGAGGCGACGAGATCTTTCGTCCAGCTTCGATGTCGGAGACATGGTGTTAGCAGAAGTACTCGACTTTGACAGAACCAGAGACCCTCTCCTAACCGCAAAAGGTCCGGGACTCGGGAAAATATCAACAGGCCGGGTCGTCGAGATAAGTGCCGCTAAGATTCCGCGCCTTATCGGAAGAAAGGGCTCGATGATTAGTATGCTGAAGAACGAGACGAGATGCCAGATTACTGTAGGTCAGAACGGGGTCGTGCTCGTCTGGGGCAAGTCTCCAGAGGACGAGAGAGTCGCGGTAGAAGCCATATACATGGTTGAACGTGAGGCACATACGAGAGGACTTACCGACCGGATAAGGGAAATGATATCGAAATCTAGGATAGTTGAACAAGTTGCCGGAACCCAAACAGCCTGAAAAACTGATCGACGAGAAAGGTTTGCGGATCGATGGCCGCCGCTTAGACCAATTACGGCCCTTGAAACTAGAAGTCGGACTCCTTGACAAGGCCGATGGCTCCGCCTACATAGAACAGGGAAAGAACAAGATCCTTGTCGCGGTGTATGGTCCGAGAGAAGCTCATCCCAAACACATCGCAATGCCGGAAAGAGCGGTCATAAGATGCAGGTACCACATGGCGCCATTCTCAGTTGACGAGAGAAAATCGCCCGCGCCTTCTAGACGCGAAATGGAGCTCTCCAAAGTCATCCGAGAATCTCTCGAACCAGTCGTCCTAACGGACCTGTACCCTCGAACTACGATAGATGTTTTCATAGAAGTACTCCAGTCTGACGGCGGATCGCGCTGCGCCGGGATCACAGCAGCTTCACTCGCGCTTGCTGATGCCGGAATCCCGATGAGAGAATTGGTCGCGGCTTGTGCAGTAGGAAAGATTCAGGGAAAGATGGCGCTTGACTTGTCTGACGCAGAAGACAAGTACGGGGACGCAGATCTACCAGTCGCGCTCGTACCCAACATGGGGCTCGTGACGCTTCTACAAATGGATGGCAATCTTACCACCGCAGAGTTTGAGCAGGGACTGTCTATGGCCATGGAAGCTTGCAAGACAATACACACCATGCAGAGAGAGACTCTCAAGAAGAAGTACGCGACCATCAAAGACGCGGTTGAGGAGAGAGAGGAACCGGAGATAGTCGCCTAGTGTCAGCAACCCCCCAACTTCCACCAGTGGCGAAACTGGAACAGAAGACTGTGGTGGATCTGGTTACAAAGGGCAAACGGATTGACGAGAGAGGCCTGGAAAGCTATAGACCAATCCAGATCCAGGTAGGGCTCATCGAAAAAGCGAATGGTTCCGCCCAAGTCTTCCTAGGCAAGTCAAAGGTTCTGGCCGGAATAAAAGTCGAAATCGGCGAACCCTTCCCAGACACTCCGGAGGAAGGGGTCTTGACAGTGAACGCAGAACTAGTCCCGCTGGCGTCGCCATCCTTCGAGATGGGCCCGCCCAGCGAAGCGGCGATTGAACTCTCAAGGGTCGTTGACAGGGGAATAAGAGAGTCCAAGGCTATCGATCTGAAATCCCTCGTCATCCAGAAAGGAAAGAAGGTCCAAGTTGTCTACGTTGACGTCTACGTCCTCGACCACGACGGCAATCTGATTGATGCAGCATCCATGGCCGCCCTAGCGGCACTCGCCAATTCAAAGGTCGCCAAGATGGAAATGAAGGGCGATGAAGTGATCGAAAAGGGCGGACATCATCAACTACCCCTCAACAATCACCCAGTCGCAGTTACATTCGCAAAGATCGACAAGACAATCGTCGTAGATCCGTCACTGGAAGAGGAGCAGGTGATGAGCGCCAGGTTGACTGTGACGATAGACAAGAACGGCCACCTGTGCGCTATGCAGAAAGGAGGGCTCTATGGCTTTACCCCGGATGAATTGAAAAAAGCGGTCCACCTGGCGGTTGCAAAGGCAGCAGAGAACAGGGCCAAGATACTGGCCGCGGCGAAAGGCTGATGACTCGCAAAACTGGCTTAGCAGGCGGATTCGGCGCACGGTATGGCACGGTTACTCGACGACGGTACATTGCAATAGTGACTGGTCTACGAGCGAAACACGAATGTCCTAGGTGTATGTTCAGGACAGTCAAGAGGTGGAGCGTAGGAGTCTGGCACTGCAGAAAATGCGGATTCAAGTTCGCGGGAGGCGCTTACATGCCGACGACGAAGCTTGGAGAAATAGCCGCGCGAGCTACACGAGGACTGATGAGTCCTTCGACCTTGTCAACAGAGCTTGACAGTCTTAGAGGCGGCGCCCGAGTAGCCCCATCGATGGTCGTCACGATAAAAAAGCCAAGAGCGAGGAGAAGGAAGGCTCCAGCTGAGCCTGCTGAGAAAGTTGAGGCAAAGAGCGAAGAGGAAGCTCAGGAAGAAGCAGAAACTCCCGCGGAAGATTAGGTCCAAGAACGCTTCCTCTGAGATAACGGTAGAAATCGGCCTACCATCATCGAAAGTCGCCGAGACAGTTTACAGGTCTCTCCTACCTGAGACAAAGCAACCATCAGGATTCAGATCGCATGTCTCCGTGAAACGGAGAGGCAGAACTCTAGCATTGCAGATCTTCGCAGACGATATCGTCGCGTTGCGAGCCGCGTCCAACACATTTCTCCGGTTCGTCGCCGTAGCAGTAAAGACTGTGAATGTTGTCGCACCCTTTTATAGGAACGCAAACGCTGAATGATTTCAAGATCATCAGGTAGTACTTTTGACCGAAGAAGTTGAGCTTCCACCACAGTTACAAGAACAACTCGGCAGACTACAACAACTACAGCAGACATTGCAAGCAGTAATGACCCAGAAACAACAGTTGGAGATCGAAGCCTCAGAAACAGACAAAGCCATTTCGGAACTCGACAAGGTCACAGACCAGACGCCCGTCTACAAGAGCGTGGGAAGCCTCCTTGTCAAGTCGGAGCGGCAGACACTCTTGACAGAGCTGAAAGAGAGAAAAGAGCTGCTGGGAACCCGGATTACAGTGCTTGGTCGGCAGGAAGAGAGAACCAAGGAAAGAATCAAGGAGCTTCAAGAGAAACTGCAGGAGAAGCTCAGACCTACCACCTCGTCTAACTGAGAGATAATCCTCTGAAGCCCAGTGATATCGGAAAGACCAGCTGGGCTTCGAATCTCCGATCGCTCCTCTCCCAGGTCAGATCATCCAACGTCATCGCCATACTCTGTCACCAGAATGCAGATCCTGACGCTACGTGTTCCGCATTTGCGCTTCAAACACTGCTGAAGACTCTCTCACCGGCAACCTCGACTAAGATTGTTTGTCCAGAAGGAGTCAGCTCCTCGACAAAACAACTACTCGAAAACCTAGGAATAGCCACACCCGATGGAATCCTCCCCGCAGGCATGGACGCGGCCATCTTAATCGATACAAACACACCAGACCAGCTAGGAAAGATCGGAGAGAAGATTCTGCATGGCGAGATACCGATAATTGTAATTGATCACCATCATCCACACCCCGACACCACGAAGATCGCCTCGCTAATGATCGTAGACGAGTCTGCTGCTGCAGCCGCGGAAGTAGTGTACCAACTCTTGCGCGCCTCCAAGACCGAGCCTGGGATGGTGGAAGCGCGGGCGCTGCTTGCCGCGATATTCGTCGAGACGAAGCATTTCTTGCTGGCGAGAGAATCGACCTTCAACGTAGCCGCTGGGCTAGTTAAGGCAGGGGCGGACCCGCGACGGCTATCAGAAATCCTATCAACTCCGATGAGCAGATCCGAACGTGTCGCTCGTCTGAAAGCCGCAGGACGATCCCAAATAATCTTGATGGGCAACTGGATTGTCGCCACATCCGACCTGGGTTCTTACCAATCATCAGCGGCACGTGCGTTACTGTCACTTGGAGCTCACGTCGGCATTGTTGCGGGAGAGTCCAAGGACAAAGTTCGCGTAAACATGAGAGCCACAGAGGATTTCTACAACAAGACAGGAGTCCACTTGGCAAGAGACCTCTCGATCCCCATCGGGAAGAAGCTAGGAGGGGTCGGAGGCGGCCATCCCACAGCCGCCGGGTTATCGGTTCCCGGACAGGTGCAGGATATCTTGAAGATCTGTATTGATATTCTTAGAGAGTCTGCTGGGCCATTCCAGACCTAATATAGCGCGCTGGCCTGATTCTTCCAGGATAGAGTAGCAACCCGAAAGTGAGTAGGTCGTGGCCCATGCCCCCAGAGAGATCATCCTCGCGAAAAATCTCGGCTTCCAATACGTCGGCGCACAAAAAGCAGCCATTCACGGAATAGATCTTTCGATCAAAGAGAACGAGTTCATACTTCTCACTGGCCCCAGCGGCTGTGGGAAGACGAGCCTCTGTCGTTGCCTAAACGGGCTGATTCCGAACTTCTACCAGGGAGAATGGACGGGTGAACTGTTGGTTGATGCCCTAAGTGTGACGACTCAGCTCACGAGTGAACTATCCCGCAGAGTTGGGTATGTGTTTCAGAATCCCGAGAATCAATTGTTTGCCTTGACTGTGGAGAAGGATATCGCGTTCGGGCCTGAGAATCTTGGTCTGAGCAGGGAAGAAATTAGGCAGAGAGTAGATGAGGCAATGAATGTAACCGGCACCCTATCGCTGAAAGATCTGGCGCCCTATGAGCTGTCCGGGGGCCAGCAGCAGAGAGTGGCTCTCGCGGGGGTTTTGGCGATGAAGCCGTCAGTGATCGTGCTAGACGAACCCACGTCGTTTCTTGATCCTCACACTGCAGAAGAAGTAATGGGGGCGACGGATGATCTCCGGAGAGAGCTGGGACTCACCATTGTTGTTGTGGAGCATCGTCTGGATCTCGTCGCGAGGTACGCTGAGCGGATCGTTGTCATGGACGCTGGGAAGATCGTCGCCGACGGAGACCTTGAGGAGACGCTCGACGAAAAATTTGATCTGCTAGAAGGATTGGGTGTTGGAGTTCCCCGGGTGAGTCTTCTCTGGACTATGCTCCGACGGGACGGACTGGTGTCGGGGAAAGTTCCGACCCATGTTGAAAGCGCCGCGTCATCTCTCGGAGACATGATGAGTCAATGATTACTCTCGAGAAGGTCTCCTTTACCTACCGCTCGGGCCAGAGAGCCCTCCAAGATGTCGACCTGAACATCGAGGGTGGTGATTTCATCGCGATAATGGGCGAGAACGGCGCCGGAAAGACTACTCTCGCCAAGCATCTGAACGGTCTCTTAAAACCGTCTCAAGGACGAGTCCTCGTCGACGGGGATGATACACGGAAGGTTAGCGTGGCAAAGCTATCAAGGAAGGTGGGGCTGGTCTTCCAGAACCCGGATCATCTACTATTTTCGGAGACGGTCAAGGATGAGGTCGCGTTCGGATTGAAAAACTTCGGATTCACCCCCGAGGTGGTCCACAAGCAGGTGGAGCGGACCCTTGAAGCGCTTGGTTTGTCCGAGTACGCTGAGAGTTCTCCTTTTCTTCTCAGCGGAGGTGAGAGGAAGAGAGTCGCTCTCGCTGCCATCCTCGCTACCGAACCAGACTATCTGATTCTCGACGAGCCTACCATCGGTCAGGACTACCAGCAAAAGGAGCGGCTGCGGAACTTCATCCTCCAATTGTACTCGCAGGGGAAGGCTGTGGTTATGATTACCCACGATGTCGAGTTTGTAGCAGAATCTAACCCAAAAGTCATACTCTTGTCGCAAGGGCGAATCGTAGCTAGAGGTCCGGCTGATTCTGTCCTGTCAAAGGATGAATTGGTGAAGAAGGCGTCTCTGGTCCGGCCGCAGATGAGTCGGCTTTTCGGCGAGCTGGCGAAGTATGGGTTGCCAGGTGATGTTGTTGATGTGCATCGAGCCAGATTATTGTTAGAGGAGAAACTTTTGGAGGCGAAAGCCCGTGTCGCTCAGAACTCTTGAAGGATTCAAGTTCTCAACCCTGAAGACTCCGGTCCATCTGCTGGATCCGCGGACGAAATTCCTGATAGTGATCGCCGTCTTAGTTCCCGCGTTGGTGTTTGCCAACATATACGTGATGATTGCACTGTTGCTCTCTCAACTTCCACTGTTACTTATAGGAAAGGTGGCTAGAAGATGGGCGCTGTCGCTCAGAGCGGGGGTCTTTCTTTCAGCGCTCATCTTTGTCGTGAATCTGTTCACGGGATCGTATTTGTCGGCGATAGCTCTGACTCTCAGGTTTCTCGTCCTGCTTACATCATTCAGCCTCTTCTTCATGACCACATCTCCGGATGATCTGGGGCTTGCCCTGGATCGGATTGGAGCGGTTAGATGGTTGTCGCGGCGATGGCTAGGATACCCGAACGCGCTGTCCTTCACATTCACGACAGCGGTGAGGCTTGTCCCGACCTTGGCGGTGGACGCGCAGACAGTTGTCGATGCTCAACGATCAAGAGGACTGGAACTTGACAAGGGGAATCTGCTCAAGAGGGTTAGGAACTACATCCCAATCCTGATTCCATTGTTGTTGATCGCGATTCGGAGAAGTCTTGAGCTGGCCGAGGCCTTAGAGTCCAGGGGTTTTCCCGGGAAAGAGGGCAGAACTTCCCTCTTCCAGCTTAAGCTTCGGCCAGTTGATTACGCGATCATCGCATTGTCCCTAGCCATAATCGGTATATCGTTCTGGGTCTACTTCCATTACAAGATACCTGTGCTCTAACTCCGCTGAGAGTCTCAAGATTTTTGCTAGATACCCCCCGGGGAGGGGGGGTCTCACTAACAACTCCTCAAAGATGGGCTTATTTGTCGAATCTACCCTTGATTCTTGCTTTAATCGTGAGTTTGTCAATGCGAGAAACGAGCAGGAGCCGCAAGGATAACGAGCATTTGACAGCAAACAGCGTACGCGGCCTCTTCTCGCGTAAGTCCATGACTGGATTTTCCAGTCCCAAGATGACTGGCCGAATGCTGCGAGATCGCACTGACCAGAAGCAAAAACGTAGGACCCCGTCCCGAGATATTATCACGGGTACGCGGTTATCATCCTAAGCCTGTAACGACTGCAAGTGGAATGCGAGTTACAATGCGGCTTTCAGAACAATCCACGTCTTGCTCGAAGTGATACGCCGTGTATTTCGGTTCAGGGAGGTGAACCTGACGCCAACCAAGAAAGCATCCTTCGGAGGATACGGGATCGAACTGGACTCCGCCCTAGCTACCGTACTAGGTGGCCGCGAGGGCCAGAAGATTTCCCCCTCTGAGATGACCAAGAGAATCTGGGCTTACGTAAAGCACCACAACCTGGGCAAGAAGAGTAGCTAGCAACGCCCAGGCTGTTCTGGATCAAGACCCCCTGTTTTTTGGGCTCCTCCCTGAAGAAGTATCAGGATGCCGGTTCGAGTTTCTGTGTAACTATTTTGGTTATCCCTAAGTTACACAAGGCTTCCCCACACCGAAGCTCTACTCGCTTCTTCGCCCATAGAAGGCCAAGGTAGCGGTAGCTCGGACCCGAATGACTCGGAAAAAAAACACGGCCCTACTTATCATACTCTTCGTAACATTCTCGCTCTTCGCCTCACTAGTCGTGACGAGTGTGCGAGCTCCAGCAGGACCCTCCTACACTCTTGGAGTAGCACCTCTTACAATCAACGAAGAGGAGGGTAACGTCAGGATCACGTTCACAATAACCGGAGGAACAGCAAACACCGCCTACACTTTTCGGTTCACGGTAACGAAACCCGGGGGCGCGGGCCAAGCCTACGTTGACGAGTCTTTCCCGACGGACGCGACGGGAGGATACACGCAGGTTCTCACCTATCCGAATAACAGCCCTAGCTGGAACGCTCCTACTGGAACAGCAAACACCGACATACCCGGAAACTACAACATAACCGTCTTCGAGACAGCGCCCAAATCGGTCACAACAGGACTTCCAAGTGGAAAGTTCACGGTGACTAGTGTCCTTACTGTCCTAGTAATTACTCCCACCCAAGGAAGCATCGTTCCGCGCGGGACGAATGTGGCCTTCACTGCAACTGTTAACGATGTCAACGGTGTACCTGTTACAGACGCGCTAGTCTCAGTGTCCATTCCTGGGGGAGGCCAAGTCGGGCTGATTCCAACTACTCCGAGCGGAACCTATTCTGGATCCTACCTTGTCCAGAAGAGCGACCCGTTAGGATCATGGAACGTTACAGCCACCGCTTATAGTCCCAAACCGAGTACTACCAACAACTTTGGAACATATAGTATCGTGGTCATCGTCAACCCGGAGCAACTAAGCGTTTCCAGCATCCAGACCTACAATGAGTATGGCACTCCAACGGGCGATTTTTCCCCGGGAGACACCCTTTATGCAAAATTTACAATAGCCTATCCGGGTGGACCCTTAACGACAGGATCGTTCACCATTCACGTTCAGAATCCATCAGGCTCAACGACGACGACTCTCTCGAGCATATACGACCAGAATCGGCAGGTATTCTACACTCCTTCTGGATTTCAAGTATCCACCTCTGACCCGGCGGGGTCTTGGGAGCTGGTCATCCCCGCTCAGAGCCTGAACGATAGTTACGGAAATACTGGACCAACGACGACGCAAACCTATAGGTTCGTCGTCCATCAACAACAGAACCAAGCCGTCATCAACCCATTCTACTACCTGATCGCTGCCCTAGCGATTGGAGGAAGCTTAGGAACCACCGTCTTTCTCAGACGGTTCAACTCCACAACAGGTCCCTTCGACGACCTGTTTAAGCTCACGGGGGGGGAGATGCAACCACCCGCCACCCTAATGATAGTGTCCGACTCAGGAGCAGGGTCAACAACGATGGCTCTCCAGCTTCTCTACCGTGACCTGTCTAGAGGGAAATCCTGTGGCCTGCTCTCATACGACGCTTTCCCTGCCGAAATCAGTAGGAAGATGCGAGACATGGGATGGGACATAGCAGAGTATCTTAAGACCGGTCAGTTGAACATCCTAGACTGCTATTCCGCTTTGGCGGGTGTCGAAGGGTCGCTCATCAGGGACCCGACAGATTTCACCGAGGTTAGCATACAGGTGACACGAATGATTGAGAGTGCCAAAGGGCCCTTGACTATTCTTTTCGATTCCGTCACTCCCATCTTCAACGCCGCCACGGCCAAGGACTGCATTAACTTCCTGCAGGTTCTAGGAGCGAAGATCAAGAACGCCGGGGGAATCTTCATCTTCACAGCAACAAAGGGTTCGATTCCAGAAGAAGCTCGATCAAAGATTGAGGCACTGGCGGATGGAGTCATAGAGCTCAGCATGATCAAGAGGGCGAGCAGTCTGAGGAGGACTCTACAGGTGAAGAAGATGGCTGGTCGTCAGACCTCCACTTTCGAGACTGGTTTTGAGATCGTCCAGGGTAAAGGCATATTCATACGCAAACAGCGAGTACCCATCGGGCTATTCCGATCCTAATCCGGCCTGGTCTCTCGTCTTCTCAGAGAGAAAAAAAGAAGTTAGGTGGTTTAAGGTACCGTTACAGAGTATAAGTCCCAGTACAGGTGGTCAGCTGGACCCCTTTGCTGTTGAGGATGGCAGACTGGAAGGTGTAAGACCCCGAACCGTTAGACGATACAGGTATTGTCACTGTGGTCGATGCAACGTTGTTTCCTATTGAATACGTTGAAGATTGGGTATTGTACAGAACGCCGTTGATGTAGGCTTTGACATTGTCGTTCTCATTCGGACCCGGCAAGTAGCCGCCGGTCGCGGTGACAGTCGTCTTCACGTAGAACGTATTCGTAGTGTATGTCACGGATACTGCACACGAGTAGGTTGGACCGCTACCGCTTCCCTTCGCGTATGCTGGAGTTACTCCCAGAGCTGCGATGATACTCAGGCCGACAAAGAGACCCAGGAGAAGAGGACCTAAGTTTCTCCCAGTTCTCATCAACCTTCGCCGATAGAGATGTAGTCGTAATGAATACTAACGGGTCGTGAACTGCAAGCCGTCGGGCGCGAGTTACGCCTCACGCTTAAGTCAATGGAAAAAAATCCCGATTCTAGAGTCGTACTGTATGTCCACGCGATTCCCGACAAAGAATTTCTGGACAGCAGACAGATGAAGTAATCCCGAAGTAGCGATCGCTAGGCCGAATATTACAAGGAGTATTCAGAACCTCTTGCCGAGAAATAGTTTGATGCGGCCTGAGATTGCTCCTGGCCCTCCGAGCCGAGTTCAGTCGATCCATGTTCGGACAATTAGAATATTGGACTGGCTCAACGTTACGTGTGTTTCTTTCTCCCTTGTTCTGACGGCCTACCTCGATAGTTACAGCACATTTACACTAGCCCTCTCTCGATGCAAAGGCTATGCCAATGGAACCTAACCGGACAAGGCAAGTACTCCAAGACTTGGCACGGGCGTTCAACAAGCTGGCCTCAGAACTGACCGCTGATCTGAGCTATGCGGCGAGAGAGATAGAGAGCCTTCGCCGAGAAGTTCAGAAGTTGCGAGCGTCTCCGGGCAAAGGCAGTCGGACTAACGGAAGCTCAAAGAAATCATCGTCCCATGGAACAAAGACGAGCGGTACGTCTCAGAAGAGCAGCGGTTCCCATAAGAAAGCTTCGCACGGGTCCCAGACTAGTCCTGAATCGCCTAAACCAGCCCACGAGCCAGGGTCGTTCGTCTTTCCACAAGAGCCTTTCAGCCCAAGCCCTCCATCCGAGCCCAGCGCTGCAGGAAACAACTGAGCCGCTTCACAGCCAACAAGCGCAAGATTCGGCCAACTAGAGGATAGACCGATCTCCGCTTCACTCGTTTTCGAGCCCCTAAAAATTTCTTTGCATATGGAGTCGTTACGCAGCTACGATTTTGCCTAGTTTAAGATGTTCGGAATGCACCTTGTAGGATAGAGTTCGCTCAGGAAACTCGTGTTGGGAGTCTTACTGACCCCTATTCTCAAGAGGGAGCAGACATCCTTCAAGGCACTATACGGCAAGTCCTTCGCCGTCGATGCTAGCATCGAGCTCCACCAGTTCCTGGCCTTGATCCGGAGGCCAGATGGGAGTCTGTTTACCGATCCTAAGGGAAGGGTGACTTCCCATCTCATTGGGCTACTGACTCGGACCAGCCGACTGATTACTGATTACAAGCTTCGTCCTGTGTTTGTTTTCGACGGGCGACCGAATCTGCTAAAGAGAACCACTATCGAGGCGAGAAGAAAGGTTCAGCAGAAGGCACAGGTCGAATATGTTAAGGCCGTCGAGGCTAAGGACTATTCACGGGCGTGGTCCAAGGTTGTGATGACCGGAAGAGTCACCGGTGAGGTCTTGTCTGACGCGAAGAGGCTGTTGTCGCTAATGGGGATTCCGTGGCTTGAGGCCTTGGAAGATGGCGAAGCACAGGCCAGCTTCATGGCGGCAAAGGGCGATGTCTGGGCAGTTGGTAGCAAAGACTATGACTGTCTCCTGTTTGGAGCACCCATACTCGCAAGGTACCTAACCCTGACGGGAAGAGAATATCTTCCGTCAAAGAAAACATCAAGGCCCCTCATCCCGGAACTTGTGAATCTCGCGGACAACCTTCAGGCTCTAGGAATTAGTAGAGAGCAGCTGGTCGATCTGGCGTTGCTAGTGGGGACAGACTTCAATGAGGGTGTTATGGGCATAGGACCCAAGAAGGGCCTAGCCCTCATCCGCAGATACGGTGCGGCCGAGAAGTTTCCCGAGGAGATCAGGAGCGAGTTGCCTAAAGATCTCGACGGGGTCCGCAACATCTTCCTGCACCCTCGTGTGCTGGAAAACTATTCTTTGAAGAGGGGGCGTCCCGATCCCGATGGGATCATCGAGTTTCTCTGCGAAGAGAGAGCCTTCAAGAGAGATCGAGTTCAGAAAGTAGCCAAACGGCTTACTGAGTCTCAATCTGAATCCGACTCCCAACTCGGAAAGTGGCTGGCTTGACGAGGGCTACACCATTCCTTGAGCTAGCTCAGCTCTGTCGGAGGGTCGAAACTACTACCAAAAGGAACGAGAAGATGGCCATAATCAGCACCTTCCTTAAGTCAATCGGCCCCGAAGAGGTTCCGCTGGCTACATTATTTCTCGCGGGAAAAGCGTTTCCTGAATCAGATCCCAGAGTCTTGGAAATTAGCTACGCGACGATTTCAGACGCGGGCAAGAACCTTGGCCAGAGTAGACTGACCGAGCATCAATTGACGATAAGGGAGGTTTACGACACGCTGGAAAAGATCGCCCAGACATCTGGCTCAAAATCGCGGGACAGGAGGTTGAGCCTTCTCCAAACTATTCTCACTCAGACTTCTCAAGTCGAGGCGGAGTATCTTACTCGAATGATGCTGGGAGAGATGCGAATCGGAGTCGTCGAAGGCGTTCTCTTAGATGCAATTGTTGATGCATCAGGAGTCCCGAGAGACCTAGTTCGTAGAGCACACATGCTGCACGGCGATATCGGCGACGTTGCTAGCCTGGCTATGTCGCGGGGCGCACCGGCCCTGGAACGGATCAATCTTCGCTTGTTCGTCCCAATCAAACCCATGCTGGCAGAGATGGCAGACGATCCTCAACAAGTTCTGGCAGAGCACAAGGATGGAACCGCTTTCGAGTACAAGTTCGACGGCGCGAGAATCCAGATCCACAGAAAAGACGAGAAGGTGCAGATCTTCAGCAGAAGGTTGACGGACGTATCGGATAGTATTCCTGAGATTGTCGATTTTGCCCAGACGCAGGTGAAAGCGTCCGAGTATCTCATCGAGGGAGAAGTCGTCGCGATTGGGGCGTCAGGTAAACCCATTCCGTTTCAGGATTTGATGAGAAGATTTCGACGAGTGCACGAGATCGAGAGGGTGGCGGAGAAGATTCCACTCAAACTCTACCTCTTCGACGCGCTTCAAGTTGAAGGGAAGACCATCATTGATCAGCCTTACACCGAACGTTGGAGGATACTCTCACAGATCGTAGCACTCGAGCGCCTCGCTCCAAGAATCATAACCTCTGATGTTGAGAAGGTCGAGAGCTTCATGCAATCCGCTTTGAAAGAGGGACACGAGGGTCTCATGGCAAAGTCCCTGTCGAGCAACTATTCCATCGGGGCGCGTGGAAAGAAATGGTTCAAGATCAAACCAGCAGACAAGCTCGATGTAGTGATTGTCGCAGCGGAATGGGGCAGTGGCCGGAGGGTGGGCTGGCTGAGCAACTACCATCTGGCTGTGAGGGACGAGGATACAGGCGAGTTCTTGGTAATCGGGAAGACTTTCAAAGGCTTAACGGATGAGGAGTTCGAGATGATCACGAAACGATTACAGGAGATTAAGACGAGAGACGGTCGCTACACTGTCTACGTCAAGCCAGCTATCGTGGCGGAGGTTGCATACAACGAGATCCAGAAAAGCCCCCGCTACAAGTCAGGATTCGCACTGAGATTTGCTCGAATATCACGATTTAGAGATGATAAAAGTCCAGAAGATGCTGGCACACTGCAACGACTGCAGCAATTATACGATAAACAGTTCGAAAACAAGGACCGCTTCACCATGCAAGAATCGAAATGACGCTTCGAGTCGCCGTCTCCTTCAGCGGTGGAAAAGACAGCGCGTACGCGACTTGGATCGCTATGCATCAAGGTTGGGACGTTAGCCTCGTCACAGTGAAGCCCTGCTCGGCTGACTCCCTCATGTTTCACCACCCAAATGTAGTGTGGACGCGTCTTCAAGCCCAGTCTATGGGATTGTTTCACGAAAGTGTTGAAATGACAAGCACGGACGAGATGACCGATCTTCAGCAAGCTTTGGCTAAGATGAAATCTACACGCGAGATTTTCGGACTCGTCACTGGTGCGGTCGCGAGCGATTATCAGAAGACTCGATTCGACAACATGTGCGATGCAGTCGGGTTGAAATCCTACGCCCCGCTCTGGCATAAAAGTCCGAAATTGCTGGTCGAGGACTTCAAAAGGTCCGGCTTCCGAGTCATCCTCACAGCCGTCGCCGCCAAAGGCCTAGACGAATCATGGCTGGGTCGAGAACTCACAGAAACAGAATGGTCGAAGCTTGAAGGATTGTCAAAGATCCACGGTATACATCTGACCGGTGAGGGTGGAGAGTACGAGAGCTTTGTTCTTGACGCGCCTCATTTCTCGAAGAGAATAGAGATCGAAAAGAGTACGAAGGAGTGGCACGGGGATAGGGGTAGACTGGTCATCGAAGAGGCGTCACTGAGGGATAAGTTGGGCAATTGAGGACCTCACTCCCGACCCGATCTTGTCTTGATCCAGTTTCTGAAATCTTCGGTTGATCATCAATGGCTCCCCGTCTACGATCGTGGTGTCAACGTTTTGACCGTTTGCTGAGTAAACTAGGTCCGAGACGACTGTCTCTTTTCGATGGATTGGGATCAGGTTCGGATCTCGCAGATCGACGAGGACGATATCTGCACGCTTCCCGATCTCAACGCTTCCCACCTCCTTCTCGAGTCCGATACAACGTGCGCCGTCGAGGGTCGCCATGTCCAGGACCCGCTGAGCGTTCATGATTGTGGGGTCCCACCTGGCATTCTTGTGGACGAGAGCAGTTGTCTTCATGGTATCAAACATGTCTAGGCTGTTGTTGCTGGCGGGTCCATCTGTGCCAAGCCCGACGGGAACGCCTGCGTCCCACATCTCCGGGACGGGGGCCGTGCCCCCACTTGCTAGCTTCATGTTCGAGACTGGAGAGTGAGATACCCTGACACCTTTCTTGCCGAACAATCTGACTTCGCTCTTGGTCAGCCAGACGGCGTGGGCGGCCAGGACCCGATTGTTAAGGAAGCCAATCTTGTCCAGGTATTCTGCAACCCGGCCCTTTCCCTCTTTCTCGAATTGAGCCTGCTCTCCTCGAGTTTCTGCGATGTGAATATTGACTAGAGAGTCTTCTTTCTCAGCGAGGTCTCTCGCCCACAGAAGTGTCTCTGGGCCACAGGTATATGGGGCGTGAGGACCAACGGCGAAGTCGAGCAGCGGATTGTGTAGTTGGTGAATGTACTCTAGGAAC
>Ga0209154_1000132_pt1 | contig 52841 bp, 45 predicted proteins | sample GraSoiAngelo_121_FD_185878 | JGI IMG/M metagenome (GOLD analysis project Ga0209154, IMG submission 185878) | Grasslands soil microbial communities from the Angelo Coastal Reserve, California, USA - 14_0919_12_20cm (SPAdes) (version 2) | ecosystem: Environmental > Terrestrial > Soil > Grasslands ... | reverse complement strand
CCTGCTCGGACTCTCGCCCGATGAATTGCTGCGCGCCATCCGCTTTGTGCGCGAGGACGGCAGTCAATACTCCGGCGCCGACGCCCTCCTCGCCGTGGCTCACGAATTGTGGTGGGCGCGCCCACTGGTCTGGGTGTCGGGAATTCCCGGAATGATGTTCGTCCTGCGAGCCGGATACCAGTGGGGAGCGCGGCGCTGGAGGTGTCCGGCGCCGCATTGCCCAATGAACCAGGCCCGCTTGGGCGGTTGAGCAACTTCGGGGAGGATTCTTTATGAAGATCACATTCGCCGACCTATGGCGCCCAAGTGGAACGATTGACCGCGCGACCTATGCTCTGGTCGGGTTGGTGGGCTTTGCCCTCAAGCACAACCTGGATCGCCTGCTTTCCTTTTACGGTTTTCATCGACGCTGGGAGCTTTTCAATTATTGGGTGCCGGTGCGCGACGTTGCCCGCATTACTGACCTGCGCAGCAAAGAGGCTGGGTTCCTTGAAACCATGGTGACGCTCGCGCTTCCTTTCATCTGGGTGGGCGTGGTATTGACGATGAAACGTCTGCGCAGTGCTAGGCTCCCGCCGCAGCTGGTTGCGCTGTTTTTTGTCCCATTTCTCAACCTGTTGTTTTTCCTTGTACTTTGCCTGTTGCCGGAAAGAGAGCTTCCGCTTACCGAGCAGAAGGCGAAATGGCCGCAGCGCCCGTACCTCACGCAGATACTTCCCGAAGGCGCCCTGGGAAGTGCTGCGGTCGCGTTGCTGATTACGGTTCCGGTCGGACTCGGCATGGTGCTGCTCGGGGTACGAATGCTAATGAACTACGGCTGGGGCCTATTTGTGGCGCTGCCGTTCACAATAGGATTCGCCGCGGCGCTGATTTACGGGATGCGCCAGCCACGCAGCCTCGGCGGCTGTGTCGGCGTTGCGTGCCTGGCCACCGCGCTGCTGGGCCTGGGCCTGCTGGCACTCGCTTTCGAGGGCATCGCCTGTCTCATCATGGCCATGCCCATCGCGCTGCCGCTCGCCGTGTTCGGAGCCGCTTGCGGCTATCTGGTGCAGCGGCGCCGCTGGTTTCATGAGGGTGGCCCGGCGTTCCTTTCCGTCCTGCTCATCTTTGTTCCCGGCGTGCAGTGGACAGAACACGTAGTCGCCCCGCTGCCGTCCAATTTCGTTGTCCGTTCGGCCATCGACGTCCACGCACCGCCGGAAAGAGTCTGGCAGCATGTGATCGCTTTCTCCGAGATCCCGCCCCCGACGGAATGGCTGTTTCGCGTGGGCATCGCCTATCCCATCCGCGCCGAGATGCTCGGCCGCGGTCCTGGCGCAGAACGCGATTGCGTGTTCTCTACGGGCGCCTTTGTCGAGCCTATCGACGTCTGGGACGCGCCACACCGGCTGAGGTTTTCCGTAACCTCCAATCCGGCGCCGATGCAGGAATGGACTCCGTATTCACACATCGCGCCGCCGCACCTGCATGGATTCCTGGTCTCCAACGGCGGACAATTCCTGTTAACGCCGCTGCCCAATGGATGGACTCGGCTCGAAGGCACCACCTGGTACCGCCACGGACTCTGGCCGTCTGCCTACTGGCGCTGGTGGTCAGACGCTATCATCCACCGCATTCACCTGCGCGTTCTGAAACACATTCGTGAGGAGGCGGAGAACAATGCCCCGGCGGGGAGCGAGTCTCGGTCCGCCCGCCAGCAAGTCGAAGTCAGTAGTCAACCGGGCATGCCTGTTCGCTAACTGCTGGCTCCTTACTACTCAAGACACCGGGTTGGACACAATCCGGGCGCATTCACTGCCGGGCTATCATCATGCCCCCCTATGACTGTGGCGACCAGCACAAAGCTCGGACTTTATGGGATTCACTCGCCGCTCGGCGCGGGCGGTATGGGCGGGGTGTACCGCGCCCGCGACACCTGTCTTGATCGCACCGTTGCCGTTAAGATCCTCCCCGCGCATTTCTCCCCTGATCCTGCCCGCAAGCTACGTTTCGAACGCGAAGCCAAGACGGTTCCGCGCTGGACCACCCCAACATCTGCTCCCTCTTCGATGTCGGCTCGCAGGACGGCATTGACTTCCCGATGATGGATCAGCGTGCCGGGAGTGATCCCGGACATGCTTAACCCGCGCGATCCGTCGGCACCGGATCGGCGTAGTAGTTGGTCACCTCGAGAAGATGAACTCTTTGTGCCTGCGATCGATCTCCTGCCGCGTGAGATGAGTCCTTTTCCGTAGGAAGAGTGAAAGAGTGGTAGTGCTCATGACGACCCTGCCCAGGAAGGCCGCTGAATGAAGCGATTTGCGTGACGCCAACGGACAATCGCACACCCCAGCCCTGCCGGGCCTAAACATCGAGGACTGAGTCGTGAAACCCGGACCTGACATTCCATAGCTATAATCGAGCCGTGAAATCGTTCTTCAAGCTGGCGATGCTGGCGCTGGTACTCCTGATGGTAGCGCTGGTTTCGGCCTTGACGGCCATGCGCCTCGCGATTCACGGGCATGAAGTCTTAGTTCCGAAGCTGGTGGGAATGATGCCCGTGGAAGCGGAAAAAGCCGCGACAGCCAACGGTCTACGCGTGGACGTCGAACGCCAGTACTACAGTCCCAACATCCCGGAAGGACGGATCGTCTCCCAGGCCCCCGCCCCCGGAACCAAGGTGCGCCGGGGTTGGCAGGTGCGCGTCGCGCAAAGCTTGGGACCGCAGCGAATCGCGATTCCCGATGTCACCGGCCAAACCCCGCGCGCCGCCGAGATCAACATCCAGCGCCGCGGCCTAGACATCGGAGCAACCGCACTAATTCGCCTACCCAATTCACCCGCTGACCAGGTTTTGTCCCAAACCCCGCCGCCAAATTCCAGCGGGGTTTCCGCACCCCGCATCAGCCTGCTGATAACGGCCGTACCCGAACAACCGGCATACGTGATGCCGAATTTTGTCGGCCAGCCGCTGGGATCTGTAACCAACATCTTGCAGAGCGCGGGGATGCAGGTAGGAACCGTCACCCTAACCGCCGCCGGCCAGACTCCGGCTGATCAGCCTTCGCCAACCCTCGCACCGACGCCTTCGCCGGCGAGTTTGATCGTGTCGCAGAGTCCCGCTGCCGGGCAGAAGATCACGGCTGGTTCGGCGGTGAATTTTGAAGTAAGCCGCTGATCCGTGCGCACCTGCGTCAATCGCTGGGCGCCTTTCTTTCGAGGATTGCAGTAAAAAATCCATCGCAGGGATGCCTGCCAGGAATCGTGCGGAGATACCGCCCCCTGATAAGTGAACCGAGGTCCTTCCAAACCAGTTCGCCTTGCTCCTCGAGTCTTTCTAGTTCCTGGCGACAGCCGAGCAGACGAAATGACTTGTCTTGCGCTAGAGCTTGCTCGACCACGCTCTCATTTTCCTCTTGCTCGAGGGAACAGGTGGAATAAACCAGCCTGCCACCAGAAGCGACTCGCGACAACGCCGACGTGAGAATGGCCCTCTGCCTTGCTTGCAGATCTTGCAGGTCTTCGGGTTTCAGGCGCCACTTGATTTCCGGATTCCGCGCCAGGGTTCCAGTCCCGGAACACGGCACGTCGGCGAGCACGCGATCAAACTCGGTGCGTAAAGGGAGCTGGCGCGCATCCGCAGCCACGACGGTCACATTGGCTGCACGAACTAGCGTGCGCAGCAAGCGAGCGCGGTGCAGATGCAGTTCAGCTGCGATGAGCCTGCCGTTTGGATTGCGGTCAGCCAATATCGAGGTCTTGCCTCCAGGAGCAGCGCAGCAGTCGAGAATCCTCGAGCCGGTTCCCACGAGGGTTGCAACTAATTGCGAGGCTTCGTCCTGAATCCTGATCGGGCCCTCGCCGCGAATCTGCGTCTGGATGACATCTCCCGATTCCATGCGGCGCGCCGACCGCAGCAGCAAACCCGGCGATAATCGAATCCCTTTTTCTTGCAGTTGCCTTTCTGCATCTTGAACACGCAGGCGAATGGTCGTTGGTGGAATCTCCTGATCGTGCTGACAAATTAGGCGAGTGCTCTCGATGCCGAACTCCTTGATCCATCGCTCGACAAGCCATTCGGGATGAGCATACTGCGAAGCAAGTTCTTTCGGCGAACCGGCTTCCGAAGTGGACGGTGGCCGTGGCTTGACGTCCGACTTGCGCAGCACCGCGTTGACAAAAGGTGCCGCTGATCGCTTGTGGGCTCGCTTCACGAGTTCCACGCTTTCGTGGATCGCCGCCCGCGCGGGTATCCGCTCCAGCCAGCGCATTTGATACACGGCCATGCGCAGCGCGGTGAGCACTTCGCGATCGAGTCTCTGGATTTTCTGGGACGACGCCTGGGAGATCGTGCCATCTAGAACCGACCGCCAGCGTAGAACTCCCATCACGAGTTCGGTCATTAATCCACGGTCGGCTGACGACAGCTTCTTATAGTGCGCCGCGTGCAGTAGTTCGGAAGCGTAGGCGTCTTGCTCTTCGATTCGGAGAAGGATGTCGAAAGCGGCAGCGCGAGCCGGGGAAACAGAAATCATAGTTATGCCTGTGGAGGCGGGTCAGAGATCCGTCCCCACAAAATTGTCGTCGTGAGTCTATCCCAGCCGTTCACCGGAGGTTAGATGATAACCGTGCAGAAAATCGCGCGCCGACATTCGCTTCTTGCCCGCCAGCTGGACTTCCAGCAGCTCCAGCGAAGTATTGGCGCCGCAGCCGACGAACACTCGCTCTCCTTGTAACCTGATTTCGCCGAGGGGAGCAGCCACAGCCGACGATTTTGCCGCAACCACTGCCAGGCTCTTGCCACGGAATTTCGTGTAAGCCCCCGGCCATGGCTGGAACCCACGCAAGCGGTTGACAGTCTCGATGGCCGAGCGTTGGAAATCGATCAAGCCATCTTCCTTCTTGAGAATCGGCGCGAGGGTGGCTTTCGACTGATCCTGCGGCCTTGGCTCAATTGTTCCCGCGTCTAGCCCCCTCAGCGTCTCGACCATCAGGTCGGCTCCGACCGTCGCCAGATGAGGAGCCAGTGTTTCTGTCGTGTCGTTCGCAGCGATTGGAATTTCCTTCTGCAGCAAGATTTCGCCGGTGTCGAGGCCGGCATCGATGCGCATGCTGGTCACGCCGGTGACCGTCTCGCCCGATGCAATCGCCCACTGGAGGGGCGCCGCACCACGGTACTTCGGCAGAAGCGACGCGTGCAGGTTGATGTTGCCCAGCGGCGGCAGGTCAATCATCCACTGGGGAATGATGCGCCCATAGCCCACGACGATGACAGCGTCCGGCTTCAACTCAGCGAGCTGATTTCGGAACTGTTCATTGTTCCTGATTTTGTCGGGTTGAAGGATTGGCAGGGCCAAATCCAGCGCACATTCCTTGACCGCGGAAGGAGCCAGCTCAAGCCCGCGCCCGCGCGGCCTGTCCGGCTGCGTGACGACGAGGTGGACCGTGAATCCGGCTTCCACCAGCTTTTTCAGCGTGGGGACAGCGAAGCGCGGTGTGCCGCAGAAAACGAGGTTCATGGCTCGGTGGGTTTCAGACCGGCGCTGGAGAAATGCAGGCGGCCTGCGCTGCGCTCAAGATGACAGCTCAAGATAAGGATGACCACTCATCACCATTGTCCGGCCTTCATTAGCTTGCGGATCTTGCGCTTCATCAGATCGCGTTTCAGGGCGCTCAGGTGGCTGATGTAGAGCTTGCCATTGAGATGATCGGTCTCGTGCAGCAAGGCGCGGGCCAATAGGTCCTCGCCAGTTTTTTCGAAAAGATTGCCGTGCACATCCTGAGCCCGGACTGTGACCCGACGAGGGCGAGCTACCGGTTCGCGGAACTCCGGGATGCTCAAGCAGCCTTCATTCTGGCTTTGCCGTCCTTCGCTGTGAATGATTTCCGGATTTACCAGCACCAGCTTGGCGTTTGGGTCTTCCTTAAACGTGACATCCACGACAGCCAGCCGTTTGGAGATACCGATCTGCGGCGCGGCTAATCCTACTCCATGAGCTGCATACATAGATTCGAACATGTCCTCGACCAGTTTCTCCAACTCGTCGTCGAAGACCTTGACAGCCGCAGCCGGTCTCTCCAAAACAGGATCGCCAAACTTAACGATGGGATAGATCATCTAGTAGTTCTTTATCTGCTGGCAGTAACCTTGAAAGTTGCGCCGAGTCTCTCCCATAGAATCGCCGCCGAATTTCTCCAGCGCGCAGCGGGCCAGGGTCAACGCGACCATAGCTTCGGCCGCGACTCCGGCTGCCGGCACCACGCAAACATCGGATCGTTCATAGGCAGCTTTCACCGGCTCGCGGGTGGCGAATTCAACCGACTGAAGCGGACGGCGCAAGGTTGAAATCGGTTTCAGGTAGCCGCGCAGCCGGATTTCCTCGCCGTTGGAAACGCCACCTTCAATTCCGCCAGCATGATTCCGCGAGCGCGTGAATCCCGAAAACCCAGACGCCTTCTCGTAACCTATTTCATCATGCACCGCCGAGCCCGGGGAACTCGCCGCCGCTACTCCCACTCCGATCTCCACGGCTTTAACTGCCTGCAGCGACATGACGGCTCCGGCCAGCAGCGCATCCAACCGCTCGTCCCATTGCGCGTACGTGCCGAGTCCCGGCGGAACACCGTGAGCCACGACTTCGAAAACCCCACCCACCGAATCCCCGGTTTTCAGAACCTTGTCGACTTCCTCTTTCATCCGCTGCTCGGCTTGCGGATCGGCGCAACTGAGCAAGATCTCTTCCCGGACGGCGAGCGGCCCGATCTGCTCCCAGGGAATTTCTTTATCACCAATCGTTGCCGCCCCGACCGCAATCACGTGACTCAGCACCTCAATGCCGAGCTCGTGCAGGAACAATTTCGCCACAGCACCAATGGCAACCCGTGCCGCCGACTCACGGGCTGAGGCACGTTCCAATACATAGCGAGCCTCAGGAAAGTTGTACTTGAGGGCCCCTGCCAGATCAGCGTGTCCGGGTCGCGGCGATGCTACCCGCTTATGCTTTGTTAGATCCCCTTTGCCGACCGGAAGCGATTCCTGCCAATTCTTCCAGTCCTTGTTTTCCAGCAAGATAGAGATGGGCGATCCGATCGTCATTCCCTGTCGTACGCCGGACAGAATGTGGGCGGTATCGCGCTCGATCTTCATGCGTCCGCCGCGGCCATAACCCTGCTGGCGTCTCCAGAGTTCACGATCCAAAAACCCCTGGTCGACTTTGAGGCCGGCTGGCAACCCGGACAACACGGCCACCAGCGCCTCGCCGTGGGACTCCCCAGTCGTGAAGTAGCGCAGCATGTAAATCTTGGATTGTATCTGATAGGACTGAAAAAACTGCAGGGGCGACCCATCCCCCTCATCGAACACATCGAACATTTGGCAGTAGCACCTGCGAGGCAAAATGGGTAAAATAAAAGACAAGAGTAGAGTGAATTAACTTGTCGTTCCCAGCCGTTCTGCTCGCTAGGCTGCCACTTCCAGAGTCCCTCTGGCCTGTCTAATTTGCTCGCGCGCGGTTTAATACTTTTTTACTTAAGGTGTGCAGGTATGAACAAAATCAGATGCCTAGTCGTGGACGACCACGTTCTGCTCCGGCAGGGGGTGAGCCGGCTGCTCCAGGGAGAGCAGGATTTTGAGGTGGTTGCGGAAGCGGGAGATGCTTCCGAGGCCCTAGCCAAGGTTCGTGAGCTCCGCCCCGACATCGTTCTCATGGACATTGGCATGTCCGGGCTGTCCTCCTTCGATGCTGTCCGGATGATGAAGAAGGAAGCTCCGGCAACCAAGATCGTCTTCCTGACCATGTACGAAGACGAAGATTACATGATGGAGTGCTTCCGGGCAGGCGCCTCGGGATATGTCCTGAAAGATACCCCCGTGCCGGAACTGTTCGGCGCGGTGCGCGAGGTCTATCACGGCGGAAACTACTTCAGCGCGCGTGTGCTGGGGAAAGTGGTGGAAGAGCTCCGCCTCAACGGGCGCGAGGGACGGACAAAATCCGATTCCGTCCTTACACCTCGTGAGCGTGAGGTTATCAAGCTGCTGGCAGAAGGGAATTCTGTAAAGAAGATTGCCGACATCCTCGGCTTGAGCGCCAAGACCGTGGAGGCGCACAAGTTCAACCTCATGAGGAAGCTCGACATCCACAACAAGGCCCAGCTCGTAACTTACGCGATCCGGAAGAAAATCGTGAGCCTTCCCGCCAGCGCGTAAGGGAGAACCCTTTATGACCGCGAGGGCGCCCGCCCTCGCGGGCCTGCCCCTACGGCGGTAGCGAGGGCAGCCAGATTGGGAACCTCCAAGTCAGGCAGCCCCGACGCACGCTTAACCGCTCCTATTCCTACCCGCGGCGACGGTCGATTCACCCACACCGTGCTCATGCCCATCGACTGCGCCGGGAGCACATCGTGATAGATGCTTTGCCCGACATGGAGCAATTGCTCAGGCGAGGCGCCAATTCGCTTTAATGCCAGCTGGAAAACACCGAGAGAAGGTTTGTAGCATTGCGCCTGTTGAGCGGTGATGACCTGATCAAATTGAACCTGCAACTGCCTTGCGGTCGGGGTGAACAGGTCGTCGTCCACATTCGAGACGATGGCCAGCCGATACCTCGCCTTGAGCTGTTGCAGGGCCGCGACTGTATCGGGCCACGGTTTCCAATGTTGCAATGACCCTGGCAAGGAGCGTTCCTCGGCACGGGTGGGCGTGAACCCCAGCTTCTGGCCAAACCCGCGCACGACGCACTGCAAAACTTCGCGATAGCTGCGAAAAGATCCCTTTTCCGCCTGCGCCTCCAGTTCACCGTACACTTCCAGAAGGCGAGCATCGTCGAGAGACTTTCGATGAGCCGACAAGATCGGCCGCAGGGCGGAGAAGATGCCGCTCTCCCAGTCAATGAGAGTGCCGTAACAGTCGAAGGTCAGGAAGCTAAAGCGAGAGAAATCCAGCATCGGATCAGTGCTCCGTCCTCGGTGGTCAGTTCTCAGCACCTTCAAGCAAGCCAGACCGCCCGAAATGAACCTATTCTACCTTGCGGGGGCCGGTCGATTCGTTTAAAGGTTCAGTCTCAGCACTGCGAACCGGGGAACCGCGAACCAAGCACTGAGACCGGAAACTGCTACCTGATTTCCAGCGGCTGCTCCAACTTGAAGCTCAGAGCGGACTCGGCGGGCAGGACAATGTCTTTGCTCCCGGTGAAAGCAGCGCCCGCGGTGCCCGCACCACCTCCCGCCAGGGCTCCGATAGCGGCTCCCTTACCGCCACCTGCCAGGCCGCCGATCAGGGCGCCGAGTCCGGCTCCGCCCCCGGCCATTACGGCCGTACGTTTACCCTTGCCTTTCGCCGAACGAACCAACGCAGAAGTCTCGACTTGGTGCTCTTTCCCCTTCACCTCAACGGAATCCAGCTTGAGCCGAAGAACGGCGCCACCTTTGAACCGGCCGAGAGGTTTGGCATCTACAACCGTGCCCGTCGCACTAGCGCCGGACGGAATCACCACCTTACCGTCGACTTCAACCGGAGCGGCTACGGTTGCAGAAAACGATTGTCCCGGCTGACTGATCTTCGAACCGACTGCCTGTCTGAGGCGAACCGTGATCATCGCGCCGGCCGGCACAACCAGAGGCTTGGCCGCTTCTTTCTTTTCCTTCTCGGCTTTGTTTGCGCCGGCAGGAGGGTTTTCCGTATTGCCGGGTGTCTCCGATGGTTTATTACTGCAAGCAATCAGAGCCAACGACAGATAAAGAACAATTGCGATTGCAATCCAACGCGAGTGCACACAGACCTCCTCTATATGATTTTCAGACCCTAATCTACAGGCAAACAAGTGGCTAAGGGTTAACCAATGAACTACTTCTTTTCGGCGGGTGCAGGCGATGCAGCCGCCGCGGCAACACCTTGATTGCCGTTGCTCGGCTCCAAGCCAGACACAGTCGGTGTCTCTGCCGGCGTTGCAGCAGCGTGCTTCTCGCCGACCGGACCTACTCGCGTGCCGGCCTGAAGCAGGAATTTGCTCGAGTTCAACAACGGGCGACCCAGTGACCCGTTGTAGCTGGTCCAGGGATTTTCCTGCCCCGCCTCACGGTCGAAGTGTGCCCGCATGCTTTCCATTTTGGAATCGAGATCGTCGAGATAGTGCAGCATGAGCGCTTCGGGAAACATGGGCAACTTCGGCGAGCCAAACTCATACTGTCCGTGATGACTGATGATCAGGTGCTCGAGCAGGGTTTTCAGCTGCGGTGGAAAATTCGGCACCAGTTGCACCTTAGATTGCAGCATCTCTAACTCGATGATCATATGCCCGAGCAACTGCCCACGCGTGGTGTAAGAGAAGGTGCGGTTATAGGTCAGCTCGTGGATTTTTCCAATATCGTGCAAGAAAGCCCCCGCCAGCAGCAGATCGCGGTTGATGTGCCGGTAATTGCGGCAAACCAGATCGCAGGATTGAAGCAGCGAGACCACGTGATCCAGCAGTCCGCCGATGTAGGCATGGTGCAGCGCCTTGGCTGCTGGGGCCGAGCGATACGCGTCGGCAATTTCCGGGTCGGCCATGAAGGCCTGAATAAGCGCCTTGAGGTATGGGTCCCGGAAGCTGGCCACGAATTCGCCTAATTTCTTCCACAACTCATCAATGTCTTTGGTGGTCTTGGGCAGGTAATCGGAATAATCGATTTCCGATTCCTGCAGCCGGCGCAGCTTGTGAATGGTGAGCTGAAAGCGATGGTTGTACTTGTTGATCAGGCCTTTGACTTTGATGAACTCATCCTGCTCGAAAGCGTCGATGCAGGATTCCACGTTGTCCCACATCTTGGCTTCAATTTGACCGCTGCGATCGGCAAGCGTTAGCGCCAAGTAAGGTTCACCCGTCTTCCGCGGCTTCACCTGCTTGACGGCAACCACGAAACTGGAGGTAATGACCTTGTTTTCGTTCTGGGGGGCGTCGGAGATGTAGAAGTCCTTCATGCCTGTTCACGTCGGGCGGGGAATGCGGGCGCAGGACTGAATCCCCTGGCAGGTTCCCCATTTGTGCTCAGCTTAAACTAAAACAGGCCGAACTTCTTCTTCTTTTTGAGTTTCTTAGCAGATGCTTCCTTGACGGTGGTTTCGACCGGCTTGGTTTGCTTGGCGCTGGCGCCGGTGTCAACGTAGCCCCCCTTGACGTCGATGAATGCGTCCTCGCGAAGCTTGCTCAGGTACTCGCGCAAGGCCGGCTGGAGCTTCTGCATGTAAAGAGCTTCTTGAACCTTGGGCGCGACGTCTTTTAGTGGTGGCACGCCTGCCTGCGCGTGCTCAGTAACCTTCAGAATTACAAATCCCTGCTTGGTGCGAATCACCTCGGACACCTCGCCCGGCTTCATGGCAAAGGTTTTGTCTTCCAGTTCCTTGGATAGCACGCCGCGCTTGAATTCGCCCAGGTCCCCGCCTTGCGCCGCCGTAGGACCATCCGAATTCTTCTTCGCGACATCCTCAAAACTTGCGCCCTTCTGAATCTGATCGAGGAGATCTTTCGCTTTTGCCTCGGCGGCGGCGAGTTGCTGGGCGTCGGGATCAGCCGGGGCAGCCTTGTCGCCCGGCACTGCCTTCTGCGTCGATATCAGAATTTCGCTTAGGCGAACTGTTTCAGGCTGCTGCAACTCGTCTTTGTGCTGATCATAAAATTTCTGTTCTTCTTCCTTAGTAACCTGGATGTGGGACCCGACTTCCTGCCCAATCACCTTCTGGGTGATGATGCTGTTGCGCAGGTTCTGCTTGAAGTCTTCAAAGGAAACGCCCTGCACCTGCGCTGCTTTTTCCAGATCTTCCATGGACTCCAGGTTCATCTGCTTGCGAATCTCGTCCAGCCTCTTAATCAGGTCGGTATCCGCCGTGATTCCCAGGTCCTTGCCTTTGTCCAGCAACAAATCTTGGTCAATCAGCCCGCGCAGCACGTCCTTTTCCCGCTCGGCATAGGCCTTGTCGGCGTTGCCTGGCTCCTGCTGCTGCACCTCCTGCTTGAGCTGTTCTTTTTCGCGGAGATACTCGGAGCGGGTAATGATCTGGGTGTTGACCCGGGCAATGATCTCCTCCACCACCACCGAATCCGCGCTCAAGACGGCGGGCACGGCCGCGAGGCAGGCAATTAGAAATAGGGGAAAACGCTTTTTCATGGGAATTCAGCGGTCAATGGCTACTCAGAATTCGACAGCTCCTGGAATTGTCTCCGAAATTGTACATCGGGGAGCGTCTCTGCGGCCACGGCTTCTCCGGTTATCCCCCGGTTATCCCGGTTATCACCTGTTATCATTGTCAGTTTTCTGGCCATGCCAGAGGCACATCGGTATCCGTTTTCCTATGAAGCTCATCTTTTGTCTGCTGATCCTTGAGGCCACGGCCGGGTTTGCCGTAGGACAGACGACGATCCCTAACCCGGGGCAGCTGGCTAAGATGGCCAGCCGCTTCGCGCCCGCTCCCATGCACCTCGATATCTCGGGCCTTTCTTCTGGAGATCGTCAGGCGCTGGTGAAGTTGATTGAGTCGGCGCGTGTCCTCGATGACATCTTCCTGAAGCAATTGTGGAGCGGCAATTTGGCTCTTTACCAGCGGCTGGAAAAGGACAAGACTCCCGCTGGCCGCGCCCGCTTGCATTATTTCTGGATCAACAAGGGACCCTGGTCGGACCTTGACGATTACAGGGCCTTTGTTCCGGGAGTACCGCGGCGCAAACCGCTGGGCGCGAACTTCTATCCGGAAAACATGACCAAGCAGGACTTTGAGCGCTGGCTTTCTTCGTTGACGCCCGAGAAGCAGGAACAGGCTAAAGGCTTTTTCACCGTGATCCGCTACCAGACCCAGGCGCCCAAGCCTAAGGGATTTCTCGGGCCGCGCGAGACGCTGCGCGATTCGATGGTAATCGCGCCTTACAACGAGGAATACAAGGACGACCTGACGCGCGCAGCGCGTTTACTACGCGAGGCTGCCGCTCTCACCGACAATGTCTCATTGAAGACGTTTCTAACCACGCGCGCCGATGCCTTTCTCTCCAACGACTACTACGAGAGTGACGTGGCCTGGATGGATCTGGACGCTCCGCTGGATATCACAATCGGCCCCTACGAGACCTATAACGATGAGTTGTTCGGCTACAAGGCAGCGTTCGAAGCGTACATCAACCTGCGGGACGACAAGCAAAGCACCAAGCTCTCCGCTTTCAGCAAACATTTGCAGGAAATCGAGGACAACCTTCCCCTTGACCCGCCGTACCGCAATCCCAAATTGGGTTCGGCCGCCCCAATTCGAGTGGTCAACGAAATTCTCAGTGCGGGAGACGGCGCGCACGGCGTGCAGACTGCAGCCTACAACCTGCCGAACGACGAGCGGGTCGTCCAGCAAAAGGGAAGCAAACGGGTAATGCTGAAAAATGTGCAGGAGGCCAAATTCCGCAGCACCCTTTTGCCCATTGCCCGCCGCATGCTGTCCAGGTCTTCCATGGTGGATGTGAACTTCAGTTCCTTTTTCACCCATACAGTGGCGCACGAGTTAATGCATGGCCTCGGGCCTCATCAGATCCAGGTGCAAGGGCGCAATACGACGGCGCGGGAAGAGTTGAAAGAACTGTACAGCGCGATCGAAGAAGCGAAGGCGGACGTCACTGGACTTTTTGCCCTGCAGTACATGATGGATCACAACCAGGAAATGGGCTTGGGCAACGTGCTGGCGTCCGACGAAGCCGCGCAGCGCCAGCTATATGTGACTTTTCTGGCGTCGGCCTTTCGCAGTCTCCGCTTCGGGTTGAATGACGCTCACGGCAAGGGCATGGCCGTGCAGCTTAATTACCTACTGGACAAGGGCGCGTTCGTGTCCCACGGCGATGGGACCTTTAGCGTGGATATGGCAAAAGTAAAGGATGCCGTGCGCGACCTGGATCACGACCTGCTCACCATCGAAGCCGAAGGGAACTACAATGGAGCGAAAAAGATGCTGGACGACTGGGGTGTGATCCGCCCGGTTGTGAAGCACGCCCTAGACCGCTTGACGGCGGTTCCTACTGACATTGAACCGATTTTCGTCACTGCAGAGGAACTGTCGCCCACGTCCCCTCCGCCCCCGCCGCCCAAGGACCGAAAAGTCGTTCGCAGGAGAAGATCGAGGCATCCGTGATCAGCGGGGCCAGTTAGGCGCTGGCAGCTTTGGCCGCAGACAGACGCACCAGGGCAAGCGCCGTGACATCATTGTGGGTCGGAGGCGCGCACATGAATTGTTCCACGCTGTCCAGTATTTTGCCGCAGAGCTGTTCCGCATTGGAGAGCGTGGCTTTCTCAAGAGCCTTCTCGACGCGTTCCAGGCCGAATTCCTCTCCGCGACATTTCCCTTCCGTGACTCCACGGGAGACCAACAATAGCGCCGCTCCGGCTTCCAGAGCAGCGGTTGGCGCATCGTGAGTCACGTGCGAAAAAAGGCCAAACGGGAGGCCGGTAGCCGGCAGTTGCGTAATGCCGGTGTGATCGCGCAGCAAGGCGGGAGTGTGACCAGCGTTGCTGTAGCAGACGGTCCCTAGCAGGTCGTTGTAAGCCCCCACGAACGCCGGGCAGGAGCGCACGCCACCGGCAGTCTGCATGATCGTCCGATTGAGCTGAAGGGACAGCTCGAGCATGGCGTTGGACTCGTTAATGTCATCGCCGGAAAATAACTCTGTGCCCATGGTTCGGAAGGTCTTTTGTGCGGCCGAAACGATAGTCTGGTTTTCCTGATGACGTCCCGCAACGTCCAGCAATCCAAACAGCACTACGTGAGGGCTAACCCGCAAGAAGTCGTAAAAATCTCCGCCGATGCGCTTCCCATGGTAGACAGCCGCCATCTCAGCTTCATTCATCCGAGGAACGGCGATTGGCGCCGGCTGTGGCGCGGCTGGCGCCAGGCTTTTTTTCTTTCTTGGAAAAGGCAGCTGCATAGCAACCCGCGAAGCGCTTGAGGTAGAAACAATACATTACTTTGAAGCGGCTGTGTCCAGAATTTGTTGGGGACTGCGGCCGGGATGCTAAGCTAGGAACCGTACTTGCTGACGAGGAACTTGCCTATTTCTCTCTGCAATTGCCCGTAATCGGAGTGAATCGTATTGCGTAGGGCCACTTCGGCTGGGGTCCCCTCCCCAATCCTTTCCAGGATTCGTCGCAACTCGCTCATGCCGTATGTGTCATCGATGTATTCCACCGCCGCCAGCGATTCATCGTAGGCGAGGGTCGCTTCTATCGTCGAGAAGCGCATAAAGCTGCCCTCGAGAGCATTGAAGGGAATCTCGCGCTCCGCCGCAAAAAGCTGGGCGAGACGGTGGCCGCCGCTACTTACGGTTTTCGGTTCGACGGCCTGTGCAATCCCTTCGTGTAACCATTGCGGGCAGCGTCCGTGGGAAATTTGATTGATAAACGAGTGAGCCAATTCGTGCTTCAGCACGCGCGCCATCTCGGAATTTACCGACTCAACCCCATTTACGGGAATGCGCAACTTGCCGTCGTTCACCGCGCCACTCCAGGAGGGCGCGTGAGTCACGTCGAAGAAAGTTTCGTTGGTGTAAAGGATGACCGGGATGTTTTCCCGCGGCGCCACACCTAGCTGGCGAACCAGTTCATCGTATTCCGTCTCCAGGGTGTTCAAGATCCCGTGGCGCAATCTCTCCAAGGTCTGCTTACCCTCGTAGCGCAAGGTGAAGTGACTGCTGGCACGCTCGGAGAATTCGGCCTCGGCCTTGGTCTCCCGCTCGGCCTTGGCAATGTACTCCTCGACGGCCGGATCCGGCCGCAACTCCAGGGAACGCTTCCAGGAACGAATTGCGTCCCGGCTTCGATCCAGAGAAAACTGAACGAAACCCAGGACGGCAAAACTGTCGGCCGAATTTGGAGCCAGCCGGGTGGAACGCTCCGCGTAAGAAAGCGCCTGCTTGGCCATGCCCATGCGGACCAGCGCCGCAGCGTAATAACTCAAGATGGTGGGGCTGTCCGGCTGAAAATGCAATGCAGTATCGAAGTAGCTCCGGGCTTGCGAGAAATTCCCTCGATCGAACTCGTGTTTGCCGGCGATGAAATAACCCGCCCCGGCGAGAGGGGGCTTGCCTGCTTTTTCCAGAGAAGTAAGCTCGTCGGTGTCGACGTGTCCGTCGTGAATAATTTTCGACGGCAGGTCTCCATCAACGTCAATCTCGGTGTTGGGAACAAAGGTCGGAAGGTCGTGGTTAGGATTTTGCGGCGATGTAATTCCGGGAGCAACACCGCCTGCTTCCACCCGCTCAACCAGCGTGGCGGGAATGGCGTAGGAGTTGTCGCCTACGTCGTATTCCAGATGTGGCCCGCTTTCGTGCACCCGGTCGGCCCAGATCTTGCGGCCATTTTTGAGGTGGATCACGTCTGCCGAACTGGCCCCGCACGCGGCTGCGAGGAAGAATAAGATGACACGAAGCTTCACAAGAGCGCATTCTAGCAACCGGCGGAGGAGCAGCCGTAGTGACTGAAGTACCGAGGGGAATTGCCCAAAAGTCCTTGCTGGTGTTTATTTGCGTCGTCCTGACTGGCACCACCGTTGGTCAGCAGGAACAGCTTCCGGCTTCCACCAACGTTAGAATTCAGACGCAAAGCAACCAGAAAGCGGCCGAACAACTGTATTTGCGGCTGCGCAGCGTGGGACTGGACGCCGGCAAAGTGTACCAGCTCCGTCAAGCCTCGCTCGATCGTAATCAACTGCATATCAGCCTGGATGACGGAACTATCGCTTTCACCCAAGACGCAGACGGCCGGGTTACGGGAGCCTTTTTCGAAGGAGAGGGCGAAATCCTGGTGGTTCCGCCCAATCAGGCGGAACGCGCCTCCATGATGCTGTTCACGGGAGCCCCCATCCTCGAAGAGCGGTTTGAAACCGCCTACCTTCGTTTTAATGACGACACCTTTGGCGCCCTCCAGCCCGCTCTGCGTCCTTTACCAGAGGGCAAGGACTTCGCCTCGAAATGGAACGAAACCGCCCACAACTTGGCGGAGTGGGACGCGTTGCGTCTATTTGTGACCTTTAGCAGGTTCTTGCCTTCTGCACTCGCGGAAACTCCCAGTCCTGGGCCAAGTTCCCTGAATGTCACCGACGACTTTCTACATGCCAGAGTACAAGGCATAACGCTCGGCGCCTTTGACGCCTACTACGACTCGACCGCCAACGAGCAGATTGCGATCGCTCAGCAGAAGCGGGCCCAGGCAATCAATTACTACAACGTTTGGGCGTCCTTCTCCCCGCCAAGGGCAGAAATCCGCAGGCTAGCCGAAGAGGAGCAACCGGATGAGATTGCGATCCGGAGCTATCGAATTCGCGCGCAGGTAAACCCTCCCACCACTCTTCATGCCGACGCTTCCTTGCAAGTAGAGGTGTTTCGGGGAGGCGCCCGGTCGCTGCTGTTCGAGTTGTCGCGGTTCCTCAAGGTCAGCGAGGTGAAAGTCAATGGACAACCGGTTGAGCTTATTCAGAACCAGGCGCTGGAGGGCTCGCAACTGGCACGCCGAGGCAACGACATCCTAGCCGTGGTGTTTCCCCGGCCGGTAAGAGCCGGACAGAAGATGGAGCTGACGTTCTCCTATGCCGGCGACGTGCTTTCCGAAGCAGGCGGTGGCTTGCTCTATGTCGGCGCACGCGGAATCTGGTACCCCAACCGTGGTTTAGCGGCCGCTGATTTCGACCTGCAGTTCCAATACCCAGCGGGCTGGACGCTGCTCGCTACCGGCAAACGTGTTCGCGAAGAGCGGCCTGCAGAAGTTTTCGGATCCACAAGGGAACAAGACCAGGCAAGCCGGTGGGTTACAGAACGTCCGATCCCGCTTGCCGGTTTTAACCTGGGCAGATACACGAAAGCGGTCGCGCAAGCCGGAAATACCACAATTGAAACCTACGCCGCCGCGGGTGTCGAACGCTCCTTTCCCACGGTCGAGAACCAGGCTGTCGTAGTCCCCACGCTGCCCTCGGTGCGTCCGCGACCTCCGCAGACTGTCGTTTTGACGCAGCCACCACCCTCGCCTGCCCGCAACGCACAAGCGGTGGCCAACAGCGCGGCGCGGGCTGCTGAGTTTTTCTCCCAGCGCTTCGGACCCTTTCCCTACAGCTCTCTTCAGTTGACCCAAATGCCCGGCCCGATCAGTCAAGGCTGGCCCGGCCTGGTCTTCCTCTCCAGCTTCGCCTTCCTGACCCCAGAGGAGAGATCCCATCTTCATCTCAGCACCGCCCATGAAATTCTCAACCGGCAGATCACGGCGCATGAGACGGCCCACCAGTGGTGGGGGGATCTGGTTTTCTGGAGGGGCTACCGTGACCAGTGGCTGTTTGAAGGCTTGGCGAATTACTGTTCACTGATGCTACTGGAATCGGAAAATCCTGCCGATTTTCGGCTCGCCATGGACAAATACCGTGAGGATTTGCGGCGCAAGAATAAAGCCGGCGCCGTGTTGAAGGATGCTGGCCCGGTTACACTGGGCGTGAGATTATCTTCGTCGGAGTTCCCCGACGGATATGAAGCCATCAGCTACGGACGGGGAACGTGGCTCTTTCATATGCTGCGGCACATCCTGAATGATTCCTGGGCTGCGGATAAGCAAAAGAGGCAGGCCCCCAATCAAGACCTAGAACCGTTCGTGCACGCCGTGCGCAAAGTTCGGGAACGCTACGCGGGAAAACCAATCACCACGTGGCAGCTTCTGCAGGTTCTTGCGGAGGACTTGCCGCCGTCAGACAGATACGAAGGCCGGAAGTCGCTGGATTGGTTTTATGAGGGCTGGGTGAACGGCACAGCGTTGCCTCGTTTCGAATTGCAGGGTGTCAAAATGATTCCCAGGGGAAACTCCATGGCCGTCACCGGCACAATTCTGCAGAAGGATGCGCCGAAGGAACTCATCACCTCCGTGCCTATCTATGCCGCAATGCCAGGCGAGCGGCGGGTTTTTCTAGGGCGGATTTTTGCTGACGGGCCCGAAACCTCATTTCGGTTGAACGCGCTGCCAGGGTTAAAGCGCCTTCTCGTTGACCCCGAACAGACAATCCTGACCAGTTCCCGCTGAGTGGCAAGTCTCACTCTGGCAGATGAAACAACCAGCGCGACTGGAATGGACAACCCTTGCAACTCCCCGCCAGACTTGGGACCCTCTCTGCAAATTCTGTCAACCTGAGAGTTTGGGACCTTTTCGTTTTCTGCCGCGGAGTGATGCTGAAAACCAGCAGCTTCCCTGCCGGAAAAATCGCTTAAATCAGAAAAATCACAAACTCTGCGCGGAGCTTGGTTGGGGTCGCGCCGGGAGTTGAGCGAACTTGGAGATCCGTACCCTAAGGAAAAACGAGACCGGCCACGTCCTTTGGTGAGAAGCGTGGCAGACGACATCGGCTCAGGTTGGAACTGAACGAGAAGGGGGCCGGAATCTCAATTCCTCATCGGCGGGAATCGGAACCAACGTGCTTGAGCGTTGTCCTTGCCGAGAGATGCTTGGGTCATGTCCTTTGGTACATACCCGAGGTACAGGCGGTGCCCCTAAGATACGGTTTGGCGGTCGACTGGCAGTTGGCGTGCTCAGGGCAGTAGCTTGCCCAGTCTCACATCTGGCCGGCTTCTGAATGCCTTCGTGAGCGCAGCGACAATTCTTAAGGAAAATTACTAGGCCACAAGGAGATCAGTTCTCATTGGATCTTTGGAATCAGACAACGATCAAGGTATTCCTGGTGCCGGGCAGCATTCTTCTGCTTACACTGGTGCTGCTGGATTACAAACTCGCTTCGATTGCTGCCTCGGTGGTGATCTTTTACTACCTAGCTAGCTTCGCCGCCGGGCTGATTCTCGCGTGGCGATTCCATTCCACGCGGATTTTGTTTCTTCTAACGATACTGGCGCTATGTGAGCGGACGATTGCCCTGTCCCCTCGGGTTGCGGACAAGGGGTTTGCGCCTATCTCCATTCTGTTGCCCTTGAATTTCGTAGTTTTAGCCTTTATACGCGAGAAGGGATTTACGACTCCCGCTGTCGCATCGCGCTCTGTGTTGATTTTCCTGCAATCGGTTTTCCTAGGGCTGGTCTGCCGCCCCGAGCATGCTGCCGCGGCCCGCCTTCTTCAGTGCACTCTTCTCAATCGCCATTGGCCCGCGTGGATCAAAATCCCACAACTGGGGGTACTGGCATTCCTGTTGTGTTTGGGCGTATTGCTTCTGCGGTTTGTGCTTTATCGGAAACCGGTCGAGAGCGGTTTTTTCTGGGCTCTGCTGCTGACCTCCAGGGCGTTACAACTGGGCGGGACCGGCAAACCCGCAACTGCTTATTTCGCAACCGCCGCACTGGTGCTGGTGGCCTCGGTGGTAGAGACCTCGTACCTGATGGCCTACCACGATGAACTCACCGGCTTGCCGGCGCGCCGCGCTTTCAATCAGGCGGTCCTGGAACTAGGGGAACACTATGCGATTGCGGTTGTGGATGTGGACCATTTCAAGCGATTCAATGACACTTTTGGCCACGACATCGGCGACGAGGTGCTGCGCATGGTGGCCTCCCGCCTGGCCAAGGTGACCGGCGGAGGAAAAGCCTATCGTTGCGGAGGAGAGGAGTTTTCTGTCATCTTTCCGGGTAAGTCGGCCAGAGATGCCATGGAACACCTGGAATTCCTGCGCCAGACCATTGCAGCGTCCAGGTTCCGGGTGCGCGGCCGGGATCGCAGGAAGACGCCGCGCGGTTCCGATCGCCGCCGCATTGCCATCAAAAGGCGCTCCCGGGCGGCTGCCCGCAGAGCGTTCCAGAGACCCGGTGGCAATGTTTCCGTTACGGTCAGCATCGGAGTAGCGGAACCGAGTACTAAGAACCACCTGGTAGACCAGGTAATCAAAGCGGCCGACCAGGCGCTCTACCGCGCCAAAGAACGCGGCAGAAATCGCGTGGTAATGGACACTTCCGAGCAGGCGCGTTCTGCCGCCGCAAACTAGCCACCCAAACCAGGTTCTCCGTTTGCCGGATTCCGAGTTGCTCAACGGCACCCCCGCCTGTGCATGAGCAGAGCAACGAGGAGATGCGCTCTGTTTCCCGCACTTGAATGAAACCTCACACGTCGTGCGCGCGGCATCGTAAACTGCAAACCCGCTCATGGAGAAGACACAATGGCCACCAGCTCACCCACAGCACGGCCCTCACCGAACTCGACGAAATCCGGGAATGGGCCAAAAACGACGGCCCCGTCCCGCCCGCGTGCGCGGAATCGGCGGGGCTGAGGACTAGGCATCATTCGCATCGATTTTCCTGGGTATAGCCGCGAACAATCGCTGAAATCCATTACCTGGGACGAGCGGTGCCGGAAGTTCGAGGATGGAAACCCCTCCTTAACTGGTACAAGATGAGACTGTCGGCGGTCAAGGGAGTAAGTCAACAAGCTGGTCGTCGCGACACGATCGAGGGAAGCTGGAGGCCGCAACGCTCGTCTCGCGGTCGTGCGACCGGTTCCCGACAGGGCCGAAGCGTAAGAGCCGGCGAGGCCAAATCTTTCGCCAGATCACGGGGACGGCCAGTTCAACATCGAAAAGGTGACGCTCCGCGAGTTGGCGAGCCTCGGCAAATCGCCGCACCACTGGGAGTAGGGCCTTCCGACCAGCCCCGTCAGGATGAAGCTTGCCTCCAAACGCGCCGCGGCGGCATTCGCTTCTATTGTAAATTCCTGATCAAAGACTCTTCATGGTGTAAGCAAACAACTTTGCAAGCGCGGCATCCAAAGCCGATGGAAAGGACGGCCCATGCAAGATCAGGCCTCTCGTTGTGGATTCCGCGAATTGTGCCGGAGCGGCCAACCCGAGCGATTCTCCCCAGATGCGGTCAACCGTACGACTCTTGCTCTATTGATTTTGTTATTTGTCCTCGGTTTCTCGGTTGTTACCTGTCCCGCGCAGCTGGCCGGCAACTCTGGACCACTCGGTTCTCCGGTGTTCACAGTCAGCAAGGAAGTACAGGAGGTGAATCTGGTACTCACGGTTACCAACCGCTGGGGACACTTCGTCCACAATTTGACGGAAAGCGATCTTTCTATTCTCGACAACGATCGGCCGGTCGAAAAGATCACGTATTTCCAGCCACAAACCGACTTGCCTCTGCGGGTAGCCCTGGTCGTTGATACCAGCAGTTCTATCATCCACCGCTTCGGTTTCGAGCAGAAAGCCGCTACAGCATTCCTGCATCGTGTCCTGCGGCATGATTCCGACCTCGCGCTCGTGATTGGTTTTAATCAGCAGGTTACCGTTGCTCAACCGGCCACCGAGGATATGAATCTGCTGTCGGCAGGCCTCAAAAAGCTTAAACCTGAAGGCGAAACTGCCGTTTATGACGGCGTCTCCGTGGCCTGCCAAGAGCTGATGCACGTCAAGGACAATCAACCCTCCCGCCGGGCCATCATCCTGATCACCGACGGAGAAGATAATCACAGCCGCATAGGTTTGCAGCAAGCTGTGGAACGTGCGCTGCGCGTCGAGGCGGTGGTCTACGTCCTGAGTACGAATCCCGAGTACACCATCAGCCTGGCGGAAGAGGGCGACCGCTCTATGAGGCACCTTGCTGAAGCCACCGGCGGACGCCTGCTGCGGGCTGACAGCCAAAGCGATGTGGCCAGCGCCTTTTCCAAAATCGCCAAAGAGCTACGCAGCCAGTACGCCATCGGGTACAAACCTGCCAACCAAGGACCGGACGGGCTATTTCATCGCCTGAGCGTGCTTGGTCCCAAGAAGTTCCATCTTTTCCACCGTTCCGGCTATTACGCCCGTTAAAGCAGGCCGGATCGGGCACGCTCGCCCTCAAAAATGCTAAATTGAAAGATTCATGTCTGCCTCCCAATCGAGCTTCGTGCGGGCCTGCAAGGCCCTGCCGGTCGAGGTCACGCCTGTGTGGTTCATGCGCCAGGCCGGACGCTACATGGCCGAGTACCGTACAGTCCGCAAGAAGCACTCATTAATCGAGATCTGCAAGAAACCGGAGCTGGCGGCTGAGGTCACCGTTACGGCGGTGGAGGCCTTAGGCGTCGATGCCGCGATTATTTTCGCAGACCTCCTGCTGCCCCTCGAGGTCATGGGCATTCCATTTCACTTTGCTGCCGGGGAGGGCCCCAAGATCGATAAGACGGTGAGCACCTCCGCAGACGTCGACAAGCTGCGCATCGATCGTGCAGGCGATCTGGGCTACGTAGCTCAGGCTGTCCGGCTGGTAAGCCGGCATTTTGGATCGCGCCTGCCGGTAATTGGTTTTTGCGGCGCTCCTTTTACACTCGCCAGCTACATGGTTGAGGGCGGGGCATCGCGCAACTACATCCGGACCAAGAAAATGATGTACAACTCGCCGGCCGCATGGGACGAGCTAATGCGCAAGCTGGTTGCGGTGACTTCCGAATATGCGAGCGAACAGGTGCGCGCCGGCGCTGATGCCGTTCAAGTATTCGATAGCTGGGTCGGCTGCCTCAATCCGGAGGACTATCGTCGTTACGTCTTGCCGCGCACCGCCGAGCTGGTCAAAAAACTTCAGCAAACCGGTGCCCCCATCATTTACTTTGGCACAGACATGGCGGCGCTGCTGCCCGCGATGAAAGAAACGGGGGCCGAGGTCATTGGGGTTGACTGGCGGATCTCGCTCGACGATGCGTGGCGCAGCATGGGATTTAAAGGAGCTGTGCAGGGAAACCTTGATCCGGTTGTTTTGTTCGCCGACTGGAAAGAAATTCGGGTGCGTGCGGAAGACGTCTTGCGGCGGGCCAACGGCCGGGCAGGGCATATCTTTAATCTGGGCCACGGGATTCTGCCAGAGACGCCGGTAGAAAACGTGAAGGCGCTGGCAGCCTTCGTGCACGAGTACTCGACGAGGACGTCTGCCGCGTCCCGTTAGTTAAGATGTGTGAGAGTTGAGAACGGGTGGAGGCGGGTCGGAGACCCACGCACACGGATCTAAAACGGGAGTTGAATCTGGCTGACGCTGACAAAGCCGCCATCCTCCTGCTTGCCCACGGCAGCCCCGAATCCGTGGACGGCATTGCGGAATTTCTGCGCGGCGTGACGGGCGGCCGCCCTGTCCCGGATCAAGTGATCGATGAGGTCAAACACCGTTATGGTCTCATTGGCCGCTCCCCGCTTCAGGAAATCACCTTCCGCCAGGGAGCACTGTTGGCTGAAAACCTCGGATTGCCGGTCTATGTCGGCATGCGTAACTGGAATCCTTATATTCCCGACGTGGTCCGCACCATGGCCAAAGACGGCGTGCAACGCGCGGTGGCTATTTGCATGGCACCGCAAAATTCTCGTACCAGCGTGGGACTCTACCGCCGTGCCGCCATAGGCGAAAAGGGCGCGCCGTTCTCGCTGGATTTTGTGGAATCCTGGCACGACCACCCGTTGCTGATCCAAGCTTTTGCCGAGAAGCTCACCGCCGGCTGGACTCGCGTGTGTGCGGAAGCGGGCATGAAGGTTCCCATCATCTTCACTGCCCACAGCGTCCCAGAACGCACCATCACGGACGGCGATCCCTACCGGGAGCAGGCTCACGAAACTGCGAACCTGGTAGCGAACAAGGCGGCAGTTCCCACCCGTGACTGGACTTTTGCCTTCCAGAGCCAGGGGATGTCCGGTGGCACCTGGATCGGCCCCACGGTAGAAAACACAATCCTGTCCCTGAAGCAGCACGGACATCGCGGGGTCTTCATTCAACCGGTTGGCTTTCTCTGCGATCACGTTGAGATTCTTTATGACATCGACATTGCCTTTAAGCAGTTTGCGGAGAAACAAGGTATGCGCCTCTGGCGCGCCGAATCGCTGAACGATTCTCCGACTCTGATCGCCGCCCTTGCCGACGTAGCACAGTCACGAACGGGGCAACTGCGTGCAATGCGCTCGTGAGCAGACGACATCCGTTTCGCGGGGACGAGTAGCCGGGGAGAAGTCAGTTTAGACAGCAATTGCAAAACCTGCAGCCGTGGAGGGACATTCTGCAGAGCGGGCTGAGCGCAGCCCGGCAGGGCGACATTCCTTAGCCCCGCGCGTGAGCGCTGGGTAAACCGGGGAGATGGAACAAGCTCCGTAGAGGCGGCACCCCCCAGATCCATGAAACGCATCGCCATCATCGGCGGCGGAATCTCCGGCCTGAGCGCAGCCTTCGCGCTCGAACGGAACCGGTGCTCGGGTATCCCGTTGGAGTACGTTCTTTTCGAAGGCTCCCCACGACTGGGGGGTGTGCTCGCCACAGAGCACATGGGGGGCTGTCTCATCGAGGCCGGCCCGGATTCTTTCCTAACGGAAAAGCCTTGGGCAATTGATCTCTGCCGGCAACTCGGCCTCGCCGAACAACTCATCGGTTCCAATGATGCAGACCGCAAAACTTACATCATGGTGAATGGCAGGCTGGTGGAGATGCCAGACGGCCTGATGTTCATGGTTCCCACCAAGATCCTGCCCACGCTTTTTTCTCCGCTTTTTTCCGTGAGCACGAAGCTGCGCATGGCGCGCGAGTGGTTTCATCCGCCGCACAAAGCTAATGGCGATGAAAGTGTTGCCGCACTCGTCGAGCGCCACTACGGAGCCGAAGTGGTGGACCGCCTTGCCGATCCCCTTCTCTCTGGCGTGTACGGTGGTGAAGCGGCATATCTCAGCGTGCGCGCGGTGCTCCCAAAGTTTGCCGATATGGAGGCGAAGCACGGGAGTCTTGGCCGAGCGATGCTGACTTCCCGAAAGAAGATGACTGAGGCGAAGGGGCCCGTTCGTCCGCTCTTTACTTCCTTAAAGAACGGCATGCAGCAGATAGTTGATGCCATCGTCAGCCGGCTGAATTCATCGGCGCTCATCACCAGCTCACCGGTGAGCTCGGTGCAAGCGCAAGACAATGGTTGGACCCTCTCGGCTGGGTATCAGTCAGATCATTTCGATGCCGTCATTCTCGCCATCCCGGCGCACACAACCGCAGCCCTTTTGGAAATCGCCAGCCGCGAACTGGCCGCCGAACTCAAGGGCATCGCCTACACTTCTTCGATTACCGTAAATCTCGCTTACGATCAGAAAGTGCGCGCTGCTCTTCCGCCCGGCTTCGGGTTCCTTGTCCCAAGGAGCGAAGGCAAGCGCATGTTGGCCTGCACCTTCGTCCACAATAAATTTCCGCATCGCACTTCCGAAGATCGTGCGCTGCTGCGATGCTTCGTCGGGGGGAGACGCAACGAGGCAGCGCTCGCATGGCCCGATGCGGAAATCATAGCCGCCGTTCGAAAGGAACTTGGCGAGATCCTCGGCCTGCAGGCTGAACCTCTCTTCTATCGGGTGCACCGATGGCAAAGCGCCATGGCCCAATATGGGGTCGGACACCTGGAACGCCTCAATCGCATCGAACGTCTGCTGGCCCAGCTTCCCGGTCTCTTTCTTGCTGGCAACGCCTATCGCGGCATTGGTGTTCCTGATTGTGTCCGCTCGGGCACAGACGCTGCGACAAACGCGTTGGTTTCTCTCGGACTGGCCAAACCGCAGCCGGTGGCGGCGCTCGCGCCGTCCGTTTCGCAATTACCCGCGTAACGTTCGGTAACCAATTTCCGTTGGCGTCACAACAGCCGTCCCAACACTCCATAATAGACCCTGGTCTCCAGCCTGCGAAAAACGAACCAATCACTCACCAGAAAATTGGCTGTCGAACAGATAACCATCGTGATGAGGTTCGCTGCAACGTATGGCAAGCCAATCATGCCTGCGAACAACCACATCAACGCAACGTTTCCTAGAATCGAAAACAAGCCGGTGGTCAGAGTAAATTTCAAAAACCGGATTACGCTTTCGTGGGCTGAAATGTGCACTCGGTCTGCCCAGGTAAAGCGCTCGTGCCACAAGAAGTTATGGATCACAGCGGCTTCCACAGCCAGGGCCGTGGCAAGGAGGTAATTCACACGCAACCCGTTCGTCAGCGCCGCGAGCGTGCCCAGTTGCACAAGCATTCCGATCCCACCCACCGCGTTGAACTTTAACCATCGTGCTGCCGTTGTTCGCCCGCTCATCGAATTCTCTCCTGGGTATAGAGCTTGTGTATGTTCTGAGCGGTCCACACGACCAGCATCACACCCATGCCGATCACACCGATCACTCCACCGACATCGAACAGCCGATGGCGCTTTCCGAAGATTTGAACAACTGGCCGGAAGAACAACGCGATGCTCCCGATCGCCAGCAGAATACGCAGTTCCGTTGGCCCGAAGCGCCAGAAGGAAAGCCGGAACTCTCTCAGCGTGTAGGTGGCGAGATAGGACTGAATAGAAAGCAGCAGAAAACCGATCAATAAGGCGATGGCAATCACCGGATGCATAAATCCTGAGACGGCCAAGCCCCCCATTAAGGTCAGGGCACCAATGCTGTCCACCATATGGTCGACATAGAAGCCGTACTGCGGACGTTGCTGCTGCCGATAACGCGCCAGCGTGCCATCCAGGCTGTCGCCCAGCCAGTTCAACACCAGCGCAGCAATGACAACGAAGAGCGCATAGCGGTTCCAGCGAGCCAGAGCGTACCCTGCGCCGGCCAGCAACTGCGCCCCGAAGCCCAGTAATGTCAGGTGATCTGAGCTGAGCCATGCCGGAGTCCGCTCCGCCAGCCAGAGCAAGGCCCGCTTTTCCACGATTGCCGTGAAGCTTTCTTGTCGGCGCATCGCCCCCGAGAACGACTGCTTTCCGTCCTTTCCTACCTTCAGCAGAACGGGATCAACCTGCTTGCAATAATCGATCAAGTAGCTCGCCATAACAGCCTCCTTTCACCAGCCACTGTCGCCCGCAGGCGGAACCCGGACAATGCACGGCAGCTAAAGCGGCCAACAAAGATTTCTCAACCGGCAAGCTCGTAGAAATAAACGGAATAGCGGTTGAGGTAAACAGGACGGTTGAGGTGAGCCGGACAAACAGAGCTGTGGCTGGTGCGCGAGTCCCTTCTGGGAGCCAGACTTCCCTGACACGGGGCCAGCGCTTCTGCTATCGTCTGGGTATGTTTCGAAAACTCGGCTTTTTTCTTCTACTAATCTGGCTTGTCCCACCTCTCGCGCTGGCCAAGGAGAAATACCAGCACCCGGGCCCCATTCGCCTCGACCGCGATGGCGAGAAATGGGCAGAGAAGACACTGCGCAAAATGTCGTCTGAGGAGAAAGTCGGGCAGTTATTCATGATCTGGGTGCGCGCCCGCTTTCTGAACCTGGACAGCCCGGATTACGCTCAACTCCGCGACACCATCCGTCGTGACCACATTGGTTCGCTTGCCATGACGGTCCCACTCGACGGTCCATTCCTCATTAAGAGCGAACCCTACGAAGCGGCGATGCTGCTCAACCAGTTGCAGCGCGATTCCAAGTTGCCTTTGTTGATTGCCGCCGACTTTGAGCGGGGCGTCTCTATGCGCCTTTACGGCACGACTGTTTTTCCCCATGCCATGGCGTTTGGCGCGGCGGGCAAGCTGGACTACACCGAGGCTTTGGGCCGGATCACGGCCGAGGAGGCGCGCGCCATCGGGGTGCACTGGAATTTCTTTCCCATCGCGGACGTGAACTCGAATCCCGCCAATCCCATCATCAATACGCGTTCTTTCGGCGAAGATCCGCAGCAGGTGGGCGACATGGTAGCAGCCTACATCCGCGGCGCTCATGCGGCGGGTATGCTGACCACCGCCAAACATTTTCCCGGGCACGGCGATACCGCCACCGACTCCCATCTCGGGGTTGCGCGCGTGAGTGGTGACCTGCCACGGTTGCAATCGGTCGAGCTGCCGCCATTTCGCAAAGCGATTGAGGCTGGAGTGGACGCAGTCATGGTGGCGCACGTTTCCATTCCTGCGCTTGAGCCTGATCCCAACCGGGTAGCCACTGTGTCACCATCAGTCGTTAGGGATTTGCTGAAGCAGCAGTTAGGCTTCAAAGGGATTGTGGTCACCGATGCCCTGGATATGGGGGCCTTGACCCGTCTGTATGCGAGCAACCTTGGCCGGGCGGCGGTGGATGCGTTCAAAGCGGGCAATGATATGCTCCTGATTCCGGCTGACCTCGAGGCTTCCTACGATGCCGTGCTGCAGGCAGTCAAAGACGGTGAGATTCCCTCGGATCGGCTCGACGTCACAGTTCTTAAAATCTTGAAAGCAAAAGCTTCTTTGGGACTGCAAAAGGCTCGGTGTGTAGACGTCAACGCTGTTTCCAAGCTAGTGGACAAACCGGAGAACCTGGCGACCGGTCAGCAGGTGGCGGACGATGCCGTTACCTTGGTTCGTGACAATGGCAAGCTCCTCCCGCTGAAACAGCAGGGAACTGTTGCGTCCGGGCTTCCGTATCAGAGAATGGAGGAGGTCCACAACCGCCTAGTCGCGGTTATTTTTTCCGATGACATGCGCCTGGAATCCGGTCGCGTGTTCGAGCGACAGCTTCGAGCCCGAGTGCCGGACGCCAATATCATTTATGTGGACCCGCGCTCGGCGGGCGCAATGTCCGACGAGGTTCTGCAGGCTGTGGACCAGGCACACCAGGTGATTGCCGCTGTGTACGTCATACCCACAGCCGGTAAGGTGGCTCAGGCCGCAAACGGAGCCTTACAGAACTCGGTCGCCATGGCCGATGCCAGCGGTAGTCTGCTCCAAAAAGTTTTGGAGCATGCTGCCGAGAAGACTGCCGTGATTGCTATGGGCAATCCGTATCTCGCCTCAGATTTTCCCGCGATCCAGAATTACATTTGCACTTTTTCCAATGCCACTGTTTCTGAAATAAGCGCTGTGAAATCTCTCTTCGCGGAGATTCCGCTGCGCGGCCATCTTCCAGTCACGATCCCCAACATCGCGCAGCGCGGCGCCGGCATCGAGCGGCAGCCGTTGACAGCTCGCGGAGGTCCCAATCATGTCCAGCTCCAAAGCTCTGTGCACTAGTTCACTGCTGGCTGCAGCTTGCTTCAGCCTCGTCTTGCTGGCGGCGTGCAGCGTGAATGTTAAGAAAAACGCTGACGAAAGCGACAAGAAGGTGGACATCGAGACGCCCTTCGGCGGCATTCACGTCAGCAAGGAAGCGGATGTCAAGGACATCGGCTTGCCGGTCTACCCGGGTGCACGGCCCGCCCAGGAGGAATCGAAAGGCGAGGACAAGAGCGCCAACGTAAACATCTCCAGTTCAGTATTTGGCCTCAGAGTCGTGGCCCAGGAGTTCGATTCCGACGACCCGCCGGAAAAACTCATTGGCTTCTACACCACCGAGCTCAAGAAATATGGCAAGGTGCTGGACTGCAAAAGCTCCTGGCAGGCCGGTGGACATGTCTCGGTTCATCACGATAATCCCGCGAAGGAATCGCATGAACTGACATGCGACAACGAGAGCGACGGCAGGACTACCGAACTGAAGGTCGGCGTGAAGGAGAATCAGCGCATCGTCGCCATTAAACCTGAGGGCAAGAAAACCAAGTTTGCCTTGGTACGCGTGCAGCTTCGTAGCAAGGACAACATGATCTAAGCCAAAGCGCCGGTGCCAGCCGCTCCCGATCCTCGTCGATCTGGTCGACCTTGCGCATGCCCGAAGCGGTGCGTTAATTTGAACTGTTAGTGGAACATCCCTGCCATCGTTGTGGCGAGCCTGTCGAGGATGGTGTCGCCTTCTGCAAGAAATGCGGTGCGCCGCAGATTCGGGTCCCCGGAGCAGTTCCCGATGCTGCTTCTCTGCCGCAACCGGACTCACAGATCAATGCCGCGCCCGGATGGTCTTCGGAAATTGCTCTTCCCGCTCCGGGCGCGCGGGGCAGGATCAGTTGGTCTCAGGCGTTCCCGTTGGCGGTGTTCGCCGGTTTGCTGGAGGCGCTCTTCTCTCTGTCTCTGTTCGGTGTAGGCATGCTGGTTGGCGGCTTTCTGTCCGTGGCGCTCTATCGGCGGCGCCGACTCAGCACAATCACCGCCGGTATGGGAGCGCGCCTCGGACTTGTGAGTGGCGGCCTCGGTTTTGCCATCTTCTGTGTTATTCGGGGCGCCGGAATTCTCATCTTTCACACCGGCACCCGTTTGCACGCGGAAATGCTTCAAGCTCTGGATCAAGCGGCAGCTCGCAATCCCGACCCGCAGGCCCAGGCCATGTTGCAGTACTTCAAGTCCTCCGAAGGGTTGCCGCTGGTAATCGCCCTGGCCCTGGTGGCGACGTTCATCTCTTTCCTCCTATTCTCCACTCTGGGTGGCCTCTTGGGAGGAGTGACGCTGGGCAGGAAGAGTCGCTGAGTGCTCCAAGCAGAGTAATCGAGGTCCTGTCCGGCTGACATGTCATGCCAAGTCAGGATTGTGTGCTTCGGAACGAAGGACGCAAAACGAGTCGAAGCACCCGTATCTGTGAATTTCGCACTGCTGACTCTTCTTGGGCTTCTGTTGGCTTCGGCTGCTTCTGCTGCCTTGTCTTGCCAGTTATGGTTGAGCCCGCGTATGATGCAGCGTTCATGGCTTCCAAGTCCATCGGCCGCCAATCCAGTGTCCGCGAAAAAGGGCAGTTGATGTCCGCCTCGGAGATCGAGCGCACGCTCGTCCGCCTGGCTCATGAAATTATCGAGAAGAACAATGGAATCAGCGACTTAGGGCTGGTCGGCGTGCGCCGGCGAGGGGTGCCGCTCGCGCAGCGCCTAGCCGGTATTGTCCAGCGCATTGAGAAAGGCCCGGTACCGGTCGGCACGCTCGACATCACCCTGTACCGGGACGATCTTTCCACCCTCGGTCCCAAACCGGTCGTGCAGAAGACGGAGATGGGCTTCCCGATCGTGGGCAAGAACATCATCCTGGTGGACGATGTTCTATACACCGGCCGCACGGCGCGCGCAGCCCTGGATGCCCTGTTTCAGTACGGACGCCCACGCCGAGTGCAACTCTGCGTGCTGATCGATCGCGGGCACCGCGAATTACCCATCGAAGCAACCTACATCGGCCGCACAGTGCAGACCACCAGCAAGGAGATCATTGAGGTCAGACTCCGTGAAGTGGACAACGTAGAGAAAGTCATGCTCATGGAACGCGAAAGCTGAAGAGTGATGTGGATCGTTGGCGTGAAGCCAAAGCCAAACGACCAATGACTACCGATGACGAAAGCTGCACGTGGTTCGTTACTGGGTATCGAACATCTCGAAGCGGCTGAAATCCTCGGGCTGCTGAAGCTGGCCCGCCGCATGAATCCCGCCAAGCCGCGAGCCTTGCTCAAGGGCAAGCGCGTGGTACTGCTCTTTTACGAGCCTTCCACTCGGACCCGCAGCTCCTTTGAGGTTGCCGCGAAGTCCATGGGTGCGATGACCGTGTTGATTCAATCCAGCGGCTCGTCCATCGAAAAGGGCGAGTCGCTGCTGGACACGGGTTACACCCTGCGTGCGGTCGGCGCCGATGCGATCGTGCTCCGCCATCCGAGTGCCGGCGCGCCCCATCTGATGGCGGCTAACATCGATATTGCGGTGATCAACGCTGGCGATGGCATGCATGAGCATCCTTCGCAGGCGCTGCTCGATGCCTACACCGTCCTGCGACATAAGCGGAGCTTCAAAGGTTTGCAGGTAGCAATTGTGGGCGATATTTATCACAGCCGGGTCGCACGCTCCGCCTGTCACTTGCTGAGCAAGTTCGGAGCACGAGTTACGCTGTGCGGCCCGCCCGAGTTCGTCCCGGAAGTTGCGGCAACTTTGGTACCTGGCATTCGCCTCACTCGGCACCTCGAAGAAGCGGTTCGGGGAGCCGATGTCATCATGCTGTTGCGCGTACAGAAGGAAAGACTGGCTGGCCGCAAGATAAAGCTGGAGGACTATATCGCCCGCTATCAAATGACTGCGGCACGCCTCAAGCTGGCCAAGCGCGATGCCATCGTTATGCACCCGGGGCCGATCATCCGCGGTCTGGAGTTGACGGGCGACGTGGCGGATTGTCCGCAGTCAGTAATCGTACAGGAAGTCGCCAACGGTGTCCCGGTTCGCATGGCGATCCTGGCAAGAGCAATGGGAAAGGCAAGATAGGCCAGGGATTTCAACGGATCAGCCCAGCCCCGATAGACCGCAATCTCGGTGGGCCTAATTCGTTAGCCCCGCGCCCAGGCGCGGGGTCTCGTATGAAAAAATGTGCCAGCTCCGTAGAGGGCGGCAACAGACGATCATGGCGCAAAACAAAACACCTTCCCTCCTGATCAGAGGCGGTCACATCATTGATCCGGCCTCCAGGATCGATGGCCCCATGGACCTCCTGCTGCGCGATGGCCAGGTGGCCGAGATTGCACCGCCGAACAAAATCCGGGGTAACGCCGAAGGAAAATTCGACGCGCGCGGTCTGATCGTCGCTCCCGGCTTCATTGACTTGCATGTTCACCTGCGCGAGCCCGGCCAGAGTCACAAGGAAACGATCGCGACCGGCACCGCCGCCGCCGCTGCTGGCGGGTTCACGTCGGTATGCTGCATGCCGAATACCTCTCCCGTGGTTGACTCCCCGGAATGGGTACACTGGATCCGCCAGCCCGAGCGCGGCGCCCTGGTTAATGTTTTCCCAATCGCAGCCGCCACCCACCACAGCAAAGGTGCCGTGCTGACCGATTTTCGCAGCTTGCAAGAAGCAGGCGCAGTAGCTGTCACGGACGACGGCAAGCCTATCCTCGATGAAGCCGTCATGCGCGAAGCGTTGCGCACGGGCGCACAGCTGAATCTTCCGGTGATCCAGCATGCGGAAGATACGCGCTTGACCGCCCATTGTTCCATGAACGAAGGCCCTACATCGTTCCGCCTCGGGCTGCGCGGCATGACAGTAGCCGCAGAAGCGGAAGTGGTTGACCGCGATGTACAACTAGCGCAGATGACAGGCGGCCGCTTTCACGTCGCGCACCTCTCCACCGCGGAGGCCTTGAAGCCTGTCCGTCGTGGCAAGCGCGCCAAGGTGCGTGTGACCTGCGAAATCACGCCTCATCATTTCACGCTCATCGACGAAAACGTGGGCGACTACAACACCGATTTCAAGATGAACCCGCCCCTGCGTTCGGCGTTCGACCGCGAAGCCATTTTGGTTGCATTAGCGGATGGCACCGTGGACGCCATCGCCACCGACCACGCCCCACACGCGCTGCACGAAAAGCAGGTGGAGTTCGAGCGCGCTCCCTTCGGTGTAACTGGATTGGAGACGGCGCTGGGGCTGGCGATAACGCAGCTGCACCGGGATCACAAGCTGCCACTGGCGCGAATTGTTGAGCTATTCACCGCCGGGCCCGCCAGAGTCTTGGATCTGCGCGGCCGGGGCACCCTGGCGCGTGGCAGTTTTGCCGATGTCACAATTTTCGATCCCAAGAAGCGCTGGATTTTTGACGCGGCCAAGTCGCGCTCGAAATCTCGCAACACGCCCTTCGATGGCTGGCCGCTGACCGGGAGAGTCATATCCACAATCGTGGCCGGTAAGGTTGTGCATCGGGAAGGATGAAGGGGGTTTCGACTTTGCGGATTTTTGGATTGAGGAATTCGAAAATCCATTTGTCAGTTCAAAAATCGACAACCCGTCAGTTTTGCAAAATTCCCATTCTCTTCCCAACTTTCTTCAGCACATCGAGAGCCTGTTCAAGCTGCTCCCGCGTGTGCGTTGCGGTCATGATGGTCCGCACCCGCGCCTTACCCTCGGGAACCGTGGGGAATGCGATGCCCGTGCCGAGCACGCCTTCCTTAAACAGTTCGCGAGAGAATTCCATGGTGAGCTTGCCATCGCCGATGATGATGGGCGTAATGGGAGTTTCGCTGGCTGGCGTGTTCACGCCACCGATGTTGAATCCCAGGTTGCCCAGTTCCTTCTTGAAGAAGCGCGTGTTCTCCCAAAGCTTCTCGATGCGCTCCGGTTCCTTTTCGAGTACGTCGAAGGCAGCGATGCAGGCCGCGGCAACCGACGGCGGATGCGAGGTCGAGAACAAGAAGGGACGCGCCCTGTGATAGAGGAAGTCGATCAGGTCACGGGAGCCGCACACATATCCTCCGAGGACGCCGATAGCCTTCGAGAGCGTCCCGACCTGAACGTCCACGCGACCGTGCACTTTGAAATGATCGATGGAGCCGCGGCCATTCCGGCCCAGCACTCCGGAGGCGTGGGCGTCGTCCACCATCATGATGGCGCCATATTTCTCGGCGAGATCGCACAAACCGGGTAGCGCTCCAGTATCGCCATCCATGGAGAAGACGCCGTCGGTGATCACCAGCTTTCGACCGGGCTGAGATTTGACGCTCGCGAGATGCTCTTCGGCGTGGGCCAAATCCTTATGTCGGAATACCAGAATCCTGGCCCGCGACAGGCGGGCTCCGTCGATGATCGAGGCATGATTCAACTCATCCGAGATAATGAAATCGTCTTTGCCGAGGATCGCTGAAACGGTTCCCGCATTGGCGGCAAAGCCTGATTGAAAGACGACGCACGCCTCAGCATTCTTGAAGCACGCAATTTGCTCCTCCAGTTGCATGTGAATTTTCATGGTCCCGGCAATGGTGCGCACGGCGCCCGACCCCACCCCATAGCGACGCGTGGCTTCCATCGCCGCCGCGCGCAACTTGGGATGCGTGGTGAGGCCGAGGTAATTATTCGATGCCAGATTAATGACCTGCTTGCCATCAAACGTGCACCCAGGGGCCTGCTCGTCTTCTAGCACGCGCAAACGAAAATGGGTGCCCTTGGCCTTGAGGTGGTTCAGTTGGTCAGTGAGAAAGGAAAGAGGATTGGTGCGGGTAGGAGTTGAAGTCGGCATAACAGGAGATAGTTTAATACTCCCCTCCCGATTCCGGGGAGACCGCCACGCTGACCTATGCGGGGTTAGCAGGGCAAGCCCGGCGCTGAACATGAATCGAGCACAAGAGTGGATGCTCGCGCCGTCAAGCCGCGGAGCGGCGGGATTCGTTAGCCCACCGCGTAAGCGGTGGGTGGGAAGCAGTTCATAAGACGTGCGAGCCACGGAGGGGCGCCACCAGCCTGAATTGCAAATGGATCACTTCGCCCCGTTTGGATACAACAGGATCTTGCTGGCCTCGCCCGTCGTGAGCCGCTCCATCCCTTTACTGAAATCCGTCATGGACATGCGATCGGTGATCGCGGGATGCAAATCCAGCTTGCCGCTTTTGAGCAGCGCTGTCATCTGGTACCAGGTCTGGTACATGCGCCGGCCGTTGATCCCCTGAATGGTCAGGCCTTTGAAAATGATGTCTTCGGAAAAATTCAGGGAGATGGGTTTGGAGGTCAGGCCCAGAAGGGAAATTCGTCCGCCGCGGCGCACGATGTCGAAAGCGGTTCGAATCGCGTTGGGATGGCCGGCCATCTCCAACACCACATCGACGCCGAGCCCGCCGGTTCGATCCATCAGAATCGAGCGCACATCTTGGGTGGAGGGATCCAGCGCCAGGTCGGCTTTCATTTGTTTCGCGATGCCGCGGCGGTGATCATTAACTTCGATGGCGAACACTTGGGCCGCCCCCAGCGCGCGAGCCACAGCTATGGCGAACAGCCCGATGGGCCCGCATCCGGTGATGGCCACGCTCTTCGCCGCGATCTCGCCGGCCAGCACTGTGTGCACCGCATTCCCCAATGGATCCAAAATCGATGCGTACTCCTGCGGTATTGCTGGATCAAGCTTCCAGATATTCGACTCAGGAATACGAACGTACTCAGCAAACGCCCCGTCCGCATCGACCCCGATGATTTTCACAAACTGGCAGATGTGCGCTTCGCCGGTACGGCACTGCAGACACTTGCCGCAGGCGACGTGCATCTCAGCGGAAACGAAATTGCCTTCCTTGACGCTGGTGACCTCCTCACCGTAAGCCACCACCTCGCCGCAGAACTCGTGCCCTGGAATCAATGGTGGATGAATCCGTCCCTGCGCCCAGCGGTCCCAGTTATAAATGTGGAGGTCGGTCCCGCAGATGGAGGCAACTTTCACCTTGACCAGTACGTCGGTTCGGCCAATTTTGGGAAGGGCAACGTCGCGGATTTCAATTCCCGGCTTCGCTTGCGGTTTGACCACCGCCAGCATGGTATCGGGCATGAACGCCACCTTAGGAGTGGGGAATAATAACCATCAAAACTATTAAGTCTAACACCCATTTCGGCGGCTAGGTCCCTCGCGGACTCGACGGACCTCTCTTCCGTTCCGTCACGGGCTGGCGGTTGAATTCTTCTGACCTCCCGCGCGGAATACTCAGCGACTTCCATTCGCGGGAGCGCAGGTGCTTGGCGAGAAACACGATTTGTCCGATGTGGTAAGCGTAGTGCGCAATCTGCCGGTTGACCGCCTGCAAGACGGTGTGTGCCTCACCTCGAATGGTCACCGTACGGGTCACATCCTCGGGTTCGAGAGATTCCATGGCCGAGAGAACACACGCCCAGCCCTGCTCCCACCAGCGCATGACCTCGGCACGCGTGGTGTTGGCATTCGCCTCGAACTCCTGGTCGCGGTGGCGGTCCGGCTTCTCGCCGTCGGTGGTCAGAAAGTCCGTAAAACGCGAGCGCATGTTGCCGGCAAGATGCTTGATAATGATGGCGACTGAGTTGGCCTCCGGATCGAGGATAACAAAGAGCTCTTCGTCTTTCAGTTGTGCGATGGCGCCTTCGCCTAGCCGCTTGTGTCCACGGAACTGGCGACGAGCCTCTTCGAGATAGCGAGTAGCGAGGGAGTCGGTCATAGCGGCCTAGTCCAGGCAGCTGCCGGGGAAATTACGGCGGCAGTGGGTGCCTGCAATTCCAGTTCAATGCCGCCGGTCCACTTCGAAACCAGGTTGTACGCCCAGGCGCTCAGTGCGCCCATCAAGAAGCCCAACCCGCCATAGAACACGGGAAAAAAGATGGCGAACACAACGAAAACCAGCGATGACACTCGTTCCGTCTCCGTATTTGCAAACGCCCCCACCAGCCCGGCCAGGAGAAAGAATGGCATAAAGATGATCCCCATTGCCGCTTGAATCGCGCCGGCGATTTTTGCGCAGGACAGCACTCCGACCGATTTGATGACATGCATATAGCATCCTCCCCGATTCCCCATTTACTTGTCCGCCCTCCCAAAACCACCCGCTCCCGGTGTTTCGATCCGAATCCGCTCTCCCGGACGAAGCCGCACATTAAACTTCCCCGGCAGTTCCTCAGTTGCGCCGTCCTGACGCACGACCTGCGCACGCCCCGGCTTCCCATCGGCGCCGCCGCGCAGGCCATAAGGTCCGCGCGAACGGCGATCTGCCAGCAAGGTGACTTCCGCATCCCCGAGCACCTCAATCTCCCGCACAATGCCATTTCCTCCGGTATGTTTTCCCTCTCCGCCACTACCCGGCCGCAAGGAGTAGCGACGGACACGCAGGGGATATGCATATTCCAGAGCCTCGGCGGGAGTGTTGAGAGAATTGGTCATATGGGTATGCACGCCGGAAACTCCTGGCTTGGTCGGCCGTGCACCCATTCCGCCGGCAACCGTCTCGTAGTAGGCAAAAGGTTCTCCTGTCCGGGGATCGATCCCTCCAATGGTGAGATTGTTCATGGTTCCGGAGGCAGCCGCGGGGATGCGATCAGGAATGGCCTGTGCCAAGGCCCGCAACAGGACGTCGACAATGCGTTGCGAGGTCTCCACGTTTCCACCCGCCACGGCTGCTGGAGGACGCGCATTCACCACCGTCCCAGGCGGAGTTATTACACGAATGGGACGCATCAGCCCCGCCGTTGCCGGGACATCTTCGGCCAGCAGACAGCGAAACACGTAAAAGCACGCCGAGTAAGTAATGGCCTCGACGGCGTTCAGGCTGCCCTCCACCTGAGGATCGGTGCCAGTGAAATCCACAATCACTAGCGGCTGTGTGGGGGCGGGTCTCCGACCCGGCCTCCCAGCACTTCTTTCGATACTCACCCTCGCAACAATCCGCACCTGCCGATCGCTTATTCCATCGTTATCCAGAAAGTCCTCAGCTCGAAATGTACCTTGCGGGACCTTCCGCAGGAACGCCCGCGTCATCTCTTCCGAATATTCGAGCAAATCGCTGGCGGCGCGCTGCACGCGCTCAACCCCGTATCGCGAACAGATTTCGCGCAGCCGCGTGGCTCCCGTATGACAGGCGGCAATCTGAGCCCCCAGATCGCCCTCGCGTTCGCCCGGAGTTCGAACATTACTGAGGATCAGGGCCAACACATCACGATCGGTCTTGCCGGCGCGCACCAGCAGAACGGGAGGGACGCGCATTCCTTCCTGGTAGATTTCGCGGCACAACCCCATGGACCCGGGATAGGTTCCGCCAACATCGGCATGGTGGGCCCGCGACGCCACATAAAAATCTGCTTCAGCGGTGCGGAGCGGGCGTCCGCGCCCAGGTTTCTTTTCCCGTACGTGGACCGGCGCAACCAGCGTGATGTCGGGCAGATGCGTCCCTCCAAAGAAAGGGTCGTTCAGCATCGCCACATCTCCCGGCCCCAGCTCCAGCCGGTCAATCGCCGCCCGCACCGACATCGGCATCGACCCTAGATGCACCGGCATGTGATCACCCATGGCAATCACTTCGCCAGCGCGGTCGAACACCGCGCATGAATAGTCGCGTCGCTCTTTGATGTTGGGAGAGAAGGCGGTTCTCCGCAGGGCTGCTCCCATCTCCTCGGCAATGGAGTGGTAGAGGTTCTTGAAAATTTCCAGTTCGATCGGATCACTCACGTTGCAAGAAAGTTTACGCCCGCCGCCCCCCGATGCGTCACTCGGCCCGGTACCTCAGAAAGTTATTGACAATTCAGATAATCTACCCCAATATCTTGGGGTAGACGGCAAGCTCATCCGCTATATGGGCACAAACTGAGAACAAGGGACCCCTAGATTAACCCCTTGCAAGGGACAACGTTCACGGAGGACACATGCCAAAGAAAAAGGCGAAGAAGAAAAAGAAACACTAACCGCTTGCGAGACGATCTCGCACGGCCCGTTTGATTTCAGCCTCCTCGGAGAAGCACCTCTGTGGAGGCTTTTCTGTTTACGCCTCGGCAATCACAAGGATTTAGAGCTTGAATTTCTCGGTTGTATCGGGCTTAGCATCGTGCTATTAACCCCAGAAGGGGGCAGGCCCACAAGCTGCCCGCCGGATCGAGCCATGACGAATAAATCTGGGAAGAAAATTAGGAAGAGCAGCGAAATCGTTATTCCCGAGAAGCTCTATTTCCGCATCGGCGAAGTTGCTCGCATCTGCCAGTTACCCGCTTACGTCCTGCGGTTTTGGGAAACCGAATTTCCCTCGCTGCGGCCGACCAAGAGCAATACGGGGCAAAGAATGTATCGCCGTCGCGACGTGGAGAGTGTTTTGAGGATTAAGCAGCTTCTCTACGAAGAGGGATTTACCATCGCGGGCGCGCGCCAGTACCTCCGGTCCGAAGCTCAGGGCGAAAAGAGACAGCAAGCTCCGCTTCCCTTTCCCACTCATGCGCCCGCAAATCTGGCGCACATCCGCCACGGACTGGAGGAGATTCTCGGCATCCTCTCCAGCCGCCATGCGAAGGCGTGATTTGTTGGCTGTCAGTGCGGCCATCGATTTCTGTGGGACATTGATGAAAAGCCTTTGCGTGCCTCTGTTGGTCTTGCTTGTGTCACCGCTTGCGGTTGCCCAGCACCACAGCATGGCCGAACATCGTCGCCCCGCGTCGACGCCTAAACTGGATCTTAGAGATGACTCAGCGGCACAGGTCTTAACCGTCCGCCTCGGCCCACTGAATCTGCAGGCCCATTCGACGCACATGCAGGTTGCACAGCCTGCCACCCAGTTCTTCCCTATTACGCTCGACGGCTGGTTAATCGCTTACCATCCCCGTCTGGTCGACGAAAGCGGCAACCTGCTACCCGGGCGCATGCTGCACCACGTCGCGTACTGGAATACGAACCGCTCCGACTTCCTCTGTCCCCAGCATGAGGAGCATATTTTCGGAGCCGGCGGCGAGATGAACGATTGGCAGGCGGTGCCGGGTTTTGGATACCGCGTTCACCCCCAGGATCGCATTCGCCTGAGCAGCATGTTTCACAATCCCACCGAGACCAGCTATGCCAATGCCTATCTGGAAGTGAAAATCGAATATCGTTTGGCGAGCAAAGAACAGCTCAAGAGCGTCTATCCCGCCTGGTTCGATGTCCAGCAGTGTGGCGATTCGGACTATGATTTGAAGCTGGGACGCAATGTCACTTCCGGGACGCTAAGGCTCGACTATTCGGGGATCCTGCTTGGTGTTGGCGGGCACCTGCACGATTACGGGCGCCAACTCGTGCTTGAGAATCTGACCCGCAAACAGAACATTGCCACGCTCGACGCCAGCCTCGACGAGAAAGGCCGCCTACTCTCGATTCCGCTGACCCTCTTCGTTCAACAAGGCGGCTATCATCTCAGCAAGGACGACCTGGTGAAGGTCACTGCCAGGTATGACAACCAGAGCGGCAAAGAGCTGCCGCAAGGGGCGATGGGAATCGTCGTGGGCTACTTCCTTCCAGATACCGACTCCGAAATGTGGCACAGCCTGGTTCGACTCGCCCATTGAGCCGCGCCATTAGGCGAACCTATTCCATCCGATATAGTAACTTATAGTGACTCCCAGTGTTGAATTGGTTGGAGCGTTCTCCCCGCGGAACGCTTTACTCCGTAATCGGAATGGAGGCTAGGGGACAGCAATGTTGTCCAGATTGACGGTTGTGGTTTTCATGTCGCTGGCAATTGTCGGTTGGCTCGGTTGCGGTCACAGTACTCATGCCGCGCATCCCGCATACGTTACGGTTCCAGTGAGCAATCACGTGGCGGGTTTCAACATTGACAACAAATCTGGCACCTTGAGCGCCATGCCAAAGTCGCCATTTGTCACGGGGAACGCGCCTTCGTCGGTCACCGTCCACCCCTCCAGGAAATTTGCATACGTCGCGAATGCGGGGGATGCGACCCTCGCCCTGTATACGATTGGAACTTCCAGTGAATTGACCGAGGTGCCGCCCCGGATGGCAACCAGGGCCAATCCTCTAGCGCTGACAATTGACCCTTCCGGCAGCTTTTTGTTCGTTGCCAATGCCGGATCGAATAGCATCTCGGTGTATTCGATTAATAGCGGCACCGGCGCTCTCGGCGAGATATCGGGCTCTCCGTTTCCGACGACTAGCCCGCTCGCCCTTGCTCTTTCTCCCTCGGGGAAGTTTCTTTACGTTGCCAATGCAACCTCAGGAATGGTTTCCGCTTACGGCATTCAAAGCACGGGAGCCCTGACCGGGGGCGTCTCGTTCGCCGCCGGGCCGAATCCCTCGTCGATTGCCGTTGATCCCGGCGGCCACTTCCTTTATGCGACCAACGAGACTTCCACCACATTTACCGGTTTCAGCATCGATTCGGTATCCGGCGCCTTGAGCGTGATGCCGGGTTCTCCATTCCCGGCCGGCACCAATCCGTCTTCGGCGGCGTTCGACACTTCGGGAAAGTTTCTCTACGTCGCAAACCTGGGCTCGAACAACATTTCCGCATTCACCCTCGATGCAGTTACCGGGGTGCCTACACAGATTTCGGGCTCCCCGTTCGCTGCGGGCACGGCTCCTCTATTTCTGGCGGTGGACCCTGCTGGAACTTTTCTTTACGTGGGGAATCAGTCTTCGAACAATATTTCCGGTTTCATGATCGATTCAAGTACGGGAGCTCTGAAAGCTACTTCGCAGGGTACGGCGGGAACCGGTGCTGCTCCTACTTCGATGTTCATTTCGTAAGTAAATTCACGACGTGGCGCTGGTTTCGCGGGAAGGGTGCGAGCTGGCCGGATTGAACGAGTCCCCTAACTTGATGCGGTTGGCCCGCTGCGTCTCCTGGATGAGTTCTTCGACGCTGCGCTTCTGCTGTTCCCCGGACATGACCGACCCCGCCGCCAGGGCGAAACGTAGCGCAGCTTTCTGGTCGTCAAAGTAGAGGATCACCTTCCGAGCGGCCATTTCACTTCTCCTAGATTCAAAATCGTGGCACGTAAGCAATCCTTACAGTCATTGTGTACAGCCGCACCGTTTTCGGTAAGTGATGTTCTTGGTACTTCTGCTGGTTCCGCGGTGGAAAAAGCTGAGCTGTCAGGTGACATCTGGTGACATCCCCTCCGTTGTGGCCCTGGACCCGTGAGCGCCCAAGACCTGAGCAGGTCAGGCGTTTCCTCGGAAAGAATTGCATCCCTTCCGCGGCAAGCCGGAGAAGCAAGATGGTGGTTCGGCGATCTGGCGTTGATTAAGCTTACGGGCAAACAGGCCGAGGGCCGATTTTCACTCCTCGAGGTTCTGTGGCCGCCTAACCTTGAAGTTTCGCTCCGCGTCCATAGTCGCGAAGAGGAACGGTTCTACGTGTTGGAAGGGAAAATTTCGTGTCCGATTGGTGCATCGCGCTTTGAAGCTTCCCCGGGTCACACCTTGCTAGCCCCCCAGGAATAGTCCCCGTGGTTTCATGGTAACGTCGGCCGCACCAGCACGTTATCTGACCATCTACTCGCCAGCGGGATTCGAAGAATTTCTCCGGGAAAGTAGCAAACCGGCGCGAAGTTGGCTTAACCCCCGATCCTCCCTGCAGCTGTCGATCCTGCGGAACTTCAGAGAATCGGCGCTCTTACTGGTTAGCAAGTATGGCTGTCGATTTGTCACATTTTTTGTCACATAGAGTTTTGGTTGTGCTGCGGTTGACACACTCTTAGAGTTCGCTCTTGACGTTGCTAAGCTGCCCAGGGCACACTTTCAGAAAGGTTGTGGGTACTTATTTTCCGTGCGGAGTCGTTTATGCAGGCGCTGGGCCTTCCTTTGCTCGTTCAAATCAGTTTGGCAATCGGAATGGCGGGCCTGTTGTGGCCCGAGAAGGCAAAGCCGGTATTCGAATTCCTGATGTTCCCCTGGTTCCCAACCTATCGCGCACTGCGTATTCATAGCATCGGCGCAATTTGTTTCTCCGGTCTGCTGTTTTTTACCTGGCTGACACGCCTTCGCTGAAATACCCGCTGCTGCAGGCCAGGCTCTCGCTCAATTGCGATCACAACTTGGGCTCCCTGGATCGATTACTGAAGTCCACTGTCGTCTTTGCCGGTCGAACAAGCATATACGAGACCTCCGGGTGCGCCACTGCTGACGACTTAGCGTTAAGTTACTCAGAGCACAAAGCGCGGCCTGATCGCCGGGCCGGCGGCGTGTTTACTCCTCACAAGAGGCGCACACTATGCAGACTCCAAACGCTCTCGAAACCCGGCGGCGCAGTTCCAGAGTGCCGGCCAACATCCCCGTCCTTGTTACCAGCTTGGCTCCTGGCGCACGCTTCTCCGAAATCTGCGAGACCTTGGTCGTCAATGCGCATGGCTGCGCCATCCGTTCGCCTATTAAACTGGAGACCGGCGTTCCTGTGCACCTGCACAGCGAGGAAGGCCGCCAAATCAAGGCTCAGGTCGTCTCTTGCCAGCCGATGGGGCCTAACCAGTCCGGTTGGCGGCTGGGCGCGCGTTTGGAGCGGCCGGAAAATTTCTGGGGATTGAAGTCTTGTCCTGAGGACTGGGTACGCGTGCCAGGCCTACCTGAGACGAGTGAATCGAAATCCGGACGAAAGCAGTTAGCCGCAAACTCCAAGGCGAGCGAGCAGCCCAATCAGCTTCCGCCTGTGGTGAAGATGCAGCTCGACAGCGTCCAGAAGCAGGTTTCCAACGAGCATTTGAAGCTCATCATTGCCGAAATCGTACAACCCTTGCAGGCGGAGATAGCCGAGCTCAAAGCCAAGTTGCCAAAAGGAGAACAGAGGCGCAGCAGTTTCGACGTGTCCCTGTCGCAGATTCCGCCGGAGCTCGAAGAGCAGTTGTGGAAGCGCCTTCGGCAAGACTTAGGGACCCGCGCCCTGGAGCAAACCCGGCAGCAGTCCGAGCAGGTACTTGGCGCGGCCAAAGCCACCATCGACCAGAAGATAACTGCAGGCCAGGGCGAATTTCGTCAGTGGGTTGCTAACGAGCTGCAGGGCATTACGCAACGGGCGCAAGGACTTTCTGCGGAGATCGCGGACCGCGTCCGCCAGCACATCCGCACCGGCGTAGGAGAGTTCCAGCAGCAAGCGGCAGAGGCCGGCAAACGGCTCGACCAGCGCAGCGAAGAACTCTTGCAAGGCCTGCAGCAGCGCTTGAACGAAGAGCACGATGCGCACCGCTGGGAGATGCAACAGATTCAAGCTGGCGTCGCCGCAGAATCCACACGGGTTGAGAAGCAAGTCGCCGGTCTCAGCGGCCGCATCGCCAAGCTGGACGAAGCCGCACAGCGGCTGGAGTCGGGCCTCGACAAGCGCTTGGGCCAGATGGCAGGCGAAATCGTTTCCAATGCGCGCAAGGAACTCGAGACCGCAATCGAGTCCGGTCTCAAGGACATGGAGACCCACAGCGCGAAGGAACTCGCAAAGCAATTGGAAGACGCCTGTGCACACCTGAAAGTGATTCAAAAGGGAATCGAAGCCTCGGTTTCCGAGTCGCTGCAGACCCAGGTCGCCAAGACCCTGCGCTCCTTCGAGCACAACCTCGAGGACCTGGCGCAAAACTCGGTTGATCAGTTGCGCAAGAAACTGGCAGGCGGCTTCAATTCGCTGGTGAAGATTCTGGGCGAGCACTTCCAGGAATGACGCCGATGGCGTCGTAAGTGGCTTTCGGCTGGATGTTGTCATCTTGAGGGTTGGTGACTTTCTCGTTTTTCTCGCACGGAGCGATGCGGAAAACAAGCAGTTACGTACCGGAAAAATCGCTTCATCCCAAAAAGTCACAGACTCTGACGGGGAGCGCGCGCTCCCCGAAGGATCTTGCGTGCCCAAGACGGTGTTATTACACGCCCATCCGGACCGGTCTCTACATAGGTGCCAATTGTGCCGCGATGACCTGCCATCCCGGCGGCCTCTTCTGACAAACCAGCGTCACGCGAATCGGCTTTGCTTGGGGCCCGCCGGCTGTATTGATAACCCCCATCAGCACGCCGGTGTCGCCAAAGACTCGGGCAGTCGTTTCGCCCGGAGTCGCGCTCGCAAACCCGCCAGGCCCTGAGCCCTATGGGATGATGTCCTCCTTGCTCAGCACCCCGCCGTTGAAGCTGCTGCCGATGAACTCGTCGGAAGTACCTGTTGTCATTCCGCGCTTCTTGCCGCCTGTCAGCCCCCTTCCTTCTTGTCATTACATTTTTCCTCTTGTCATTCCGAGCAGAGCGAGTTAACAGGAGACAAACGCACCCACAATAGGCCGATATTGTTTGTGTATACCAATTGCGAATGCGAGCGAGAGCCGAAATACCCAGTAAATCCGCGGCGATCTTGAGTTTTTATTTGTCAGGCGGAGCCGATGCCCAGGTAAACTCACGCTAGATCGGGGCCCTACCCATCCTCTAAGTTTCTGATCAGGTCTTCTGTCTGCATGGTTCCGGGCAGCGCCTTTGGCGGCGTCAGGCCCGGTACTCTCCACCGTGCGCGAGCGGACGCTTCTTTGCAGCCTGCCCTCCTCTTGTCCGCGGGCGCGGGGTTGCAGCCTTGGCCGTGATAGCCTTCGATTTTCTTGCGGTCGGGGTATCGGACAGCTTGTTGTTGCCCGCCGTGCTCTGTTGTATATCCAAGCCAAACAGTTCGGCGAGGTCTTCGCCGCTGCCGAGGACCTTTGCCGCAGCAGGTCCTTTGTTCGCCAGCGGAAGCGAGTCGCCGGCTTTAGCAATGAGGTCGTTCTCGTCCACCTGATTGAGTCTAAAGAGAAGTTCCGGTTGCTGGTCGAGCCGTGCGCCGATGCCATAGAGGACCGCTGCGACGTGCTTGCACATCTCAGCCCAGTCCGGGCAACTGCACGAGAGCTTGATCTCGTTAGGCGACGGGAACAGGCCAGTTCTTTGCCGGCAGATCCGTTCCATGACGCCCTTGGAGAGACGTCCCTGCAGAAGTTCGACGAGGGAATCAATCGCTCCGCCACAGTCCCTGCAGATAGCTTTCCAGCGTGCTTTCGTGACCGAAGCGACGCTTATAGCCACGGTATAAATGTCCGAGCCGCTGACCAGCGCTTCGATTTTGCCAGGCGAGATTTGCAGATCGATAACCGAACCGTTGCGCACATAGGTCCGCCCGCGCGGCAGGCGGTTAGCAAAATCACTATAGCGCTCCAGGTTGTCGCACCAGGCCTTGCCCCAGAACGTCCTGGCGATGGCCCTCCCCTGGATGAGGACCGGCGAAACGGTCTGCCCTTTCTTCCGGAGCTTCGCGATCTTGTTGGCGGCTTGCCGCCGCCGCTCCACCACTGATACATACCGTTTCCATCCCCATTCATAGTACACGGGTCAGTTCTCCTTGAGAGCGCGGTTGAGATCCAGCGCAACCAGCCTGAGCAACTCCTCGTCTTTCAGTTCGGTCAAGAGCAGGTCTGCGCCGCCTTCGAGCAATTCCCTGGAAAGCTGCTGCTTGCCCTCGATCATCTGGTCGATCTTTTCCTCGATCGTTCCCCGACACACGAACTTGTGTACCAGCACGTTCTTGTTCTGTCCAATACGAAAAGTCCGGTCTGTCGCCTGGTTTTCCACAGCCGGATTCCACCATCGATCGAAATGCACGACGTGAGAGGCAGCGGTAAGATTGAGGCCCACACCCCCGGCTTTGAGTGAAAGCACGAAGAATCCGACGGATTCATCTTCCTGGAAGCGCCGCACCAGATCCTTGCGCTTCTTGACCTCGGTTTCTCCGTGGAGAACCAGGCCCGGGCGACCAAAAACTGATCCGAGGAACTCTGCCAGAGGAGCCGTTACCTGGCGAAACTGAGTGAATACCAGCACCTTCTCTTGTTTGGCGGCAATCACTTCGGCGATCTCCCGCAAGCGCGTCCACTTGCCGCTGTCTGCCTCGTTCCATGCCCCGTCGACCAGCCACTGGGACGGGTGATTGCAAATCTGCTTGAACCGCATCAGGAACGACAGGATCAGACCCTTGCGTTGGATACCCTCAGTGTTATCGAGCAACTCCGCCAGTTCTTCGACCGATTGCTGATAGAGCGCCACTTGTTTCCGGGTAAGCTGGCAGAACGCCTTGACCTCGGTCTTGTCCGGCAGATCGGAAATCACCGTTTTGTCGGTCTTCAGCCTTCGCAGTATGTACGGTCGTACCAGTTCGCGCAAAGGCCCGTAGGGGTTGTGCGGCCGGTCCGCCAGATGTTTTGTGAAACGGGTAAATTCCTTTGCCGACCCGAGCAGACCCGGGTTGATGAAATCGAAAATGGACCACAAATCTCCCAGGCGGTTTTCGATAGGCGTGCCGGTAAGCGCGAATCTCGATTGTGCCTTGAGCTTCTTGGCAGCGTGAGTCTGCTTCGCGTCCGGATTCTTGATGGCCTGCGCTTCGTCGAGCACGACCAGTTGCCATGAGGCCTCGGCAATCCACGGCATGCGGAGCAATGATCCATAGCTGGTGATGACCAGATCCATTTCCCGCAGACGCTCGGGGGCAAGCGTCTTCAGATCGGCCGCGTTCATTGCCGAGGGATGGGCGATCAGGGCCCTCAAGCTCGGCGCAAAGCGTTCCAGTTCTGACGCCCAGTTGGCGAGCAGCGAGGCGGGAGCAACCAGCAGGTTTGGTTGCCCCTGGCCATTCGCCTGCGTCTTGAGCACGAGCAGCAGCGAGAGCACTTGAACGGTCTTGCCTAGTCCCATGTCGTCAGCCAGGCATGCGCCCAGCCCGAGCTTCGCCAGGAGGTAGAGCCAGCGCATGCCCACTTGCTGGTAGGGCCGCAGGTTCCCATGCAGTGCCGCGCCGGGGTCAATGCGGGCCAGCCCTTCAGGACTGCGCAGCCCGTTCAAGGTTTCTGCCAACCAGGGACCTGCGACCACTTGCGCCCAGTCAGGATCGGTGCCGCCGGACGCGCCATCGGCGCCAACAGCGGCACCGGCGACCATGCGCATGGCCTCCCCAAAGCTGATGCCATTTTGGGCGGCCGTGCGCTCAACTGCGCCAAAGTGCTCGATCATACCACCCAGTCGTTCATGGTCAACTTCGACCCAGCGTCCCCGCACTAGCGCCAGGCCGTCGGACTTGGCCAGCAATTCCCTGATTTCCTCCGCCGTCAAGGTTTCGCCGTCGAGTGTGACTTCCATGCGGAAATCGAGGAGCGCGTCCTTGCCCAAGCCCGACGGCGTGCTGCCGCCCACTCTGCCCGTCACCTGCGGACGCGGAGGTCGGTTCGACCGCCAGTTCGCTGGCATCCGCACGACCACGCCCGCGCTCTCCAATTGCGGGACATCTCTCAGGAGCTGTAAAGCTTTATTGGGCTGCCAGCGCAATGGATGGAAGATTTCACCCGCGTCAACCATGGCTTTTAGCCACGGACAGCTCTCCGCCGCACGTTGCACGGGCAGAAGCAGAGACAACAGACGACCCTTGTTGGCCGCGCCCGCATACTCGCGCATCGCCTGGCCCAGGGGAAGATGCTGCGCCTTGGCGTGGGCGGAAAGACGCGTCGTGTAGGTGGCGAGAAATGCGAACGGTGCCTCCTCATCCTTACGATTTTCGGCGAGGTTGAAGTGCACCCGCCCGACCAGGTTCCACGCCGGGTTGCGGTTCTTGAGAAACTCCTGAACGCCGCATCTCCACTCGGACAGCTCCAGCCGGAAGGCCGCGTCCGTTTCTTGCCAGAGAGCGTGGAGCACTCGGGCTGCCAGGTATTCTGCCCCCATCATGGTCGGCGCGCCCAGGGCTAACCACTCCAGTTCTAGGTCCGGCGGGGGTGGCACATACGCGTCCTGTGGAGACGCCTCCGCTTCTGGCTGCGTGCAAAGGGCGGTCACGTATCGCGCGCCGAATTCGCGCCAAAACGAGAAAGCAGGAGGCAGCGCGGTCCCCACCTCACCCGCACCGAGTTGCAGAAGACCGTGACCCGGCCCACGCGCGAAAGCGTCGCGCAAGCGTCGCGCAAGATCGGGATCAAGAAGTGGCGCGCCATCTTCCTCCGCCAACGCGAGACGCCCGTGCGGAGTCAGGATCGGCGCAAGGGAAACCGAATCCATGTGGCAAACGTATCAGCCAAAAGGGGCATCCTGCAACGGCTTGCTCGAGCTCCCTTCTCCAGTTCGCCACCTTTCGAGCAGTGGCTGGCGGGTGAATTTATTTATTCCAAAGGCTTGGCTCGCGATCCATGGGCGGGAGAATGAAACTGTGGGCACGGAGAGCACAACCGGCTTGGCATTGCGGACAGCTGTCGGGACGATACGGATCGGGATCGGAAAGTTGTTGCAGATACTGTTGGATGGCGCCGCGGTGGGGGTGTAGCATTTGCATGAGGGACCTCCCTCCGGGAGAGCTAACTCCCGTGATTGGTTTAGGCCGGAGGGCTTCACCGCCCTCCGGGTGCTAACCAGAGAAATCCTACATCCGAAAAACATCAGCTGCACTGCACCGGGATAAGAACTTATCCCGCGCGATCCACTGGACCTGCACATTCGGCTCCGACATCTTGTCACGATCGTTCTCTTCCAGGTAGGACTAAATCAGAAGAGAGAGTGTTTGGCGGGGGCAAGTAATCCGAAAAATTACACCTAATTACAGCGGCGGCGGAAACGACGATTACGTATTGAGACTACGTCTTTCGCCTCGTGGTACCCAATTGAGGTCGGTCGGCCCTAGCAAACGATTTTAGCGAGAACTCTCGGGTGTACCCCTCAGCCTGCCAGAGGTGGCCATTGCCAAAGGAGAGTCCTCGTCCACTTTTATGCGGTAGGTCTTCGTGCCGAACCTGCGTCTTCTGTCGGAGGAAGCTTCCGACGAATCAGCGCTTCGGTGCCCAAAAAGCGAGGGTCCAAAATAGTCTGTGACAGGTCGTTCCATACGGACCGCTGCGGCCGCCCTACCGACCACCGCAAAAATATTCGCAGAACCTGTTTCTTGAGTAGGACTACTCCTCCTTGACCCGAGATCCCGATCACATTCGAGTCTGTCGAACCATGTGACCCGCTAAGGGGCTCCTTGGCCAAGCGTAAATGCGTTTGCGTTTGGCGCTACTATGTGTAAGCATGGTTTCATATGGTACGACGACACTTCTGGCTAGGTCTGCTCCAACAAGCGTGGAAGGACCGCTCTGTAGTCTGGGTCGCTGGGGTTCGTCGAGTCGGAAAGACGTGCCTGTGCCAGAGCCTCCCTGACATCGAGTATTTCGACTGCGAACTGCCTCGCGTCCGACAGATGATGCTCGACCCCCAAAGCTTTTTCGACGGTTTGCCGGGCAAGCGGATTGTTTTGGATGAGATCCACCGGTTGCAGAACCCATCGGAATTGCTCAAGATTGCAGCCGATCATTATCCGTATACGCATGTAGTGGCAACTGGCTCTTCTACTCTAGGTGCGTCGACAAAATTCCGAGACACGCTAGCCGGACGCAAAAGAGACCTCTGGCTAACTCCCATGTGCCTTCCCGACATGGACGATGCCAAGCGGACCGACATCAAAAACCGTCTTCTGCGAGGTGGGTTGCCTCCGTTCTTCTTGCCCGACAAGCTCCCCGAACGAGATTTTCAGGAATGGATGGACGCTTACTGGGCCAAGGACATTCAGGAGCTCTTTCGCCTGGAGAGGCGAGATTCGTTCCAGCGATTCACCGAGCTAGTCATGGCACAAAGCGGCGGCATCTTTGATGCCACTCGATTTGCCCGCCCTTGCGAAGTGAGCCGTCCCACCATTTCAAACTACCTTCGTGTTCTTGAAGCAACATTTGTCGCACATGTGATTCGTCCGTTCAGCAGTCGCCGGCCAACCGAAATCGTCTCCGCACCTAAAGTCTATGGCTTCGACACAGGATTCACCTGCTACTACCGTGGCTGGCAGGACTTGCGAAACGACGACCTCGGCGTATTATGGGAGCATTTCGTGCTCAATGAAATTATGGCTCGCTCACAGAATCGCGAGGTTTTCTATTGGCGAGACAAGCGCGGGCATGAAGTGGACTTTGTCGTGGCGACCAACCGAAAGAAACCCCTCGCCATCGAGTGCAAATGGTCCGCGAGCAACTTCGATCCTGCCAATCTAATCGCGCTCCGACGCCAACACCCCGAAGGCGAGAACCTTGTCCTCACACACGATGTGGAGCGTGCTTTCTCCCGCACCTATGGAGCATTGAAAGTGCGCTTTCAAAGCCTCAGGTCTTTCGCCGAGCTACTTGCTTCATAGCAACTCTGGAACGCGAGTGCTTTCCTGACTTCCATCTGCCAAACCTTTTTCAGCCCGGACAGGCTGCTCCACAGGCCGTCATTGCTTCAGGGGGCAAAGGACGACTGATGGCCCGTGTCTACCGGCTAGAGCTAGAATGGTCGGCTCTGGCAAACGATTTTCGAACTTTTTGGCTGTATGAATTTTGCAGTAAGCTTTCAGCACAGCAGGCGTGAATCACCTAGAACGCTCACACTCTAGCTCCCTCGAAAATAGCCGTAAGTGACTGATTGCGCGTCAGCGCATTTTCATGATCCCTTGTGAGCCAGCAGGATCATGGGAAACTTAGCTAGCTCATTCGCAAGCAACCGGTCGGCAGCGTGCGCCCGGTCCCGGATCGAAAACAAAAGAGGCGGATTGCTGTAAACCACAACCCTTTATGCAGGAGCATCGGCTGCCTGATGAATTCGCCGAACATGAATTTGTCCCTCCCGCTTGCGGGTCTGGGCGATATCGTAGGAAGCCTGCATCCTCATGAGCGTGTCCATGTTGACTCCAAAAGCCTTTTCGATGCGTAACGCCATATCCCCGGAAAGGTCGGCATTGCCAATTGCGTACCCAAGCTCGGTTGCTGGGGCAACCATAAGTCTCTGCAAGTCTCTGCTGAAGCCGACAGTTGAATTCGACGCGCCCTGCATGGCATACGAATGGCGGTTGCGATTGTCGCTAGGATTCAAGCGGTTCTGGAGTTCCTGGATCAAGACTGGACATCTCCGCAA
>Ga0209154_1000129_pt1 | contig 53798 bp, 45 predicted proteins | sample GraSoiAngelo_121_FD_185878 | JGI IMG/M metagenome (GOLD analysis project Ga0209154, IMG submission 185878) | Grasslands soil microbial communities from the Angelo Coastal Reserve, California, USA - 14_0919_12_20cm (SPAdes) (version 2) | ecosystem: Environmental > Terrestrial > Soil > Grasslands ... | reverse complement strand
CATCCGGCAAGTTCGTTTATGCGGCGAATGAGGGCGGCATCGCGCCAACCAGCGTCTCGATGTACATCGTCAACGCCACGACCGGGGCCTTGACATTCATTGGGACGACTGCCGCCGGAGGTCGTGCCACTTCAGTGGCCGTTGATCCAAAGGGCATGTTTGCGTATGCGACGACTGAGAGCGCTCCTGCTGGATCGGCTGGCAACGTGTCTATGTACACCATCAACGCCAGCACCGGAGCATTGACACCTACAGGGACAATCGCCGCAGGAACAGACCCTGGTTCTGTCGCCGTGGATCCTGCGGGCAAGTTCACCTATGTGACGAATGCCACTTCGAATGACGTCTCGATGTACACCATCAACCCCACCACCGGGGCCCTGACGTCCATTGGGACGATCGCAGCAGGAGGCTTCCCCATTTCAGTGGCCGTGTCTCCCACGGGCAAGTTCGCCTATGTGGCGAACAACGGCTCGAACGACGTCTCGATGTACACCATCAACGGCACTACCGGGGTCTTGACTCCCGCAGGAACGGTAGCTGCGGGGCTAGTTCCTACCTCGATTGCCATCCATCCAGCGGGAGGGTTCGCCTATGTCACGAATTCCGGCTCGAACAACGTCTCGGTGTACAGCATCGATGCTGGCACTGGGGCCTTGACGCTCGTAGCGACGATAGGCACATGAAGGGCCGCCCGCCCACACACTAGCGCGATTTACAAGGCAGGACGCATTCATTCACAACACCGACGGTGAAAGAACATGAAACGAATATCTATCAGATGCCTCATGGTTCTCGGTGCAATCGCAACCATTATCCCATTGGCGACCAGCGCAGCGGCCCAAGCCACCGTGGTGGTAGGAACGGGCAACCCGGACATCGACGTGCCGGCGGTTCAGGCCGCCGTCGATCAAAGCGGCGAAGTCATCTTGAAAGGACGCTTCTCTTTCAACAGAACCCCCACCGTACCCACGGCTCTGGCGGGGGCAGGATACCCGCCAGCTACGATCCTGGTGTCGAAGGCCGTCACGATCTCGGGGGAGGGCGACGGCGATGACATGACGACGATTGAAGGGGGGACGATTCCCCTTTATGTCGAAGCCATGGGAGCCGCCGTGACGATTCACGCACTGCGATTTGTTCGTCCGCAGATGGGCGCGATTTTTGTTTATGCCGTCAGCGGGCTGACGATCGCCTCGTGCAAGATCGAAGGCCTGGTCCCAGGCCAGATCGCCAGCAAGGCAATCGATATCGATACGACCGGCAATGTGCCCCTGCCGGCCCAGCCAGGGCGCCCAGCGAATATCTCCGGAACACTCTTGATCATGAACAATGACATTGACGCTGTTGGAGGGACGGCTGTCGACAACGTGCTGGGGATAACGGTATTTAGTGCGGGCCAATCGCCGGATAACGAGGTGGACATCTACGTTACCGGAAATCATATAAAGAACACCACGGAGCCCGCGATCAACTTCCGCCATGTCGGCGGGCGAGTGCACGTTGAGAACAACGTGATCAGCACTGGTTCCATTTCATCGCAGCAAGCTCCGCGGCCCGAGGTGATTCGCGTTGCAAACACTGGTTCGTATGTGGTCGCGCATAACTCAATCGAATGCCAATGGCCCGACCCAGAAGCGATCGGCATCGGTGTCTTCAGTCAAATCCCAGACTGGCCGATGGTGAACGCCTTCATCGTCGACAACGACGTCACCATGTCGCCGCCCCCCGGCACCGTGTTTGGTGCTTTGAGCGCAGGGATCGGCGTCAGGGCCTTCGCTCAAGGCAACGTGGTGGCGAACAACAGAATTCGAGGCCGTGCCAGAGCCGCACTCGCCGTAAATCCTGATAGAGGGGGAATCCCGGGTAACAACGAGTTCGTTCTCAACCGCTTCGATGACTTCGAAGCATCGGTCGCTGACATTCTTGTGGGCGTCGGCGTCACGAACACGCGCGTCATTGGGCAGGGCACGGTCGATGATCACGGCATAGGCACGGTTATCGTGCCGCTGCCAAATTTTCGCTCGCAACCCTGAACTGGCCGCGATAGGGGTTCGGGCGAAGGCAACAACCGAAAGGCTCGATGCACACGTCACCGTCTCTGCACGCGTCGCGCCGCTTAAGGTGGGGGCCCTTCGCCGTTGCGATTTGGGTTCTCAGCGGTTGAAGACTCGGTAGTACTCGGGAATTCTTCGATCTTATTGTTGTAAGTTATTGATGTTGCAGAGGAACACCACCGAACCAAAGTCTCGAGTAACCAGTCAGTTAAGTGGTGGGTGCTGACGGTCTCGAACCGCCGACCTTCGCCTTGTAAGGACGACGCTCTACCAGCTGAGCTAAGCACCCGCGGCTAAGGACGCGGACTCTACCATGAGGTTGCGACCGGCAGAGCCCGGCGAACCACACGGTGGCCGCCGGCCGCGGCGCGTGGGGCGCCGCGTCCCGATCAGTGCGCCGGCACGACCTGCTTGAGCCGCCGGCCGTTACGCCGCGAGCGCTTGTCCTCGGCCACGGCAGCGGCGGCGGCCACCTCGGGCGCCGCGGCGGCCGGCGCGTCTGCCTGTTGGTGCGGAATCGGAAGTTGAGTCAGTGCGAGCGCGAGGACCTCGTCGATCCACTTGACCGGCTTGATCTCGAGATTTCCCTTGATGTTGTCCGGGATCTCCACCAGGTCCTTCTGGTTCTCGTCCGGAATGAGCACCGTCTTGATGCCGCCACGGTGCGCGGCCAGCAGCTTCTCCTTCAGGCCCCCGATCGGCAGCACTTCCCCGCGCAGCGTGATCTCGCCGGTCATCGCCACATCCGAGCGCACCGGGATCTTGGTGAGCGTCGAGACCAGTGCGGTGCACATGCCGATGCCGGCGCTCGGGCCGTCCTTGGGCGTTGCCCCTTCCGGGATGTGCAGGTGCACGTCGTGCTTCTGGTAGAACTCGGGCTCGAGCCCCAAGCCCTGCGCGCGGCTGCGCACCACGGTCATGGCGGCCTGGATCGACTCCTGCATCACCTCGCCGAGCTGGCCGGTGTGCTGCAGCTTGCCCTTGCCGGGCACGACCGCGGCCTCGATGGTGAGCAGCTCGCCCCCCACCTCGGTCCAGGCGAGCCCGGTGACCTGGCCGACGCGGTTCATGTCCTCGGCCTTGCCGTAGCGGAAGCGGCGCACGCCCAGGAACTTGTCGAGATTACGCGGCGTCACCGCGACTGACTTCTGCTCCTTCTTGTGCAGCAGCATCTGCTTGACCGCCTTGCGGGAGATCTTGGCGATCTCGCGCTCGAGGTTGCGCACGCCCGCCTCGCGGGTGTAGTAGCGCACGATGTCGAGCAGCGCGGTATCGGATACCTTCAGCTCCTCGGGCTTCAGCCCGTTGCCCTTCTTCTGCTTCGGCACCAGATAACGGCGCGCGATGTTCATCTTCTCGTCTTCGGTGTAGCCAGGCAGACGGATGACTTCCATGCGATCCAGGAGCGGGGGCGGAATGTTGAGGGTGTTCGCGGTGCACACGAACATCACCTCCGAGAGGTCCAGATCGACCTCGAGGTAATGATCGTTGAAGGTGGAGTTCTGCTCCGGGTCCAGCACCTCCAGCAGCGCCGAGGAGGGATCGCCGCGGAAATCCATCGACATCTTGTCGACTTCATCGAGCAGGAACAGCGGGTTGTGCACGCCCGCCTTCGACATGTTCTGCACGATCTTGCCGGGCATGGAACCGATGTAGGTGCGCCGGTGACCGCGGATCTCGGCCTCATCGCGCACCCCCCCCAGGGACATGCGCACGAACTTGCGGTTGGTCGAGCGCGCGATGCTCTGACCGAGTGAGGTCTTGCCGACGCCCGGGGGACCTACCAGGCACAGGATCGGCCCTTTGAGCTTGTCGACGCGCTGCTGCACGGCGAGATACTCGACGATGCGCTCCTTCACCTTGTCCAGCCCATAGTGGTCCTCGTCCAGGACCTTCTGCGCGCGGGTGATGTCCTTGATGATCTTGGTGCGTTTCTTCCACGGCACCTTCAGCAGCCAGTCGATGTAGTTGCGCACCACGGTGGCTTCGGCGGACATCGGCGACATCATCTTCAGCTTGTTGAGCTCGCCTGAGGCCTTGTCGCGCGCCTCCTTGGGCATGCCGGCCTTGGCGATCTTCTGCTCGAGCTCGCTGATCTCGTTGCCGCCCTCGTCCATCTCGCCGAGCTCTTTCTGAATGGCCTTCATCTGCTCATTCAGGTAGTACTCGCGCTGGCTCTTCTCCATCTGCGCCTTGACGCGGCCGCGGATGCGCTTCTCGATCTGCAGCACGTCCATCTCGCTCTCGATGGCGACCAGCATGTGCTCGAGGCGCTTCTTGACGTCGAGGATCTCCAGCACCTTCTGCTTCTCGGCGAGCTTCAGCGACATGTGCGCCGCCACGGTGTCGGCCAGGCGCCCGGCCTGCTCGATGCCGGCGAGCGCGGTGAGCACCTCGGGCGGCACCTTCTTGTTGAGCTTCACGTACTGCTCGAACTGGGAGATGACCGAGCGCGCCAGCACGTCGAGCTCCTTCTCGTCGTAGCTCTCGGCGTCCGGCAGCAGCGTCGCATCCGCGGAGTAGTACTCGCCGGCGTGCAGCTTCTCGATGCGGGCGCGGTCGACCCCCTCGACCAGCACCTTCACGGTGCCGTCGGGGAGCTTCAGCAGCTGCAGAATCGTCGCCACGGTGGCGATGCGGTACAGGTCGTCCCCCTTGGGATCGTCGACGTCGGCCTGTTTCTGCGCCACCAGCATGATGCGCTTATCGGTGCGCATGGCCACATCCAGCGCCTGGATGGACTTCTCGCGCCCGACGAACAGCGGAATCACCATGTGGGGGTAAACCACCACGTCGCGCAGCGGCAGCACCGGCACGTTTTCGAGCGCGGCGGGAATCGGAGTCGCAGGGGTAGTCGGTTCGGACACGCTCAAGCCCTCGATGACGGATGGGACACGGCCGGGCGTCTGTCAGACCCGGGCCGACGGCGTTTATGGCCTAGTGTAGCGGGAAATGAGGCTGCGGCACCGCGTTTCAAGAGTGACGCGCCTCACAGGGTGGCGCGCTCGCGGCAACGCGGGCCAGGGCGGGTCAGTGGTGGTTCGAGCCGGAGGCGCGGCGCGGCTCATCGACGCTCGCCAGCCGCCCGTCATCGGAGCCGTAGACCACGTAAGGCTTGGTCTGCCCCTCGATGACCGTCTCATCGATCACGATCCGCGAGACGTTGCGCATCGAGGGCAGCTCGTACATGGTATCCAGCAGCACCGTCTCGAGGATGGTGCGCAGGCCCCGCGCGCCGGTCTTTCTCTGCATGGCGCGGTGCGCCACCGCGCGCAGCGCCTCCTCGCGGAACTCGAGCTCGGCCCCCTCCATCTCGAACAGCCGCCGGTACTGCTTGGTGAGCGCGTTCTTCGGCTCTGTGAGGATCGAGACCAGGGCCTGCTCATCGAGCTCATCGAGGGTGGCCACCACCGGCAGACGTCCCACGAACTCCGGGATCAGGCCGTACTTGATCAGGTCCTCGGGCTCGACGTCGTGGAACAGATCGCTCCCGTGCGGGCGGTGATTGATGTCGCGCACCTCGGAGGTGAAGCCGATACCGCTCTTTTGCGTCCGGTTGAGGATGATCTTCTCGAGGCCCGCGAAGGCACCGCCGCAAATGAACAGGATATTGCTGGTGTCGACCTGCAGGAATTCCTGCTGCGGGTGCTTGCGGCCGCCCTGCGGCGGGACCGACGCGATCGTGCCCTCGATGAGCTTCAGCAGCGCCTGCTGCACGCCCTCGCCCGAGACGTCGCGGGTGATCGAGGGGTTGTCCGACTTGCGCGAGATCTTGTCGATCTCATCGATGTAGACGATGCCGGTCTGCGCCTTCTCGACGTCGTAATCGCACTTCTGCAGCAGCTTCTGGATGATGTTCTCGACGTCCTCGCCGACGTAGCCGGCTTCGGTGAGCGTGGTCGCGTCCGCAATGGTGAACGGTACGTTCAAGAGGCGCGCCAGGGTCTCCGCGAGCAGGGTCTTGCCGCACCCGGTGGGGCCGATCAGCAGAATGTTGCTCTTGGCGATCTCGACATCGTCCTTGGAGCGCGAGGCGGCGGTGCGGGTCTGCAGGCGCTTGTAGTGGTTGTAGACCGCGACCGAGAGCACCTTCTTGGCGCGCTCCTGGCCGATGACGTACTCGTCGAGGACCTTCTTGATCTCGTGGGGCTTGGGGAGCTTGTCGCGCGCGCGTTCGGCGCGGTCCTCGAGCTCCTCACGGATGATGTCGTTGCACAGCTCGACGCATTCGTCGCACACGAACACCGAGGGGCCGGCGATCAGCTTGCGGACCTCGTGCTGACTCTTGCCGCAGAAGGAGCAGTACAGGAGCTTGCCGTCATCATGGCGGCTACGGGAGTCTTCACTCATCGAGGTCTCTCATAAACTCACGTCGCGCCACTTCATTCCAGCCACGTCGAACGCCAGTTTCTTATAGCACGGCCTCCGGCCACGAAGCAAAGAGCCACTGCACAGCTAAGTACTTCTGTGTACGCGAGTTATATGACGTGGTTCACCTCTTTGACATTTGCTCGGGTCGGCTGCGGCAATAGGGCAAGTCAGGCCGGCTTTCCGGGGGTCGGGGCCGGCAGCTCGCCGCGCTTGTCCAGCACCTTGTCGATCAGCCCGTAGCGCACCGCCTCGTTCCAGTCCATGAAGCGGTCGCGGTCGGTATCCTGCTTGATGCGCTCGACGCTCTGGCCGGTGTGCTTGGCGAGGATTTTGTTGAGCCGGTCGCGCGTCTCGAGCATCTCCCGGGCGTGGATCTCCATATCCGCCGCCTGCCCCTGAAAACCCCCCAGGGGCTGGTGAATCATCACGCGCGCGTGCGGCAGGCAGTAGCGCTTGCCGCGCGTGCCGCCGGCGAGCAGCACCGCTCCCATGCTGGCCGCCTGTCCGATGCAGATGGTGGAGATGTTCGGCTTGACGAACTGCATGGTGTCGTAGATCGCCAGGCCCGCGCTCACCACCCCGCCCGGGGAATTGATGTACAGCGCGATGTCCTTCTCCGGATTCTCGGACTCGAGGAACAGCATCTGCGCGACCACGATGTTCGCCATGTAGTCATCGACCGCGCCCACGATGAACACCACGCGCTCCTTGAGCAGGCGCGAGTAGATGTCGTAAGCCCGCTCACCCCGCGCGGTCTGCTCGACCACGATGGGGACCAGATTCAAGCCACGTTCGTTCATGTTTCGCCCGCCTGTTCCTGCTGGGGTTCGTACTGGGGGTCGTGCCGGGGTTCGTGCTGATGCTGAGGCGCCTGCTCGGCCTCGGACTTGCCGAAGCCGGTGAGTTCGCTGAAGCTCATGGCGCGCTCCGTGACGCGCGCACGCGCGAGCACCCAGTCCACCACCTGGTCCTCGAGCACCGCGGATTCGATGGTGCGCATCGCGTCCTTGTTGTGCTGGTACGCCCGCCGCGCCTCCTCGGGATTGGGGTACCCTTCGGCGAGCTCGATCACCCGCGCCTGCACGCGCTCGCGGTCCACCTTCAAGCCCTGGGTCTGCACGATCTGCGCGACCAGCAGTCCGAGCGCCACGCGCCGGCGCGCCGGCTCCTCGAACAGCTCGCGCCGCGGCAGCTGGCTTGCGTCCCGAACACCTAAGCGCCGCGCGGTGTCGATCTGCAGCTGCTGCACCTGCTCCTCGATCAGGGCGCGCGGCACATCAACCGGGTTGTCCTTGTAGAGGGCATCGAGCGCCTGTGCGCGCACCCGGCCGCGAATCACCTCGGCAAGCTCCCGCTCCATGCTCTTGCGAACCTCGGCGCGCATCTCCGCCAGCCCGCCCTCTTCGACACCATACGCACGAAAGAATTCGTCGTCGACCGCCGGAAGGGAGTGTTCCTCGACCGCCTTAATGGACAGATGAAGCTCCGCGGACTGGCCGGCGAGCTTCTTGTTCGGATGCCCGGCGGAGAACAGCGCGCTCACGGTGCGCCGCTCGCCGGCGCGCACGCCCTTCAGGCCCTCCTCGAGCTCGGGCATCGCCTGGCGCGTTCCCAGCACGATCCTCACATCGGTGAGATCGCTCCCCTCGAAGGGCTTGCCGCCGATGCGCGCCTGGTAGTCGAACACCACGCGGTCGGAGTCGCGCGCCGAGCGTTCGACGGGGGTGAACACCGGGCGCTGCCGGCGCATGTTCTCGATCATGGCGTCCACATCCGTCTCGGACACCGCGGCCGCCGGCCGCTCGATCGCGAGGCCCTCGGGCGCTTTCACCTGCACCTCGGGCAGCACCTCGAAATGCGCGGCATATTTCAGGCCGGTCTCCGGCCCCGTCGCAATCGGCTCGATGCGCGGCCCGCCCGCCGGCCTCAAGTGTTCCTGGCTGACGGCCTGTGCAAAGGAGCTGCGCACCAGATCGCTCAGCACCTCGGCGCGCACCTGCTCGCCGAACTGCTTGGTGATGACCGCCAGCGGCGCCTTGCCGGGGCGAAAGCCCTTCAGGCGCGCGGTGCGCGACAGGCGCTTCAGGCGCTGCTGCACCTCGTTCGCCACTTCGGTGGCCGGCACCGCCACTTCCAGGCGCCGCGACAGACCACCCGTGTCCGACAGAGAAACTTCCATCAAACAAACCTCGGCTTCCGGGGCTTCAAGCCCCGAGCCAGCGACCGTTTCTGCGAAGCCTGAGGAGAACTGGTGCGAAAGGAGAGACTCGAACTCTCACGGGTTTCCCCACTGGATTCTAAGTCCAGCGCGTCTGCCAGTTCCGCCACTTTCGCCCGTGCCGTGCGCACCGGACGAGCCGGATGCGGCCACACCTGCCGGCCGTGCGTCGGGGTAGCGCGCATTATAGCCGATGGCAACCTGCCGCCCGCGCACTGCAGCGGTTCGCGATCGCCGCGGCGTTGGTCTTGCAACTGATTGATTATTCGGAGGAGGAAGGGCCGCCCGGTTCTAGTGCCCCGCCCCGGGTCCCGGGCCGGGTGATTGCTTTATGAGATGCGCGTCCGGAATCACCTCATGCCGCGTGCCAAGTTGCGCTTCCCATTGGGTTTCAGTCACGCAGTCGGGCGCCATATGCGAGCCCGTCGGTGAGGCTGTTGGACAGAATAGCGTCCGATCCCCGTTGCTGACGACCTTGTAGCCGGCTTGTTCTGCGGCGGCGATATTGGCCGCGTGTCTCGCGGCCGTTCTCGGTGGTGCAGGCGGTTGCGCAGCACAGCCCGCCACTGTGACCGCCATGATCACAAGAACCAATCGCACGCTATGCCCCCTGAATCGGCCCGGCCGAACGACTATGGCCCCCGGAACAGACGATACGCAAGCGCTTCCCTTGAGCGCCCGGCCGGCTGAATCACAAAAAAGGACGAGCGATCAGCGCCTCGGGAATTTGGGCCGTGTAGGGATCGAACCTACGACCAAGAGATTAAGAGTCTCCTGCTCTACCAGCTGAGCTAACGGCCCTGCTTGAACTGGGGTGGACGATGGGACTCGAACCCACGACAACCGGGATCACAACCCGGGGCTCTACCAACTGAGCTACGTCCACCGTCCGGTCCCTCGTCGTGCGGCTGGCGTGCCCGGCAGGACTCGAACCTGCGACCCTCGGCTTAGAAGGCCGATGCTCTATCCGCCTGAGCTACGGGCACGGCTTGCACAGCGCCCCTAGCCGGCCCCGCCGCACGGGGGGCGCGAATCATACGTAAGTGACTCCGGGAGCGTCAATTTGCGGCTGCCCGTCGCTGCGGCGCAGCCAAAGGGCTGGGAGCCCGCCGGGCCCGCCTTTGTTACACTCGCGAAAACGTCCCGCCCCCAGGTTCATCGATGAAGGGTCCAGTCAGCGCCCGCCAGGGCGAGCCGGCTGCCCGCGGCAGTCCGGTGGACATGAAACCTGCCGTCGTGCTCGCGCGCGCCGGCGTGGCTGGGCTCGACATCGGCACCACGGCGAGCGAGATGGCGCTCGTGGAGTTGCGCCGTTTGCTGGCCGCGTGGCACGCGCACGAGCCGGGCGCGCGCCAGGGGCACGATCCGGAAGCGCTGCACCAGCTGCGTGTCACCGCCCGCCGCATCGACGCGACCCTCGGTCTGTTCAGACAGCAGCTGCCGCTGGCGCTCGCGCACGCGCGCCGGACCGCCAAAACCGTGCTGCGCACCCTGGGGGCGGCGCGCGACCTCGACGTGCAGCTCGCGCAGCTCGAGCGCTACTGCGCCGGGTTGCCCGAAAACGAGCGTGCGGCGGCTGAGCCCCTGCAAGCGCGCCTGCAGGCGCAGCGCCTGCGCGCGCGCGCGCGCATGGTCCGGGCGCTGGACTCCGAGCCCACGCGGCGCTGGCTTGGAGCCTTGAGCCTCGCGAGCGCACAGGCCCCCACTGGCAACGGCGCGCTCGCCGAGCGTGCGATCGTGGTCATGCCGGAGCGCGTGCGCAGCCGCTTTCGCAAGCTCAGAAAGTCCGTCCGCAGGTTGGGTACCAGCTCCTCGATGGAGGATTACCACGGCGTTCGCCGCCGCGCCAAGCAGTTGCGCTACGCGATCGAATGCGGCGCGGGCCTGTTCGGCAAACCGGCGCAAGAGACGCTCAAGGCGCTGCGCCGCCTGCAGGACACACTCGGCGCGCACCAGGACGCTCACATGGCCGGGAATCGGCTGGCCGCCCTTGCCACCGACCCCGCGAACGCTCTTCCGCCGGCAACGCTGTTCCTCATGGGGCGCCTGGCCGAGCACTACGCCGGCACGACCGCGCAGGCGCGCAAGAGCCTCACCCGATCCTGGCGCAAGGTGCGCGGCAAGCGCTGGCGAGCGTTGCGCACCCAGCTCGAGCAACTGAGCCACACGGCCTGCGAGGCGCACAGCGGCGCGCCCGCGCAGCCTGCCCGCGCGGACGAGGCAGCCATCACAGCCGCCACCCTGGAGCATGCGCCGGAGCCGCCAGCGCGCCCGATCCATTGACGCTGACGGACCCGCGCGCATGGAGCTGCTGGTGGTCCGACACGCCATCGCCTTTGAACGCAGCCCCCGGCGCTGGCCGGACGATGCCGAGCGCCCGCTGTCACCGCAGGGCGCAGCCCGTGCCCGCAAGGCGGCGCTGGGACTGAAGCGCATCACGCCACGCCCGGCGCGGGTGCTCGTCAGTCCACTGCGCCGCGCCCGGCAGACCGCGGCGATCCTCACCCGGTTCGCCGGGTGGCCCGAGGCGCGAAAGTGCGTGCAGCTGCTGCCCGGCGCATCCCCGCAAGGCGTGCTGGCGCTGCTGGCGCGCACGCGGGGCCGCCGCCTCGCCGTGGTCGGGCACCAGCCCGCTCTGGGCCGGCTGCTCGCGGCGTGCCTGCCGGGCGGGGTGGGAGCCGCGGCGTTCGAGTTCAGGAAGATGGCTGTCGCCCTGCTCGCCTTCCAGGGCTCGGCGCGCGCCGGCGGCGGTCAGCTCATCTGGCTCTTGCCGCCGAGAGTCCTGCGCGCGGCGCGTTAGCCAAGGGTCAGTGGGCCCCGGAGGCGGACGCCGCGCCGAAGCCGCCGCGCAACGGCCGCGCCAGCCACACCAGAAAGATCAGCCCGAGGAACAGCAGCCCCGACACATAGAAGATGTCGTTCGCGGACAGCATGAACGCCTGCGAGTCGACCAGGCGGTTCAGCAGCGCGTAGCTCTGATCCTGGCCCATGCCGCCGGCGTGCAGGTTGCCGAGCGCCTGCGCCGTCACCGGATCGTTGGGGGTGAGGTGCTCGATGAGCTGCGCGTGGTGCAGCGTCGCGCGCCGGTCCCACAGCGTCGTGGTGATGGAGGTGCCGAATGATCCGGCCGTGATGCGCGCGAAGTTGAACAACCCGGAGGCCGCCGGGATGCGCTCCGGCCGCAGCCCGGAGAGCGATATCGACACCAGCGGAATGAAGAAGGTCGCCATGCCTGCGCCCTGAATCACAGTCGGCAGCATCAGCGTGCCGATGGTCGCGTTGGTGTTGAAATCGGCGCGCATGAACAGCACCAGCGAGAAAACCGCGAACGAGATGGTGACCAGGATGCGCGGATCGACGCGATCGACGAAGCGCCCGACGACTGGAGTGAGCACAATGGCCAGGAAGCCGACCGGTGCCAGCACCCAGCCCGCCAGCGTCGCGGTATAACCCATGTACTGCTGCAGCCACAGCGGCAGCAGCACGACGTTACCGAAGAACAGCCCGTACGCAAACAGCATGGCGACCGTGCTCACCGAGAAGTTACGCGAGCGGAACAGCGACAGGTCGACTATCGGATGCTCCTCGGTGAGCTCCCAGATGAGGAACACCACAAATCCCACCACCGCGACGCAGGCGAGCGCGACGATGGCCGCGGAGTTGAACCAGTCGAGATCCCTGCCCTGGTCGAGCAGCACCTGCAGCGCGCCCACCCAGATCACGAGCAGTCCCAGGCCCACCGTGTCCACCGGCACCCTCGCAGTCGGGGTCTCGCGCCTGTGATAGATGCCCCAGGTCACGAGCGCTGCGCCAATGCCCACCGGCACGTTGATGTAGAAGATCCACGGCCAGGAGATGTTGTCGGTGATCCAGCCGCCGAGCACCGGTCCGACCACCGGCGCCACGAGCGTCGTGATGGCCCACATGGCGAGCGCCGTGCCGGCGCGGCTCTTCGGGTAGCTCGCCAGCAGCAGCGACTGCGACAGGGGAATCATCGGGCCCGCGACCGCGCCCTGCAGCACCCGGAACAGCACCAGGAGCGACAGGCTCGGCGCCAGCGCGCACAGGAAGGAGGCGATGACGAACAGCACCACCGAGGCGGTGAACAGCTTCACCTGCCCGAAGCGGCGCGTCAGCCAGCCCGTCAGGGGGAGCGAGATGGCATTGGCGACGCCAAAGGAGGTGATCACCCAGGTGCCCTGATCGGGCGACACCCCCAGGTCGCCGGCGATCGCCGGGATCGAGACGTTGGCGATCGAGGTGTCGAGCACGTTCATGAAGGTTGCAAGCGACAGCGCGATGGTGCCGATCGCGAGCTTCGAGCCGGTCAGCGGCGGCAGCGCGGCCGGCACCCCGGCAGGGGCGCCGCCGGCCACCGGTCCGTCAGCATTCTCGGCGGACATTGCCTTCATCCTCAGGGCGTGCGCCGCGCGCCGCTTCAGTGGTGCAGATGGCGCGCCGCGCCCGCAAGCTGCGCGCTCGCGAGCAGGTCATCAGCGCCCGCGGCGCGCACGGCCAGCGCGTGCACCGGGGCGGACTGGTTGGCGGCGATGATCGCCTGCACCCGCGCCTCCGCCCGCGCATTGCTCGAGCCGAACACATCCGTCGACCAGCCGGCGGACGCGTGCGCGAGCTGCGGCAGGCGCGCCCCGTCCGTGCCGTCGCTCACGTCCACGTCGGCCTTCATGGAGAGCCCGATCTGCAGCGGGTGCGCCGCCACCTCGCGCGCATCGAGCGCGATGCGCACCGGCACGCGCTGCACGATCTTGATCCAGTTGCCGGTCGCATTCTGGGCCGGCAGGAGCGAGAAGGCCGCGCCGGTACCGGCGCCGAAGCCGGCGACCGAGCCGTGAAAGAGCACGCGCGTGCCGTACAGGTCGGCGGTGACTCTCACCGGCTGACCGACCCGCATGCGCTCGAGCTGCGGCTCCTTGAAGTTCGCATCCACCCACACCTGATCGAGCGGCACGACCGCCATCAGCGCGGTGCCGGGACTGACTCGCTGCCCGAGCTGCACGTTGCGCCGCGCCACGAAGCCGGCGACCGGCGCCGGCAACTCGGTGCGCGCCAGGGTGAGGTAGGCGTTGCGCACCGCCGCCGCGGCGTCGCGCACCTGCGGATGATCGGTGAGCGTCGTGCCATCCACGCGGGCGCGGTTGGCGGCGAACTGCTGCTGGGCGGCGAGCAGGCCCGCCTGCGCGGCCCTGACCGCATCGATCGCGTGCTGCAGCTCCTCGCCCGAGACCGCGCCCGAGGCTCCGAGGCGCTGGCGGCGCCCGAGATCGCTTTGCGCCGCGGCGAGATCCGTCTGGCGCTGCTGCACGGCGGCCTCCAGCTGCGAGCTGGTGGCGAAGAGGTTGCGCACGTCGCGCACCGTGCGCGCGAGCTGCGCCTCCGCCTGATCGAGCGCCACCTTCGCATCCGCCTGGTCGAGGCGCACCAGCGCCTCACCGGCCTTCACGAACTGGGTGTCATCGGCGCCGATGGCCACCACCGTGCCGGAGATCTGCGGGGTGATCTGCACCACGTTGCCGCCGACATAGGCGTCGTCGGTGCTCTGGTGATGACGCAGAACCTGCGCCCAGTAGGCGCCGTAGAGCACGGCGAGGGTCAGGAAGCCCCCCAGGGCCGCGGCCAGCCAGCGCCAGCGCCGGGTGGCGTCAGGCCGGGTGGCGTCAGAAGGTACTTTGGCGTTCTGCGCACTCATGATGATCCTTTACGTCCGTTGTCGTTGCCGCGGCTAATAATGCCTAGGCAACCATCACTTCAAAAAAAACCGTTGGCGCTCTTCAGGCGCTGGCGCGCGCCGGCAGCCCCTGCGCGTTCTCGAGCATGCGGCCGAGCAGCCCTTCCAGCTGCCGCGCTTCGCTCTTGGTGAAGCCGCGCAGGAAGCGGTTGGCCACAGTGAGCGAGATCTCGCGCATGCGCGGATACGCCCCCCGCCCCTCCTCCGTCAGCTCCAGATGCGTCAACCGCCGGTCGTGGGCGCTGCGGTTGCGGCGGATCAGACCCTTGCTCTCGAGGCGATCGAGCATGCGCGTCATGGCGCCCGCGTCATACGAGATGCCCTTGCACAGATCCGACGCCGACATGGGTCCCTCCGCCGCCGCCAGATTCGCAATGATGATGAACTGCGCCGCGCTCAGCTCCAGCGGCGCGAGACGCCGGTCGGCTTCGAGTTCCCGGTCGAGGGCCGTCAGCATCTCAATCCGCACACGGCTCAACAGATACCCCACGCTCTTGCGCGGCTGGTAGCTCGTGCTGTCGTAAATGTCGCCCACGGTGCTGCTCCTGAACATCTCCCCTTGGGGGGACGGAGGTCTCCTGCTGGGGATTGACCGTCACAATACTTGCCTAGGCTGTATTTGTCAAGGCTTTCATTGCCGGGGCAGGTGAGACTCAATCGTGGTCGAATCCTTTACGCTTTACGCGCTCGCTTCTCGCATGCACGGTAGATCGCGGGACACTGGTGGACAATGCGGCTAAGCGAGGCTAGAGTATCTAGAGGTATTACCAAGTGATACTTAGAGATTTAGAGATTCGCCGTGGCAACATCACTGAAAATTGGTGACAAGCTAAAACTCCGTGTCCAGAAGCTGGCCCGCCTGCGGCAGCGGTCGGCGCACTGGATCATGCAGGAAGCGATTCAGCAGTACGTCGAGCGCGAGGAGGCCCGCGAGAGCTTCAAGAAAGAAGCGCTGGCGTCGTGGACCGCATATCAGGAAACTGGCCGGCATCTGACCGGCCCGGAAGTGCGCGCGTGGCTGAACAGCTGGGGGACGGAAGCGGAAGCCGAGCTCCCTGAGTGCCACGAGTAATCGTTGCCGCCGGGGCGGGGCAGGGGCTTGAGCGCTGCCGCCGGTTCCTGGCAACGAAGAATCCGCAAGCGTCCAGGCGAGCCGGTCAAGCGATTGAACGGCACTTCGCGCTGTTGGAACAATCCCCGGAAATTGGCAGGCCGTTCGCGGAGCTTCCGGAACTGCGCCAGTTGATCATTGCCTTTGGCGACTCGGGGTATGTGGCTCTGTACCGTCACGATCCCGCTGCCGAAACGGTGTATGTGTTGGCTTTCAGGCACCAAAAGGAAGCTGGGTAGAGGGCCGAGGGCTTGATGCACCGCGGCGCGCCGCGCCGCCGCCGGCGTGTAGAATTACGCCCCCTTGCTTCGGGGTGTAGCTCAGACTGGTAGAGCGCTACGTTTGGGACGTAGATGTCGCAGGTTCAAATCCTGTCACCCCGACCATTGATCTCCAAGGCTTTTTTCCGTCAGGTACGCCGCGCTTGATCCGCCGCCTGTTCTTGAGCGACTCTTCCGGTCAATGTCCGATTCACCACCGAAAGCAACCACGGCGTACATCCCGCCGGATCAGCAACCTATCCAACGAATCGTCGGCAGACGGGTTACACCTCCCCCCGGGATATTGCCGAGCCCGGAAGCTCGCGCGGCGATGACCGCCAATGCACGCTATGTCAGCCGAGCACCCAAGGGCATCTTCTTTTACAAGAGCCACGACGAAATGATCCGCGACCGCGAGCGCTGGACCATCGAAGCTGTGGTGGCCCGGCATTCCAAACGTGCCTGAATACACGCGTCCGGCCACATGGGAGGACGTCAAAAAGTTGGCTCGTCTGCTCAATGAAGCCGGCGTTCAATACGCGCTCGTCGGCGGCTATGCCATCGCTGCGCATGGCTTCAACCGTTTTTCGGAAGACATCGACATCCTGGTCAACCCAGACGCTGACAACTCGCGACGCTGGGTGCGCGCATTGAGTGAATTGCCCGATCATGCGACTCGCGAGCTCGCGGCTGACCCTGACGTGTTTGCCAGCAACGCTCGATACGCGCTGCGCATCAATGACGAAATTACGATCGACATCATGCCCTCAATTGCCGGCTACACGTGGAAACAGATGCAAAGCCATATCGAGACGATCGATCTGGACGGCGTACCATTGCCGCTACTGAGTCTCGAGGGCCTGTTGCTCACCAAACAAGGCGCGCGACCGAAGGACCAGATGGACGCTGCGCTCTTGAGCCGCGTGTTGGCGGAACTCAAGAATTCGAAATAGCCCACGCGGATCTGCTTCGGCCAAAAATCACCTCGCCCTCGAGTGGCGATGTTGCCGATGGACGGTGCGGTAGCCGATGAATGGGGCCGCATGGTGGCGCGGCACGAGTCGTTGCGGCGGCCGGTTCATGCGATGGATGGGCTCATCGCGGCCAGCCCGCGATGAGACCTCGTCGTGTTTACATGGCGTATTACAGGGGTTAATATGCACGTATAGACAAGATTCTACCTTTATATACTATTGTATGGCACTGAGCATCAAGGATCCCGAGGCGGATCGTCTGGCGCGCGAAGTGGCGAAGGCTACGGGCGAATCCCTGACCACCGCCGTGGTTCAGTCGTTGCGCGAGCGCCTGGCGCGGGTGCGACGCATGCGCGGACCTCGCCTTAGCGAGGAGCTGTTGAAGATAGGCCGGCGCTGCGCTCGGCTAGCCGTGAAAGACAAGCGATCCGCGGATGAGATCATCGGCTATGACGAACACGGGTTGCCTCGCTAGCTGCAGAGACCGTGGTTGTCGACACTTCCGCCTTGATCGCAGTCCTTAACATGGAACCCGAATCCACACGCTTGGCTGCCGCGATGGAAGCGGACGCCAATCGCCTCGTATCGGCGGCGACGGTCGTGGAGGCCGGGCTCGTGATCGAAGCGCGCTACGGCTCGGCAGGCGGCCGCGAGCTGGACCTGCTCATCGCCAAAGCCAGCCTTTCCATCGAAGCGGTCAGCCCACAACAAGCTGAGGTCGCTCGGGAGGCCTGGCGTCGTTATGGCAAGGGGCGACATGCCGCTGGGCTGAATTTTGGCGACTGCTTCAGCTACGCGCTCGCCAGGGTTACGGGTGAGCCGCTGCTTTTCAAAGGGGATGACTTCACTCACACGGACATCACGTCTGTTGCCTATTGAGCCTGGCGCACCGCGCCGGGTTCGCGCCTGCAGGGCTTTGGGTCGCTACGCACGCCGCCAGGCGGTCTTGCCCCCGGGCTTGTCCTCGAGCAGTACCCCGGCCGCGGCCAGCTCGTCGCGGATGCGATCCGATTCGGCCCAGTGCTTCGCCCGGCGCGCCGCCGAGCGCGCGGCGATGCGCGCCTCGATCTCCTCATCGGACAGGCCCGCGCCCCCACCCGCGGCGGCACCTGTCTGGGTCGCGCGCCCGCCGACGCCCGGCTTGGCGAGCCGGAACCATTGCGCAGGCTCCACGCCGAGTAGTCCCAGTACGCCACCGAGCGAGCGCAGCTCCGCGGCCAGCTGCGCCGCCCGCGCCACATCGCCCGCGTCGCGCGCCGAGTTCACCTCGCGGGTGAGGGTCTGCAGCACCGCCAGCGCCTCGGGAGTGTTGAAATCATCGTCCATGCTCTCGAGGAAGCGCGTCGTGAGCGCGGCGGCCGCGGGCGCCACCGCCGGCAGGTCGCGCAGCGCGGTGTAGAGCCGCCCCAAGGCGGCATCCGCCTGCTCGAGCTGCTCGAGGGAGTAGTTGATCGGGCCGCGGTAGTGGCTCGAGAGAACGAAGAAGCGCAGCACCTCCGGGTGGCGCAGCGCCGGCAGCACCTCGCGCAGGGTGAAGAAGTTGCCGAGCGACTTCGACATCTTCTCCTCGTCCACGTTGACGAAGCCGTTGTGCATCCACAGGTTGACGAACGCATCTCCGCTCGCGGCGCAGGACTGCGCGATCTCGTTCTCGTGATGCGGGAACTTGAGGTCCATGCCGCCGCCGTGAATGTCGAAGTGCGTGCCGAGGAGCGCGGTGGACATGGCGGAGCACTCGATGTGCCAGCCGGGCCGGCCCGCGCCCCAGGGCGAGTCCCACGCCGGCTCGCCGGGCTTGGCGTGCTTCCACAGGACGAAGTCGAGCGGATCGCGCTTGGCTTCGTCGACCTCGACCCGCGCACCGGCGCGCAGGTCGGCGAGGCGCCTGCCGGAGAGCCGGCCGTAGCCGGCGAAGCGCGCCACCGCGTACATGACATCCCCGTTGGCGGCCAGGTAGGCGTAATCCTTTGCCAGCAGCTGCGCCACCATGGCGATGATCTGCGGCACGTATTGCGTGGCGCGCGGCTCATGATCCGGGCGCTCGATGCCGAGCCGCCCGCAATCCTCATTCATGGCCGCGATGAAGCGTTCGGTGAGCTTGCCCGTCGGCTCGCCATTCTCGGCGGCGCGCCGGATGATCTTGTCGTCTATGTCGGTGATGTTGCGCACGTAGGTGAGGCGGTAGCCGCGATGGCGCAGATAGCGGCTCACGACGTCGAACACGAGCAGCATGCGCGCGTGGCCGATGTGCACGTAGTCGTACACCGTGAGGCCGCACACGTACATGCGTAAGCTCCCGGGCGTGATGGGCCTGAGCTCCTGCTTCTCGCCGCTGAGGGAGTTGTGGATGCGGATCATGCGAAACGCGCCAGCCGCTCGCGCGCCTTGCCGGCGGGCATCGCCTTGAGGAGCGGCGCGAGCTCCGGTCCGTGCTCGCGCCCGGTGAGCGCCACGCGCAGCGGCATGTACAGCGCCGCGCCCTTGCGCCCGGTCGCCGCGCGCACCGCGCCGGCGATGGCCGGCAGATCGTTGCCGCTCGCAGCCGCGGCGGCGGCGGCGGCGGCGAAGTAGCCCGCGCCGGCCTCGCGCACCACCTGCTCGCCGGCTGCACCCAGGGGCGGCGGCCCGCCGAATACGATATCCACCCACGGCCGCGCGTCCTCGGGCAACACCACGTTGGGCAGCAGCGCGGCGATGAAGGCCTCGGTGGCGTGCGCGTCGAGCCCCGCGGGCAGGAGCGGGGCGAGCCAGGCGCGCGCGGCCTGCGGCGAGAGCGCATGCACGGCATCCTTCTGCCACACCAGCAGCTGCTGCTCGTCGAAGCGCGCCGGCGCGCGCCCCAGGTGCGCCGCATCGAATGCGCGCGCCATCTCCTCGGGACCGAGCAGCCCATGGAGCGGGCTCGAGTGCCCGAGCCGGAACAGGTGATTGGCGAGGGCGAGCGGCTGGTAGCCGCGCTCGCGATATTCGCGCACGCTCACCGCCGCGTGGCGCTTGGACAGCGGCGCGCCGTCGGCGCCCACGATGAGCGCCACGTGGCCGTAGGCCGGCGCCGCGAGCCCCAGGGCCGCGAGAATCAGCAGCTGCCGCGGAGTGTTGGTGAGGTGATCCTCGCCACGCAACGCCTGCGTCACTCCCATGCTGGCATCGTCCACCGCGTTAGAGAAGAAAAAAGCCGCCGAGCCGTCGGCGCGCCGCACCACGAAATCGCCGATGTCATCGGTCGGGAAGCTCTGCGGACCGTGCACGAAGTCCTCGAACGTCACGCGCTCCCCGCGCGGCACGCGAAAGCGCAGCGTGGCCGCGAGCCCCTGTGCCTGATGGCGCGCGCGCTCCTCGGGAGTGAGGTCGCGGCAGGTGCCGGCGTAGCGCGGCGGCTTGCCCGCGGCGAGCTGCGCGCGGCGCGACAGCTCCAGTTCCAGCGCCGTGCAGAAGCACGGGTAGACCATCTTGCGAGCTTCCAGCACCGCGAACTGCCGAGCGTAGAGGGCGCCGCGCTGCGATTGGCGGTAGGGCCCGCGCTCATCCTCCCGGTCCGGGCCCGCGTCCCAGTCGATGCCGAGCCAGCGCAGGTCCGCCATGAGCGCGGTGGTGTGCGCCTCGAGACTGCGCTCGCTGTCGGTGTCCTCGATGCGCAGCAGGAAACGCCCCCCGGCGCGGCGCGCCAGCAGCAGGTTGAACAGCGCGGTGCGCGCGTTTCCCAGGTGCAGCTCGCCGGTGGGACTCGGGGCGAAGCGGGTGACCGGCTTCGCCCCCTGTGCTGGCGGCGAAATAGCGCTCGCGCTCATCGGTCCTGCAGCGCAGAAACTCCTGCACTGCTGCCGGAAAACGTCCGCTGGTCCTGTATATTCATCCAGTTTACCTGTATATTTATACAGTGATCGTAGCCTGCCGCTATCGAGTGAAGTCTTTGAGTGGTCTGCTGAATCAGCAAGGCCGCGCCGTGAACTACGTTTGGAACTACTGCAACGATACCCAAAAGCACGCGCTCAAATGGAACAAGCGCTGGCCGAGTGGGTTCGACCTCAACGTCTTGACTACCGGATGTGCCAAGGAACTCGGACTGCACTCGGGCACCGTTAATGCCGTATGCGAGCAGTATGCCAAGTCCCGAAGTCAGCACCGGCGGCCTTACCTGCGCTATCGCGGCAAAAAGTCTCTTGCATGGGTACCGCTCAAAGGCCGTGACCTCAAACGTGAGGGCGAGGCATTCCGCTTTGCAGGCCGCACGTTCCGTGTGTTCTATTCCCGTCCGCTCCCCGATGGCAAGATCAAGGACGGAACGAACTTCAGCCGTGATCGGCGCGGTCACTGGTTCCTCAACGTTGTAGTGGAGCTTGCCGACACGCCAGTCAGACCACTTAAGCGCAGCGTCGGCATTGATTTGGGGCTGAAGGAATTTGCCACCCTCTCGACGGGCGAGAAGATTGAGAACCCTTGTCGGTATCGGGGGCTTGAAAAGCGCCTTGGAAAGGCTCAGCGCGCACGCAAGAGGCGGCTTGCAGCGAGCATTCAAGCCAAGATCGCCCAGTGCCGCGGGGATTTCCTGCACAAGCTCTCGCACCGCATAGTGCGTGAGTTTGATTACATCGCGGTTGGAAATGTCAACGCCGCAGGATTGGCCAGAACCAGGATGGCCAAGTCCGTTCTCGATGCCTCTTGGTCGAGCTTCCGTGCGATGCTCGCGTACAAGGCTGTTAAGCATGGCGCGCGGTATGAGGAAGTCGATGAGCGCTTTTCTTCCCAAGTCTGCTCGAGTTGTGGAAGCCTTCCCAACTCGCGGCCTAACGGTATCGCAGACCTTGGAATAAGGCAGTGGATATGCAGTGATTGCGGTTATGTCCATGATCGCGATGTGAACTCCGCTCTGAATATCCTTGCCCGTTCGGGACATCGAACGCCTGTCGAGGGAATCACCGGCCTTCAGGCTGCGTGAGGATGTCAAGGTACGGGAAAGTCACGAATCTCAACAAAGCGCCGCGCCCCTGGCGCCTGCTATAGAATCCGCGGCCGGCGCGTGTCCAACCACGGAGGATTCGATGTCCATTCAGCCCCGCACCCGCAGCGGCGTCCTCGCAACGCTGCTGCTCACCGTCGTGCTGCCGCACGGCGAGGCGCGCGCCGAGGAGCCGAATCCGCAGGTGAAGGTCACGACCAATATGGGCGAGTTCGTCATCGAAGTGCGCCAGGACCGCTCCCCCCTCACCGCGGCGAACTTCCTGCGTTACGTGCGCGAGGGCTTCTACTCCGGCACCCTGATCCACCGCGTGGTGGCGAACTTCGTCATCCAGGGCGGCGGGCACGATGCCGCGAGCTACGCTCTCAAGGCGACGCACGAAAACGTCGTCAACGAGTCCGGCAACGGCCTGCAGAACAAGCGCGGCGCCGTCGGTCTGGCGCGCGGGGAGGGGCCGCACTCCGGCAACGCACAGTTCTACGTCGACCTGGTCGACAATCCGGATCTGGACCCGGTGCCGACCCGCTGGGGCTACACGGTCTTCGGCCGCATCCTGCAGGGGATGGACGTCATCGATCACATCGGCGAGACGCCCACCGGCGCAGCCGGGCCCTTCAAGTCGGATGCGCCGCTGAAGCCGGTCATCATCGAGAAGATGGAGATCGTCGCCGCCGGCGCCACCCGCGCGGCTCCGGAGCTCACCCCGGTGCTCCCGCCGCGGCAGGACACGATCCTCTCGCCGAAGTAGCGCACATGGCGCGCCTGTTCGTCTCGGACGTGCATCTGGATGCCGGCGCGCCCGAGGCCACCGAGCAGTTCCTCGCCTTTCTCGCCAGCGAGGCCGCCGCCGCCGAGGCGCTCTACATCCTCGGCGACCTGTTCGAGGCGTGGGTGGGCGATGACGACCCGGACCCGCAGAAAGACCGCGTGTGCCGCGCACTGCACGCCCTGACCCGGCGCGGCGTCGCCTGCTTCGCGCTGCACGGCAACCGCGACTTCCTGCTCGGTGAGGGTTTCTGCGAGCGCAGTGGCTGCCGCCTGCTCACCGATCCGGTGGTGGCGCAGTTCGATGGCGAGCAGGTGTTGCTCACGCACGGCGATGCGCTGTGCACCGACGATCATCCCTATCAGGAGTTGCGCAGCCTGGTGCGCAGCGGCGACTGGCAGCAGCGCTTCCTCGCCCTGCCGCGCGCGCACCGCGAGCTGCTGGCGGATGAGGCGCGCGCCGGCAGCCGGCGGCACACCGCGCGCACGGTACCCTACATCATGGACGTGAATGCCGCCGCGGTGGCCGCGGCGTTTCGGGCCGCCCGGGTGCGGCGCATGATCCACGGGCACACGCACCGCCCGGGCGTGCATGACATCCAGACCGAGGGCGGTCCGGCACAGCGCATCGTGCTCGGCGCCTGGTACGAGCAGGGGAGCTACCTGAGCTGCGAGCGCGGCAGATACCAGCTGCGCGAGCTGCCGCGCCCGCGGTGAGCGGCTTGCGCCCGCGCTTTCCGCGCGCGGCGCGGTCAGTTCTGTGCGGGGGGCGGCGTGCTGGGGCTGCCCGGGGGTGCGCCGTGCCCGAAGTGGTGCCTCATCTCGCCGTGCATCTCCTGCAGCGTCTGGAACTTCTTCAGCTGCGCGGGCGAGAGCACCGGTGTGAGCTTCTGCAGGGTTTCCTGCTTGATCTGCTGGTGCAGGGCCTGCATCTGCTGTGCATCGGGCTCGGTGCCGGACGCCATGGCCTGCTCGTGGGCGGCCCTGATCTTGGCGTGCTCCTCCTGCAGGATCGCCTGCACCTGGGTCTTCTGCGCATCCGTCAGATCGAGCAGCGTGGCGAGCTTCTCCAGGTGAGCGGCGTGTTGCGGCGGCGGGGCCGGGGTCTGGGCGATGAGTGCGCCGGCCCATAAGGCGGTGAGTGCGAGTACGGTGGCTTTCATGAGTCTCTCCTTGCCTGGCGGTGCGAACATCGCACGGCGGTGGCTACGGTAACGGGCCGGCGGCGGCGGTAGCCGTGAGCAATCGTTAGGGAGTGTGAAGGGGAGCCCGCGCTTACGATGAGCCGTGCGTCAAATGCGGTGCAAGCCATTGCCCCTCATCGCTCCCGCGGCAGCAGCAGCGCGGCTTCCAGCCCACCGCCTGGCAGGTTGGACAGGCTAAGCGATCCGCCGTGCGCCTGCGCGATGTCGCGGGCGATGGACAGCCCCAGGCCCGTGCCGCCGCTGTCGCGGTTGCGGGAGGACTCGAGGCGGTAGAACGGCTCGAACACCCGTTCCAGCTCCTGCGCGGGAATGCCGGGACCGCGGTCGCGCACCCGGATCGCGACCACCGGCCCATCCTCGACCAGGATGTCGGCGCGCGCGCCGAAGGTGGTGGCGTTGGCCACCAGATTGGTGAGACAGCGCTTGAGCGCCTGCGGCTTGGCCGTCAGGGGCTGCACGACGTGGCCGGCGAGGGTCACCTGCCGCCCCATGTCGGTGAACTCCTCGCGCACCTTGTCGAGCAGCGCGTTCAGGTCGAGGGCGGCCGGCGGCTCGCCGTCCTCGATGCCGCGGAACAGCGCCAGCGCCTCGCGGACCATGGCCTCCATCTCGTCGAGCTCGCGGCCGATGCGCTCCTGCATGGGCGGATTGTCGAGTGTCTCGACCTGCAGCCGCAGCCGCGTCAGCGGGGTCTTCAGGTCATGCGACATCGCGGCCAGCACCCGGGTGCGACTGTCGAGGTAGCGCCGCAGGCGGTCCTGCATGGTGTTGAAGGCGCGTGCCGCCTCGCGCAGCTCGCGCGCACCGCGCTCGCGCAGCTGCGCCGGGCGCGCATCGCGGCCGACGCTGTGTGCGGCGCGCGCCAGCTCCGACAGCGGCCGGGTGATGTTGCGTGCCGCGACGTACAGCACGGTCACCAGGATCAGCAGCAGCAGCACCAGGTTGGCGAACAGATGCCGCGGGAGCGGTGCCCCCTCCGGCAGGCGCGTCACCCGGAACAGCAGCGCCGCGCCGTCCGCCAGATGCACGCTCACGTCGTAGCGGCGCGCACTGCCCTGGTGGGTCGCGAGCTCGTGCGCTTCGAAGAACGGCACCGGCACCGCGATCGCCGGCGGCGCGGGCTCCGGTGTCGCGCTCACCTCGACCGCGTACGCCGGGCCGAGCGCGCCGTGCACCTGATCCTTCAGGGTGCGCTCGAAATCCGACAGCAACGGCAGGCGCACGAAGCCGCGCTGGCCCGCGCCTCCCGGGTGCCCGTGAGCCCCCGGGGGCGGGTGCGGCAGGTGCAACGGCTCGGGCGGCGCCGACAGCCGGCCGAGCGCCGCGGCACGCTCGGCGCCGTCCAGCGCCTGCAGCATGAGGGTGGTCTCGGCGATGCGGCGCGCCCACTCGCGCACGCTCCCTTGCAGCACGAAGCGCTCGCGCTCCTGGGCGATGAGCAACAGGCCCGCCGCCTGCGCCACCAGCACCGCCGCCACCGATGCCGCGAGCAGCCTGCCGAACAGCGATTGTGGCCACGCGGACAGGCGCATCGCTTGAGCCCGCACGCTCAGTCGCTCACGACAACGACGCCGACCACGTAACCCTCACCGTAGACGGTCTTGATGATGTGCGGCGCGCGCGCGTCATCGCCCAGGAGCTGCCGCAGGCGGCTGACGCGCACGTCGATGCTGCGGTCGAAGGGATCGGCGTCGCGGCCGCGCAGCAACTCGGTCAGCTGCGTGCGGCTGAGCACGCGGTTGCCCGCTCCGAGCAGCACCGCCAGCAGCCGGTACTCCGCGCCGCTGAGGGCGACGACCCGCCCGGCGGCGTCGGTGAGGGTGCGGGTGACGGTATCCAGCCGCCAGCCGCCGAAGCAGAAGCCGCGCACGCTCTCGGGGCTCGGGTCGCGCGGCGCGTGCGCCGCGCGGCGCAGGATCGCCTTGATGCGGCCGAGGAGCTCGCGCGGGTTGAAGGGCTTGCCCAGGTAGTCGTCCGCCCCGAGCTCGAGCCCGACGATGCGATCGACGTCCTCGCCGCGCGCCGTGAGCATGATGATTGGCACCTGCGAGCGGGCGCGCAGCTCGCGGCACAGTGACAGGCCGTCTTCCCCCGGCAGCATCAGATCGAGCACCAGCAGGTCGACGTGCGAGCGCTCCATGACGCGCCGCATCTCCTTACCGTCGGCCACCGCGGTGGTGCGGAAATCGTGCTTCTCGAGATACTGGGCGAGCAGGCCGCGAATCTCGCGGTCGTCGTCGACGATCAACAGGTGCGCACGCTCGCTCATCGTGCCTCGCTGGGGGCTTCGGGTTGTAACCAACTGTCAGGTCGCGGTCAGGCGCACATGCAACGGCCCGGAGTGGAAACGCAGCATGCGGTCGGGGGTTGTCACCAGCTCCGCCTCGCGCGCCGCGAGCACCCCGAGCCGCGAGCGCCATTCTGCGGGGGCGACGCCGCACGCAAGTCCGGTGTACACCTCGAAGTGTCGCGCCTCGGAGGCTCCCAGCTCCTGGTACAGCCGCGCGAGCGGGGCCGGCACGCGCGCCGCGAGCAACTGGAAACGCTCGGCCGAGCGCGCCTCGATCAGGGCGGCGGCGAGCAGCAGATCGAGCTTGCGCCCGGGATCGCAGCTGCGCAGCGCGCGGCGCAGCTGCTGCGCGTAACGGCCGGGGCGCTGGCGCGCGAAGGGGACCCCGAGCGCGCTCATGGCTCTGACCACCTGCTCGAAATGCCGCAGCTCCTCGCGCGCCAGGCGCGCCAGCGCCAGCGCCAGCGCGGTGTCCTCGGCGTAGGCGAACATCAGGGCGAGCGCGCTCGAGGCGGCCTTCTTCTCGCAGTTCGCATGATCGAGCAGCAGCTCGGGCAGGTGGCCGAGGGCATCCTCGACCCAGCGCGGCGGGGTCGGCGCGCGCAGGATCGAGGCGGGCGCCGCCGCGCCGAGCGCGCCTGGCGAGCGCGCGCTCACGGCTGCGCTCCGCGGGCCAGCCACCGATCGAGCGTGCCCTGCAACGCCTCCGCCGCCTGCGGCGCGCCGGCGAAGCGATCCGCGGGCGCCTTCGCCAGCAGCCCCTCGAGCACCGGTTGCACGGCCGCGAACTGTGGCGGCAGCTGCGGCACCGGCTCCTTGCGGTGTTTGTAGACGATCGCCATGGGGTTCTCGGCACGGTAGGGCTTCTCCCCGGTGAGCATCTCGAACAGGATGACGCCGAGGCTGTACAGGTCGCTGCGCGCATCGACCGGCTCCCCGTGGCCCTGCTCCGGGCTCATGTAATGCGGGGTGCCGAAAATGGTGCCGCTGTCGGTCACATCCAGCGCCAGCGCGGCATCCTTGGACAGGCCGAAGTCGATGAGCGCGATGCCGCCGTCCTCGCGCAGCATGATGTTGCCGGGCTTCAGATCGCGGTGCAGCACCCCGGCCGCGTGAATCGTGGCCAGGGCGCGCGCGATCGCGGCCGCCAGGCGCAGCGCCTCGCGCGGCGTGAGACGGGTCTGCATGCGCCGGCGCAGGTCCCCGAGCGCGAGGTATTCCATCACCAGCCAGGCGTGCTCGTCGCTGACCCCCAGGTCGTGCGGGCGCACCACGGCCGGGTCGTTGATGCGCTGGCCAATCTCGTACTCCTGCAGGAAACGGCGGAACATGTCGAACGTCGGCTGCTGCTCGTCCTGGCGGTCGCGCGCCACCTTCAGCGCGACGAGCGTCCCGGCGCGCTCGCTCTCGCCGACGAACAGGTCGGTCATGGGGCCCGCCGCCAGTCTGCGGATGCAGCGATAGCCGCGGATGAAGGCATCGCCGAAGCGCTGCGTCTCGCGCCCCGCACGGCTGGTGCGCCACACCGCGCGCGCGTGCGCCTGGCGAGCCTCGGCCGCGGTCAGCACCTGCGCGAAGGTGTCGCGATCGAGGTCCTCGTGGCTCAGGGCATAGGCGCCCAGCGCCGCGGCATCGCGCGCCGCGGCGGCGTCCGCGCCGCACAGCAGCACCAGCGGTGCAAACCCCGTACGGCCGGCGAGCTCCCGTGCCCAGGTGAGACCGCGGCCGCCGGGCCAGACCTCCGCCAGCAGCACCGCATCGAAGCCCTGCGCCAGGAACTCGGGCGCCAGCGCGCCCTGCGATACCGGGCTGTGCACCACGAGCTGCGCCTGCGGCCACCAGGAGGTGAGCCGCTCCCGGATGTGCGCGCAGCGGCGCGCGTCCTCCTCGATCAACAGCAGTCGCATCGGGGAAATTACAGCACGCGCGAGCGCGCCCCGCCATGACGGTCCGCGACGGCGCGCGCCGCCGCCGCCGACAGCTTGAGTCCAATCACCAGATCCCCGACATTGGTTCCGGTCGGACCCGTATGCACCAGATCCTCACTGGCGGCGAGCGCGCGCCCCGAGTCCGCTTGTTGCAGACAGCGGTCGGCGTCGAGCTGCGCGAGCGTGATTCGCGCCCAGGTCTCGGCGTCCACCAGGGCGCCGGCGTCCTCGGTGACGCCGTCGACGCCGTCGGTGCCGGCGGCGAGCAGCATCAGGTCAGCGTGCCCGGCCAGCAACCGCGCCGCCGACAGCGCCAGGTGCTGGTTGCGCCCGCCGCGACCGGCGTGCGGGGGCACCTGCACCGTGGATTCGCCGCCCCAGACGCACAGCTGCGCGCTCGTGAGGCACAGCTCGTGCGCAAAGCGCGCCGCCAGCCGTGCGGCATCGCCCTCGAAGCGGCGCGCGGGCGCCTGTACGGTGAGGCCGAGAGCGGCGGCGGCGGCCGCCACCGCGGCCACGGCGTCATCGACCGAGGCCACCACGCGGCGTTCGACCCGGTCCTCGCCGCTCGCCGCCGGACCCATGAGCCCCGAGCCGATCACGCGCGGATCGTCCTGCGGCACGTCCGACACGAACAGCGCCCGCGCCGGCCGGCCGCGCAGACGCGCCGCGAGCCGCCCGCCCTTGATGCGCGAGACCGCCGCGCGGCGCGCGTTGAGCTCGCCGATCGCGATCCCCTGCGCGAACGCCTGGCGCGTGAGCTCCTCCAGATCGTGCAGGGTGGCGCCCGCCTCGAGCACTTCCACCAGGCTGGACGCGCCGCCGGAGATGAGGAACAGGGGTTGCGCCTCGGGCGGCAATGCGTCCACCCACTGCAGCAGGCGCTCGCCGGCGGCGAGCGAGCGCTCATCGGGCAGCGGGTGAGCGCCGAGCAGGACCTCGAGCGCGCCGCCGGGGGCGAACTGTGCGCCGGGCGGATCGCGGGTGATCAGGAGCGTGCGCTCGATGGCGGCGCCGAGCGCCTCGTGCGCGCCGTGCGCCATGGACTCGGCGGCCTTGCCGATCGCGGCCAGCCACACGTGCCCCGGCGCAGCGGCGGCCGCGATGGTGGCGGGTTCGGTGAGCGCCGCGCGCACGCAACGGCGGCCGTCGACGCGCTCAAGCCCGGTGCGCAGCAGGGAAAGCAGCAACGCGCGGCGCGGGTCGGAGGAGTCGGTCAGTTCAGCTCCCGCGCACCACTTTGAGCTTGGCGCGCTGCTCGCGGCGCGCGTGCTTCGCCGCGTCGGAGCGCTCCAGCTGCAGGCGCTCGAGATATTCGGGGGTGACGTCGCCGGTGACGTATTCCCCCGAGAAACACGAGGTGTCGAACTCCTGGATGCGCGCATCCTCGTGCTTGCACGCGGCGATCAGGTCCTCGAGGTCCTGGTACACGAGCCGGTCGGCGCCGATGAGGCGCGCCACTTCCGCCACGGTGCGGCCGCTCGCCACCAGCTCGCTCACCGCCGGCATGTCGATGCCGTAGACGTTCGGGAAGCGCACCGGGGGGGCGGCGGAGGCGAAGTACACCTTGGCGGCGCCCGCCTCGCGCGCCAGCTCGATGATCTGCGCCGAAGTCGTGCCGCGCACGATGGAATCATCCACCAGCAGCACCGTCTTGCCGCGGAACTCCAGATCGATGGCGTTCAGCTTGCGGCGCACCGACCTCTCGCGCTCATCCTGCCCGGGCATGATGAAGGTGCGGCCGATGTAGCGGTTCTTGATGAAGCCCTCGCGGTACTTCACGCCGAGCCGCTGCGCCAGCTGCAGCGCGCTGGTGCGGCTGGTATCCGGGATCGGAATGACGACGTCGATGTCGTGTGCGGGATGCTCGCGCAGGATCTTGTCCGCCAGCCGGTCGCCCATGCGCATGCGCGCCCGATACACCGAGATGTTGTCGATCTTCGAGTCGGGCCGCGCGAAATACACGTACTCGAAGATGCACGGCGTGTGCCGCAGCGTCGCGACGCATTGCTGGGTGTGGAGCCTGCCCTGCTCGTCGATGAATACCGCCTCCCCCGGCGCCACGTCGCGCACCAGGCGGAACGACAGGCTGTCGAGCGCCACGCTCTCGGAGGCCAGCATCCATTCCGTGCCGCGCGGCGTGCGCCGCTCACCGAGCACCAGCGGACGGATGCCGTTCGGGTCCCGAAAGCCGAGTATGCCGTGGCCGATGAGCATCGCGACCACCGCATAGCCGCCGCGGCAACGGCGGTACACGGCGCTCAGGGCGGCAAACACGTCCGCGGGCGTGATGCGCGCGGTTCCGACCCGCTGCAGCTCGGAGGCGAACACGTTCAGCAGCACCTCCGAGTCGGAGGTGGTGTTGAGGTGGCGCCGGTCCTCGCGGATCAGGATCTCGGCGAGCTCGGCCGCGTTGGTGAGATTGCCGTTGTGTCCAAGGCAGATGCCGTAGGGCGCGTTGACGTAGAACGGCTGCGCTTCGGAAGCGCTGTCGCAGCCCGCCGTCGGGTAGCGCACGTGGCCGATGCCGGCGTTGCCTTTGAGCTCGAGCATGTGGTGCTGCTGGAACACGTCGCGCACCAGGCCACTGCCCTTGCGCACGTACAGCTCCCCGTCGCCGGAGGTGGCGATGCCGGCGGCGTCCTGGCCGCGGTGCTGCAGCACCGTCAGCGCGTCATACAGGCGCTGATTGACGGCGCTGGTCGCGACGATGCCGACGATCCCGCACATTCTTAGCCGCTCTCCTCAGAAGCGGACCCGCAGCTCGCCGGCGGCGCGCCGCACGCGCTCCTCGCCCACCAGCATGCGCAGCCCGTTCGCGATCGACTCACCATAGGGAATGAGCATCGAGTGCTGCCACCAGCGCTCCTCCGGCAGGCGCAGCAGCTGGCCGAGAATGACGAACACGCCGAGCAGCACCAGGCCGCGCAGCAGGCCGAAGGCGAAGCCGAGCAGCCGATCCATGCCGCTGAAGATCGACAGCCGCACGAAGTGTCGGAGGGCCGCGCCGACGCCGGCGCCGAGCAGCAGCACCAGCAGCACGATGATGACCCGCGCCGCCCAGGGTCGCACCCCGGAATCCGACATCAGTCCCCCCAGGTGCGGCGCGATGAGATCGGCGAAGTGCCAGGCGAGGAACAGCGCGATGACCCAGGCTGCCAGGGCGACCGCCTCGCGCAGGAAGCCGCGCACCGCACCCACGATCGCGGAAGCCACGATCGCGGCAATCACCAGGTAGTCGGCCAGGTTCATCGCAGCCCATCGTGAGCACGCTCATCCCGCGCGGCGCGGATTGTACAAGAGCAGCGCAGGCGTTGCCCACGCGGCGCCTCAGGCGAGGCGCGCGCCGCTATTTCGGCACGATCGCGCCATCGTGACCCGCGGCCCGCAACTGCGCCGCGAGCTGCGACGCCGCCTCGCGGTCGTGCGCCGGGCCGACCCGCACCCGAAACAGGCGGCGGCCGGACCTGGCCTGCGAGAGGCTCACCTTGAAGCCCCCGGCCCGCACCTGCCGCGCGAGGCGCTCGGCGTTGGCGCGGCTGGCGAAGCTGCCGAGCTGCACCATCCAGGAACCCGCCGCGACGCCGTTCGCCGCGCTGAGCGCTACGCTGCTCGGCGCGGCGGCGCGCGCCGGCACGCTCTGCGGCAGCAACACCGGGGCCGGCGGCGTCGACTCGACCGCCGCCGCTTGCGCCGCGCCGCTGCCGAGCGGCGCGGGGGCCTCCAGCGGCGTCGGTTGCAGCGGTCCAGTCGGCGCCGCGTTGCGCGAATGCGCGTCGTCCGCGAGATTGATGGTGTAGGAGCGTAATGGCGGTTCCTCGGCCGATGGCGCCACGGAGGCGATCCGCGGCGCGACGCGGATGGGTCCTGTCAACAGCTCGGGCACCAACAGCACCGTCAGGGCCACGAGAATGATTGCGCCCGTCAGCCGTTCTTTCACCTTGAGTTACCCACAATGGGGGCGAGGACCGCGAACGCCAAGCGCAGCGGACGCCGCGCGACAGTGGCCGCTCGCCAAGGGCGGCCGGGTGTCGTTAGTATATCCGAAGCCACTGCAGCGCCGGCCCCACGGTGTACACGGAACCGCACACCACCACCCGATCTCCGGGGCGCGCCGCGGCGCGCGCCCGCTCACAGCCCGCGGCGACCGAGTCCGCGAGTGTCATCTCGCCCGCCGGGCGCCCGAGGCGCTGCGCCAGCTGCGCCGCGCTGCCGCCGCGCGCACCGGGCAGCGCGCACACGATCCAGTGGTCGATGAGGGCGCCGAGCGCCGACCCGATCGCCGCGGCGTCCTTGTCCGCCAGCACGCCGATGACGGCGAAGGTGCGTCCCGGTCCGCCCCCGCCGTGCCGCGCGCGCGGCAGCGCTCGCTCGCGCAGCTGCCGGGCGAGCACCTCGGCGGCGGGCTGGTTGTGCGCGATATCCAGAATCCACTCCACTTCGCCCGGCACCACCTGGAAGCGCCCGGCGAGGCGCACCGCGCGCAGCGCTGCGCCCACGGCGCGCTCATCGGGCCGCGCGAGCCGCTGGGTGAGCCGGCGGACCGCCGCGCGCGGCGCGTCCTCAGCCGTGAGCGCCAGCAGCGCGGCGATCGCCGTCGCCGCGTTGCGGTACTGGATGGCGCCAGCGAGGGCGGGCGGCGGCAGCTCGTGCAGCGACATCCCGAGCCCGTCGTAATCCCAGCGCTCGCCGCTCACCCGCCAGGTGAAATCCCGCTCCGCCACCAGCGCGCGCGCACCGAGCGCGGCGATGCTCGCAAACACGCTCGCGGGCATGTCCGGCGTGCCGAGCACCGCCGGCTTGCCCGGGCGGAAGATGCCGGCCTTCTCCGCGCCGATGAGCTCGAGCGTGTCGCCGAGCCAGTCGCGATGATCGAAGCCGACGGAGGCCAGCACGCCGACATCGGCCGCCACGAGATTGGTGGCGTCGAGGCGGCCGCCGAGCCCCACTTCCAGGACCGCGACGTCCACGGCCCGCTGCGCGAAGATCAGCAGCGCCGCCAGCGTGTTGTATTCGAAGAAGGTGAGCGTGATCGCGCCGCGGGCCGCCTCGATGCGCTCGAACGCCCCGATGAGCTCCTGATCGGCGACCTCGGCCCCGTTCACGCGGATGCGCTCGTTGTAGCGGATGAAGTGCGGCGAGGTGAACATGCCGGTGGAGGCCCCGAGAGCCGCGAGCAGCGCCGCCAGGTGCGCCACGGTGGAGCCCTTGCCGTTGGTGCCACCGACGGTCACCACCGCGAATGCCGGCTCGGCGATCCCGAGGGCGCGCGCGACCGCGGCGACGCGCGTGAGCTCCATGTCGATGCTCTTCGGATGCACCGACTCCTGCAGCGTGAGCCACTCGGCGAGCGTGCGCATCGGACTTGCGGCTGCGGTGAGCGGCGCGCCCGTTCAGGCAGCGGCGCCCGGCAGCTTCAGCAGCAGCCGCAGCAGCGCCGCGATCTTATCGCGCATCTCGCGGCGGTCGACGATCATGTCGATGGCCCCGTGCTCGAGCAGGAATTCGCTGCGCTGGAAGCCCTCCGGCAGCGTCTCGCGCACGGTCTGCTGGATGACCCGCGGGCCTGCGAAGCCGATCAGGGCGCGCGGCTCGGCGAGATTGAGGTCACCGAGGAGCGCCAGACTCGCCGACACGCCGCCGGTGGTCGGGTCGGTGAGCACTGAAATGAACGGCAGGTGCGCCTGCGCCAGGCGTGACAGCGCCGCGGCGGTCTTCGCCATCTGGAAAAGCGAATACAGCGCCTCCTGCATGCGCGCCCCGCCGCTGGCGGAGAAGCACACGAACGGCCGCCGCTCCTGGATGCAGTAATCCACCCCACGCTTGAAGCGCTCGCCGACCACCGAGCCCATCGAGCCGCCGAGGAACTGGAATTCGAAGGCGCAGGCCACGATCGGCAACGCGTGCAGCGTGCCGGCGAGTACCACCAGCGCATCACTCTCGCCGGTCGCTTTCTGCGCCTGGGTGAGGCGGTCGCGGTAGCGCTTGCTGTCGCGGAACTTGAGCGGATCCTCCGGCGAGATGGCAGCGCCGATTTCCGCGCTGGTGCCCGCATCGAGAAAGCGCTCCAGCCGGTCGCGCGCCCCCATGCGCATGTGATGGCCGCACTTGGGACAGACATACAGGTTGCGCTCCAGCTCGGCGCGGTACAGGACCGCATCGCACGCCGGGCACTTGATCCACAGGCCCTCCGGGACCGAGCGCGTGCGCCGCTCGGTCTTGATGCGGGAGGGCATGATCTTGTCGAACCAGGACATTCGGGCGTGAGCGTGCGGCGGTGAGGCCAAGGGGCGCCGATCATAGCCGATCGGGCGCAGGCTCCTCAGGCGGGCATGCCGCCGGCAGGGCGAACGCCGCCGGATAGCGTACCGACACCAGATACAGCCCGGCGGCCGGGGCGGTGGCGGCGTTACGGGTGCGATCGCGCCCCTCGAGCACTTCGCGCGCCCAGGACGGCGGCGCGTCGGCCTTGCCGATGGCGATCAGGAGCCCGGCGATGTTGCGCATCATGTGGTGCAGGAAGGCATTGGCGGTCGCCTCGATGAGGACCCAGTCCCCGCGCCGCTCCACGCTCAGGCGCTCCATGCGGCGGATGGGCGAGCGGGCCTGGCATTCCGAGGAGCGGAAGGCGCTGAAGTCATGCTCGCCGAGCAGGGCGGGCGCGGCCTGCGCCATGCGCTCGTGATCGAGCGGCCGGTGGACCCAGGCCGCACGTTGCGCCAGCAGAGCCGAGCGGGCCAGTCGGTTCAGAATCAGATAGCGGTAGGTGCGCGCCTCGGCGCAGTAGCGCGCGTGGAAGTGCGCCGGCACCGCCGCCGCCCAGGACACATTCACGTTAGCCGGCAGTTCGCTGTTGGCGCCAAGAACCCAGCCGCGCGTGCTGCGGATCGCGCGCGTGTCGAAGTGCGCGACCTGCCCGTACGCGTGCACCCCCGCGTCGGTGCGCCCGGCGCACACCAGAGTGACCGGCTCGCCCGCAACGCGGCTCAGCGCGATTTGGGTGATGTGCTGGATGGTCGGCAGGCGCCCCTGCGCCTGCCAGCCTGCGTAGGCGGAGCCGTCGTACTCGATCCCGACGGCGATGCGGCTCACGCGCAATCCACCCGCAACGACAAACGCCTGCTGCAAGCGTCGCAGGCGCTTGCAGCCAAGCAATTACCCCGGGAGCGACTCCATCAGACGCTGCGCTTCCTGTTTCTGCGCCGCCGAGCCTTCCGCGAGCACTTCCTCGAGAATGTTGCGCGCACCGTCCGGATCGCCCATGTCCATGTAGGCACGGGCCAGATCGAGTTTCGTGCCGACTTCGCTCATGGTCACCGGCTCGAGGTCCGGCAGCGCCAGGTCTTCCGAGGACAGCCTCTGCGTGGCCGCGAACTCGCTCTCCGGCAGCGACGCGGTGCCCACGTCGAGGTCCAGCCCTGCGCCGTTGGCGGCATGCGATCCGGTGGACTCGCCGACGTCGAGGTCCACGTCCCCGCTGTGCACCGCCGGGTGCGTCCCGCTCGCATCCCCCAGGTCGACATCCACTTCCTGCGCGCCGAGCGCCGCGAGCCGCGAGGTCGCCGAGCTGTCCGCCATGGACGGGTTGGTTTGCGTGAGGCCCGCCTCGAGTTCGTCCTGATCGAATTGCCATGTGTCGGCGCCGCTCCCCTGACGGCGGCGCTGCTGCGCATCCTCCATGACGCGGCGCGAGTGATCGTCGAGGCCCGCGACCAGCGTCGGGGCGTCCGGAGTGGAAGCCGCCGCGAGGCCGGGCTGATCCACCGTGTCGACCTGGCCCACGTCCAGGCCCAGATCATCGATGGCCAGTTCCGCGGTCTGGTCGCTCCCGCCTTGCTTGAGCGCCGACTCGACTTTCTGCCGTATGGTGGGGAACTCCTGGGTGGTGGCGATCGTGGGCTGCTCCACGGTCGGACCCTCGTGCTCCCCGGTGGCGCCGGGGCTGCCGTCCTGGCGCATGCGCGCCGTCATCTGGCGCGTCGTGCCGGTGGTGCTGAGGAAAGCGTTCTCGAGCAGCGCGGCGTTGCGGTCGGTGACGTTGGTCGGCGACTCCGACCGGTCACCGAAGGCAGCGCCGAGGTCCAGATCCACTCTCTCGGTCGCATCCCCCGCGATCGTCTCGCCCGCCAGGTCGAAGTCGACGCGGCTCTGTCCGCCTTCCAGGTCGAGGTCCACGCCGCCGGCCGTCGCACCGCTCACCGCCCCGGCACCCGAGAACAGCGGATCCTCGGGCGCGAGCTGCTTGCCCATGATGAGGATCTTCTCCCACTCCCCGGGCGCGGCCTCGCTACGGGTGTCCGCCAGCTCGCGCGCCGCCTGCAGGAACTGATCCTTGTTGCCCCACACGAAGAATACTTCGAGGAGCTTCAGTCTCAGATCGCGGCGCGCGGGTTCGCGGGCGATGGCGATGCGGATCAGATCCGCGGCCTGGTCATACAGGCCGTACGCCATGTGGAAGTCAGCCTCCGCGAGCGGGTCGCCCTGGTCGAGGTTGATCGCCGTCTCGCTGCTGATCGTCTCATCGCTCGCGACGCGCCTCGCCGTGGCCGCCGCAGGCGCCGCTCCGGCCGGGAAGCGCGGCCGCTCGTGCGCCGCGGTTTCCTCCACCAGGAAATTGGGCTCGGGGCTCGCGGACTGCAGTGGCGCCTCCGCGGACGCAAAGCCGCGGCCGCCCGCGAAGGCCGTCTCCGAGGCCGCGCCCGTCAGGCGGCCGAGGGAATCGTCGAACTGCGCCGCGCGGCGCGCACGGATGATCCTGGACGCGGCAAACGCGACGAGCGCCACCAGCAGCAGCGCGATCGCCCACCAGTAGCCCAGGAGGGTGTCAACGAGTGAGCCACCGGCGGCGGGGGGAGCGGGCGTCGGAGCGGGCGCCGGCGCGGGCTCCGCGCTCAGCGGCGGTGGCGCTTCGGCGGGCGGGGACGGTTTCTCCTCGGCCACGGGCGGCGGGGCCGCCTGCGGTGGCGGAGGCTGCTCGGCAGGGGGCTGCGCGGCAGGGGCTGGCGCGGCCTTGGGTGGGGCTGCTTCGGCCGCGGGCGGCGCGGCCGGGGCGGCGGGCGGCGGGGCCTGCCTGGCTGCCAGCTGCGCCTGCAGATGCGCCAGATCGGCGTTCTTCAGCTCCAGCAGCCGTTTGGATTCGGCGAGCTGCCCTTCCAGGTCGTGCACGCGGCCCTGGAGCTGCCCGACTTCCGCGCTCGGGGCGGCTCCGGGGGTGGCGCCTACGGAAGGCGACTCCGAAGGGGTCACCAGCTTCAACCGCCCGGGCCGCTCGCCCGAGGGCGCCGCCGGGGTACTGGTGCGCCACGCCGCGTACTGGCGGCGAATCTCCGCCGCCGCTTCGCTCGGCGACACCGCGGCCGCCTGCGCGGCGTCCGGGATACGCAGCACGGCGCCGGAGTGCAGCACGTTCATGTTCTTTTCGAAGGCGCGCGGGTTCGCCTGGTAGATGGCCACCATGAAGCTGCGGGTGCGGGAAGTATTGGCGCCGGCGGCTGCCGCGTCGCTGGCGATGGCCGACAGAGTCTCGCCCCGCTGCACCACGTGCAGCGACTCACCGCCCCCCTCCCCGCCGGCGGCGCTCGCGCGTGTCGGGGGCGCGGTGCTCACCGCGCTCGATTGCGGCGCCGGCGCCACAGGCGCCGGGTCGGCATCACGGTCGATCGCCCCTTCACGTGCGCCGGAGCCGGTCGCGGGTGCACTCACCGGTGCGCTCGCCACGGCCGAGCCGCCGGGGGTGTACACGGGCGGATCGAGCAGCACGGTGTATTCGCGCACCAGGTGCCCGCGCGACCAGTTCACTTCCAGCAGCAGCGTAATAAAGGGCTCGGAAATCGCCTCCGTGGATTTGAGCTTGAGCATCTGGCGGCCGTCCAGCGCGCGCAGCGTGCGCACCTGGACGCCCGCGAGGTAGGCGGGCCAGTCGAGGCCGTAGCGGGCGAAGGTCTCGCGTGAGGCAAGCTGCGCCTGTACGGTATTGGCTTCATCGGGCGCGACGTCGACGAGTTCGACTTCCGCGTCGAGCGGCGCATTGAGGGGCGAGAGGAGACGGATGTCTCCCAGACCCAAGGCAAGCGCCGCCGACGGCAAGGCCAGCAGCAATGCCAGCGCCCGGAGTGAGCGTTTGGCGACCATCAGGGCACCCCAAAAGGCATTATTGGACCAAATGTCCTGTGAAAACAAGAGGATGGGGCCCAGGATATGAGCCCCCCGTGAATCCCGCGGCAATATAACTTAAATCGGGCGTTGCGCCCAAGCCTCGGCGATCTGCACGCTGTTCGTGGCGGCCCCTTTTCGTACATTATCCGCGACAATCCATAAGTTAAGTCCTCGATCAGGGGCGAGATATTCCCGGATTCTCCCGACATAAACTGTGTCGCGTTTCGCTGCCTCGGTAGCCGCCGAGGGGTATCCGCCCGCCACGCGCTCGTCCATGACGCTGACGCCGGGCGCTTTGCGCAGTAGTTCACGCGCCTGGGCGGCGCCGAGTGCGCGGCGCGTCTGCAGGTGCACCGCCTCGCCGTGTCCGTAGAACACCGGCACCCGTACCGCCGTGACATTCATGCGCAGCGCCGCGTCCCCGAGGATCTTGCGGGTCTGCCACACGAGCTGCATCTCCTCGCGCGTGTAGCCGTTGTCCTGGAGGGCGTCGATGTGGGGCACGCAGTTGAAGGCGATCTGCCCGCTGCGGGCATCCGCAGCCACGGCCCCCCGGCCGCTGAGCGCGGCGATGGACTGGCGCGCCAGCTCCTCCACCGCCGCGCGACCCTCGCCCGACACCGACTGGTAGGTCGCCACGTCGATGCGCTCGATGCCGGCCACGTCTTGCAGGGGCTTGAGCACCAGCACCGTCTGGATGGCGCAGCCCTCGGGGCTCGCGACGATCCCGCGCTGACCGCAGCCCGCGAGGGCGTGCAGGTTCACCTCCGGTACCACCAGCGGCACGTGCTCCTGGTAGCGGAACTCGGAGCTGCTGTCGATGACGAGGCAGCCGGCCGCCACCGCCTTCGGCGCGTACTCGCGCGACACCTGCGCGCCGGCGCAGAACAGCGCCAGGTCGCAGTGCGCGAAATCGAAGTCCGAGAGCTCCTGCACCGGGTGGCTGCGCCCGCGGAAGCTCACGCTGCGCCCGAGGGAGCGGTTGCTGGCGAGCGCGTACAGTTGCGCGACCGGAAAGCCGCGCTCCTCGAGGACCGTGATCAGGGTCTCGCCGATGAGGCCGGTGGCGCCGATCACGGCAACTGCGAACTGTCCGTCCATGCGCGTGAGGCGCCCGCCCAATCAGCCGCGCGAGGCCGCGCTGATGTCCGGTGTCGCTGACTTCACGTCCGCGTTCTGCGCGCGCTGGCGCAGGTAGTGGTCCATGAGCACGATGGCGAGCATGGCCTCCGCGATCGGCGTCGCCCGCAGGCCCACGCACGGGTCGTGGCGGCCCGTGGTCACGATCTCGACCGCATTGCCCTGGGTGTCGATAGTGCTGCCCGGCACCTGGATACTGGAGGTGGGCTTGAGCGTGAGGTGCGCGATCACGTCCTGGCCGGAGGAGATGCCGCCCAGCACCCCGCCCGCATGGTTGCTGCGAAAGCCCGTGGGCGTGAGCTCGTCGCGGTGCTCGCTGCCGCGCTGCGCGGCGGCGCGCGTGCCGGCGCCGATCTCCACGGCCTTCACGGCGTTGATGCTCATGAGGGCGTGGGCAATGTCCGCGTCCAGCCGGTCGAACACCGGCTCACCCAGTCCCGCGGGCACCCCGCTCGCCACCACCGTGACGCGCGCGCCGATCGAATCCCCGGCGCCGCGCACCTTCCAGATCAGCTCCTCGAGCTCGGCGATGCGCGCCGGGTCCGGACAGAAGAACGGATTCTGGTAGGCGAAGGCGGGTTCCACCGGCTCGAGCGACAGCGAGCCGACCTGACTGAGGTACCCGTAGATGCGTACGCCGAGGCGCGCGGCGAGGTAGCGGCGCGCAATCGCGCCCGCGGCGGTGCGCATCACCGTCTCGCGCGCCGACGAGCGCCCGCCGCCGCGGTAGTCGCGCACGCCGTATTTCTGCTGGTAGGTGTAGTCGGCGTGTCCGGGTCGGAAGCGATCCTTGATCTTGTCGTAGTCGCGCGAGCGCGCGTCGGTGTTATCGATGAGGATGCCGATCGGGGTGCCGGTCGTGCGGCCCTCGAACACGCCCGAGAGGATGCGCACCTGGTCGGCCTCGCGGCGCTGACTGACGAAATGCGACGTGCCGCTGCGGCGGCGGTCGACATCCTGCTGCAGATCCGCTTCGCTCAGCGGCAGGCCCGGCGGGCAGCCGTCGACGATGCAGCCCATGGCCGGCCCGTGGCTCTCGCCGAAGGTGGTCACCGTGAACAGCCTGCCGATGGTGTTGCCGGACATGTTTATTGGCTGAACGTGGCCTGCGGCCCTTGCAGTTGCTCGCGCGAGAGCAGGAACACCCCGCCCCCGCCGCGCGCGAATTCAAGCCACACGAAGGGCAGGCGGCGGAATGCCCGTCGCACCGCGCGCTCGGTGTTGCCCACCTCGACGATGAGCACTCCGCGCGGCCGCAAATGCCGGCGCGCCTCCTGCAGGATGATCCGTACGGAGTCGAGCCCGGCGCTGCCGGCCGCGAGCGCCACGCGCGGCTCGTGCCGGTACTCCGCTGGCAGCCCCGCAAGCTCGCGCGCGCCCACGTAAGGCGGATTGGAGAGGATGATATCGTAGGTTGCGCGCCCGAGCGCGCGGAAGTGATCGGACTTCCTCAGCCTCACCCGGCGCGCGAGACGGTGACGGCGCACGTTGCGGCGCGCGACTTCGAGCGCGGCATCGGATATGTCGACCGCGTCGATGCGCGCACGCGGCAGGGCGCGGGCGCAGGCGATGGCGATGCAGCCCGAGCCGGTGCCGAGATCGAGCACCCGGCGCACGCGGCGCGCATCGATCCAGGGGCCAAAGCCGCGCTCGATCAGCTCGGCGATGGGCGAGCGCGGCACCAGCACGCGCGCGTCGACGTGCAGAGGCACACCCGCGAACCAGGCGACCCCGGTGAGGTAGGCGGCCGGAATGCGCTCCCTGATGCGCCGGGTCACGAGCGCGCGGGCGCGGGCCTGCGCCGTCCGCCCGACGCGCCGCCCGAGGCCAGGCGCACCGCCGCCGGGCGGCAGGCGCACGGCGTGCAGCACCAGCGCCGCGGCCTCGTCCCAGGCGTTGTCGGTGCCGTGTCCGAAGTGCACGCGCGCGCGCGCGAGCCTGCCGGCGGCGCGCGCGATCAATGCGCGCAGCGTGACCGCGCGCCCGGTACGCCGCGCGGGGCCGCGTACGGCGCGCGTGGCTGTATGAAATAATTCCCTGGTGACCATCGCACGTGCCCGTTTGCTGCTGGCCGCCGCCGCGCTGTGCGCAGCGCTGGGCGGCTACTGGCTGGCGCAACAACTTGACAGGGCGAGCCCGCGGCTGGCAAGCGGTACGTGGCTGCCGCGGCCGAAACCGGTCGGCGACTTTCGCCTCACCGACACCTCGGGCCGCCCCTTCACCCGCGCTGAGCTCGGCGGCGCTCCGACACTCATGTTCTTCGGCTTCACCCGCTGCCCCGACGTGTGCCCGACGACGCTGACGAAGCTCGCGCAGGTCAGGAAGCGCGCCGCGCTCGCCTCCCTGCGGGTGCTGTTCGTCAGCATCGACCCGCAGCATGACAGCGCGCCGCTCCTCGGCACCTACGTGCACGCGTACGATCCCGCATTCCTCGGGCTCACCGGCGATGCGGCGTCGATCCTGGCGCTCACCGCCGACTTCGGCGTGGCGGCAAGCCGCGTGCCGCTGCCCGGAGGCGACTACACCATGGACCACTCCGCGGTGCTGTTCCTGCTGGATGCGCGCGCGCGCATCGCCGCGATTTTCACGCCGCCCTTCGAGGTGCCGGCGCTGGCGGCTGACCTGCGCCGGGCGGCGCCCTATCTATGAACGCGACTTCTGCCGGTGGCGTGCGCTCGCGGCTGTTCATCGTCCTGCAGTACCTGCTGCCGCAGCACTGGCTCTCGCGCCTCGCCTACCGCATCACGCGCAGCCGCGTGCCGCTCATCAAAAATGCACTCATCAGTGGCTTCGTGAACCGCTTCCAGCCGGACATGAGCGAGGCCGAGCAGCCCGATCCGCTCGAGTACGAGAGCTTCAACGCCTTCTTCACGCGCGCGCTGCGCGCGCCGGCGCGCCCCTGCGATCCGGACCCGGCGGTGCTCATCTCCCCGGTCGACGGCAGCGTGAGCCAGATCGGCCGCCTGGAGGGCTCCTGGCTGGTGCAGGCCAAGGGCCACGCCTACACGCTCGAGTCGCTGCTGGCGGCGGACCTGTCGTGGCCGGCGCAGTTGCGCGGCGGGGCCTTCGCGACGCTGTATCTTGCGCCGTCCAACTATCACCGCGTGCACATGCCGCTCAGCGGGGTGCTGCGCGCGGCCTGGTACGTGCCCGGGGCTCTGTTCAGCGTCGACGCCACCACCACCGCCGGCGTCCCCGGGCTCCTGGCCCGCAACGAGCGCGTGGTGTGCGTGTTCGCTCATGAGGCGCTCAGCTTCGCCGTGGTGCTGGTGGGAGCCCTGTTGGTGGGCAGCATGGCCACCGTGTGGCACGGCGAGGTGACGCCGCGCGCGCTGCGCGGGGGCGCCGATCTGCCCCTGGATGCCGCGCGCGCGCCGCTCACTCTGGAAAAGGGCGCGGAGCTCGGCCGCTTCAACATGGGCTCCACCGTCATCCTGCTGCTGCCGCCCGGCGCGAGCGAGTGGCTGTCCGGGCTCGTGCCGGGCAGCAGCGTCCGGGTGGGTCAGGCGCTGGCGCGGCTCACATGAGCCGCGGCGGAGACTGGCGGCCGAGTGCCTCACGCGAGCGGCTCATCGAGCGCGCGGCGCTGCTCTCGCGCACGCGGGAGTTCTTCGCCGCCCGTGGCGTGCTCGAGGTCGACACGCCGCTGCTGGTGAATGCGCCCGTGAGTGACGTGCATATTCACTGCGCCGCGGTGCAGCTTGCGCCGGCAGCCGGGGCACGGCCGGCGCCCGCCTCGCTGCTGTTCCTGCACGCCTCGCCCGAGTACGCCATGAAGCGCCTGCTCGCCGCCGGCAGCGGCGACATCTACCAGATCTGTCACGTGGTGCGCGCCCGGGAAAGCAGCCGGCTGCACAACCCGGAATTCACGCTGATCGAGTGGTACCGTCTCGGGTTCTCGCTGGAGGCGCTCATGGAGGAGGTGGAAGCGCTGGTGCGCGAGCTGCTCGGCCGGGTGGGCGCAGAGCGCGCCAGCGAGCGCATCAGCTACCGGGACGTCTTCGCCCGCGAGCTCGCGCTTGATCCGTTCACCGCCTCCGACGCCGAGCTGGCGCAGGCGGCGCAGCCGCTTGGCTTCGCGGGCGCGGGCGCCGACCGCGACGTGTGGCTCGAGCTGCTCATGGGTTCGCTCATCGGCCCGCGGCTCGGCCGCGAGGCGCTGACTTTCGTGCACGGCTATCCCGCTACCCAGGCGGCGCTGGCGCGCCTCGATCCGCGCGAGCCGCGCGCGGCGCGGCGCTTCGAGCTGTACTGCGATGGCATCGAGCTCGCCAATGGCTTTCACGAGCTCGCGGCGCCGAACGAGCAGCGTGCTCGCTTCGAGCGCGACAACGCGCAGCGGCGGCGGCTCGGTCTGCCGGTCTTCCCGCCCGACGAGCGGCTGCTGGCGGCGCTCGCCGGCGGCTTTCCGGACTGCGCCGGTGTGGCGCTCGGCTTCGACCGCACGCTGATGCTCGCCACCGGAGCGACGCACATCGAGGAGGTCCTGGCGTTCCCGACCGCGCGGGCGTGAGTGCAGCCCATGAGTCACCGCGAATGACGGCGGCGCGGCTCTCGCCCCGGGGGCTCGCGGCCGCGACCGCGGCGTTTGGCATCTGGGGGCTGTTCCCGGTCTACCTGCACCCCTTGAGCGGCGTGCCGGCGCTGCAGGTGATCGCCCACCGCGTGGCCTGGGCATGTGTGTTCATCTTCGGGTGGCTGCTGCTGCGGGGTGAGCTCGCAGGAGTGTCCGCCACACTCACCAACGGCAGGCTGGTGGCGCGACTCACGCTCACCGCGCTGCTCATCAGCGGCAACTGGCTGGTGTACGTGTGGAGCGTGACCCACGCGCACATCGTCGACACCAGCCTCGGCTACTACATCAATCCGCTCGTGAACGTGGTGTTGGGAGTGTTCGTGCTGCGCGAGCGGCTGAACGGCGCACAGTGGACCGCGGTGGCGCTGGCAGGCGCCGCGGTCGCCTATCTCACCGTGCTCGCCGGGCGTCCGCCGTGGATCGCCGGCACGCTCGCGATGAGCTTCTCCTTGTACGGGCTGCAGCGCAAGGTGATCAGTGTGGATGCCCTGCCGGGGCTGGCGACCGAGACGCTGCTGCTGCTGCCGCTCGCGCTGGGCTATCTTGCCTGGTGCCAGGCCGCCGGCGATGCCGCGCTCAGCCTCGAGCGCCCCGGCATCGGCGCGCTGCTGATCGGCAGCGGGCTCATCACGGCGATTCCGCTGTTCCTGTTCGCCTATGGGGCCCGTGCGCTGCCGTACTCGACGGTCGGAGTGCTGCAGTACATCGCGCCGAGCCTGCAGCTGCTGTGCGGCGTGCTCCTCTATCACGAGAGCTTCCGGCCGGCGCTGGCGGCGGGCTTCGCGCTCATCTGGGTGGCGCTGCTGATCTACGCGGCCGATGGCCTGTGGCGCTCGCGCAGCGCGCCGCGCGCGGCTCGCGCCTGAAGGCCCCTACCCCTTTGCGCGCGAGATGTATTCGCCCGTGCGGGTATCGATGCGGATCACTTCGCCCTCGTTGATGAACAACGGCACGCGCACCACCGCGCCGGTCTCGACCTTGGCGGGCTTCTGGCCACCGGTGGCGGTATCGCCGCGCAGACCCGGGTCGGTCGCGATGATCTTCAGCTCGATGTGCGGTGGGGGCGTCACCACCAGTGGCACGTTGTTCCACAGGGTCACGATGCACACCACGCCGTCCTTGAGCCACTGCGCGTTCTCGCCCACCGCCGACTTGCCGGCGGTGTACTGCTCGAAGCTCTCCGGCACCATGAAATGCCAGAAGTCCCCGTCATGGTAGAGATACTGCATCTCGGTATCGACCACGTCCGCGGCCTCCAGCGATTCACCGGACCTGAAGGTGCGCTCGATCGTGCGGCCGGTCTTGAGGTTGCGCACCTTGATGCGATTGAACGCCTGGCCCTTGCCCGGCTTGACGAACTCGTTCTCGATCACGGTGTAGGGATCGCCGTCGAGCAGGACTTTCAGACCGCCGCGGATCTCGCTGGTCGTGTAACTGGCCATGATGTGTCTCGCGCTCTCGAGGCCGCGGCCGGCGCGGCCGCCAAAAAGGGCCGCGTATGATAGCGGCATCGCCCCACCCCCGCCAGCGCACCAAGCCGCCGGTGAGCGCTTTCCGCGAGTTGGCGCACACTTCACGCACACGGAGCGGTGCTATGCGGGTGCTAGAATCCACCGTCATCGCGCTCGCCCGGCAGTGGAGGCTGACTTGACCGAGCAGAACGCCGTTCCGCTCATCGTGCTGAGCTCCGCGCGCGAGCCGGTCGAAGCCGTCAACAGCATCCTGCGGCGCGCGGGCCAACCGGTCCATTGCACCTGGATCCCGGCGCTGCGCGACCTCGCCGACGCGCTCACGCAGCTCAATCCCGAGATGCTCGTGCACGTCGCCGAGAGCCGCGGGGAGTTCGAGGCCGCCGTCCGGGTGCGCGACAAGCTCGCACCCGGGGTGCCGCTGCTGCTGCTGGCGCCGGAGGTCGATGAGGCCGACATCGCGGAAGCGATGGCACTCGGCGCACGCGACGTCGTGACGCTGGCCAACACCGAGCGGCTGCGGGCGGTGATGCTGCGCGAGCTCGAGGTCTTTCGCACCAGGCGCACGCTCGATGCCACGCTGAAATCCGCGCAGGAGGCGCGCAGCCAGCTCGGCACGGTGCTGCACCGCTCCAACGACGCGATCATCCAGGTGCAGGAGGGAATCGTGGTCGACGCGAATCCCGCCTGGCTCGAGCTGTTCGGCGTCGAAGGCGGCGTCGCCGGCGAACCGGTCATGGACCTGTTCGACGACACGACGCACGCGGCGCTGCGCGGGGCCCTGGCGGCGTGCCTGCAGGGACGCTGGAAGGCCGATCACCTCTTGCGCGCCAACGCGCTGCTCGCCGACGGCAGCGTGCTGCCGATCGAGATGACGCTCGCGCTCGCGCAGCACGAGGGCGAGCCGTGTGTCAGCCTGATGGTGCCCTCCAGGCCGAGCGAGGAGCGCCTCAGCCTCGAGCGCCCCGCGGTCTCGGCCGAGAGCGGCGCGGGTCTGCTGCCGCGCCCCGAGCTGCTGGCAGCGCTCGCGCGGCGCCTGGCGACCCCGGTCGCCGGCGGCATGCGCTGCCTCGCGCTGCTCAGGCTCGACAAGTTCGCGGATGTCGAGCGCATGGTCGGCGCCACGGCGAGCGAGGAGGTGCTGGCGGAGTTCGCGCGCCTGCTGAAGGATACCTTGCATCCCAAGGAAGTCGCCGGGCGCTTCGGCGGCGTGCGCTTCATGGTGCTGCTCGAGCGCGGCAACGAGCACGATATCAACGCCTGGGGCGAGCGGCTGCTGGCGCGCATGCAGAAGCAGGTGATGCGCGTGCGCGACAAGGTGGTGTCGGTGACCCTCACCCTGGGACTGTCGGTCGTGCCGCCCGGCCAGGTCAAGGTCGACGCGGTGATCGCCGATGCGCTCGAGTGCGCCCACAAGGGCGCCGCCCGCGGCGGCAATCAGAGCATCATGTCCGAGCGCGCGGACAACGACAGCCGTGTCATGGCCTATGACAAGGTGTGGGTCAAGCACATCAAGGCGGCGCTGATGGAGAACCGCTTCCGGCTGGTGCAGCAGCCGATCGCGAGTCTTCAGGGCGAGCCTCCGGGCATGTTCGACGTGCTGGTGCGCATGATCGACCACCAGGGCCGGGAAGTGCTGCCGTCGGAGTTCATGGCGGCGGCCGGGCGCAACGATCTGCTCAAGAACATCGACCGCTGGGTGGTCGGCGCGTCGCTGTCGTTCGCGGCGCAGAGGAAACCCGAGTGTCTGTTCGTGCGCCTGTCGAAGGAGACCGTGCGCGACGCGGGCTTTCTCGAGTGGCTCGACAATCACCTGCGCTCGAGCCGCGCCGAGCCGCAGCGGCTGTGCTTCCAGATCACCGAGGAGAGCGCGGCGAGCCACCTGGCGCAGGTCAAGGCGCTCACCGCCGTGCTGCGCGCGCGGCGCTTCCGCTTCGCGCTCGAGGGTTTCGGCTCCGGACGCGACAGCGCCGGCATGCTCGAAGCCCTGCAGCTCGATTTCGTGAAAATCGACGGCACCATCATCCAGGAGCTGGCCGCGGATCCGCAGCTGCAGCTGCGCGTGCGCACGCTGGTCGAAGCCGCACGCAAGCGCAACATCCAGACCATCGGCGAGCGGGTCGAGGACGCCAACACCATGGCCGTGCTGTGGCAGGTGGGCGTGCAGTACATCCAGGGCTACTTCATCAATGAGCCCGAGGAGGTGGTGATGGCCGAGCGCTGATCGTACGCCTTCAGAAGCTCACGCCCAGACCCAGGTCGAAGCGCCTGAAGCCCGGGTTGAGCTCAAACCACTGGTAGTCGCCCTTCACCACCAGGTGCGCGCCGACGTACAGGTTGGCGCCGGCGCTCCACACCCGATCCTCGCTCCGCGGCCACTGCGGCAGCAGTCCCGCAGGGATCGCAGGCCCCCGGGTGCCGGCGTACCCGGCGCCGAGGTTGTAGCGCTCCCAGCGAACGAACGGCGCCGCCCGATACTCGCCCTGCTCCCACAGCCGCCAGGCGCCCTGCAGGAAGTATCCGTAAAACGATGCCGGCAACGGGTTCGCAGAGCTCGGATGGGCCGCGTTCAGGGGCCCGGTGTTGCTGATCGAGCCGCGCGCGTAGAGGGCGGAGAGGTCGAGCTTCGCGGGTGTCCAGCGCGCATGCGCCTCCCACAGCGTGACGCGCGGATCGCCCGGCGCGCTCGACTCGCCGGTGCTGATCGCGCCCCCGAGGAGTAGCGCGGGAATGCCGTAGTAGCCGAGCGCGGCGTACTGCGACAGGTGGCGGGCGTTGGCGAGCGAGAGCTCCTGGTGCGTCGCCTGCAGTGGCGCCGCGCCGCTGTTCTCGAGCCCGAGCGCGCTCGTGTACGGCGGCACCGCTGCGGCGAAGTCCCACTTCGACACCTCAAAGCCGGTGGTCAGCCCCAAGCTCCAGCCCAATCCCGCGCGGCTGTCGCCGTGCAGGCTCAAGCCGCCCTCGCGCCAGGTGCTGGGGATGATCAGAGTCTCGACGAAATTGCGCTGCACGCCGTAGAAGCGCGTGGGCTCGTGATGCTCGTTGAGAAACCCGAAGGGCATCAGGATGAGACCGGCGCGCACGCCCAGCGCCTCGCTCACGCGGCGGTCGACGTAGAACTGCTCGACCTCGAACTCCCCCGCGTCGCTCCCCGAGGCCACCGCGTGCTCGAGCTCGTATTCGGAGTTGAATTCCGTGCGCTCGTCAAAGGAGTACCCGAGGCCGAACACCGCGCGCGCCAGATCCGCCCGCGCCTGGTTTGCATCGCGCGTCGGATCGACGTAGTACATCTCACCGTAACCCCACAATCGCACCCCGCCGGTGAGCGGCGCAGCGCCCGCCGTCGAGGGCATCGAGGGCGTTGGGGGTGTTGGCAGGGCGGATGAGTCTGCGACCCGTGGGGCTGGCACGCCCGCTGATACGCTCGCGGACGGCGGCGCGAGCGCGCCGGTGAGCTGCGCCAGCGAGCGCTCGATCCGCGCGAGCCGCTCGCGCAATGCGCCATTCTCCTCTCCCAGCTGCCGCAGCTGCGCCTGCACCCGCGCCATTTGCCCCTGCAGCTCGATGAACCGCGCATCCTCCGCAGCGGCAGCGATACCAGTGGCGCACGACGCCAGGGCGCAAGCGAAGCCTGCGAGCACCAGGGCGCCGGCTCTTCGGGCGACGCTGTTCGGCATGACTCCCTCACTTCCAGGGCTTTCCCCAGTCCAAATGCTAATGCGAATCATTCCTATTAGCAAACAGACGGGCGTTCGCTGCAGTACCGGCCCTGCTGATACGTGTCCTTGCTGAGTGCGGGCCTTTGTGGATTTGGCTCGCGGCCGCTCGGGCGGCGGCGCTTGAAGCCGCTCAGGGCGGCGGCGGCAGCGCTTCCAGCCGCTCGATCCGGCGCGGCCAGCCGCGCTTGAGCACCGCGCCGCGCTGCGCGCGCTGCCCGAGATAGGCCTGCAGGTCGCGCCAGTCGAGGCTCTTCTGCTGCTCGCCGGACCAGAGCACCAGAGTCGCCTTCGGCGGCACGACGGCCACCGCGGTCATGAGCTCCGCGCGCGCCGCGGCCTTCTTCGCCGGGATGTCGTAGAGCTTGTTGCCCTTGCCGCGCGGCATCTCGGGCACCTCCCCCACCGGGAAGGCCAGGAGCTTGCCTTCGCTGCTGACGACGGCGACCAGGCACTCCGCCGACGGTACCGGCGCGGGCGGGAGCACGTGTGCATTCTCGGGCACGTTGAGCACGGTCTTGCCGGCACGCCGGTCGGTGATGAGATCCTTCAGTCGCACGGTGAAGCCATAGCCCGCATCGCTCGCGAGCAGCCACAGATCCTCGGGCTCACCGATCATGACGCCGGCGAACTTCGCGCCGTCGGGCGGATCCAGGCGCCCCGAGAGCGGCTCGCCCTGCCCGCGCGCGGAGGCGAGCGAATGCGCCGGCAGCGTGTAGGTGCGCCCGGTGCTGTCGATGAACACCACCGGCTGCAGGCTCCGTCCGCGCGCGAGCGCCTGAAAGGCATCGCCGCTCTTGTAGGAGAGCGCGCGCGGCTCGATGTCGTGACCCTTCGCCGAGCGCACCCAGCCGCCGGTGGACAGCACCACGGTCACCGGCTCGTTGGGGATGAGGCTCGTCTCATCGATCGCCTGCGCCGCCTCGCGCTCGATGATCTTGGTGCGCCGCTCATCGCCGTACCTGTCCGCATCGGCGCGGATCTCGGTGGCGATGAGCTTACGCAGCTTCGCCTTGCTCTTGAGGAGGCCCTCGAGCTCCTCGCGCTCGACCGCGAGCGTCTTCTGCTCCTCGCGGATTCTCAGCTCTTCGAGCCTGGCCAGATGGCGCAGGCGCGTGTTCAGGATCTCCTCGGTCTGCTCGTCGGAGAGCTTGAAGCGCTTCATGAGGACGGGCTTCGGCTCGTCCTCGCGGCGGATGATGCGGATCACCTCGTCGAGGTTGAGGAAGGCGATGAGCAGGCCATCGAGGATGTGCAACCGCTTGCCGACCTTGTCCAGGCGGTACTGCAGGCGGCGCGTGACGGTCGCGGTGCGGAACTCGAGCCACTCGCCCAGGATCTCCTTCAGGCTCATCACGCGCGGGCGGCCGTCGAGCGCGATGATGTTGAGATTGACGCGGTAGTTGCGCTCCAGGTCGGTGGTGGCGAACAGGTGGTTCATGAGCTCCACGAGATCGACGCGGTTGGAGCGCGGCACGACGACCAGCCGCGTCGGATTCTCGTGATCGGACTCGTCGCGCAGGTCCTCCACCATCGGCAGCTTCTTGGTGCGCATCTGCTCGGCGATCTGCTCCTGCACGCGCGTCGGCGACACCTGGTACGGAAACGCCGTGATGATGACGTTGCCGTCCTCGATCTCCCAGGTCGCGCGCGCCTTGAAAGTGCCGACGCCCTTGTCGTAGAACTCCTTCAGGTCCGCGCGCGGGGAAATGATCTCGGCGCCCGTCGGCAGGTCCGGGCCCTTGAGGTGCTTCATGAGCGCAGCAAGCGTGGCTTCCGAGTCCTCCAGCAGGTGCACTGCGGCCGCGGCGACCTCGCGCAGGTTATGCGGCGGAATGTCGGTCGCCATGCCGACCGCGATGCCCGACGTGCCATTCAACAGCAGGTTCGGCAGCCGCGCCGGCAGGAACACCGGCTCTTCCAGCGTGCCGTCGAAATTGGCCGTCCAGTCCACCGTGCCGTCGGCGAGTTCCCCGAGCAGCACGTCGGCGTACTTCGTGAGCTTCGCCTCGGTGTAGCGCATCGCGGCGAAGGACTTGGGGTCATCCTGCGAGCCCCAGTTGCCCTGGCCGTCGACGAGCGGATAGCGATAGGCGAAGGGCTGCGCCATCAGCACCATGGCCTCGTAGCAGGCCGTGTCGCCGTGCGGATGGAACTTGCCGAGGACATCCCCGACGGTGCGCGCGGACTTCTTGTGCTTGGAGACCGCCGACAGCCCGAGCTCGCTCATGGCGTACACGATGCGCCGCTGTACCGGCTTCAACCCGTCGCCGAGTGCCGGCAGCGCGCGATCGAGAATGACGTACATCGAGTAATCGAGGTAGGCCTTCTCGGTGAAGGTGCGCAGCGGTTGGCGCTCGACGCCTTCGAAGTTCAGTTCCTGATTCTCCGGCATGCCTACACCTGCACTTGCGCGAGGTTGCCCTTCTCTTCGAGCCATTCGCGCCGGTCGGCGGCGCGCTTCTTGGCGAGCAGCATGTCCATGAGCTGATCGGTGTTGTCCTTGCCGTCGATGGTGAGCTGCACCAGGCGGCGCGTGCGCGGGTCGATGGTGGTCTCGCGCAGCTGCGTCGGGTTCATCTCCCCCAGTCCCTTGAAGCGGGTGACGGTTGCCTTGGTGCGCGGGCTGTCCTTCTCGATCCTCTTCAGGAGCTGGTCGCGCTCGGCGTCATCGAGCGCGTACAGCACCTGCTTGCCGGCATCGATGCGGTACAGGGGCGGCATGGCGACGTGCACGTGCCCGTGCGCCACCAGCGGGCGGAAGTGCCGCAGGAACAGCGCGCACAGGAGCGTGGCGATGTGCTGCCCGTCGGAGTCCGCATCCGCGAGGATGCACACCTTGTGGTAGCGCAGCTGGGAGAGGTCGCTCGAGCCGGGCTCGATGCCGAGCGCCACGCAGATGTCATGCACCTCCTGGCTGCCGGCGATCTCGCCCGCATCGAGCTCCCAGGTGTTCAGGATCTTGCCGCGCAGCGGCATGATGGCCTGGAAGTCCTTGTCGCGCGCCTGCTTGGCGGAGCCGCCGGCGGAGTCGCCCTCCACCAGGAACAGCTCGGAGCGCTTGGGCTCCTGGCTGGTGCAGTCGGCGAGCTTGCCGGGCAAGGCGGGTCCGCCGGTGAGGCGCTTGCGCACCACGCGCTGCGCGGCCTTGGCGCGCTCCTGCGCGTTGGCGATCGCAAACTGCGCGATGCGCTCGCCGGCATCGGGGTGGCGGTTCAGCCACAGCGCCAGGGAGTCGCGCACGAAACCCTCGACCAGCGCGGCGGCATCGCGCGAGCCCAAGCGCTCCTTCATCTGCCCGGCGAACTGCGGCTCGTGAATCTTCACCGACAGCACGTAGTTCGCCTTGTCCCACACGTCCTCCGGGGTCAGCTTGATGCCGCGCGGCACCAGATTGCGGAACTCGCAGAACTCGCGCACCGCCTGCGCGACTCCGGCACGCAGGCCGTTGACGTGCGTGCCGCCCTCGATGGTCGGGATCAGGTTGACGTAACTCTCACCGATCGGGTTTTGCGCATCCGGCGCCCAGCACAGTGCGTAGTCGACCGCGTCGTCATCGCCCGCGCGCGTGCCGGTGATGGCTTCCGCGGGAATGCGCTCGAGCTTGCCCAGCTCCTCGATCAGATAGGCGCCCAGGTCCCCGGTGTAGAACCACTCGTCCTGCTCGCCGCTCGCCTGGTTCTTGAAAGTCACCCGCAGCCCCGGACACAGCACCGCCTTCGCCTTGAGGGTGTGCTTGAGCTGCGGCACGGAGAATTTGTCGGAATCGAAGAACTTCGGATCGGGCCAGAAGCGGATGGTGGTGCCGGTGTTGCGCTGGCCGACGGTGCCGCTCTCCTCGAGCCTGGAGGCGATCTTGCCGTCCTTGAAGCTGATGTTGTACTGCTTGCCGCCGCGCTTGATCCAGCACTCGAGGTGCTTCGACAGCGCATTCACCACCGAGACGCCGACGCCGTGCAGGCCACCGGAGAACTTGTAGTTCTTGTCGGAGAATTTGGCGCCGGCGTGCAGCCGCGTGAGTATGAGCTCGGCTCCACTCACCTTCTCCTTGGGATGGATGTCGACCGGCATGCCACGGCCGTCATCCTCCACCTGCAGCGACCCGTCCTTGAAGAGCGTGACGTCGATCTGTTTGCAGTAACCGGCGATCGCCTCGTCGACGGAATTGTCGATGACCTCGTGCGCGAGGTGATTGGGCCGTTGCGTGTGGGTGTACATGCCCGGCCGTCGCCGGACGGGCTCGAGGCCGGACAGCACCTCGATATCGGAGGCGGTGTAGGACTGGGTCATGCGGCTGCGTGGCTCATCCGTGGCTTGGCGCCGCGCGGGCGCGGCGCGATCTTAGCTGAAGGCCCGCGCCGGCGCGAAGCGTTACGCGAAGTCGGCCGTCACTGCGAGCCGCACCGCCGCGGGCACCTCGTGCACCACGTACCGATAGTGCTCGTGATCGACGCCGGCGGCGAGCGTCGCCCCAAGGCGCAGGCTGGCGATCATGCCGGAAGTCAGCTCGAAGCGCAGAAAATGCACCGCCGAGGTCTTCTCCTCGTTCTCCCGCTCCAGATCCTCGTCGGCAATGGCGAACACCCGCGCGTGACCGGCGACCTGTACCCAGCAGGCATCCCCGATCCCCTGCAGCCGTGCGAGCGCGAGCGCGCGCTCCGCGGGTTGCGCAAACTCGATCAGCAGCGTCACCTTCCAGTTGCGCCCGTCCGGGATCAGCGGGTTGTAGGCGCCGAGCTCATCCGCGATGCCCTGCGGCTCGAAGATCCGCTCGCTGCGCAGCATCTCCTGCACCTGGTACTGCACCGTGAGCCGATCCTCGAAGCACCAGGTGGCGTTCGGCCCGACCGCGAGCCGCCG
>Ga0209154_1000123_pt1 | contig 56092 bp, 51 predicted proteins | sample GraSoiAngelo_121_FD_185878 | JGI IMG/M metagenome (GOLD analysis project Ga0209154, IMG submission 185878) | Grasslands soil microbial communities from the Angelo Coastal Reserve, California, USA - 14_0919_12_20cm (SPAdes) (version 2) | ecosystem: Environmental > Terrestrial > Soil > Grasslands ... | reverse complement strand
TCATCGCCGTCAGCAGCTTCGCTTCCGTGATCCGCCGCGCCCATTCCTCCCGCAGCTGCGTGCGGTTCTGCCGCAGGTGGGCCACGAGTTCCCGGAGCAGCGTGACCGTCGATTCGTCTCGTTCCAGATGGGCGACGACCGGACTCATCTTCACGTCACGCAAAGGGTCCCCTCCCTCGGCCCAGCCGGTCCCACCCCAGGTGGAGCCGGCCCCCCAAACCAGGCCAGCATGTGCCGACGACCTTTGAACACCGACCTACCACTTACCATCTACCATGGCATGAATCCACAGGCCACCGTATCAGGTAAACACCTGATACACCTGAAGGTGAAGCCTTGAATACGCCTGGTATCACCAAGGGTGACGTTCCCCCTAAAAATGGGTGGCCCCTTCCCAGCGAACACCTAGTACCAGGGACGACCGAATTGCCGGGTTCTTCGGGAAAAACACGGAAAATTGTGCCCCCAGCAGGTATCCGTCGAGAACGGCCACGGTAATGGTAACGCATTCAACGGCGGTTTGTCATCCCCCATAAGTGCATTTCTCACCTCAAAATGGCCTCAGGGGGATCCCCCCTATGCTCCTGAGCAAACTCGCCCGGGGGGTAATCCCCGAGCACGACCTTCGGGACCTGGATGGCCTCTCCATGGCCCTGCCGACATCGCCCAAGGAAGGTATTGACTGTATATCATGGAGGGTTTTCCCTGGTATCGGTCCGGGCTTTACCTGATTCCGACTCCAGCCTGCCGGCATCTATCCTCTTTGCTGTGATATGTCCACGACGCGCCATTCGCCGCGCGGGTAAGGGACCCTGCCCGCCCTCGGCCGGCCGGCCGAGGGCGGCGCGCTGGCGGCAGCCGAGGACCGAAGGAGGAGCCTGAATGAATCTGCCTGTGCGGACCCTGGTGGCGCTCCTCATGGCCGCAAGCCTCGCGGCAGGCCTGAGTGCGGGCGCCATGGGAGCGCCGGCCGGACCGGCGGCGAAAGAGGGATATACGCTCGGGCCGGGAGACACCATCGATATCCTGGTCGTCGGGGATCAGGATCTGTCCCGGGCGGTGACGATCAAGCCCGAAGGCACCATCGACCTCCCACTCGTGGGAGAAGTGACGGCGGCGGGGAAGACACCCTCGCAGCTCGCGGCCGACCTGACCACGCGCTATTCACGGTACCTGATCGCCCCGTCGATCACCGTGGCCGTCCGGGAATTTCGCGTGGACCGCATCTACGTCCTGGGGCAGGTGAACCGGCCTGGGGAATTCCAGATCCGGCCCGGCGTCGGCGCGCTCGAACTCCTGGCCAGCGCCGGCGGACCGACCGACCGCGCGGACCTGGCCAAAGCCACCATCATTCGGGGCAAGACGGAAACGATCGACCTCGACCTCCACGAGGCAATCGCCAAGAGCAAGAGCCCCGACGTCAAACTGGAACCGGGGGACGTCCTCTTCGTGCCCGCGGCCGACAAGCGAATCGTCATCCTCGGGCAGGTCAACCGCCCGGGCGCGTATGATTTCCTGGAAGGTCAGCGCGTGTCCAATCTCCTGGCCGGGGCCGGGGGCGTCACCCCCCAGGCGGCGCCGCGGCGGGCGTTCATCGTGCGGGGCGGCGAACAGATCCCCGTCGACGTCGAGAAGGTCCTCACCGGAGACACCGAGGCCAACATGCCCCTTGAGGCGGGCGACATGATGGTCGTCCCGGAGTCTCAGGATCGGATCGCCGTGCTGGGCGCGGTCAACAGACCCGGCACGTACCCCTATGATCAGGTCAAACCAATGAAGCTGATCGACGCGATCGGCCTGGCCGGCGGGCAGCAACCCGAACTTGGCGATCTCAGCCAGGTCGGGATCGTGCGGCTCGTGGGGGGGAAGACCAAGACGATCGCCGCCAATCTCACCAAGGCGTTGAGCGGCAAGGATATGAGTCAAAACCTGCCGCTGCAGCCGGGGGACGTCGTGTACGTTCCAGAGAAAGGGATGACCCTGAACAAAGCGGCGCAGTTCTTCAACGTCCTGAGCTTCGTCAAGTATATCTTCGGCATCTTATAACGGTGACAATCGTGTGGAGGCTGGGCCATGAATAACCTGACGTTTGCCGGTTCCCCCTTGACGGGCGCCTGGCCGGAGCAATGCCCGCTCGGCCACAGGCTCGAGTGGGTGACGCTCGATGGTCAGACCTGGCTCATGTGCGAAGAGTGGAACTGCCGGTTCGGCAAGCAACCGGGGCCGACGCGCGAGGAATATCTCGCCGCATTCGGCGAGGCCGCCGCCGCGGCGGATCGCGAGAGGGACGGCCGGAAGGCGCTCAGCCTGCGGGATGAGCGGGAGGAGAAATCCCTCGGAGCCCGCGGGCTGTGGCTCCGGCAGAGCCCTCCGGGCCCCCGATACGGATCCGCCGCCGGTCCCGTGCCCCCGAACGGATTCGGCTCCCCCCGGCCGGCCCGCCGCGCCTTCGGCGTGCTCCGGAGGCGGGCGTGGATCATGGTCCTGGCCGCGGTCCTGGCGGCGGGCGGAGTCGTGGCTCAACAGGCCGGCCAGGCTCCTCAATACCGGGCCGAGGTCAGCCTGATGGTCCGGCCTCAGCTGCTCATCGCCCCTGCCGCCTCCGGCGACCCGGGCCTGTCCACGGTCCAAAGCGCGTACCGCGAGACCATTCTGAACAATATCATGCATCTTCTCAGGAGCCGGACGCTGCTCGATCGCGTGGCGGGGCAGGTTCAAGCCTCAGACCCTGAGACGCTCTCCCGGCGCATCGGAACCAGGGCCATCCCCGGCACCGACTTCATCATCCTCAGCGCCGCGGACGGGCAGCCGGACCGGGCCGCGCTGATCGCCAACGGCATGGCGCTGGGACTGGTCGATTTCTATTCCGAACTGAACCGCGCCGAAGCCGCCAGCGCCCGGAAGTTCATCGAGTCACAGCTCGCGCTTGCCCAGGACCGGCTCGGCTCGGCGGAGCAGACCTTATCCGAATTTCAGTCTCAAACGGGGGCGATCGCGCTGCCGGAAGAGATGTCGCACACCGGCCAGCGGATCCTCGACCTGCAGGCCGCGTACGACGCCGCGATGCTGGATGCCTCGAGCGCGGACTCGCGCGTCGCCGCCATCCGGTCGCACCTCGCCGCTCAGCACGACGGACGGTTCGCCTCGGTCTCGATCGCCACCAATCCGGTGGTCGCCCAGATCCGCGACCACCTCACGGGATTGGAGCTCGAACTGGCCAAGCTCCGTCAGATGTACACGGACGAGCATCCCAAGGTCAAGATGCTGCTGGGCAGAATCGCCGATGATCGGAAGCGCCTGAACGCGGAAGCCGCCAAGGTCGTCAACGACACCTCGCAGGCGGCCAGCCCCATTCGCGAGCAATTTGTCCGCGAGATGGTCAACGGCGAAGTGGACGCGGATACCGCCCGGGCCAGGGCGGCCGGGATCACCCCAATCCTCTCGCGGCTGCAGGCCAGGCTGAGCGCCGTGTCCAAGAACGACCTGGCGCTGCTGCGGCTCCAGCGCGACGTGCGGGTCGACGAGCAGCTCTTTACAGCGCTCGCCTCGCTGCGTCAGGATGCCCTGATCCGGGAGAGCAAAGCCGCCTCATCCGGTCAGACCGCCATTGTGGTCGTCGATCAGGCGACGCCGCCCGGCAGGCCGGTCCCCACCCGCCTCCCCGCGAAGGCGACCTTCGCCGGGCTTCTGGGGCTGCTCGGCGGCGCGGCGCTGGCCCTCGGCGTCGACCTCTTCGAGCACCGCGCGCGGTCACGGCCCCGGGCCGCGGCCGCCGGGCTCTTCTGGGGGCCGGCGCTGCCCCAGGCGGAGGAAGCGTACGGCGTGTCCGGGCTCTTGTCACAGGCGGAGGGCGGCTACGGCGTGCCGGTGCTGACCGCGACCCCCATGACGAAGCACGGCCAGAGCCACAGCGCCCTGCCCCCAGCGCCGGGGACCGCATCCGCACGGGTGCTCTCCATTATTCTCGCGGTGTTGATGCTGGGGATGACCGCAGGCGTCTATACCGCGGTCGCGACCATGCCGGGCATCACCGCCGGCGGGGAGCGCTGGATGGAGCAGCACCCCCAGGCCGCGGCGTTCTTGACGGCGGTGGCGGGAACGCTGAACGGCGCGGTGCGGGACGTGGCGGAATCGCTGAGGACTGCAGGCCGGGAGATGGTGCAGCAACTTTCCGGAACAGTCGTGAGCCTGGTCCAGCAGGTGGTGAAGATCGCCGGCACACCCGCCGGCGTGGCTCACTTCGGGTAGGCGCCGCTGCTAGGCCTGGATCAGACCCGAGCGGATGGCGTAGCGAACGAGCCCGGCCGTGTCGTGGATGCCGAGCTTGGTCATCAACCGGGTCCGGTGCGAGTCGGCGGTCTTCACGCTGATCCCAAGCTGCTGCGCGACTTCCTTCGTCGTCTTTCCCTCCGCGACCAGCTGCAGCACCTGCCGCTCCCGCGCCGTCAGCTGTCCGGAGGACGTCTCGCCCCGGCCCAGATACGATTGGACGATGGCGCGCGACACGCCCGGGCTGAGGTAAAATCCGCCCTGCATGACTTCCTGGATCGCGTTCACCAAATTTGTGGCGCTCTGGGTCTTGAGCACGTATCCCCGGACTCCCGCCTGCAGGGCCTTGATGATGTACGGCTCCTCCGAGTACATCGTCAACAGAATCGACCGCGTCTGCGGCGAAACCTGGGCGATCTCCTCGGCCGCATCCGGTCCGTCCATGACCGGCATGGCGAGGTCGAGGATCGCGACGTCCGGACGGCACTCCTGGGCCAGCCGCACCGCCTCCCGGCCGTCGCTCGCCTCGGCGACCACGTCGAATCCTTCGCGCTCCAGGAGCCCCTTCAGCCCCTCGCGGAAGATCGCATGGTCGTCGGCAACAATGACCCGACGCGGCCCGGCCGCACCGGCCATCCGCGGCGCGATATCGACCGTTTCGCGCATCTCCTCTGGAACCATTTGCGCATCCTCCGAAGGCTCGACCACGTGTACGGCACCTGGGGCGCCGCGCCGACCGCGATGTGCGGTTGATCTCGCCATTGTCACAACGAACTCCCTGGCATCATCCTAACGGTAGATGACCATTCGGGTACGGCCAATCAGGTGTATGCCTCATTCTATCGATGGGGAGTTAATGAGGCTCAGGGAAATCCCCCTAGTATTTAACCAGGTAAAACATCAGCGCCGCCTGAGGGTATCGTGCCTGGTGCGTGGATGGCCCCAGGCGGCCCCCGTAAAGACGCGCAAATACTAGGGGTAGATTAGGGGTGGATACTGAAAGGGCGAGAGAACGCGGCGAACTGCCGGGCTCCTGGGGCGAGGCCGAGCCGGTAGACGAAGCGCATCCGGTATCTCCCGGCGCCTACCGCGGGCTTCCCGGTGGGCGGCAACCCCATCCGGAGGTGGATGCTGAATGGGTTGATCGCCACAACCCGGCCCCGCCCGGGGCCGATGGCCACGACCATGGAGACCCGCCTCAGGGCGCAGCCGGGGACCGTGCGCCAGGCGTCCGCATCCGACCGCTCGAGGAAGACAATGGAGCAGTCGGTCTTCTCATCTTCGGTGTACAACGTGCGCTCCAAGCCGTTTGCGATCACGGCCCGGATCACATCGCCTTGCGCGAATGCGGGCGCGCTCGGAACGACGCTGACCTCCCCGGAGTGGACGTTCATGGGCGTTCCGAGATCGGCCGCGCCCCCAACGGGCGCCGGGGAAGATCCGGGCGCCCCCTGGGGCGGGAGCTGCTGGAGCACGGCCGGCGGGGGTCCGCCCTGCCCGCCTACCGCCGGCCGGCAGGCTGCGGTGACACCGAGGCTCAGGCTGAGCGCGAGCACCGTCAGCGCGCGCATTAAGGCAACTCCTCCCAGCGGGCCACCCAGGCGATCACCGGTGCGCCCGGCGGCGGGGCGAGGAGCCCCGGTGTTCCCAACACCGCGGGATCGTAGCGGATCACGACCGAGGCGCCGGCGTTGTTGACGCTGAATCCCGAGCCCCCCGCCAGCAGACTCCCCACGATGTCGACACGCGCATCACCCGTGGCCTCAAATGCCTGGGAGTAGACGAGGCCGTGGACGCGCAGGGTGGCGCCGGGGGAGACGAGCAGTTCCCCTTTGTCCAGCGTGACGAGCCCGGGGAGCGTGCGCGTCGCGGCGGAGTGCGTCACCTCGAGCGACGACCCCTTGGCGAGCCGGACCGTCCCTTCGGTAATGAGCGCGCCGCCGTCGATCTGCAGCCGCCGCCCCTCGTCCAGGGTCATGCCGCCCGCGACGTAGACGATCCCCTGCAGGGCCTCGGAGCCACTTGGGCGATTCAGGTAGCCGAGCAGCAGGTCCCATTCCCGCACCGAGTAGAGGCTGTCGTGCTTGCGGGCGAGGCCATCATCTCCGAGGAACTTCCCGGCGGCCGCATTGGTGCCGGCGTTGCCCGTGTTGCCCGCGGCCCGGCGCCGATAGAAGCCGCCGTCCACCTCCGGCACCGCAGGCAGCGGCCCGGGCGTCTGCACGATCCGCTCGATGTTGACCCCCAACGCGCGCAGCTCCTCGGCGCTCAGCGGCTGGCTGCCCCGATCCAGCCTCACCGAAGCGCCGCGGCCCAGCCAGACGCGGACCGGACCAGGATCGGGAGGCACGGTCGACGCCTGGGCCTCGGGAAGCGCATCGACCGGGCCCGATCCCGCCCGGAACGGCACGGACGGATTGTTAATGGCCACGTCGGGTCCGGCGAGCCAGAGCCCTCGGCCGGCCGCGACCTGAATCCACGGGGCGTCGACGCCGCCGTAGGGAAGAATGACCGTGGCCGCCGGCGGGTGCTCGAGGCGGACGACGCTCGCCCCATACAGGGCCGCAAGCTGCGCAGGCGAATCCACATAAACACGCGCGCGAAGGCGGCGCACGATCCCGCCAACCTCGCCGGCGCTGGTCACCACGACGGCCCCGTCGAGATCATCCACGAGCGCCAGGGTGAATTGACCTTCGAACGACCCGACGTGGATGGTCTCCGCATACTCCTCGGTCCGCCACGTCCGCCCGGGCACCGGGGCATCCGGCGCCTCCCCTTCCAGGATCGACAAGGCCCGATGGACCCCCGCGTCCGCCACCGCCAGCGCCGCCGCGGATCGGTAGCGCGCCCCGGCCCGGGTGAGCTGCTGATTCATCAACCAGACGAATGACGAAGACCACGCAGCGATCGCCAGGAGCACGATCAGGACGACCAACAGCGCGGTCCCATCGCACTCGCACAGCGCACGGCGTTTGATGCGTGTGGGCATCACACGTTCCTCGAGGCCGCCACCACCCGGGCGTCCTCCCCTCGATGAGGAACTCGTTCTCGGAGCGGATGAAGCGAACTCTAGTATACCAATCTGCGCCGGATATCGGCCCAGGCGTTTGGAAACACTGCGTTTCTCCCTACGTATCCGCCGGCCACCGCGTTCCTTCCTCGGTTCCACGCAATAGCGTACATCAGTTCGGCGATCATATGTACACATTCAAGCGAACGATTCACTTTTATGAAAGATTCTGTAAGGATTGATGGGGAGAATACCTTACAAAGATACAGACAATATCCCTAGATATGATTAGCCAGTCCGACGACCCTTCGTAGTCATGAGAATACCGGCGGCTACCCACGTGACATAGATCGTCGCGTTTGGCGACCGCAGCACGGGTGAAGAGAGGATAAGGAGGTGGGGCGGCGCGTCCGACGCCGGGGCAGGGAAGCGAACGAATCGCATAATCTTGGGGGGGGAAGAAAAGATGAAGGTCTTCAGACGGTTGGTCCTGTTTCCGGCTTTGATCGTCGCCCTGGTGCTCGCAGGCCTGCCCTACCCGTTCTCCACACTCCACCTTACGGCCCAGAGCGCGGGAGACATCCCCGCTGCGCTGACAGTCTTGAACCTCGCGCCGGCAGGGCTGTCGGCCGCGCCACAACTCTCAGCCCTGGAGCTGCAGGCGATCCGGGATCGCATTCTCCAGATTCACAATCGAATGGCCGCCCAGGAGCGGCAGGCCTCCGACGGGCCGGGTGGAATCCCGCGCGTCGCCGGCCCCGAGACGGTGGTGCGCAGGACCGGTTCTGTGACACCACCGGCCGCGCCCCAGGCGCCGGCGGTGAGAAGCCTCCCCGGTGCCGCCTCCGGGCTTCTCACACAATCGTTCGTCGGGGTGGAGAACCAAATCGATTTCGGCCGCGACCATAGAGACCCCTTCGCATCGGACACCGGGGGCTGCGGCGCGCCGTCGGACGTCGCCGAGCTCGTGGGCGCCAGCAACGGCCTGGCGGCCTTTGCCGCCGGGAACTGTTCGCACGTGGAGGCCTCCCAAACGGGTGGCGCGACCTGGGACCCCAACCTGGTAACCCCCGGGCCCCCCCCTACAACGACAGTCTGCTGCGACCACGACGTCATCTACGACGATTCCACGCGGGTCGTCTTCCACACCGATCTCTACACGAACGGGTCCGGGACCCAAACCGCGATAGGGATCGACGTGTATCGTTTCATGTGGAACCAGAGCATGCCGTCGTGTACCTATTTCATCGGGCCCTTCGCCGGCATGCTCGATTTCCCCCACGTCGGACTGACCAAGAGTGCCCTCTTCATCTCCATCAACTTTGTCACGGGACCGACCACGCAGTCGGCGGTGATGCTGCGATACCCGAAAACCGCAGTCGCCAACTGCACAGCGGGTGTCACCGCCCAGCAATTCCTCTGGCCCAGCACCAACGACGGCCAGAGAGTGTGGGTCCCCAGCAAGGGGACGAACAACAAGCACACCATGCTGTGGGCGCACCGGATAGACAACTACACGCTGCGGATCTTCAAGTGGGATGACTCCCTCTCCGCGCCGAACAACTTCATCCGGCCGATTTCGTTCACTTCGTCTGCCGCGCCGGACGCCACGCACTGCGGCGGCGGATTAAACAACACCGGCTACATCACGGCCACCCAAACGTCGCTCGTCGGCTTCAACTTCGTGGGCGCCGTCACCGACGATAAGGTCTACTTCTACTGGCAGGCGGGGCCCGCGGCGGCCCCCATGACCCTGCCGCATATCGACGGGGCGGTGTTCGGCCTGCAGGGGACCGCCGACGTCCCATTCCTCTATTCCCAGACGCCCCTCGCGCAGCCCCATATCTACAGCACCGCGTACTGCATTGGGTATCCCGCGGTGACCGCCAACAAACTGGGGGATATCGGGATGGTGCTGGCGTTCGGCGGCAAGGCGGGGGGTGGGGGCCTGCCGGTCCGGCCGGCCGTGGGCGTGTCCGACGAGTTCAGCCCGGGGACGGGGCAGTTCGGGCCGAGCGACCTGGCCGCCGTCCCATCGTCTCTCGATTCGAGTACCGGCGCCGAACGGAACCCGGCTGCCGACGACCGCTACGGCGACTACTTGTCGACTCAACCGGAAGAGCCGTGCGAGAAGTTTTTTGTTGGGACGGGGTACTTCATCGACATCACCGGTGCCGTCAATCAACGGGTGTTCGAGTTTGGACGTCACAAGAACCGCCGGTGCTACGACGATTTCGCGACGTTCTTCGGCACTACGGAGTGACGGAGCGCAGTCGTGAGTGTTCCCGGAGCGGCCCTGCCCTCAAGGGCAGGGCCGCTCCGCTTTACCAGGAGTCGGTCCATCTCCGGCAGAATACCGGCCCGAGGGAGCGGGATGAATCGCCATCGGGCCTCAGAGACGGGCATGACGATCATCGAAGTGCTCATTGCCCTGGTGGTGTTCGCGGTCGTCGCCCTCGTCGTCTTCGCGGCGTTCGCACTCGGCCTTCGGGCCACGGCGCTGGCCGGCAACATGCAGACGGCCACAAGCCTCGCCGAGGAGGCGCTCGCCCGGCTCGCGGCGTCGCCCTGCGGGTCCTCCTTCGAATCCGCGCTCCCGCCCCTGTCCGGCCGGCCCGACCTGGCGCGCTTCCAGCGCGACGTGCGCGCCGACCGGGGTCCCGAGATGGATCTGTGGGCGCTGACGGTCACGGTCTCGTGGACGCAGGAGCAGGCCGCCCGCAGCGTGACCCTCACGACCGTCCGGCAGGTTTCGGCCGCCTGCGCGGCCGTCGGACAATGAGACCCGAGCGGCACCACGGCCTGACCCTGATCGAGATCATGGTCGCGCTGGCGCTGGGGTCGGTCGTCGTGACGCTGGTCGGCTCGCTGTTCGTGGCGAGTCTCTCCGCCCAGCGCCGCGGCGTCAATCTTCGTGACGCGCAGGACCACGCCAGGGGGCTCGTGGACCTGATCGCCCGCGACGTCCGCAGCGCCGGCCGGACTCCCGGCGTGAGGGTAGGACCCCGGTTCGCCCTCGACCAGGGGGAGCCGCTGCTCTCCTTCCTCTCGGAGACGCCGGCGCCGTATCGGACCGGTCCCGCGTGGATCGCGTACGTCTTCCTGCCGGAGCGGGGTGAGGTCCTGCAGCAGGTCGTGGCGCCCGATTCCCGGGGGGGAGTGACGGTAGAGGATTCCCGGGTGGTGGCCACCGGCGTCGTCAGGGTCGTGGTCGAGCAGGTCGCCAATGGCGTTTCGGTCGAGGCCGAGGTGCGCCGGGGCCACGAGACCGCCGAGGCGCGAACCGTGGCCACACCGAGAAATCCTTGAGCTCGAGACATGGTGCCGGGGGACGGAGTTGAACCGCCGACACGGGGATTTTCAGTCCCCTGCTCTACCACCTGAGCTACCCCGGCCCGGTGAGTCGGGTTAGAGTATAGCCGAGCCTCTGCGCACGGGCAAGGGCGGGGCGGCGCGCGGGCCGCCCGCGGCGGGCTCAGGCGCTCAACGCCACACGTCTTGGATCGAGGCCGCCCCGGCGCCGCCACCGAGCGGCGCGAGCCCCCAGTTGTCCGTGACCGTCCGGCAGAAACTGTAGTGGGTGTAGCGGGTGTGCGACACGACACCCCGCCGCGCCCCGCGCCCCCACCAGGACGCGAAGACCCGATTGTCGCCGTCCCCGTCGTCCTCGTCGTAGCAGAAGAAGAACGCGGGGTACCGCCCCTCCCGATCCGGCCGCGAAAACCAGCGGGAGGCGGCGAGCGTGTCGAGGAGCGCGGTGAGGTTCCGGTCGGCGACGGCGGGGGGGCCGTCGTGCATGCTGTTCTCATCGTCCCACCCGACGTAGACGAGCGCGGGGGTAGGCAGCGCGCCCGCGAGGTCGCGCCGAAAGGCGTCCAATCCGCGCCGCACCGCGGCCACGGGCGCGCGCAGGTCGGCAAACGGGTTGTGCCTTTGCGGGATCTCACCCGCCAGATGGTACACATAGGTCGGAATCGGCGGGGCCTGCGCGGCCGCCTCGCTCGCGACGGACGGATGGAATATGTCGACCGTCTCCCCGACGCCCCACGTGGCGCCGGAGATCATCGCCCGGTAGTTGGGACCGGAGGGGTGCGAGACGGCGGTGTACCGCGCGAGGACCGTCCCCTCGCGCGCCAGCCGCCGGTGCGAGGGCAGACCCGCGACCTGAGCGAACCCGTGGTTCTCGAACACGCCGAACACGAGGCTGCTCCACCACCGGGAGCGCGCGGGGGCGCGTCCGGCCCTGCCGAGCGTCGCGGCCGCGGCCGCCGCGGCGATCGCCCACCGCACGAACGCGCGCCGGTCCACAGGTTGACCGGCCCTGTGCAGCCGGCGTTCGCGCGCGGCGTGATGGACGGACCCGAGGAACGCTTTCATGCGATGTGGGGATGCCCCCGTCGAACTCTCCTGCTGGCCTTGATTTGGCGGGAGCGACGGGATTTGAACCCGCGATCTCCTGCGTGACAGGCAGGTGTGTTAAACCAGGCTACACCACGCCCCCCGCGACGGCGGCACTCCCGCCACATCGTCAGTCTACGGCCCGATCCTTACCGTGTCAAGGAAACGTCGACGCCGCCGGACTCCGGCGGCGCTGCGGCGCGTGCGAACTGCACGGGCGGGGATCGGGATCAGACCATCGCGCTTACGAGATCGGCACCTTGACGCGCGCCGGGGAGGTGGGCCCCTGGGAGAGCAACCCCGTGATCTTGTCGAAGAGGCCGGCGACGGCGGTCCCGTCCTCCGGGAACGTCACAACGGCGGCCGAGATCATCAGACGCTTCACGCCGAGCAGCTGGGCGGCGACCGCATCCTCTTCCAGTCTCCGGGTCAACCGCTGCAAAATATCGACGGCGTCCATCTTGGCCACCCGCGGGAGGAGGATCGCGAACCGTCCGGCCCCGTCGTGCGCGATCACGTCGATTCGCCGCACGCAGGTCTGGATCAGCTTGATGGCCCGGCGCAGGGCCAGATCCTTGTCGCTCTCCCCGACCAGAGTGTCGTCGATGTAGTCTTCCAGCTGAACCTCCGCGAACGAGAACACGAGCAGCAGCCCCGAACACCGCCGGATCTCGTCGGCGACCAGCTTCTGCAGCCCGCCCCAGGGAAAGAGCGACCGCGAGGGATCGACGCCGACCATCCGCTGGACTTCCTCGTGCAGCCGCGCCGCCTCGAGCGCCGAGACCCCTTGCGCGGCCAGACCGCGGACACGCCGCAGCACCGGCTCGGCGAACGACTCCGGCACGCCGCCGAGCCCGCACAGCCAGCCGCGCAGGCTCCCGGCGCGAATCAACGGGACGCTCGCCACGAGCCCCTCCTGGCCGCCGCCGATCGGCGACCGGTGCGTCACCACTTCTCCACCCGTCGCGCCGGCGGGCAGCGCGGGCAGCAGCATGCTGGCCGGCCCGTGCTCGCCCTCCGCCCATTCGAATCCCCGGCTGGTCGCGATGCGCGGCGTCTCGTCCTCTCCGATCACATAGGCCGCTCCCTTGGAGAGGCCCGTCGTCTCCATGAAGACTTGAAGGAGGATCTCCAGAACGCCGTCCACCCGCAGTTCCCCGGAGAGGCGGCTGGCGAGCTCGTTGTAGAACCGCAGCTCACGCAGCTGCTCCTCGAGCAGCCCGGTCGCTTCCTGGAGGCGCTGATCCAGCAGTTCCGTCCACCGCGCCCGCTCCGCGGCGATCCGGTACTCCTGGACGAGCATGCCGAGGAACAGAGCCATGAAGAAGCCGCCCGCGATAATGACGCCGAGCCGGAACCCCGCGGTCTCCAGGGTGGCCCCCTGGCCCGACCGCGTCCACAGGAGGACGATCATCCCCGCCATGGCGAGGGAGGCGGCGATCGCCTGGCGGAGGTTGAGCCGCGCCGCGGCCTCGAGGATCGTCAGATAGTACAGGTAAATGAACGGGCTGCTGAGGCTGCCCGAGATGATCACCACCAGCGTGACCACGAGGATATCGAGGGCGATGATCAGGTCGGCCTTCCGGAGCACCTTGAACCACCGGGGGCCGAGCGCCAGCAGGAGCACGTAGACCCCGACCAACGCAACGGTGGTGTGGACGGTCGGATGGTTGATCGGGATGATCCCAAGCGAGAGCGCCAGGATCAACGTCAAGAGGATCATGACCCGCACGAGGCTGATCCATTCCTCGGCGGTGCGGGCTCCGAGGCGCCTGAGGGGGGTCGGCAGCTTCTCGTCTACCGGGGCGGTCGGGGCGGTCAGGGCGGTCACGGGACCTCCTCACCGGGAATGGCGGACATTCTCCGGCCAGGGCTTTTTGGGACCGGCGCACCGGCCCAAGCCCAAAGCATTAAGTTGTGTACCCCATAAGGGGGCGGGACAGGACACCGCCGCGGAGGCGCCGGCCGCTCGCCTTCAGGCGACGGGCAGCCCCAGCGGGTAGCCGCCGGCCTCCAGCACGCGCTCCGCGATCGAGCGCCGGAGGGCCGGCGTGTTCGAGGACGTGTCCTCGAGCAGACCGCCGATGCCGGCCAGGTCCCGCGCCAGCTGCGGGCCGTCTTCGACCGCGGTCAGCACCTCGAACGCGAGGGGCCTCAGGCGTCCCGCCACCTCCCCGACCGCGGCCAGCGCGAGATCGGCCATCAGGCCGCCTCCGCCGGAGCCGGCGTCCAGCTCCGCTCGAAGGACCCCGGATTCGGCGGCAAACAGCTCAATCATCTGGTCGCTCAGCGCGGCGAGGACTTCCTGGTGCTCCTCCAGGTCGGGCCCGAGGCGGTCGACGGCCCGGCCCAGGCACGCCAGGGCGACGGTCCGCGCCCGCGCGAGGCGATCGGCCGCCGGGGCATCCGAGCCCACCCCGGCCCGGCCGAGGCATTCGGCCGCCGGCTTCGCCGCGTCGAGCAGAGGGAGACGGCCCCGGGCGGCGCGCCGCAGCACCTGGCCGGCGATGACCAGCCGGTTGATCTCGTTCGTTCCCTCGTACAGGCGGTTGATGCGGGCGTCCCGGTACGCCCGGGCGGCCGGGTAGTCCTCGATGAACCCGTAGCCGCCGTAGATCTGCACCATCTCGTCCACGACGAAATCGAGCATCTCCGACCCGAAGACCTTGTTGATCGCGCATTCGGGCGCGTACTCCTCGAGGGCCCGCGCGGCTTCCGCTCCTCCGCGGTCGCCCGTGAGGTCGATCCCTCCGAGCGCCCGGTCGAGGAGGCCGGCGGTCCGGTAGACCATGCTCTCGGCGAGGTAGAGGCGGATCGCCATCCGGGCGACCTTCTGGCGGATCAACCCGAACGAGGCGATCGGCCGCCCAAACTGGCGCCGCTCACGCGCGTAGGCGACCGCGTCGCGCAGGGCGCGCTTGGCGGCGCCCACGCACCCCGCGCCGAGCTTCAGCCGGCCCACGTTGAGGATGTTGAGCGCGACGACGTGCCCCCGCCCGGGCTCGCCGATGACGTTTTCGCGCGGCACCCGCACGTTGTCGAGGAAGAGCGAGGTGGTGGACGATCCCCGGAGGCCCAGCTTGTGCTCCTCCGGGCCCACCGTGAATCCCGGCGTCGCGCGGTCGACGATGAAGCAGGTGAGCTTCCCCTCGACCTTCGCGTACAGCACGTAGACGTCGGCGATCCCGCCGTTGGTGATGAACTGCTTGCTGCCCGTCAGCCGGTAGCTCCCGTCCGGGTCCCGCACGGCGGCGGTGCGGAGCGACAGCGCGTCCGAGCCCGCCGTGGCCTCGGTCAGCGCGTAGGCCCCGATCCACTCCCCGGTCACCATCCGGGGGAGGTAGCGCGTCCGCTGAGCGCGCACGCCGAAGAAGACGATCGGCAGCATCCCGATCGTCACATGCGCGCCCACGCTGGACGAGACCGACCCGCGGGAGATCGTTTCCGCCAGGAGCACGCCGGTCACCGGGTCGGGGCCCAGCCCCCCGTATTCGGGCGGCACCTCCGCCGCAAACACGCCGAGAGCGCCGAGCCCGGCGAGGACCCCGCGCATCAGCGGCAGGTCCTTCTCCTCCAGCCGCGCATCGAGGGGCGCGACCTCCTTGGCGAGGAACGCCCGGACCGTCCGCGCGATCAGGCGGTGCTCATCGGACAGCCGCTCCGGGGTCAAGACCTGCGAAGGCTGGGCCGGCGCGATGATCCACCGCCCGCCCTCCGCCCGTTCCCCGGTCGCCATGCGCCGCGCCTCCGAGCGCTACGACGAAGGCGGCGGCGGGTACGTGTACCACCCCCGGCCGGTCTTGCGCCCGTAGTCCCCGCGCTCGTACCGCTCCACGATGCTGCGGGCGGGCCGCTGCGCGGGGTCCCCGGTCTCCCCAAACCGCTGCATGCGGACGTGGTAGGCGATGTCGATGCCGTTCATGTCCATCAGCTCGAACGGCCCCATCGGATGGCGCAGCCCCTTCTTGACCGCCACGTCGATGTCCTCGAACGAGGCGATCCCCGCCTCGTAGAGGCGCACCGCCTCGTCCATGATCGCGGCCAGGATCCGGTTGACGACGAACCCCGAGATCTCGCGCCGCAGCAGAACCGGCGTCCGGCCCATTTGCCGCGCCAGCCCCATCGCCGCCGCGGCGGTCGCCTCGCCGGTCTCGGGGTGCATGACGACCTCGACGAGCTCCATCACCAGCGGGGGATTGAAGAAGTGCATGTTGCAGACCTGTCCGGGCCGCGCGGTGGCCGCCGCCAGGAGCGAGCTGCGGATCGTGCTCGAGTTGGTCGCCAGGATCGCCGGCGCCGGGGCGATCCGGTCCAGCCGGGTGAAGAGGGCGCGCTTGTCGTCGAGCCGCTCGATCACGGCCTCGATGACGAACTCGGCGTCCCGCGCCCCGTCCTCCAGGCTGGTCGTCCAGCGCAGCCGGCCGAGGGCGCGCTCGGCGTCCGCCTCCGTGAGCCGTCCGCGCTGCACCCACCGCGCCATGTGGGCGCGGTTGCTGGATTGCGCGCGCTCGAGCGCCTCCGCGCTCACATCCACCACCGCGGTGGCGCAGCCGGCCAGCGCGCCCAGCATCGCGATCTGGTGCCCCATCGTCCCGGCGCCCACCACGCACAGCCGCCGCACCGCCTCAGGCTCCATGGTCCCACCCCGCCGCCGATCTCATCCCGCGCGCGTCCCCTACCGGGCCGTCGCGCCCCCATCGACCACCAGCACCTGCCCGGTGACGAAATCGCTGGCGGCGCTCGCCAGAAACACCGCCGCCCCCTTCAGGTCGTCCTCGCCGCCCAGGCGGCCCATGGGGATGGTGCCGAGAATGGCCTCCCCCCGATGCTCGATCAGCCACTGCGTCATCTTGCTGGGGAAGAACCCGGGCGCGATGGCGTTCACGGTGATCCGGTGCCGCGCCCACTTCACCGCCAGATCCCGCGTGAAGGCGATCACCGCCCCCTTGCTGGCGCTGTACCCGATCGCGTCCAGCACCTCCGCGTCCGTGCCGGCGAGGCCCGCCACGCTCGCGATATTGATGATCTTGCCCCCCCGCCCGGTGTCGATCATGCGGCGGCCCACCGCCCGGCTCATCAGCATGGTCCCGGTGACGTTCGTCTCGAGCACCTTGTGCCACGCATCGAGCGGCATCTCGAGGACCGGCGCTCCCCAGGTCGCTCCCGCGTTATTGATGAGGATGTCCACCCGGCCGTATTCGCCGAGCGTCCGGGCCACGGATGCCTCGACCTCCTCGGCCCGGGCCACGTCGCAGGCCGCCGCGAGCGCCCGGATCCCGCGGTCCCGGAGGCGCGCGGCCGCGGCGTCCAGTTCCCCGGTCTTGCGCGCGGTCAGCGCGAGCGAGGCGCCCGCCTCGCCGAGCGCCTCCGCCATCTGGAAGCCCAGCCCCCGGGAGCCGCCGGTGACGATCGCGACTTTGCCCGTGAGGTCAAACAGGTCGCGGACGTGCATGGGTCGCCTGGGCCCGGCGCAGCCGGCGCGTCAGCCGCGCCCGACCCGCGCCTCGATCGCTTCGGCCGCCCGCTGGGCGGCCGCGAGCACGCGCTTGAGGGGAACGCCGTGGCGCTCCGCGAGCGCGCGGCAGGCGTCGAACTCCGGCGCCATGTTCAGGACGCCCGACCGGTCTTCGGCGATCTTGACCGCAACGACGCCGTACTCGGTCTCGACCTCCACGCGCCGCCGGCGGGCGGCCAGGCGGGAGACCTCGTAGACGCGCACCCCGAGGGTCGTCGTCTCGGCGAGGAGGATGCCGTAGAGCGCCCGCACGCGGTCCGGGGGAGCGAGGACGCGCAGCAGATGGCCGGGGCGGCCCTTCTTCATCACGGCCGGAATCGTCATGACGTCCAGCGCGCCGGCGTCGAGCAGCCGCGCCGTCACGTGCGGATAGAGCTGCGGGTTCATGTCGTCGATGGACGTCTCCAGCACCGCGAGCCGCTCGGCCCGCTCCTCGTCGGACGGCGCGGCGGCGCCGGCGCGGGGATCAAGGACGTCGGGGTCTCCCAGCGCCTCGCCGACAAACACCCTGAGGACGTTGGCCCGGGGCGGGTCGGCCGCGCCCGCGCCGGTCCCGATCCGCTCGAGGCGCATCAAGGGCAGGGCGCCCCAGCGGGTCACGAGCGAGGACAGGAGCACCGCTCCCGTGGGCGTGAGCAGCTCGCCCTCGACCTCGCCGGCGTACACCGGCATCCCGGCGATCAGGGCCGAGGTCGCCGGCGCCGGCACCGGGACGGTGCCGTGCCCGGTCTCGGCCCAGCCCCGCCCGAGGTTCACCGGAGAGGCGATCAGCCGGTCCAGGTTGAGGGCCCGGACGCCGGCGAGCACACCCACGATGTCGACCAGCGTGTCTACGCCGCCCAGTTCGTGCAGATGCACCTCCTCGATCGGCGTGGCGTGGATCTCCGCCTCGGCGGCGGCGAGCCGCCGCAGCACCCCAGCGGCGCTGTCGCGGAGGGCCGGCTCGAGGGAGGCGTCGGCGAGCACACGCGCGAGGACGGGGTAGCGCCGGGAACGGGGGGGCTCGGTTTCCTGGACTTCAACACGCACGGCGGGGACGCTCTGCCGGTGCACGCGGCCGACCGCAATGCGGACGGGAACGCCCAGACGCCCGATCAGGTCGCGCAGCGCGGCTTCGGTCCAGCCCGCCCCCAGGAGCGCGCCCAGCAGCATGTCGCCGCTGGCCCCGCTGGCGCAGTCAAGGTAGCCGATGCGCATCGTCGTCGCAGAGCGCCGTCTCGCCGGACACTTCCTCCGGGGAACGCCGCGCCTCCGGTCCGGCGTTGATCACCGCGGCCAGGTACCCGGCGCCGAAGCCGTTGTCGATGTTGACGACCGCCACGCCGGGCGCGCAGGCGTTGAGCATGGTCAGGAGCGGCGCGATCCCGCCGAAATGCGCGCCGTAGCCCACGCTGGTCGGCACCCCGATCACCGGCGCGCGGGTGAGCCCGGCCACCACCGCGGGCAGCGCCCCATCCATCCCGGCCACCACGACCAGCGCCCGCGCCCGCTGGAGAAGATCCCGCTGCGCCCCGAGCCGGTGCAGGCCCGCCACCCCGACGTCGTAGGCCCGGGTCACCGACGCCCCCATCGCTTCGGCCGTCCACGCGGCCTCCTCGGCCACGGCGAGGTCCCCCGTGCCGCCGGTCAGGACCCCGACGCTGCCGATCCGGCGCTCGGGCAGCGCGCCGATCACGACCAACGAGGCGCCGGCGACGTGGCGCGCGTCCGGGAATGCGGCCAGCGCCGCCGCGGCCACCTCCGGGCCGGCGCGGGTGAGCAGCACGGGGGCCCCGGCGCCGCGGAGCGTGTCGGCGATCCGAATGATTTGCTCGGCCGTCTTGCCCGGGCAGTACACGGCTTCCGCGGCCCGCCGCCGCAGGAGCCGGTGGGTGTCCACCTTGGCAAACCCCAGGTCCGCGAACGGCAGCCAGCGGAGCGCCGCGAGCGCCGCCTCGATGGTCGTTCGGCCCGCGCGGACATCGCGCAAGAGCCGGTCGAGCGCTTCCTCGTTCACGGGCGGCCCGTCCCGGGCGCCGCGCCCTGCCCCGGTCCCGCCCCTCCGGCATCGCCGGGCACTGCCCCGCCCTGCGCGCGGAGCGCCTCGGCGGCAAGCCGGCCCGAGCGCAGCCCGCGCCGATCCACCTCGACATCGCGAAATCCGAGGGCCACCAGCGCGGCGGCCACCCGGGGTGCCTCGGCGAGCAGCCGGGGGACCAGGGGCAGCGGCACCTCGATCCGGGCGACCGTGCCGTGATGGCGGACCCTGACCTCCGGGAAGCCGAGCCGGTGGAGCACCCGCTCGCCTTCCTCGATCTGGCGGAGCGCCCCGAGCGTCACCGGGGTTCCGTGCGGGAGCCGGGACGCCAGGCAGGGCGACGCCGGCTTGTCCCACGCCTCCAGACCCCGCGCGCGGGCGAGCACCCGTATCTCCGCTTTGGTCAGCCCGGCCTCGAGCAGCGGCGCCCGCACGGCGAACTCGGCGGCGGCGCGCATCCCCGGCCGGTACTCCCCGCGGTCGTCCGCGTTCGCGCCGTAGGCCACGGCCGGCAGCCCGAGCTCCACCGCCAGGGCCCCGAGGCGTGTGAAGAGCGCGGCCTTGCAGAAATAACACCGCTGCAGGTCGTTCCGCCGGTAGCGCGGATCGTCGAACTCGTCCGTCTCGACGACGACGTGGCGCGCGCCCATGGCCGCGGCGAGCGCCCGCGCGGCCGCCAGTTCATCGCGCGCGAGCGACGGCGACACGGCGGTCGCGCCGACGCAGCGATCCCCGAGGACGTCGGCGGCCGCGGCCAGCAGATACGCGCTGTCGACGCCCCCCGAAAACGCCACCACCACGCCGCGGAGCGCGCGCAACGCCTCCTCCAGCCGGGCGCGCTTGGACTCCAGGGGGAGAGGCTCCGGCGCGGGACCCCGCTCGGGGGCGGGGACAACCTCGGGCACCACCACGCGCTCGGGCATTTAGAAATCTCCCCAGACCGGCCGCGCGCCCACGGGGACCGGGGCCAGCGGGGGGATGAGCGACCCGTCGCCGCTCCATTCCAGGGCGAAGGGCTTCGAGATCGTCCTGGCGTGAGGCTCGAGGTGGGGAACGAGGGCGGTGGAGACCGCCACCTCCCCGAGCGTCAGGGTGTTGCGGATATACACGATCCGCGCGTCCCCCTCGGCCGGCCGCTGGGTGGTCAGCATCGCGGTGGACACCGCATCCCGATCGGTGAGCAGGATCATCGGGAGGCGCGAGCCCTCCGTGATCGCCGCCGTGATCCCGTTCATGTAGGTCGGCTCGAGGTCGATCTTGTCCACCACCCGCTGGGAGATGAAATCCGCCATGCCCACCCCGGTCGCATTGCCGTGGGTCTCCTCGGTGAGGTCGAGCACCGCGATCCGCCTGACCGTCGGTCCGCCCGTCACATGCGGCGAGAGGTACCGGCCGGTGATGTTGGGATCCATCCCATCCCCGCTGATGTTCTTGCCGATCTCCTGCACGATCAGGACATCGATGTCCCGGACGGGGAGGCTCGCCATCAAGCTCCGGGCGCGGGTCAGCAGCCCCGGCTCCCGGTCGACGAAGGCCTCGGCCGGCACCACCGCGATCTCCACCGGCACATCGTAGGCGTCTTCGACGACGGCCACGCCGCACATGATCGGCGTCCGCGCGCGCACGATCTCCCACGCCTCCCGCAGGCGCGGCTCCAGATCCTTGGGGCCGGTCGCGTGGATCGACATCGCCCCGCGCTGCTTCCCGGCGCCGATCACGGCCATCTTGATGAGGCCGCTTTCGAACGGGCCCCGAAAGAGGGTATGCGGCTTCACGCGGCCGATGACGACCACGGCGTCCGCGGCGTGCGCGCGGCGATCCCAGTAGACTCCGGACCCGTCGGCGAGGCGCCCCAGTTCGACCACGTCCATGGACGAGACGACCGGCGCCCCCACCCGCGCCTCGGTCACCCCGAGCGCGGCCAGGACCTCCACCTGCCCCTCCGCGGTGGCGCCGCCGTGGCTCCCCATCCCGGGAAACACGAACGGCCGGGCGCCGTGCCGGCTGAGGGCCTGCACGACGGCGGCCGCGATCCGATCGATCTCGGCGACCCCGCGGCTTCCCACCGCCACGGCCACGGTCCCTCCCTTGGGGATCCGGCGGGCCACCTCGGGCGCGTCGAACTGACGGCGGATCTCCGCGTCCACGTCGCACCGGCCCGGGGTCGCCCACCGCTGGGCCACGCGCACCATCCGGGGGACCTGCACCTCGCGGGGCGCCCGGATCCCCCGAAGGCCGCGCGGGGCCGTTCGGGCCTGATCGACCTGCGCCATCGTCATCCCTCCACCGCCGTCAGAGTTTGTAGCCGATCTTCCGCAGCAGATCGTGCCGGGCCCCCGCCTCCCCGGCGCCTTCGACGCCCAGCGGCGGCTGGCCGTCCACCACGCCCAGCACGCCGCGCCCCCGCGCCGTGGCGCCCACGATCACTTCCACGGGATTGGCGGTCGCGCAGTAGACCTGGCAGACCTCCGGCACCTGCCGCACCGCGCCGAGCACATTCACAGGGTAGGCGTTGCCGAGAAAGATCAGGAAGGTGTGCCCGCACCCGACCGCGAGCGCGTTCCGGGCCGCCAGAGCGACCAGGGCCGGGTCGGTCCCGGTTGTGCGGACGAGGCGCGGCCCGCTGGATTCGCAAAACGCCAGCCCGAACCGGATGCCGGGGACGGCGCCGGCGAGGGCCTCGTGGAGATCCTCCACCGTCTTGATGAAATGCGACTGGCCGAAGATCAGGTTGAGCCCCTCCGGATTCTCGATCGGCACCGCGTGCAGCTCCATCCGGGCATCCTCCGGCCTGCGTCGAGGCGCGCCACCCCTCCGGCCTGCCCGCGGAGCGGCGGAACCGCCGGGCCCGACATCTCCCCCGCATGGGGATGCGCGCCTCGATAGGAGTCTTCCACCGGCGCCGCCCGCACTCCTGGCCCGCCGGGGCCAGGGCGGGACGGGCCGCCCGTAGAACCTACGAGAGGCGCGGGGAATCAGGCTCCACCGGGAGGAAGCCAAATGCACCTGCTCCGAGAACGCGATGCCGAGGCCGTGCGCGGCCGGCTGGGGGCGCTCAGCCGGCCCGTGCGCCTCGTGTACTTCACCGAGGGCCCCGCGGGGCTCGTCATCCCGGGGCGGGAATGCCGATACTGCGGTGAGACCCTGCGGTTGCTGGAGGACGTCGCCGGCTGCTCGGGACAGATCACCCTGGAGGTGCACGACCGGATCAGCGACCCCGCGTCGTCCACCGCGTACGGGATCGACAGGGTTCCCGCGATCGTCGTGCTGGGCGCGCGCGACTACGGGATCCGCTACTACGGCCTCCCGGCCGGCTACGAACTCGCCACGCTGCTGGACATCATCCTGGATGCCGGTCGGGGGGCCGCTGACCTCGAGGCCGCGACGCGGACGGCGGTCGCGCAGCTGCCGGGAGACGTGCACCTCCAGGTCTTCGTCACCCCGACCTGACCGCACTGCCCGCGCGCAGCCAGGCTGGCTGCGGCGCTTGCGATCGAGAGCGCGCGCATCCGCACCGACATCATCGAGGCGGCGGAGTTCCCGGACCTGGTCGCCCGGTACGCGGTGCGGGGCGTGCCGAAGACGATCCTCAACGACCGCCTCTTCATCGACGGCGCGGTCCCCGAGCCGGATCTGGTCGCCGCGGTGAGCCAGGCGGCCGGGCCGGCCGCCCCGGAGGCACGGACATGAAGACCACGATCCGCTGGACGGCGGGCATGCAGTTCGAGGGGACCGGGGAAGCGGGCGCGACCATCACCATGGATGCGACCCCGGAGCACGGCGGAGGCGGGAGCGGGCCGTCGCCGATGGAGACGGTGCTCCTGGCCCTGGGCGGCTGCACCGGGATGGACGTGGTCAGCATCCTCACCAAGATGCGGGCGCCGCTGGTGGGGCTGGAGATCCGCGTGGCGGCCGATCGCGCGGAGGACCATCCCAGGGTCTTCACGCGGATCGCCCTGGAGTACGTGTTCTTTGGGCCCGGCCTCCGGCCCGAGCAGGTGACGCGCGCCGTGGAGTTGAGCCAGACGCGCTACTGCTCGGTCTCCGCGATGCTGGGCCGGATTACGGAGTTCACGTACGCGTGGCGGATCGAGGAGGCGCGCCCGGAAGCATAGGCCGCGGGCGCCGGCACGCCCGGGGGACATCCCTAGGCGAGGCCCCGGAGCCGAAGCCGGACGTCGTTGGGACTGTCCGCGTAGTGCATCCCGGTCTCGGTATCGATCGCGCCCTCCTTGATGAGCGCGTAGACCGCCTGATCGAAGGTCTGCATCCCTTCCCGCGTCCCCGCCTGCATCGCCGCCCGCAGCCCCGAGATATTGCCCTTCTTCAGCAGTTCGCGGATGTGCGGGGTGGCCACCATCAGCTCCAGAGCCAGCACCAGCCCCTTTCCGTCGGACCGCGGGATCAGCCGCTGAGAGACCACCGCCAGCAGGTCGAGCGAGAACAGCAGCTGGACGCTCTCGTGGGCTTCCGGGGGGAAGAACCGGAGGATCCGCTCGATCGTCTGGCTCGCGTTCATCGAGTGCAGGGTGCTCAGGACGAGGTGGCCCGTCTCGGCAAAGTGCACGGCGGCCGTCGCGCTCTCAGCGTCCCGCATCTCGCCGATGAGGATGACGTCGGGCGTCTGCCGAAGGGCGTCCCGCAGCGCCATGGAGAACGAGTCGCAGTCGGAGCCGATCTCCCGCTGGCTCACCAGGCTCCGCTGATCGGTGTGGACGAACTCGATGGGGTCTTCGATCGTCACGATATGGCCCGGCGCGTTGCGGTTGCGGTAGTCGATCATCGACGCGAGCGTGGTCGACTTCCCCGACCCGGTGGGGCCGGCCACCAGGACCAGCCCGCGCCTGCCGAGCGCCAGATCGGCGATCAGCTTCGGGAGCCGGAGCTCCTCGAACGACGGGATCTCGCTCTTGATCCTCCGGATGACGATCGCCGGCGCCGACCGCTGCATGTAGATGTTCGCGCGGTACCGTCCCAGGGCCGGGGTGTGGTAGGCGAGGTTCACCTGCTGCCGTTCCTCGAACTCCTTGCGGTGGCGCGCCTGCATCAGCTGCCCGGCCAGCTGCTCCACCGCCTCGGGGGTGAGCGGGGTCTCGCCGACCGGCATCAGCTGATTGGCGATCCGCAGCATCGGCGGGACCTCGGTCTTGATGTAGAGATCCGATGCCTGGCGGCTGACCATATGAATGAGCAGGTCGTTGATCTCCACCGGCTACCGCTTGGGCCGGAGGTCGGCGAGCTCCCCGCGGCCGCCCACCGCCTCCTCGGCGAACGCCTGCTTTTCCACCGCGACCTTCAGCGCCTCTTCCGGGCTGATCTTCTTGCTCTTGACCAGGGCCTTGAGGCTCTGGTCGAAGGACTGCATGCCGTCGCGCGCGCCGGTCTGAATCGCCGAGGGGAGCTGATGGATCTTGTTCTCGCGGATGATGTTCCGGATCGCCGCCGTGCTCACCATGATTTCCATGGCCGCCACGCGCCCGCCGCCGTTCAGGGCGGGGACCAGCGTCTCGGCGACCACGCCCAGCAGCGACTCGGCGAGCTGGACGCGGATCTGCTCCTGCTGGTGCGGGGGAAAGACGTCCACCACCCGGTTGATCGTCTGCGGCGCGTTGTTCGTGTGCAGCGTGGACAGGACGAGATGGCCGGTCTCCGCCGCGGTCAGCGCCAGGGCGATCGTCTCGAGGTCGCGCATCTCGCCGACCAGGATGACGTCGGGGTCCTCCCGCAGCGCGCTCCGCAAGGCCACGGCGAAGGACATCGTGTGGGGCCCGACCTCCCGCTGGTTGATGTTGCACTTCTTGTGCGTGTGGACGAACTCGATGGGGTCCTCGACCGTGATGATGTGATCCTCGCGGTTCTCGTTCATGTGATCGATCATCGCGGCGAGGGTGGTCGACTTCCCGGAGCCGGTGGGGCCGGTGATCAGGACCAGCCCGCGGTCCTGCATCGCCAGGTCCTTGAGGACCGGCGGCATCCCCAGCTCGGCGAGGGACTTGATTCCCTCCGGGATGAGCCGCAGGACGGCGCCTTCCCCCAGGCGATGGAGGAAGGCGTTGATCCGGAACCGGCCCACGCCGTTCAGCTCGAGCGAGAAGTCGAGATCGTGGGTGGCTTCGAATTTCGCCTTCTGTTCGTCGGTGAGGATGTCGTAGATCAGGGCGTGGATCTCCTCGCGGCCGAGCTCGGGCATGTCGAGCCGGGTGAGCTTGCCGTTGATCCGCAGCGTAGGCCGGGCCCCGGCGGTGAGATGCAGGTCGGAGGCGTTCAGCCGCTTGGTTTGGACGAGCAGATCGGTAATATCCACCGGGTTGCCTCCGGCCCTCGGGATCGCGCTTCCGGAGAGGTCAGGCCATTGCGGCGTCACGTCCGGCCGAACATGCCGAACATATGGATGGACGGCGATCGACTGACGTCCTGTGTATGCCCAGAAGAAATGGAGGATCGGACACCGAATTACCCTGGGACCGAAGGGGGTCGCGCCGAGATGATGCTGAGTAGTGGAAAGCTCGCCAACCTGCTGCGCCTCGCCGACGCGGCGGGCCGCTTCAAGATGCTGGCCGTCGACCAGCGAGACTCGATGCGGGCCGCGCTGGCCAAGGCGGCGGGGCGCCAGCCGCAGGACGTCGCCTACGAGGACATGGCCGCCACCAAGGCCCTGATCACCGACCTGCTGTCGCCGCACTCCACGGCGACGCTGGTGGATCCGATCTACGGGCTCCCCCGGGCGGTCAAGATCGTGCCGGGCGACGTCGGCCTCCTCGTCGCGGTGGAGGACGGCGAGTACGACCAGGTCGGGCCGACCGGGCGCGAGCGCAAGACCAGGCTGCTGGACGGGTGGTCCGTGGCGCAGGCGAAGCGGTCGGGGGTGAACGCCATCAAGCTCCTGCTCTACGACACGCCGGAAGCGTCGGCCGAGGTGCGGGCGCACCAACGGCAGATCGTGCGGCGGGTGGGCGAGGAGTGCGTCCGGCACGATCTCCCGTTCCTGCTGGAGGTCGTGACGTACCCGATCGAGGACGCCTCCGCGGACACGCCCGAGTTCGCCAGGAAGCGACCGCGCCACGCGATCGACGCCGCGCGGGAATTCTCGGACGCCACCTTTCACGTGGATCTCCTCAAGCTCCAGTTCCCCGCCGACCTCAAGTACGCGCGCCAGTTTCACCAGGCGGTGTTTGACGGCAAGGAGCGGCCGGCCGTGTATTCCCTCGAGGAGATCCGGGCGTTCTGCCGAGAGCTGAACGAGGCGGCCCGGCGGCCCTGGGTGCTCCTGAGCGGCGGCGTGGGAATCCAGGAGTTCCTCGTCGACCTGGAACTGGCCGTCGAGGCCGGCGCCAGTGGCTTTCTGTGCGGGCGGGCGATCTGGCAGGAGGTCCTTCCGCTCCACCCCAACCGGGAGCGGATGCGGGCCTACCTCGTCTCCACGGCGGTCTATAACTACGTCCGCGCCAATGCCGCGGCCGAGCGCGCGCGGCCGTGGTATGCGCATCCGCACATCGGCGGCTGGGAGAACCTGCGACTGCACGACGGCGACGCGGAGTGGTACCGCCGGTACGGGGCCTCCCCGCAGCGCGGCGAGTAGCCCGGGAGGGTCCCGCGAGGCCGGCTAACCGCCGCCGGTCCTGGGTGGGTCCCCCTCCACCCGCTCCTTGAGCCGGGCGAAGTCGTCGGGGGTATCCAGGTCCGCGGCGGCCAGAGGCGGGAGGGACACCTCCGCCACCAGGTCTGGGTGCCGCTCGATGAGGAAGCGCCCCCCGACGTCTCCGGTGAGATCCCGGGCCTCGTCGAAGAGCGCGCGGCCCAGCAGCGTCGGCGCCCCTGTCACCGCGCCGTACCGGGATGCGATGATCGGCTTCCCCGTCCGCCGGTGGGCGTCGATGAGGGCGTTGATGGCGCCCGCGTCCACGCACGGCTGGTCGCCGAGGAGGACGACGGCCGCCTCGCAGCCGGCGGGGAGCGCGGCGATCCCCGCCGCGAGCGAGGTGCCCATGCCCTCACGGGAGCGGCCGTTGACCACCAGCCGCACGAGCGGGCCGCGCACCTCCGCCGCGATCCGATCCTCCGCCTCGCCCACGACGACCACGATCTCCCCGCACGCCGACCCTCGGGCGTTCTCCACGACACGGCGGACCACGCTGCGCCCGGCCAGGGGCAGGAGCAGCTTCGGCCTGCCCATCCGCCGCGACTGCCCGGCGGCGAGGATGACGGCGGCGATCACGGATCACACCGCCGCGTCGTTACCCCCGGCGCGGTCGCTCGGGGACGTCGGCGACGCGCGCTGTCACCGACTCGGCATCAGCGGGCTCGTGAATCGGTCCCCGGCGGTCGCGGAGCGAGGTCGTCGCCCGGCCGTTGCGCACGGCCAGGATCTCGGTCAGGATGCTGAGCGCGATCTCCTCGGGGGAATCCGCCCCGGTGTCCAGCCCCACGGGCCCGTACAGCCGCGCGCGCTGCGTGTCGTCGAGCGCCACCCCGCTGCGCTCCAGCTCGGCCAGCAGTTTGTCGGTGCGCGCGCGCGGGCCGAGGAGGCCGATGTACCGGGCCGGGGTGCCGAGCAGCCCTCGAAGGATCTCGAGATCATGCAGGAAGTTGTGGGTCATGACGACGACGAAGGTATGGCGGTCGATCCGCGCGGCCCGGCCGACGTCTCGATCCTCCACGAGGAAGACTTCATCGGCCTGGGGGAACCGGGAGCGGGTCGCGAACGCCGGCCGGCTGTCGGCGACCATCACCCACCAGCCCTGCTCGTGCGCCTGGCGGACGAGCGGCAGGACGTCGTGCCCCGCCCCGCAGACCAGCAGCGGGAGGGGCGGCGTGATCACCTCGACGAACAGCTCCCCGCGCCCGCCCGGGAGATCCACGGGAAGCGTGGTCGTCTTCCCGGCGGCGATCTGCCGCCTCGCCAGGGCCGTCACGCGGGCGTCGAGGGCGGCGTCGCCGAGCGAGCCCGCGGCCCGACCCTCCTCGGGGACGAACAGCCGTGTTCCGACGCCGGAGCGACCGGTCTCGGATGGCGAGGCGATCACGGTCGCCAGCGCCGCGAACCGGCGGTCGTCGATGCACGCCTGCAGCAGCGCCGCGACATCCGGCTCGGCGTCGGGCCGGACCGCTTCGACGAAGACCTCGATCTTGCCGTTGCAGCCGAGCCCGAGCCCCCAGACCGCGTCGTCGTCGGCGGTCAGGTCGTAGGTCATCATCCGCGCGCGCCCGGTCCGCAGGACCTCCCGGGCCGCCTCGGCGACATCGCCCTCCAGGCAGCCCCCGCTGATCGAGCCGACCGTCGTCTCGTCCTTCCGGATCAGCAGCCGGGCGCCGGCGCGGCGGTAGGTGGACCCCGCGACGCGGATGATCGTCGCGAGGGCGGCGGGCTCGCCCCGCGCCCGCAGGGCGGCGAGGGCGTTGAGGATCTCCCGGATCTCCTTCACGGACCGTCTCCCGGACGGCGGGCCGCCGCGGCCGCGGCCCGGCCGGCATTCCGCCTCCGGCCCGAGCGCCCCCGGGGACTGTGCAGATACCGCTCGAGCGCCCGCAGGCCGCTGAGGTTGTGGGCTGAGGCGAACACGTCCACGTAGGGCAGCGCGACGCTCATCCCCTGGGTGACCGGCTCGTACCCCGGGCTGCCGAGCAGGGGGTTGAGCCAGATCACCCGGCCGGCGCGGGCGTGCAGCGTCCGCATCGCGGACTCGAGGACTTCGAGGTCGCCGGTGTCCCAGCCGTCGCTGCAGATGACGACGATCGTCCGGCCGTCCACCAGCCGCCCGTACGCTTCGTTGAACTGCCTGAGGCTCGCCCCGATCTTGGTGCCGCCGGACCAGTCCGGCACCCGCTCGGAGGCGTCGCGGAGCGCCTCGCGGATGTCGCGGCGCCCGAGCACATCGGTGACCCGGGTGAGGGACGTGCTGAACAAAAACGATTCCACGTGGCTGAGCGCCCCCTGCAGCGCGTAAATGAACTGGACGAGGAACCGGCTGTAGATGTCCATCGACCCGCTGACGTCGCAGAGCAGCACCAGGCTGGCCTTCCGGATCTTCCGGCGGCGCCACACCAGGTCGAGCACGTCCCCGCCGTACCGGAGATTGCGGCGCATCGTCCGCCGGAGATCCACGAGGGACCCCCGCCGCGCCGCCCGCGTGCGCCGGGAGAGCCGGGTGGCGATGAGCCGGGCGATGATGATGATGAGATCGGTGATGGCCTGGAGCTCGTCGGCGGCAAACGCGCTGAAGTCTTTGTGCGTGCGCCCTTCGGCCGGGCTGTAGGCCGGGACCTCCTGCTCGTCGTCTGTCTCTCCGCGGTCGTTCCACTCCGCCACCGCGACGTCGCGGCCTCGCTCCTCCCCCGCCTCGCCCGCGGGCCCGGCCGGCCCTTCGGCCGCGTCGTCCCCGGACGCGGGCGCGCCGTCCATCGCCGGCCCCTGCCAGAACCGCGCGAACTCTTCGTCGAACACGGGGAGGTCCTCCGCGTGGGAGCAGAACACCGCGCGGAGCGAGAACCGGACGAGCTCGCGATCGGCGAGATCCACCGCGGTCAGCGCCCGCAGGGCGTCGCTGATCTCCAGCGGGCCCACCAGGAGCCCCCGGTGCCGGAGGCGGCGGCCGAAGAGCGTGACGTTCCCGGCCAGGTCGCCCCGTCTCGGGGTCACGGCCCGGGGTCGGCCGGCGCCGGCCGGGCCTGCGGCCTGAGCCGGGGCGTCCGGCTCAGCGGCCCTTGGGGAGTTGGGCGGCCAGCTGGGCGATCCGGTCGGAGTTCCATCCATCGCCGCTCTGCCCGATCGCATCGATGCGCTCGAGGATGGGACCAAGGTACCGCGCGCGCACCCGGGTCAGATCCTCCTGGTCCTTGCAGAGGCACCCCAGCGTCTCCTCGACGGCAGTGGGATCGAGGTGGTCCCGGTGGAGCGCCAGCAGCGCCGCGCTCCAGTCGAGCGTCTCCGCGATGCCGGGGACCTTGTCGAGGTTGACGCGGCGCACCAGCTGCATGAACGCGCCGATCTGCCGGGCCAGCCGGTCGTTGATCTCCGGCACCTTGCGGTGAATGATGGCCAGTTCCTTCTCGAAGGTGGGGTAGTCGATCCACAGGTACAGGCAGCGGCGGCGCAGCGCGTCGCTGAGGTCCCGGGTGCGGTTGCTCGTCAGGACGACGTACGGGATGTGCCGCGCCCGGATGGTGCCGATCTCCGGGATGCTGACCTGAAAGTCCGAGAGCACCTCCAGCAGGAACGCCTCGAACTCCTCATCCGCCCGGTCGACCTCGTCGATCAGGAGCACCGGGGCCTGGTCGGCCGTGATCGCCTGCAGCAGGGGGCGCTTGAGCATGAACGGCTCGCTGAAGATGAGGTGCTCCTTCTCCTCCACGGGGCGGCCCGTCGTCTCCTCGAGCTTGATCCGGAGCATCTGCCGCTGGTAGTTCCACTCGTAGAGCGCGGTGTGGACGTCCAGCCCTTCATAGCACTGCAGGCGGATGAGATCGGTCGCGACGGCGCGGGCCATCACCTTCGCAATCTCGGTCTTCCCGACGCCGGCGGCGCCTTCGATCAGCAGCGGCTTGTGCAGCGCCACGCTCAGGTGAATCGACAGCGCCACATCGCGGTCGGCGATGTAGCCCTGCTCCTGCAGGGTCTCCATGATTTCCGGGATGCCGCCGAACGCCTGCGGCGGACGCGAGCCTGCTCCCATCGGGGCCCTCACCCCTCCTTTTAATGTAGAACCGCGTCGGGTGTGCCCCGGATTCCCACCGTGCCGGGGATGTCCACTCAACCGACTCATTCTAGCATACCCGCCGGCTCCGGGGCGCCGGACGCGCGCGGCGGCGCGCCGGACCATCGCGGAACACCTGCAGCCGGCGGACCCCGCCCCGCAGCGCCTCCGCGAGCGCCGCCGGGCGTACCGGCTGACGCCGTAGGCCCGGCCGCCCCCGGGCCAGGCGGCGCTTCGCGGCGCGCGGCAGGCGCTTCAGCAGCCGCTCCAGGACCAGGGCCGACCGCTTCGTCGGACACCAGAAGACGACCGCGTAGGTATGGGGGCCGCGCCCGCGCGTGTAGCGCGAGGCCCGGCCCCGGCGGTGCGCGGCGAGGCGGAGGGCCGGATCGACCGTATAGCCCGCGTAGTACGTCCCATCGCCGCACCGCAGCAGGTAGGCGTAGTGCCGCCGCGCTCGCTTCTCTCGCCGCATTCATCCGGAAGAATTCGCGCGCCGCGACCGCGCTCCCCCGGCCGGATCGGGCCGCCCGAGGATAGGAGTTGACCGGCGCTCCATCGAAGGAGCCTTCCTTCTATGAGCACACGCTACACGGGCGCGCGCGTCACCCGCAACGAGGATCCGGCGCTGCTGTGCGGCCGCGGCCTGTTCGTCGATGACATCCACCTCCCGCGCCTGGCGCACGCGGCGGTGCTTCGCAGCCCCCATGCCCACGCCCGCATCGTGCGGATCGACACGCGCCGCGCGCGGGCCGCCCGCGCCGTGGTGGCGGTGCTGACGCACGCCGATCTGGGCGACCTCGGCGGCCCGCTCCCCCGGCTCATCCCCCACCCGGCGCTGGTCCACCACAAGACCCAGCAGGCCCTGGCGTCCACCACCGTCCGGTACGTGGGGGAAGCGGTGGCGCTGATCGTCGCCGAGAGCCGGTACGCGGCCGAGGACGCGCTCGATCTCGTGGACGTCGAGTACGCGCCTCTCCCCGCCGCGGTGGGCCTCGAGGACGCGGTCGCACCGTCCGCGCCGCTCGTGCACGAGGACGCCGGGACCAACGTCTGCGCGCGGTACACGCAGCGGGTCGGGGACGTCGAACGCGCCTTCGCCGGCGCCCCGCGCCGCTTTCGGGAACGGCTGGTGATGGACCGCGGGACGGCATCCCCCCTGGAGACCCGCGGGATCGTCGCCGCGTGGGATCCGCGCGCCCGCCTGCTCGAGATCTGGGACAGCACGCAGGCTCCCATCCCGATCCGCAACGGGCTCGCGGCGATGTTCGGGCTGCCGCAGACCAATGTCCGGGTCGTCGCCCCCGACGTGGGAGGGGGATTCGGGCCCAAGGTGATGATGTTTTATCCCGAGGAGATCCTGGTGCCGCTGGCCGCGCAGCGGCTGGGGCGTCCGGTGAAGTGGATCGAAGACCGGCGCGAGCACTTCGTGGCCACCAACCAGGAACGGGAGCAGATTCACGACGCGGAGATCGCCCTCGATGGGACGGGACGGATCCTCGGCGTGCGCACCGTCTTCCTCTATGACGCCGGCGCCTACTGCCCCTACGGGCTGATCGTCCCGATCGTCGCCGGCACCACCCTTCCCGGCCCGTACCACGTTCCGAATTACCACTGCGAGTTCACCGCGGTCTTCACCAACAAGACGCCCGTGAGCCCGTACCGGGGCGCCGGCCGACCGCACGGGGTCTTCGTGATGGAGCGGCTGCTCGACCGGGCGGCGGACGGCCTCGGGATCGACCGCGCGGAGATCCGGCGGCGCAACCTCATCCAACCCGACGAGTTCCCCTATGACGTGGGGCTGATCTACCAGGACAACGCCCCGGTCCAGTACGACAGCGGTGACTACCCGCGGTGCCTCGCCCGCGCCGCGGAGATGATCGGCTACGCGGACTGGCGGGCCCAGCAGGAAGCCTACAGGACGGCGGGGCGGTATCTGGGGCTGGGCGTCGCCTGCTACGTCGAAGGCACCGGCATCGGCCCCTACGAAGGCTGCCGCGTCACCGTCGAGCCGTCCGGCCAGGTGTTCGCCGCCACAGGGGTCGGAACGCAGGGCCAGGGCCACATGACCGCGTTCGCCCAGATCGTGGCCGATCACCTGGGGGTGACCCCCCGGGACGTGACCGTGCGAACCGGCGACACGGCCGCGTTCGGGTGGGGCACCGGCACCTTTGCCAGCCGCGCCGCGGTCGTCGCCGGGACCGCCGCCTCGATGGCCGCCGCAGCCGTACGCGAGAAGACCCGCATCGTCGCCGCCACGCTGCTGGAGGCCCGCCCGGACGAGATCGAGCTCGCAGACGGCAAGGTCTTCGTGCGCGGCGTGCCCTCCCGGGCGCTGCCGCTGGGCGAGGTCGCGGCGGCGGCCAACCCGCTGCGCTTTGCGATGCCCCGGGAGTGGGAGGGCCCCGGCCTCGAGGCCACGCGGTTCTTCGCGCCGCCCCGGGGCACGTTCAGCAACGGGGTCCACGCCTGCATCGTCGAGATCGACCCGGAGACCGGGATGCTGAGCCTCCACCGCTACGTGATCGTCCACGACTGCGGCCGCGTGCTCAACCCGCTGATCGTCGAGGGACAGATCCACGGCGGGGTGGCTCAGGGGCTCGGCGGCGCGTTCTGGGAGAAGGTCGTGTACGATGCGCAGGGGCAGCCGCTGACCACCACCTTCATGGATTACCTGCTGCCGACGGCCGCGGACCTGCCGTCCTTTGAAGTGGGACACGAGGAAACCCCCACCCCGCTCAACCCGCTGGGGGTCAAGGGCGCGGGCGAAGCCGGCGTGATCCCGGTGGGGGCCGCGATCGCCCAGGCCGTCGAAGACGCTCTGCGCCCGTTTCGCGTTCACATCACCGAGATGCCGCTCAGCCCCAGCCGAGTGTGGGAGCTGGTCGCCGGAACCCGGAGGAGCGCATGAAACTCGAGGGCACCAATACCCTGCCTGCATCAGTGGACACGGTCTGGAAGACGATCAACGATCCGGATGCGCTGCGCAGCTGCACGCCCGGCCTCAAGGAGCTCAAAGCGACCGGCCCCGATACCTACCAGGCCACGCTGCAGATCGGGATCGCCGCCGTCAAGGGCACCTACGCGGGGACCCTGTCCATCACCGACAAGCGCGCCCCCACCCACTACAAGATCACCCTGGAGGGGACCGGCGGGGCCGGCTTCATGAAAGGCGAGGGCAGCGTGGATCTCGAACCGCAGGGGAGCGGGACCCTGCTCAAGTGGACCGGCGATCTTCAGGTCGGCGGGCTGATCGCGGGCGTGGGGCAGCGCATGCTGGGGGGCGTCGGGAAAATGCTGATCGGGCAGTTCTTCAAGTGCCTGGAAGAGCGCCTCGGGGGGAGCGCGTGAAGCCCGCGCCGTTCGAGTACCACTGTCCCCGGACCGTCGACGAGGGGACGGCCCTCCTCGCCAGGTACGGCGACGACGCCAAGGTGCTGGCGGGCGGGCAGAGCCTCGTCCCCCTGATGAACATGCGGCTGGCCCGGCCGGCGAACCTCATCGACATCAACCGGATCGAATCGCTGGCCTACATCCGGGACGACGGGCGCGCGCTGCGCATCGGCGCCCTCACCCGGCAGCGCGCCGCGGAACGCGCGCCTCAGGTGGCCGAGCGCTGCCCGCTGCTTCGGGACGCGCTCCGGCTCGTGGGCCACGCGCAGATCCGCAACCGCGGCACGATCGGCGGCAGCATCGCCCACGCCGACCCGGCCGCGGAGCTGACCGCGGTCCTGGTGGCGCTGGATGGCGAGGTGACCGCGCGGGGCCCCAAGGGGACCCGGGTGATCGCCGCGCGCGACCTGTTCGTGTCGTATCTGACGACTTCGCTCGATCCCAGAGAACTGCTGACCGAGGTCTGCCTCCCCGCCCCTCCGAAGGGCGCAGGATGGTCGTGGATGGAGATCGCCCGCCGCCACGGCGACTTCGCCCTGGCGGGGGTAGGCGTGGTCCTGGCCGTTCGCGGAGGAAAGATCACCGCCGCCCGGATCGGGCTGACGGGGGTGGGCCCCACGCCGGTCCGGCCCGCGGAGGCGGAGCGCCTGCTGACCGGCCAGACGCCCTCCGAGGACCTGTGGAACGGAGCGGCGGAGGCGGTGCGGGCCGCGGTGGCCCCGGACGGTGACATTCACGCCTCCGCGGAATACCGCACACACGTCGCCGGTGTGCTGACGCAGCGGGCGCTGCGGGAAGCCTGGGAGCGCGCCCGAGAGGCCGCGTGAAGACGCTGCGGCGCATCACGCTGCGCGTCAACGGGACGGCCTACACGGGGGAGGCCGAGCCCCGGAAAACCCTGGCCGACTTCATCCGGGAAGACTGCGGGCTCACCGGGACCCACCTGGGCTGCGAGCACGGAGTCTGCGGCGCCTGTACGATCCTCATGGACGGCCAGACCGTGCGGTCGTGTCTCATGTTTGCCGTCCAGGCGGAAGGCGCCGAGATGACGACGGTGGAAGGGCTGGCCGACGGCGATCGGCTGCACCCGATTCAGCAGGCCTACTGGGACCACCACGCGCTCCAGTGCGGGTTCTGCACGCCGGGGTTTCTCATGACCACGGTCGAGTTTCTCAACGACAACCCGCAACCGACCGAACGCGAGATCCGGGAGGCCCTGGCCGGAAACCTGTGCCGGTGCACGGGCTATCAGAATATCGTCACAGCGGTGGCCGCGGCGGCGCACACGCTCGCCGCGGCCACCGGGGCTCTGCGCGAGACCGGGGCCGCGGTCCCGGTCTCGCGCGCGACCGGCGTCGCTGCCGGGCCGCGCAAGACGCGCGCCACCCGGGCGGCCCCCCATCGCGCCCGGCAGACGGGAAAGCCCTCCAAGCGGCGCAGCGGACCGAAGCGATAGGCGGCCGCGGGGCGCCCACCCGCGCGCCCCGCGGATCGACGCGGAGGAGACGAATCAGGGGAGATGCGGTGCGTGCGGTGAACCAGGCAATGACCGACCGGGTTGAAGCGCTCTCGATGAGCTGGCGGGTGGCCCGGGCCATCCGCCGGGAGGGGTGGAGCGGCGAGATTTTGGGTGTGCATCCGCGCAGCTGCTACCTCATGGATGAAGACGGGGAGATCTACGCGATCGTCCAGGAGAACCTCGGCAACGGCCCCCTCAACCTGGTCATCCCCGGCTCCGCCGCCCCACCGTTTCAGCAGCTTGCCGTCGGCGAGACGGTCCGGTCGAATGGGGACGTCCTCATGCTGAGCGCCAGCCTGGACGTGGGGCTGGCAAAGGCGGAACTCTGGGATCCCAAGCCCTACGTCGCCCTCGGGGCCGACCTGGGTCTGCTCCGCCGGTCGCTCGCGGTCCTGTTCGAGGCCGCCACCACGGATCCCCCGGACAAGAGCCTGACCCATCTGCTGCCCTACCTCGAGGAAGAGGATCTGCCCGCGCCCCTGCTCAAGGTCCCCCATTTCCCCCGAAGCCACGCCCTGATGGCCGGCGTGGCCGAGGGTCTGGCGAACCGGAACCGGCGAGGGCTCAAGGTTGTGACCTCTTCGCTGGCCGGCCTCGGGCCAGGCCTGACGCCCGCCGGGGACGACTTCCTGGCCGGCGTGCTGCTCGTCCTGGCGCTCGTGCAACAGTACCGGGCCGATGCGGAACTGGGGGAGATCGGCGCCATGCTGCTGGAAACGGCGGCGCCCCGGACGCACGAAATCAGCGCGGCGTACCTCAAGGCGGCGCATGCGGGCGAAGCCAACGACCGGTGGCACCGGCTGCTCGCCGCTCTGGCGGCGGGGGAGCCGCCCGCGATCGCCGAATCCGCCCGGGTGGTGATGCAGACCGGGGAGACCTCGGGGGCGGACATGCTCGCGGGATTTGTCATCGCGATGCGCGCGGTCCACGACTCGCCGGCCAAGGACGCCTGACGGGAAATCCCGGTCTCGTCCGAACATCATTCCCGCGCTTTCGATAGCCATTCACCCTTCTTTCGATCCGATATCCCGACCTTCGAGATCCCGACGTCCGCGCACTCAGCCGTCCATACATGACCCTAAGCATGGCTCGGTGGTTCACCGTGCGCTGACTAGGGGATTCACCGGATTGGACCCCTCAGTACAGCGCGACAGAGTAGATTACGGGTAAATCCGACGGAAATAAGGGAAAGCTCCGTAACCTGCACACCGCAGACCCGGGAGCCTCGGGGGGCGAAGCGATATGAGTGACCGCGCGATCAAAATCATCGGTCCGAAGGCCGGCTGCGCCGTCCTGGCGTGGCTGCTGCTCATGACCGCGCCCATGTCGGGGGGGCAACCCAGGCACCCCCCTCGCGCGCAGGTGGCGAGCACACCGGTAACGGCCCTTCAGGGAGAGGTGCCGCTCGCGGACCAGCAGAGCGGCCGGTCGCAGAACGCATACTCGTTGAACGTGAGCGTTGTCGGCCACAACTCAATCCTGAACCGGGGCTTCAATGGGAACCTCGGCTGGGTCGATGACTGCGCCTATGTTGCGCCGTACTACGGCGGGACTCACCAATTTGCCGGCCTGGCGGTCCTCAAGGTCACCGACCCGACGAATCCTCTGCTGGTCAATATCTTCCCCGGAACGCCCGGCACGCGAGGAGGACAGGTGCACGGCAGCCAGACCTCGCGGATGGTCGTCGTCATGACGTTTGCCGATTGGACGATCTTCAGCGACCCCCTGGGGCCGAACCAGCTGCAGATCTATCAGGTGCCTGTCAACGACTGCGCGCACCCGGTCCTGGCCGGGACCTACGATTTCGGCCCGATCGTCCCGCACGAGTTTCAGATCTGGCACGACAAGATCTACGTGACGAACTTCGGCGGGTCGCCCGCGCCCTCCACTCCGCCCGGGCCCTCCATCATGGTGATCGACGCGCACGATATGACGCACCCCCAGCTGCTCACGACCTGGGACCTGAGCGACGAGCCGGGCATGCCCAAGAGCATCGCCCACGACCTCAGCATCCTGGGCGAAGACGACGCCCTCGCCGGGGACGGCACCCGCGCCTACGTCAGCGTCCAGCTCAGCCAGCCCATCTCGTTCCCGCCGACGAGAAACGGGCTGGTCATCCTCGATACGTCGGAGGTCGTCCAGGGGAAGCCCGCCCCCGTGCTTCACCGGATCAGCCCGGTGCTCACCTGGTCGTTGCCGTGCTGCCTGTCGCACTCGACGGACATCGTCAGCATCGCCGGGCGCCGGTATATCCTGGCCCAAGACGAGACGTTCAGAACAAACTTCTGCCCATGGGGGTCGGCCCGGATCTTCGACGTCACAGACGAGACGCACCCGACGCAGGTCTCGACGTTTTCGCTCAAGGTCCAGGACCCGGCCAACTGCCCCCAGGCCCTTGCCGACAACGCGATGTACTCGGCGCACTACCTGGGCGTGGATAATCCGAACGATGCCAGACTCGCGTTCTTCACGTGGTACTCGTCGGGCCTCCGGGTCGTCGACATCTCGAACCCCTTCAATCCGCGCGAGGTGGGGTATTTCGTTCCGGGAGCGACACCGAACACGATCTTCTCCGACTTCAACCTCATCCGGTTCTTCAATCGGAATGTGGACTATGCGTATTCCTACGTCCGCTACTATCAGGGCAATATCTGGTTCTCCTCGGTCTACGGCGGCTTCTGGGTCGTCCGCTACCAACCAACTTCCTGCGGGCCGTGAGGCAAGCGGTGAGCCGCCGCGCGATCAACCTCATCGGTCCACAGACCGGCTGCGCCATCCTGGCGTGCCTGCTGCTCCTGACCGCGCCCATGGCGGGAGGCCAGCCCGGGCGGCCCCTTCGCGCGCAGAAGGTCAGCGGGCGTCCCGCGGTTCCATCGGGACCATTCGTTCAGACCGCGCCGGGGCAGCCCCTCCAAGGACAGGTGCCGCTCGCGGACCAGCAGAGCGGCCGGTCGCTGACGCCGTACACCTTGAACGTGGGCCTCGTTGGACGCAATTCGATCCTGAACCGGGGCTTGAATGGGAACCTCGCCTGGGTCGATGACTGCGCCTACGTGTCGGCGTTCTACGGCGGCACCCACCCGTACGCCGGCCTTGCGGTCGTCAGCGTCACGGACCCGGCGAACCCGCGGCTGGTGCAGATCTTCCCCGGAACGCCCGGGACGCGAGAGGGACAGGTCGAGGGGAGCCAGACATCGCGGATGCTCGTGGTCATGACCTTCAGCGATTACACGGCCTTCGGCGACCTCCCGGGGCCGAACCTGCTGGAATTCTATCAGGTGCCCCCGGGCGACTGCAGCCACCCGGTCCGGGTGGGGACCTATGACTTCGGCCCGATCGTCCCGCATGAGTTTCGAATCTGGGACGACAAGATCTACGTGACGAACTTCGGAGGATCGCCGGGGCCGTCCCTCATGGTGATCGACGCGCAGGACATGGCAAACCCCCAGCTGTTGACGACGTGGGATCTCAGCGACGAGCCCGGCATGCCCACGAGCATCGCCCACGACCTCGACATCCTGGGCGCCGACGACGCCCTCGCCGGGGACGGCTCGCGGGCCTACGTCAACGTCCAGCTCAGCCAGCCCATCTCGTGGCCGCCGACACGAAACGGGCTGGTCATCCTCGATACGTCCGACGTCGTCGGGGGGACGCCCAATCCGGTGCTCAGGCGGGTCGGCCCCGTGCTCACGTGGCCCCTGGTGTGCTGCCTGTCGCACAGCGCCGCGATTGTCAGCATCGCCGGGCGCCGGTATGCCATTGCCCAAGACGAAACGTTCAGCACGGCGGACTGCCCGTGGGGATCGGCCCGGATCATCGACGTCACGGACGAGACGAACCCGACGCAGGTCTCGACGTTTTCGCTCCAGGTCCAGGATCCGGCCAACTGCCCCCAGACCCTCGGCGACAACGCGATCTACTCGGCCCACTACCTGGGCGTGGACGATCCGAACAACGCCAGGCTCGCATTCTTCACCTGGTACTCATCGGGCCTCCGGATCGTCGACATCTCGAACCCCGCGGCCCCGCACGAGGTAGGGTATTTCATTCCGGGAGCGACACCGCACACGCTCTTCTCCGACCCCTTCCTCACCCATATGTTCAATCGGAACGTGGACTACGCGATCTCGTACGTCCGCTACTACCAGGGCAACATCTGGTTCACCTCGGTCTACGGCGGGTTCTGGGTCGTGCAATACCAATCACCCGAAACGCTGGGAACAGGCATCCCGGTGACGAACGGCAGCGCCCCGGCGACCGTCACCATCCCGGCGACCGGCGTCCCCCCGGCGACCGGAGCCGCCCCGTAGCTCCGGCCCGGCAGGCGTCTCCGCCCCCGGCGGCGTCATCACCGCCGCGGCGAATCCACAGGAGGTCGGATGTTGAGAGCGTGTGAAGCGCTCATTCGAGAAACCCGTACGCACGTTGACCCTCGGGAGGGATGAAGCGATGAGATGCCGCACGATCAAGATCCACGGCGCTGAGATCGGCTGCGCCATCCTGGCGTGCCTGCTGCTCATGACGGCTCCCATGGCGGGGGGCCAGCGGGGGCAGCCCCTTCGGGCACAGATGCCGTTTGTGCCCCCGCCCGGGTATGACGACGATGACGACCACGGCGGCGGGGGCCGGCCGGAGCCGCTCCTTCAAGGAGAGGTGCCGCTCGCAGATCAGCAGAGCGGCCGGTCGTTGGCCGGGTACTCGTGGAACGTGCGCCTCGTCGGACACAACTCGATCCTGAACCGGGGATTGAATGGGAACCTCGGCTGGGTCGATGACTGCGCCTATGTGTCGGCGTATTACGGCGCCGCCGACCCCCTCGCCGGTCTGGCGGTCCTCAAGGTCTCCCACCCCCGAAGGCCGCGGCTGGTGCAGATCTTCCCCGGCATCCCCGGGACGCGGGCGTCGCAGGTGCACGGAAGCCAGACATCCCGGATGATGGCCGTGATGCCCTGGAGCGATTACACGGCATTCGGCGATCTCCCGGGGCCGAACCTGCTGCAGCTCTATCAGGTGCCCCAGGGCGACTGCGGCCACCCGGTCCTGGTCGGGACCTACGACTTCGGCACGATCATCCCGCATGAGTTTCAGATCTGGCGCGACAAGATCTACGTGACGAACTTCGGCGGGTCGCCGGGGCCCTCCATCATGGTGATCGACGTGCAGGACATGGCGCACCCCCGGCTGCTCACGACCTGGGACCTCAGCGACGAGCCGGGCATGCCGAAGAGCATCGCCCACGACCTCAGCATCCTGGGCGAGGACGACGCCCTCGCCGGGGACGGCACCCGCATCTACGTCAACGTCCAGCTCAGCCAGGCCATCTCGTTCCCGCCGACGCGAAACGGGATGGTCATCCTCGATACGTCCGAGGTCGCGCAGGGGAAGCCCACCCCGGCGCTGCACCGGATCGGCCCGGTGCTCACGTGGCCGCTGGAGTGCTGCCTGTCCCACTCGACGTCGATCGTTCGCATCGCCGGGCACCGCTACGTCCTGGCCATGGACGAGACGTTCAGAACAGACTTCTGCCCGTGGGGGTCGGCCCGGATCATCGACGTCGAGGACGAAATGAACCCGGTGCAGGTCTCGACGTTTTCGCTCCAGGTCCAGGATCCGGCCAACTGCGCCCAGACCGTCGGCGACAACGCGATGTACTCGTCCCACTACCTGGGTGTGGACAATCCGAACGATGCGAAGCTCGCGTTCTTTACCTGGTACTCGTCGGGCCTCCGGATCGTCGACATCTCGAACCCCGCGGCCCCGCACGAGGTAGGGTATTTCAATCCCGGAGCGTCGCCGCACACGCTCTTCTCCGACCCCTTCCTCACCCACTTCTTCAACCGGAACGTGGACTACGCGCTCTCCTACGTCCGCTATTACCGCGGGAACATCTGGTTCAACTCCGTCTACGGCGGCTTCTGGACCGTCCACTTCGGATCGCACGACGGCGATGACACAGGACAGGGGGACGACGGCGAAGGGCAGGGAGACGACGGGCAGGGGGGACACTAGCGTTCGGCGTCCGGGTGGATCAGGCCTCCCCGCGGCCCCGCAGCCACCCCCGCGAGAGCACCTCGGCGCGGGGGAGCCGGCGGCCCAGCACGTCGAGCGCTTCCTGCATCTCCCGGCGCACGATCTCCCGCCAGTAGACGCCGACGCGGCCGACATGCCGGTACTTGGCGTAGCGGCGCGCCAGCAGCCGGCGCCGCGGCACCCGGCGGAGGTCCCGGAGGACCGCCCGCAGGTGCTGCTGTAAGATCGCGGCGGCGCGCTGCGGGTCGAGGTGCGCCCCGCCCTCGGGTTCCGGCACGATGCCGTCGATCACGCCGAGGCGGAGGAGATCCCGGGCGGTCATCTTGAGGGACTCGGAGAGCTCCTCGGCCTTGTTGGCGTCCCGGAAGAGGATCGCCGCGGCCCCCTCCGGGGAGATGACCGAATAGATGGCGTGCTCGAGCATCAGCACGCGATCCGCCAGGCCGAGCGCCAGCGCGCCGCCGCTCCCCCCTTCGCCGATGATGACGGACACGATCGGCGTGGGGAGGCAGGACATCGTCGCGAGGTTGCGCGCCAGCGCCTGAGCGATGCCGCGCCGCTCGGCCTCGTAGCTCTGGTTGGCGCCGCGGGTGTCGATGAGGGTGACGACGGGGAGCCGGAACTTGGCGCCGAGCGTCATCAGCCGCAGCGCCTTGCGGTAGCCTTCCGGATACGCCATCCCCCCGGACGCCGCCTCCGCCTCCTCGGGGGAGTGCCCCCGCTGATGCCCCACGATCACCACGGTCTCGCCGTCCAGCTCCGCCAGCCCGCCGACGATCGCCGGGTCGTCTCCTCCCTGCCGGTCGCCGTGGAGCTCGACGAACCGCGCGGTCATCGCGTCGATGTAGTCCCGCGACTGCGGCCGCGCGCTGAGGCGGGCCAGCCGCACCTGCTCCCACGCGGCCAGCGCGCCGGCCCGAACGGCCGGGGAGATCTCCGGCGGAGCGCCCCCCGCCCTCTTCCCGCCGCTGAGGTGCCCGACCAGATACGCGACCGTCTCCCGCAGGCGATCCCGGGGGACGATGAGGTCGATCATGCCCGCGCGCAGCACCGTTTCGGCCCGGTGCGAGTCCGCCGGCAGGGGGGTCCCGGTGGTCTGCTCGATCACCCGCGGCCCGACAAACCCGATTTGGGCGCCGGGCTCCGCGATGATCACGTCGCCCAGCGAGGCGAAGCTCGCGGTCACGCCGCCGAAGGTCGGATCGGTCAGAATCGAGATGAACGCCAGCCCCTCGCTGTCGTGGCGGGCCGCGGCGGCGGAGACCTTGGCCATCTGCATGAGCGAGAGCATGCCTTCCTGCATGCGCGCCCCGCCGCTGGCGGCGACGCTGACCATCGGGACCCGCCGGCGGGTCGCGTGCTCGAAGGCGTTGGCCACTTTCTCGCCGACCACCGACCCCATCGTCCCGCCCAAAAACCCGAAATCGAAGACGGCGAGCACGACCCGGCGCCCGCCGATCCGGCAGTAGCCGGTGGTCACCGCCTCGCGCAGGCCGGTCTGCCGGCGGGCTTCCACGAGCCGCTCCCGGTAGGGCCTGCGGTCCATGAACTGGAGAGGGTCGACGGAGATGAGCCTGCGGTCCACCTCGCGAAACGTCCCGGGATCGGCCAGCATCGCGATCCGAGCCCAAGACGGCATCGCCAGAGAGTGGCCGCAGCCCGCGCAGATATAGAGCCGCTGCGCCAGCGCCCCGGACGGGTGCGCCAGGCCGCAGCGGGGGCACGCGGCGGACTCGGGAAGGGGACGGCCGCGCCGCGGCACCTCAGACCACCCCCTCGCGGCGGAGCGCGGCGATCTCCTCCGCGGGACATCCCAGTTCGCGCAGCACCGCCTCGGAGTGCTCCCCCAGCATCGGCGGCGGGCCGGTGACCGCCCCCGGGGTGTCGGACAGCTTCACCGGCACCCCGTTCACCCGGATCCGGCCGGCCCGGGGATGCTCGAGCTCGACCACCATCTCCCGGTGCCGGACCTGGGGATCCTCCATCACCTCAGGCATGGCATAGATGGGCCCGGCCGGCACCCCGGCCGCCAGGAGGCGGTCCACCCATTCCGCGGTCGTCCTGCGGCCGAAGACCGGCAGGAGCACCGCGAGCAGCGCGCGGCGGTTCCGCACCCGGTCCGCATTCGTCGCGAAGCGCGCGTCGGCGGCAATCGGGAGCTCGACCGCCTCGCAAAACTTCTGCCACAGCCCCTCGCTGCCGACCGCGACGTTCACGAACCCGTCGCGCGTCTGGAACGGCTGGTAGGGGACGAGGTTGAGGTGGGCCGAGCCGACGCGCGGCGGGGCTTCGCCGGTGGCGAAGTAGTTCGCGGCCATATAGGTCATCCAGGCGACCTGGCCGTCAAGCATCGCCGCATCGACCCACTGCCCCGCGCCCGTGCGGTCGCGGACGCGCAGCGCCGCCAGGATCCCGTACGCCGCGAACATCCCGGCGCAGATGTCCGCGACGGCGACCCCCACCCGCATCGGCGCCCCGTCGGGCTCGCCGGTGATCCCCATGATCCCGCCCATGCCCTGCACGATCAGGTCGTAGGCGGCCCGCTCCCGAAACGGGCCGGTCTGGCCGAACCCCGAAATCGAGCAGTAGACGAGCCGCGGCGCGAGGTCGTGGACCGCGGCGTAGCCGAGCCCCAGCCGGTCCATCGCCCCGGGCCGGAAGTTCTCGACCAGGACGTCCGCGCGCCGCGCCAGCCGGAGCAGGAGGTCGCGTCCCCGGGGGGCCTTCAGGTTCAGGGTGAGGCTCTGCTTGTTGCGGTTGATGCTGAGGAAGTAGGCGCTCTCCCCTTCGTAGAACGGCGGCCCCCAGCCCCGCGTGTCGTCGCCGCCGTCCGGAGTTTCCACTTTGATGACCCGCGCTCCAAGATCGGCGAGCATCATCGTGCAGTAGGGGCCGGCCAGCGCCCGCGTCAGATCAACCACGGTCAGATCGTCAAGGGGCCGCACGCGGCGGGCACCTCCGGGGCGCTGGGGCTCCACGTGTCAATTGTACCCCGATCACTTCTGCACAAACGCAAAGCACCGGCAGAAGGCCGCCTCCCCACCCTTGAACCGGAACGGGAAGGCGCCGAACCACAGCCGCATGTCCAGCACCTCGTCGATCATCCCGCCGACGTTCTCGACGTGAAACACCCCCTTGGGGAACAGATAGGTATGGGTCGCCTGGTACGCCCGCGGCCAGGGGAAGGCCTCGTCGATGGACATCCCGATCTTCTTCTCCACCTCGGGCACGAGGTCGGGCCGCGCCCGGCGGATGTTGGTATTGAAGGGATGGTCCGTCGAGATCGCGTCGATGGCCATCCACCGGATCCCGCGGTCCACCACCCAGTCGCAGAACTCCAGCTGCGGGCCCGGGTGCCTGAGGAACGCCCGCGGGAGGTTGGGCTTCTCCCTGTTGCGCACCTTGTACCAGTCCTCGTTGTAGTAGTGGTGGTAGCCGGTGTGGATGACCAGGATGTCCCCCCGCCGGATCCGCGTCCTGTGCTTGCGCTCCCACATCTCGAAATGCTTCGGCCCGTAGATGTCGTAGTCCCCCACCCCGAACTGGCTCAGGTCGACCACGCACGCCGGGCCGAAGAGATCCTCCAGCGGGATCCCCGCGACGTCGGGACCCGGGTCGTTGAAATGCAGGGGGGAGTCCAGGTGCGTCGCGATGTGGTTCGTGCTGCTGATCAGCTGAGCGTTGACGCCCTCGAACGCCATCTTCTTGACCCACTTGATCGTCGGGCCCTCGTAGAAGGCGAACGGCGGCGAGTCCACGCTGAAGTTCTGCGAGAGATCGAGCACGCGAAACCGGCTCATGTCCACGGGCTTGACCGCCATCCCCCACCCCCATCCCCCCGGATCCTCGCGGCGATCCGCGCATCGTGTCGCGGCCGCGCGCCCGCCCGGGGGATCCGCTAGCGCCCCAGCGCCGCCGCCATCGCCGCGACCGCCTGATCGAAGCACGCCCTGGGGGCCCGCACCAGCCCCGCCCCAATCTGGCCGATCCCCGCAGTGCGGTGGGCGATCCCGGTGTTGATCCGCGGCAGGATCCCGGTCCGCGCCACCCTGCGGATGTCGATCCCGGTCGGGGTGCCGCGGAAATCGAGCGCGGGGATCCCGAACGCGGCGTTCTCCGCGAGCGTGATCTCGTACATCTCCAGGGTCGACGTGAGCGCGTCCCGCGCGGTGCCGCTCACGAACTTCACGATCGCCGGCGCGGCGGCCATGGCGAAGGCGCCGATCCCGGCGGTCTCGGTGATCGCGGAGTCGCCGACGTCGGGGTTGGCGTCGGCGGCGGTGAACCCGGGGAAGTAGAGCCCGTGCGGGGTTTCGGCGGGGGCGGTAAACCATCGCTCCCCGAGCCCGCTCACCCGGATCCCGAACTCCGTGCCGTTGCGCGCCATCGCGGTGACGAGCGTGCTCCCCGCGACGCCGTGGGCCGCGTCCATCGTCGCTTTGCAGGCCGCCATCACCGGGTTCAGCGCCGCGAGGTCGTTGTCCGCGAGGTACCGGAAGACCTCGCTCAGGTCGCCCGTTGACAGCCCGGTCCGGACGAGATGCGGCCCCAGCAGCCGTCCGAGCAGCGCCGAGCCCGCCCGGTTGCGGTTGTGGCCCTCATCCCCCATCGCGAGCGCCTGGGCGATGAGGGACTTCATGTCGATCCCGCCGCAGAGGTCCAGCGCGCGCCCGAGGGCCGGGGCCAGCGTGCGCTCCATCCACCGCAGCCGCTCCAGCACCGCGGCGCCGTAGGCGCCGTAGCGCAGCACCGCGCCGTAGCCTTCGTTGAGCGTGGCGTAGGCCCGGTTGCCGCCCCGCCGGTTTTCCACGATGCAGACCGGCATCGACCCGGAGACGATCCCGGCCATCGGGCCGACCGCGGCGTGGTGGTGGCAGGGGTCGAACCGGATCCGGCCCGACTCCACGAGGACCGCCGCCTCCGCCTCGGTCCCCGCCTTCCGCTCGTACAGCAGCGCGCCGGTCACCGCGCCGCGCACCGGACCGGACATCCGGTCCCACGGGATCGGGGGGCCGGCGTGGAGCAGGAGATCGTCGGCCATGTCCGGGATCACGTCGCGCGCGCGGCCGACCCCGACGAGCACCGGGGTGGCCTCCAGCACCCGCCGGACCGCCGTGGCGTTCGCGTCGTCGATCTGCGTCATTCCAGCCGGGCGAGCAGATCCAGCATCGCCCGGTCTCCACCCGCCGGCGGCCGCCAGTCGAGATCGATCACCGGCACCTGCTGCGCGCGCAGGCTCTCGGCGAAGATCGCCAGCCCGACGTTCACGACCCCGGGGGCCCGGGCGAGGAGCGCCGCCGCAGCCTCGGAGGTGCGCCGCGGGCCGGACGGGTCCTCCGCCTCAGGACGCGCGGGCGCCGCGGGTCCCGGCGCGCCCCCCGCGGAGAGGGGCCGGCGGAGCGAGTCCAGGGCCGCATCGCCGGCGAGGACGGCGCCCGCGAGGGCCGCCGCCCTGGCGTTACTTTCTTCCACGAGCACGCCGGCGGCTTCGAGCCGCGCGGCCTGCTGGGAGCGATTCTGGGGATCCGCGTCGGTGCCGCAGACGGAGGCGACCACGACGAGATCCCGCCCCGACGCGGCCGCCGCCCTGCGGGCCTCGTCGACGACAGGCGACAGCGCTCCGGCCGGGTCGGGATGCACGCCCTCGCCCAGCACCACGTCCAGCAAAATTACCCCCACCTCCGGATCCGCCGCCTCCTGCCTCAGGCGCTGCGCGCGCAGCGTCATGTCGAGCATCGGATGGAGGCGCCCGACGGTGAACTCATCCGCCCCCAGATCGAGCACGGTGTGCGCCGCGCTGCGGGCGGGAGATCCCAGCGGCCGCGCGCTCCCGACCGGCACGTTGGTATAGAGAGGGCGCAGCACGGAGTGCAGGAGGCCCACGCATTCCGCGCAGAGCGTCCCGCCGCTGTAGAGCGCGCGCAGGTACCGCTGCGCCGGGGCGAGCCGCGCCGCCGCCGCCCCGGCGCGACGCCGGGCCCCCGGCCGCCAGGCCTCCACGGGGTCCTCCGGATCCCGCGGCGCTCCCCCGGCCAGGTGCGCGCCGAGGCGCCCCGCCTCCTCGAGCGTCGAGGCGGAATGCAGACGTCCGCCGGCGTCCGTGACCGGAGCCGCCCCGACAAAGGCCACGACCACCGGCTTACCGATCCCAGCCGCGTGCGCCAGGAGACGCCGGGCGACGCCAGGATCCGGCGGTTTGGACACCAGCACGACGGCGGTGGTGGAGGGATCGGTCCCCAGGAGCGTGAGGACGTCCGTCATGGCCGCTCCCCCCACCTCGGCGGTGAGGTCCCTGCCGCCGGTCCCGAGCGCGTGCGAGATCCCTCCTCCGAGACGGTGCACGATGGTGGCCACTTCCTGGAGCCCGGTTCCGGCCGCCGCCGCCACCCCGACGGGTCCCCGCCGCACGCGGTTGGCAAACCCGAGCGCGGCGCCGCCGATGATCGCGGTCCCGCAGTCCGGCCCCATGCAGAGCCGCCCCGCCTCCCGGCCGATCCGCTTGAGCCGTACCTCGTCCTCGATCGGCACGTTATCGCTGAACAGCATCACGTGGAGTCCGGCCTCGAGCGCCTCGCGCGCGACGCCGGCGGCGAACCTGCCGGGCACCGAGATGAGCGCCAGGTTGGCGTCCGGCAGCAGGCGGGCCGCGGCGGCCACGGTCCGCGGCCGGTAGACCTCCCCGCCCGCGCCGCCGGGCGGCCGCCCGTCCATGCCTACGGCGTGAGCCAGAACGTCCTCGCGAGGCTGGGTCGTGCCGGAGGTCCCGGGCCGGAGCAGCGCGTCCAGCGACGCCAGCGCGGCCTCCACGTGCTCCTCGCGGTCGCCGCGGACGGCAACGACGAGATCGTCGGGGGTCGCGGTCGCGCTCCCCGGGTCGAGTCCGGCCTGACGAAGGAGATCCAGGTTGGCCTCCGTCCCCATGACCACCCCGGCCTCGGCGATCCCGGGGAAGGCGCGCAGCGCCTGCTGCGCCTGCATGAGGGTCACGGAGTCGTAATAGGCGCTCCGGCGGATGGCGATCCGGACGACCGTCGCGCTCATCGTGCGTTTCGGACCGGCGCCGGGGCGGTCAGATCCGATGCCCGCGGCCGTCCACGAGGCCCTTGCAGCTCAACACCTCGGTCTCGTCCAGCGCCTGGACCTGGTGGCGCACGTTCGGCGGCGCCAGGAACCCCTCGCCCGGACCGAGGTCGCTCGTCTGCCCGTCGAGGATCACCCGCAGGCGTCCGGAGAGCACCACCATGATCTGTTCCTGGGGATGCGCGTGCGGCACCGCGCCCTCGCCCTTCCCGAAGTGCAGCCGCCCCACCTCGATCTGCGTCCCGGTGAGGAGCGGGCCGAACGCCTTGGAGTATTTCGGCGTCACGTACTCGCTCTTGAGATCGGCGAACCGGAACACCGGCATCGGATCCTCCTCGGCTAGCGCGGGCGGCGATCGCGAACCGGCGCCGCCGCCGACCAGCCCTTGCTCCCCTTGCCGTCGACCAGGTTCTTGCTGCTCAGAAACTCGCTGTCCTCCAGCGCGCGGACCTCGTGGACCGCGTCGGCGGGGAAATGGACGACATCGCCCGGCTCGAGGATCCGTTCCTCCTGCTCCACCCGCACCCGCAGCTTCCCCCGCAGCACGTAGACGATCTGCTCGTTGGGGTGGCGGTGGGGATCCGCGCCTGTGCCTTTCGCCATCGCGTATTTCCCGACCTCGATGATCTCGCCCGTGACGGTCCCGCCGGCGGCCGTCGAGTAGTGGGGAGAGATGGTCTCCTGCTTGAGCTGCTCAAACCGGTAAAATGGCATGCCTCATCCTCCTTCGAGGTTCATGGTTCGCGCGATCCTGTTGCGCGGTGCCCCCTCACGATGACCCGTCCCCGGCCGCCGCCGCCCCCTGGGGTCCGGGCTCGCCCTCGAGACGCAGCACCCAGTAGAGCCTCGCGATCGACCAGGCCGCCGCCGGCCGCACCCGCACCAGATGGACCCACCTTCCGCGTACGCCGGTGACGGTCCCGCGGTCCTGCAGGTAGCGGATGTGAAACTCCTCCGGGGGAAACGGAAACTCCACCCAGAGGCTCACCGGTTGATGGGCGGCGAGCGCGGTGCGCAGCCCGGGATCCAGCTTCTGCCGGGCGGTGATCGACGCGTAGCCGGACCAGCCCGCGGAGAGCGCCGCCAGCGCCCCCAGGAACACGATCGTCCGGTGCAGGAACCACCGCCGCGCGGGCCGGACGCCGCTCAATGGTACAGCCCCCAGCGCACGACCGTGGCGCGCTCGATCGGGACGAGGATGAGACTGTCCATGGCGACGGCGACGCCGCCGATGACGAGGATGCCCGCCAGGATGATGTCGGTCCGGAGATAATTGGCCGCGCTGAAGATCATGAACCCCAGCCCCTGGGTCACGGCGACCAGCTCGGCCGCGATCAGCGCCCGCCAGCCGAACCCCAGCCCGAGGCGAATCCCGGCGACGATGCCGGGGAGGGCCCCCGGGAGGAGGACGTCCCGCAGCGTCCGCCACCGGGAGGCGCCCAGGGTCAGGATCGCCTGCTCGTACAGCCGGGGCACGCCGCGCACGCCCACCAGCGTGTTGAAGAATACGGTGAAGAAGATGGCGTTCCCGATCACGAACAGCACCGTTTTCCAGGTGAGCCCGAACCAGGTGATGGCCAGCGGCAGCCACACGATCCCGGAGAGGGCGTTGAAGAATCCCGCCAGCGGCTCCACGATCAGCGCCAGATGCCGGCTGATGCCTACGAGCACGCCCAGGACGATCCCCGCCGCGCCGGCGACCACCATGCTGATCACGAGCCGGCTCAGGCTGACGCCGAGGTGGCCGAGGAGGGTGCGGTCCCGAACCCCATCGACGAGGACGCTCGCCACCGCCGCGGGAGAGGCGAGCGCCATCGGCCGGACCCACCCGTGCGCCGTCAGCGCGTACCACACCGCGAACAGGGCGCCGAAGGAGACGGCCCCGCGGCCCAGCGCCATCGCGGCGCCCACGATCCGGCGGGGACGCGACGCGGCGGGGCGCTCCGCCCGGGGCGCGGCTACCGGTAGACCAGTCCCCATCGCTCGATCGTCGCCTCCTCCAACGGACGGAGGAGGAAGTAATCGGTCAGGTACCAGAGGACGCCGATCGCGGTCATTCCGGCGATGATGCGGGCCGTGAGGTGAAATGTCTCGGCCTTGAAGATCAGGTATCCGAGTCCCCCGCTTCCCACGACGATCTCGGCCGCGATCAACGCGCGCCACCCGTAGGCGATCCCCAACCGGACGCCCCCGACGATGTAGGGGATCGCGCCTGGCAGCAGCACCTGGAACACAATCTGCCGCCAGGTCCCCCCCAACGTCAGCACCGCGTACCGGTACAGCCGGGGCACCGTCCGCACGCCCAGCATGGTGTTGAACGCGACGGGGAAGACGAGCGTATACCAGACGGCCACAATGATCGTCTTATCGGAAAAGCCGAACCAGATCAGGAACAGCGGGAGCCAGGCGATGCCCGAAAGCGACTGGAAGAACCGCAGCGGCGGGTTGAGCAGCGCGGCGATCCAATCGTTGAGGCCCATGACGAATCCCGCGGCGATCCCGATCGCGACGCCCGTCACCGCGGCCAGCACGATCCGGCGAATCGTCTCCCCGGCGTAGACCGTCAGGATGCCCTTCGCGAAGACCTCCCCGAACGCCCGTGCCACCGCGGAGGGCGACGGCAGCACATCCTCCGGCCATCGGGTGACGCCAACCACGAGCGCCCACACAGCAGTAAAGAGCACGAACGGGGCCAGCACCAGCCCCACGGCGGCCGCGGCGCCCGCCACCGCCGCGGCCCGTCCCCGCGGCAGCGCCCGCGCGGAAAGCCGATCGAAGCGAAGAGTGAACCAAAGGTAGCGCGAGGGAGCACGCCGCAGGCCCGCGCGGCCGGGATCGGTCACGCCCGCACCGCCTCGGCGGCGCGCTCCTGGGCGTCGAACTCTTCCCGGATCATCCGCAAAATCTCCTGGCGGTACCGGACGAACCGCTCCTCGGCGCCGAGGACATCCCACCGCCGGCGTTCCCGGGGAATCTCGATCGGCAGGGAGGCCTTCACCCGGCCGGGACGATGCGTCAGCACGACGACCCGGTCGCCCAGGATGATCGCCTCGTCGACGCTGTGCGTGACGAAGACGATCGTCTTCCGCTCGTGCTGCGCGATGCGCACGAGCTCCTCCTGCATCACGTTCCGGGTCTGCGCGTCGAGCGAGGCGAACGGCTCGTCCATCAGGACGACCTCGGGATCGGCGGCGAGCGTCCGCGCGACGGCGACCCGCTGGCGCATCCCCCCGGACAGTTCATGGGGGTACTTGCGCTCGAACCCGCTCAACCCCATCAACGCGACGTACCGCCGGACCGTCTCCTCTTTCGCTGGGCGCGGGATCTGGGCGATCTCCAGCCCGTGCCCGATGTTGCCCTCCACCGTCCTCCAGGGAAGGATGGCGAATTCCTGGAACACCATCCCGCGGTCCCGGCCCGGCCGGACGACCTCGCGCCCGTCGACGAGGATCCGGCCGCCCGTCGGACGGGTCAGGCCGGCGATGAGATAGAGCAGCGTCGACTTGCCGCAGCCGCTCGGGCCGACCAGGCAGACGAACTCCCCGTCCGGCACGTCCAGCGAGAGACCGTCCAGCGCGCGCACCCGCTGCCACGTACTCGGGTTGAAGTACTCGTGGACGATCCGCTCGACGCTGATCTTCGCCCGCACCGCAGTCGCTCGGCGCCTAGCGCACCGGCTTGAGATCCGCAAAGAACTGGGGTTGTTCGCGCGTCGCCCGCTCGACCGGAGCCGGGTCGAGCTCCTGGGAGAAATCGACGAGCTGCTTGATCCGCCCCTGGGTGAGGAGCGCCCGCTGCTCGAGGTCGGCCGCCGTGAACGTGTTGCGGCTGAACCGGGGGTCGAAGTTCATGTAGGTGATGGCCTTGGCGGCCGCGGTCGGGTCGAGACCCTCGATCCACCGCGTCGCGATCTGCGCCGCTTCGGCCTGGTGGTGGCGAATGTACCACTCCGACTCGGCGAAGCCGGCGACGAGCCGTCCCACGACGTCCGGGTTGTTCTTGACGAAGTCCCCGGAGGTCGCCACGTACAGGTCGTACCCGAGGTACCCGCCACCCCGGATGACGATGTAGGCCCCGGGAACTTGCTGCAACATCATCGTCCCGAAGGGCTCCCACGTCGCTTCGGCATCGACATCGCCGGAGCGCATCACCGAGACCTGGTTGGGCGCGGGGACGTTCACAAAGGTGACGCGGTCGGCGGCGATCCCCTGCCGTCTCAGCACGGCGCGAAGGTAAGCCTCGCCCGTGCCGCCCAGGACCATGCCGACCCGCTTCCCCACCAGGTCCTCCACGTGCAGGCGCCGGATCCCGCTGCCCGGCCGGCCGGTGATCGCGAGCATGTCGTCGTAGTAGACCCGCGTCGGGTCGCCCATCACGACGACGAACGCCACGAGCCGCAGCCCGGCGTTGTACGCCGCCGCCAGCGTCGTGGGGGTCACCGTGATGAACTGGGCGTCCCCGCCCTGGAACGCCCGCATCGTCTCGGCGCCGGAGTTCAGGACCTTGATCTTCAGGTCGACCCCGTGCCTGACGAAGATCCCTTTCTCCACTCCGACAAACTCGGGCACGTGGTTCATGTTGTTGACGGTCGCCAGGGTGAACTGGCGAAGCCCCTGCCCGAGGGCGGCCGGCGCCCAGCCGATCAGCATGACCAGGGTCCCGATCAGGATGCCGTTCCTCATCCTCCCCACTGCCCGCATCGCTGCCCCCCCCTTGCCGCCTCGGCTCCCGGTCCCCGTCCCGATCCGCCCCCGCACCGCCCCCGCTCAGGGCACCGGCTTGAGGTCCACGAACATCTGCGGGGATTCCTTCATGGCCCTGTCCAGAAAACTCGTGTCGATCGCCTTGGACAGGTCCACCGGCTGCTTGATTCGTCCCCGGTCGATCATGGCCCGCTCGACCAGCGCGTGCGCCCGGAGCGTGTTCGCGCTGAACCGCGGATCGAAATCCATGTAGGTGATCGCCTTCCTGGCCGACGCCTCGTCCAGGCCCTCGATCCAGCGCGTGGCGATTTGGGCGGACTCGACCGGGTGGCCGCGGACATACCGGGCCGCCTCGACGAACCCCCGGACCAGCCCGTCGACAACCGCCGGGTTGCGCCGGACGAACTCCTCGGTCCCCATCATGTACAGGTCGTATCCGAGATACCCGCCTCCCCGGAGCACCACGTAGGCGCCGGGGACCTGCTGCAAAATCATCGTCCCGTAGGGCTCCCACGTGACCTCGGCATCGACCCCGCCTTCCCGCAGCACCGAGACGTGGTTTGGCGGAGGCACGTTGACGAAGGTGACCCGCTCGGCGGGGATCTTGTCGGCGGCGAGCAGCGCGCGGAAGTACTCCTCGCCGGTCCCGCCCAGCACCATCCCGACCCGCCGGCCCACCAGGTCCTCCGCGTGCAGCCGCCGGATGCCGCTGCCCGACCGGCTCGTGATCGCGAACACGTCGTCATAATAGACCCGCGTGGCGTCGCCCATGACGACGACCACGGCGACGAGCCGGATGCCCGCGTTCCACGCCGCGGACAGGGTCGTGTTGCCGATCGTGGCCATCTGCGCCTCGCCCGCCTGCAGCGCCCGGGTCGCTTCGGCGCCGGAGTTGAGGACCCTGAGTTTGACGTCCACGCCGTGCGCGACGTACAGTCCCTTCTCGACCGCCACGAACTGCGGGACGTGGTTCATGTTGTTGACCGTAGCGATCGTGACCTGCGCCGGTCCCTGGCCTGAGGCCGCGTGTGCGGCGCCGAGCACGATGCAGATCCACGCCGCCGCCCCGATCCGGATTCGGTGTGCCGTCACTCGGCGCATCAGGCCCCCCTCCCGGTATGGCGTCCGGTCCCTACGTTCGCGATCGGGGCTCGGCCACCCAGGACTTCTCCACAAAGACCGTTCCGGCGTCGTCCTTGCTCGGGCAGTTGCCGTACGTAAAGACCAGTTCGGCCGTCTCCGTCTCGCTCAGATTCTGGAGCCCGTGGATCACCCCCGGCGGGATGAACACGAACTGGTTCTCCGTGACGATGTACTCCTTGCGCTCTTCGCCCATGAACAACTTCAGCGTCCCCCTGCGGATGAAGAACGACGCCTCGCACGAATGACGGTGCGCCTGATTCCGGCCCTTGGGCGGGATCTTCGTCCGGCCCATCGTGATCGATTTCGACCCGACGCTGTGCTTGTCCACGCCGAACGCGATGACCAGCGGCGGCTCGTACGTGACGTCCTTGTTCATTTTCTCTGAGTCGACGATCGCGAACTGCGACACAGCAGACCTCCTGACGATAGTTCGAGTTCTGGCACCGGACGTGTTGTATAGGTGAGACGGTTTATCCTCCCCCGCGTCAGCCCCCACGCCGTAGGGGGTCCCGGGCCCCCCCGAGAAGACTCGAAGACGTTCCGGCTCATACCGCGATCTCGGAGGCGCGTTGATGGACAGACCACGGATCGGCTTCATCGGGTTGGGCAAAATGGGAGCGCCGATGTCGCAGCGGCTGCTGGCGGCGGGATATCCGCTGACCGTCCACGATCTCCGACAGGAGGCGATCGCGGCGGCCGGCCGGGCGGGAGCGGAGGCGGGCGGCAGCCCCGCGGAGGTCGCGGGCCGGACCGACGTCGTCATCACCATGCTGCCGGATGCGAACGCCGTGGAACAGGTCGTGTACGGCGACGGCGGCCTCCTCCGGGCGATGCGGTCGGGGCAGTTCCTACTCGAGATGACCTCGTCGCGGCCCCGCGTCACCCGCCGCATCGCCGCCGACCTGACCGCAAGGGGTGTGCGCGTGCTCGATGCGCCGGTATCCGGGGGCGTTCGCGGCGCCGCCGAGGGCGCGCTCTGCATCATGGCCGGCGGGCCCGCGGACGTCCTCGACGCGCTCCGGCCGATCCTCGATCACCTGGGGCGGCACATCGTGCACGTGGGCGACGCCCCCGGCGACGGAGACACCGCGAAGACCCTCAACAACCTTCTCTCCGCGACAACAATCTGGAGCTCCATCGAAGCCGTCGTCCTGGGGATGAAAGCCGGGCTCGCGCCGGACCGCCTGCTCGCGGCGATCAATCACTCCACCGGCCGCAGCTACACGACCGAGACGAAATTCTCTCGGTACATCCTGCCGCGCAACTTCAGCGCGGGCTTCACGGTCGGCCAGTACCTGAAGGACCTGAACATCTGTCTCGACCTC